>Ga0209871_1000073_pt1 | contig 29915 bp, 28 predicted proteins | sample OrgsoiDNA2013045_FD_185795 | JGI IMG/M metagenome (GOLD analysis project Ga0209871, IMG submission 185795) | Permafrost soil microbial communities from the Arctic, to analyse light accelerated degradation of dissolved organic matter (DOM) -... | ecosystem: Environmental > Terrestrial > Soil >... | reverse complement strand
TGGCGGCCAGTTCATCGCGCCGGAACGGGCACTGGTGCAGGCCCGGCGTATGATCGCCGAGGGCGCCGATGTCGATGATGTCGGCGCCCTCGGCGATCATACGCCGGGCCTGCACCAGTGCCCGTTCCGGCGCGATGAACTGGCCGCCGTCGGAGAAGGAATCCGGGGTAACATTCAGCACGCCCATCACGGCCGGATACGGCCGGGACAAAAGAGCAGGCAATACCGGATGATCTGCCGGAGTGGCCGCGGGAACGGGTCTGGACGTGGTCGCGATCATTCGATCGCTTTGCGCGGTCCGTGCATCGGAGTCAAGATGCAGCACGCACCGGGAGGCGCCCCCGCCGAGCGCCTCCAACCGGTCTAACGGGTGATCCTGTCTTCTCGCCTAGTAGGAAATCTTCGGCTGAAGTTTGCGGGCCTTCGCGATCAGCTGCTCGACGGATTTCTCGGAAGGCAATACGCGGACGAGCTTGCGCTTCGTATTCACTTCTTTCATGTTCTGCGCCAGCCGCGCCGGATTGCGAAGCGCAAGTTCGCGAACCGTGGTGACACCGGCAGCGCGCACCAGCCCGACCTTTGCCTTGCCCATGCCGGGAATCCGCATGTAGTCAGAGAAATTGGCCCATTCGAGCAGTTGCTGTTCGCTGATGCCGGTTTTCGCCGCAACCGTTTTGCGTCCCTTTACAGTCCGGGTGGCCTCGAGCAGCCCTTCCGTGGTGCGAATCCCAAGCGATTTCAGTTTCGAAGCGGCGAAGGCCGTCAAGCCCTCAATCTCGGAGATTGGATATGTCATGATACTCATTAAAGGTGCTTTAAGCGAACTGACTGAGGCCCGGTGTCCCTGCGATGATCTCGCCCATCTGATCGGCTCCAATTGTGTCGCGACCAAATCGGAAAAGTTCACGCGCAATGTTCTGGATTTCTCCCATGCCCAAACCCAGTCCCATCAGCCTGGTGCCGAGCGCCATCAGACCACCGCCCATCAACCCAGTGAGACCGCCGCTGTTGCTGGAAGCCGCGATCGCGGCTTCCGCACCCGGAATCTTGTCAATCAATGCCTGAACTTTATCGGATGGCCCTTCGTTGCGAAGGAAACCAAGAATGATTCCGATGGTTTTTTCAGCCACAACATTGTCGATGCTGGCCTTTACGGCCAGCCGTCCAATCAATTCGTCCATATTGCCCTCAACCGGTTAACTTACCGGACCCTTGCCCAAGAATATCTTGACCTTCCGCGATGCCAAATACAAGCGATGAGCGCATTCGAACGCGCGATCGCGTGACAAGTGTTGCACCAATGCAAGAGCAGCACGAAATTCGTAAGAAAGTTTGTCGCCGAAAGCACATTCATCGCAAACTTTCGTCGACTGATCGAACAAGGCCGGTCGATCTCGTGTCGACGAACCCGCCTTCCATGCCTCGAATGGCGTTGACCGGTTTCAATCGGCCAGCAACATGCGGTATGATGATGGCGCGAACCCCGATGCGCGCGAAAAGGCGATGCAAATGGCTACATCCGATAACAAGATGGCCGATACCGACGAGAAGATTTTCATCGGCAAAGGTGAACAGCCCGCCTGGCTGACGCTCGCGCTTGCAAATCTCCATGGTCTGGTCACCGGCGCCACCGGAACCGGAAAAACCGTTTCGCTGCAGGTGATGGCCGAGGGATTTGCGCGTGCGGGCGTTCCGGTATTCGCGGCCGACATCAAGGGAGACCTCTCCGGCATCTCCGAGGCGGGCGAGCCCAAGGACTTTATCCTCAAGCGGGCCGGCGAAATGGGTCTCACCTTCCAGTCCGACCAGTTTTCAACGGTGTTTTGGGATGTATTCGGCGAGCAAGGTCATCCGGTGCGTGCCACGGTCACGGAAATGGGGCCGTTGCTGTTGTCACGGATGCTGGATCTGAACGACGTGCAGGAAGGCGTCATGAATGTCGCGTTCCGTGTTGCCGATGAGAACGGTCTCGCGCTGATCGACATGAAGGATATCCGGGCGCTGCTGGATGCCATCGTTCCGGACACCGGCAAAAAGGCGGCGGATGGCGACGTCGACGCACTGGCTCCGATCCGCAAGGCCGCGCAGGCTTTCGGCAATGTGACCAAAGCAACAGTTGGAACCATTCAGCGCCAGCTGCTGGTGCTGGAAAACCAGGGCGGAACCCATTTCTTCGGCGAGCCGGCGTTGACGCTGAAGGATTTCATGAAGACCGACCGCGATGGCCGGGGCATGGTCAATATTCTGGTTGCCGACAAGCTGATGCAGAGCCCGCGCCTTTACGCGACCTTCCTGCTGTGGATGCTTTCCGAGTTATTTGAAGAGCTGCCTGAAGTCGGAGACCTCCCCAAACCCAAGCTCGTGTTCTTTTTCGATGAAGCGCACCTGTTGTTCAACGATGCACCGAAGGCGCTGATGGACAAGATCGAGCAGGTGGTGCGGCTGATCCGTTCGAAGGGCGTTGGGGTTTATTTTGTCACGCAAAACCCGATCGACGTGCCGGACAAGGTGCTCGGCCAAATGGGCAATCGCGTGCAGCACGCGCTGCGGGCTTTCACGCCGCGCGATCAGAAGGCGGTTGCGGCGGCAGCGGAGACATTCCGGCCCAATCCGAAGCTCGACACCGCGCAGGTCATCACGGAACTCGGCAAGGGCGAGGCGCTGGTGTCGTTTCTCGAAGGCAACGGCACACCGGCGATGGTCGAGCGGGTCATGATCCGTCCGCCTACGGCGCGGATCGGACCGATCACGCCTGAGGAGCGCAAGGCGATCATGGACAACAGCCCGCTGAAGGGCAAATACGATACGTCAGTCGATTCCGAATCCGCCTATGAGCTGCTGCAGAAGCGCGTGGCCGGAACCGCCGCGGGCGGAGCCGCCGGCGGCGGAGGTGGCGGAATTCTCGCGCAGATCGGCGGCATCGTCGGGACGATTTTCGGCACCAACGTATCGCGCGGCAGGATGTCGACCGGCCAGCTTATCGCGCGAAGCGTCACGCGTTCGGTCACCAACAAGGTGGTTGGCGGCGCGGTTGCCGATCTCGGCAAATCGATGGGCGGCTCGATTGGCGGTTCGGTCGGCCGCGCGCTGGTGCGCGGCGCGCTCGGCGGCTTGTTGCGACGATAGAGACTTTGGATTATTTCGCCGGTCAGTTACTGCGAGGTGATCTTACCTTGAATTTTTCGGAAAGTTGCGTGTGCTGAGATATCCGTCGTGGCGAGCCCCGCTCGATATTCTTTTTCTGGTCTGCTGTATCGCGCTGACCGCCGACGTTCTGGTTCCGGAAATCTGGGGGAACGGCAAGACAAAGGACTATCCGCTCTGGTTCTGGGCCGGGCAGCAAGTCCTGCAGGGCAGGGATCTCTACCCCAGCGATCCCAACGCCTATTTCGAATTCATCTATCCGCCGCTTCCAGCGGTTCTGCTCGCGGTACCCAGCTATTTCGGCAAGATACCGCTGTATATTTGCCTGTCGGGTCTCAACGCAGCCGCCTGGTGGATGACGGCTCAATTCTCCAACGCCATGACGGGAGCGGGCCGGATACCCGGCCCGTGGCTGGCGGCGCTGCCGGGCTTCGTCACGGTCACCTTCGTTTTCGACATGTTCGATCTCGGGCAACCCAATCTCGTTCTGCTGGCGATGATGCTGTACGGGTTCTGGCTGCTGCAGCATGGGCGCCCATGGATGTCGGGAAGCATGTTTGCGCTGGCGACCGCCATCAAGGTTTTCCCGGTGGCGGTGCTTCCCTATCTGCTTTGGCGCAGGCAATGGGCGTCGGCCGCGGGCATGATCGTCTTTCTCGGAGTTTTTCTGTTCGTGGTTCCGGCTCCGGTGCGCGGCTATCAGCACAACGTTTCCGAACTGAAGACATGGTTTGCCGGAATGGTCGGATCAAGCTCGGAGCAGGGCTTTGGGCAGCGCGCCGAGCAGAACTGGTCCTGGGTCAATCAGTCCATTATCGCGGTGACGCACCGGCTGACGCGCCCGGTCAATTACAACCAGGATAATCCGGCCAAGCAGCCAGCGTACATGAATCTGCTCGATCTCGATTTCAAGACGGCGAACTGGATCGTGCTCGCCATATCTCTGGCGATCGGACTTGGATATGTCGCGGTCATGCCGGCCCGTTCGCGGACGACACCACGTTCGGACGCCGAGGAACTTGGCATCCTGTTCTGCCTGATGACGGTGGCGTCACCGTTGGCCCGGCAGTATTATTTCATGTGGCTGTTCTTCCCGATGACCGTCCTGATCCACCGGGCAGCCTACGATCCGCGTCATGCCGTGCGGATCGGCACCTGGGCCGTGCTGGCGATCGCGGGACTGCTGATGTGCCTGTCGTTTCCGGTGTTTCCCAATGACCTGCAGGCGTACGGGAACAACCTCGCCGCCGCCGCCGTCATTGCAGCGGGATTGGTCTGGCACATCCTGCATCCGTCGACCGATGGTGCGGGCGTGCTACAACCGGATACGAAGGGTAATCCCAGCTAGCCAAGGAAAGACAAAATGTCCAACGCGCCGCAACTGCAACCGGTTCTCGACCGCATCGATGCCGATTTCGACAACAGCCTCGAACGGTTGTTCACCCTGCTGCGGATCAAGTCGATCTCGGCCGATCCGGCCTTTGCCGGAGACTGCAAGGCGGCGGCCGATCATCTTGCCAGGGATATCGCGTCGCTCGGCTTCGCGACGGAGGTCCGGCCGACGGCCGGTCATCCCGCCATCGTCGCCAAGACCAATGGCTATGGGAAGGGGAACGGGCGGCCACACGTGCTGTTCTATGGGCATTATGACGTGCAGCCGGTCGATCCGCTCAATCTTTGGCATCGTCCGCCGTTCGAGCCGGCCGTTACCGACCATGCCGACGGGCGAAAAATCATCGTTGCCCGCGGCGCGGAAGACGACAAGGGCCAACTCATGACGTTCGTCGAAGCGTGCCGGGCCTGGAAGTCGGTCACGGGTTCGCTGCCGGTCGACGTCACCATTGTCATCGAAGGCGAGGAAGAGATCGGATCGAAGAATTTCGTTCCGTTCCTTGAAGCGAACAAGGACGACCTCAAGGCTGATTTCGCACTGGTCTGCGACACCGGCATGTGGGATCCGAATACGCCGGCGATCACCACCTCGCTGCGCGGACTTGTGTACGAGGAGGTCAAGATCAAGGCCGCGAATCGCGATTTGCATTCCGGCATATTCGGCGGGGCTGCGCAAAATCCGATCCGGGTGCTGACCCATATTCTCGGCGGCTTGTTCGATGAGGACGGCCACATCACGATTCCCGGTTTCTATGACGGCGTGAAGGATCTGCCGCCCGATATTCTCGCCCAATGGTCGAAGCTCAACCTGACGCCGGAATCCTTCCTCAAGCCGATCGGGCTTTCGGTGCCTGCCGGCGAAAAAGGCCGCCTGTTGATCGAGCAAATCTCGTCGCGCCCGACCTGCGACGTCAATGGCATCATCGGCGGCTACACCGGCGAGGGTTCAAAGACGGTGATACCGGCGGAAGCCTCGGCCAAAATCTCGTTCCGGCTGGTGGAAGGGCAGGAGCCCGGCAAGATCCGCGAAGCCTTCCGCGATTACGTCACCGCGCGGCTGCCGAAAGACTGCAAGGCCGAATTTGGCGACCATTCCAGCGCGCCGGCCATTGCACTCGATTGGAACATGAAGCCGCTCGCCGCCGCCAAGCGCGCGTTGACCGAGGAGTGGGGCAAGGAAACCGTCCTGATGGGTTCAGGCGCCTCGATCCCGATCGTCGCGGATTTCAAGCGCACGCTCGGTCTCGACACCGTGCTGGTGGGTTTTGGGCTCGACGACGACAACATCCATTCTCCGAACGAAAAATATGACCTGAAGAGTTTCCACAAGGGCATTCGTTCGTGGGCGCGGATTCTCGGCGCGCTGGCTGAGGCGCCGCGCTGAGGCTCGCGTTCGCTCGTGCCCCGGACGCGGTGCGCTGCGCCGCGTAGCGGCGTGGTGCTCCGCAGAGCCGGGGCCCATAACATCACGACCGCAAGTATGGATCCCGGCTCTGCGGAGCAGCGTGAACGCTGCACCGCGTCCGGGACACGAGATGTCATCAAGGGGCTGGACAGGGTTTGGGTGATTTGCCCGTCGGGTTGTTATGTCGCGGCTCGGGTCGCGAGATTTCGCTTGCGCGCGAAGCGAAGCAGAGCTTGTGGGGCGGATTAGCCAAAGCGCAATCCGCCTTCCTCTCCCCATCGCACAGCTTGAATTTCGAGAACACGAGCTGTAGCCCGTAGGATGGATAGAGCGCAGCGATACCCATCACGTGATTCTGCAGGGTGATGGGTTTCGCAAGTGCTCTACCCATCCTACGCGCTGAGGCTCGCGTTCGCTCGTGCAATTGATCTGCCGCGCCTTCGCAGGCCACGCTTTGCGGCCCACGCTCCAACTCAAATAGAAACGCCGCCCGGGATTGGGCGGCGTTTTGAATGGAAGTGCAGAGGTCGTTGGAAGCGATATTACATCAAGACCTCGAGACTTTCAATTCTTGTAGCTGGGGTCGAGGCGATCAAGCTTGCGCAGCAGCGGCGGCCACACCAGCGTGGTCGAGCGCAGTTCCTGCCGGTCGCGGTTGTCGAGCAGGGTGGTGTTCTTGTCCACGACGGCCTGGTCGACCGGATAGGCCGTCGGCCCCAGCATGCGGGTGCGCACCTGCATGGTGCAGGCCCGCTCCAGGTGGTACATGCGCTCGAAGGCGGAAGCGACCGAGCGGCCGACCGTCAGCGTGCCGTGATTACGCAGCAGCATGTGGTTCTTGTCGCCAAGGTCCTTTTGCAGCCGCGGGCGCTCGTCATGATCGAGCGCGATGCCTTCATAGTCGTGATAGGCGACGTCGTAGGCGACAAGCTGGGCGGTCTGGTTCAGCGGCAGCAGGCCCTCCATGCAGCTCGCCACCGCGGTGCCGTCAGGCGTGTGCAGATGAAGCACGCAGCCGGCATCTTCGCGGGCCTCGTGAATCGCCGAATGGATCGTGAAGCCGGCCGGGTTGATGCTGTAGGGGCTCTCGGTGAGCTGGTTGCCGTCGAGGTCGACCTTGACCAGGCTCGAGGCCGTGATTTCGTCGAACATCAGGCCGTAAGGGTTGATCAGGAAATGATGCTCCGGTCCCGGCACCCGCGCGGAGATGTGGGTATCGACCAGATCGTCCCAGCCATAATACGCGACCAGACGATAGCAGGCGGCGAGATTGACCCGCTGGCTCCATTCCGCCTCCGTCATGTCAGACGCTACTTCCTTCAGGCGAGCTTCCGCTGGTGACATCGGGGTCTCCATAAAAAATGTTGATTTTCGGCGCGAGACTAGCCCCACCTGTGCTTCGCAGCAAGCCGCGGGGTTCGCGTGGCAGTCATGCCCATGTAACGCGTAGCGACGGTATTTTTCGTCTCAGGGCGCCGGAATCGACAGCAGGCTGGAAATGCTGCGGCCGCGGATATCGTAGACGCGCGCGAACACCACGTCGTCGCGTTTGATCTCCACCAGCACCGGCGCGGTCAGGCCCTTGCAGTAGAACTCGCCGAGCGTCATCGCAAAGTCGGCGGCATGACTGTCCCAGCCGATGGTAAAGTCGGGGCCGAGCGCGACCTGCGCGGGACGTTGCGGACCGCACACCGCGACCTTCCATTTGCGGCCGTGCGGCGGCACTTCCTGGCGTTCATTGATCTCTTCGCGCAGCCCGTCGGACGCCTGCTTCAGCGCGAGGCCCCAATAGTCCAGCATGTAGAGATCGTCGGCGGCGCGCACCGTACCTGCGATATGATTGAAGTGGGTGTATTGATAGGGGTGCAGCCGGATCATTTCGCCGAGCGGCAACAGCAGGCCGAACGAGAAAACCGCCATGGCGGCGGGCTGCCAGCTGCGGCGATTTTCCTTGAGCCAGGTCATTCCCCGCGCAAAGGCCGTGCCCGCCAGCACCGTCATCGGCGGGATCACAAAAATGAAATGGCGAATGCCGTTGTAGAGCGCCGGGCGCTTCAGCATCGCGATCAGGAGCGGCAGCGTCGCCGCCAATGTCAGCATCAGAAGGATGGTCTTGCGGCGGCCCGGTACGTCGCTGCGCGACAGCGACATGAAGGTGCCGACGACACCGGCGGTCAACAGGCCAAGCAGCACTTCGGGAAGCTGCAGGGCGAACAGGGTCGGCAGATACGACCACGGCATGTCCGGCACCGACACCAGCGCGCCGTCGAACATTTCCTTCCACGGTTTCTCGAAGAAGTGCGAGAAATACGTCACGGCCTGGAGCGGATTGCCCGGCTGCATGATCGACCACGGCCAGATCAGCCCCATGGCCAGGTAACCGAGGATCAGGCCGGGGACCAGCACATAGACGACGTGCAGCAAGCGGTGGGCCGCTTCGCGCGCGCTGTGGGTGTGGATCTCCTCCAGGAACAGCGGCACGAAGCCGACCAGCGCATAGACCAGGGCCAGCCCGCCGAGAACGCGCGAACCGATCGACAGGCCGGCACCAAGACCGACGATCAGAACGGTCCGTGGCGAGGGCTGCGGATATTCCTCGGCCAGGCGGACCAGGCCCAGCATCAGGATCACCATCGCGACGGCGAACGGCGCATCCTTCGGATTCATGAACATATGCCCGTAGAAGGTGGGGCACAGCGCCAGCAGCAGCAGCGCCGCGAGCCCGGCAAGCGGGCCGCCGACACGCCGGCCAAGCCGCCACGTCACCGCAAGGCCGATCACGCCGACCACGGCGCCGAGCAGGCGGCGCGTTTCAAACAGTTCGAGCGGGATGACCTTGTGCAGCAGTGCGGCCGCCATGTCGAAGCCGCCGCCATACATGTAGAGATTGGCGAACGACAGCGCTCCGGCATCCTTGAAACCGGAGCCATACATGCGCAGCAGCAGATCGGCGTATTCGGCGTGGGTGTAGTCGTCCCAGCCTAATCCGTAATCGCGGAACGTTAGGCTTGCGACCAATGCAACCGCCGCCAGCACGAAGATGGCGAGGTCGTCACAAGTCCTCTCCACCGAGCGCCGTGAGGGCGTGTCGATGACCGAAGTCGTAATGGATGACATGGCTATTGGTAACCCGGCGTCCCTAATATGACCCCAGCGGTGGCGCTTTGGGCCTCATTCCCCCAGCTTCCATATAGCCCAGATCCCTTTCCAAGTAATTGGGAATTGTGGCACCATTTTATGGTGCAGTGCAGCAATGATTCGGGGCCAACACCATGGTGTGACCGGTTGGCGTTTCGGGCCAGACTTGTATGGTCCGTCGATTGGGTTTTTCGTTGGAACTGCACACGGAATTGCTCGTTGGCGGGGTACGCAATATGACAGTATCGTGGCGTCGACGGCCTGCGAGCATTTCTGGCGCAGCCGGGGGATGGACTCAATGATGGTGGTGTTGTTGACCGTCGGGGCAGGCTTGCTGTTGGCTGGGCTCCTGACGGTCGGTTTTGGTATCCAGCTCGAGTTGAGTTTCGGCAATACCCTGATTCTCTCGGGTACTGTCGTGGCTTGCACCGGGATGATCATGCTGAGCCTTTGGGCAGTCGCTCGGGAGCTGAATCGGCTTACATTGCGGCTTGGCTCTGCCGTTCCGGTGGAAACACGCGCAGCAACCAAGGCAAGCCGAGGCGCCTCGCGGAATCAGGTTTCCGAAGACGACGGCTTCTCGTTCAGCCGCGACCTGCCGGAATTGGACGATGCAGACGATGCGGCGCCGCCGCCCCCGCCGTCATCGACGCAGCGGCGGGAGGAGACCGCGACGCGCGATCGCGGGGCGCCCCCGCCGGTTCCCATCGAGGACGCGCCAGCCGTCAAGCCGCGGCGTAATCTGATGTTTTCCTCGTCGTCCCGGAAAGAACGCGAGCGCAGTCAGGGGCGCGCGAGCGATCCCTCCGAGGCGGATCTTGGCGCCGTGCCGGCTTCTGAATCAGGTGAGGTATCGCCCCCAACATTCGACGATGCCTGGCCAAAACCGGAGCGTCCGATGGCGGCCGAAGCCCCGCCGCAGCGCCGCGGCGGCCGGCCGCCTCCTCCTCCGCCGTCCGCCGAAGCCAACGCCGCTGTGGATCGTGCTGTGGATCGTTATGCGCCGGCGGCGCGAAATGAGGATCGGTCGTCGGTGACGGTTCTCAAATCGGGCGTGGTCGATGGCATGGCCTATTCGCTGTATTCGGACGGCTCGATCGAGGCGCAAATGCCTGAAGGCCTGATGCGGTTCACATCCATCGACGAACTGCGCGCCCATCTCGACCAACGTTCTTGACCGGTCCTGTACTTCCGGTGTACCCGCCCTGAAAAATAGAGCGCTGTTGTTCTTGTCACGTCGACAACAATCCGCTCATATTCGACAGTAGTGGAAGATTCCGAAAGCGTATTGGCTCTCGCGGGATACTTTCCGATCCTTAAGTTCCTCCTTGAATTCGTGGCGCGATTACGATCTTCGAAGGGTTCAGGCCATGACCGACGCCGCCGGCAAGAGTTTCATCGACCTGACTGCGAGTATCGTGTCGGCCTATCTCCGCAACAATCCGACGCCGGCTTCCGAAATCCCCTCCCTGATCAGCCAGATTCACGCGGCCCTGCTGCGGGTCTCTGCGGGCCGGGTAGAGACGCCTCTGGAGCCCGTCAAACCTGCGGTTTCCGTGAAAAAATCGATGACCCCCGACTATCTGGTCTGTCTCGAGGACGGCAAGCGCTTCAAATCGCTGAAGCGACATCTGCGCACGCAATACAGCATGACGCCGGAGCAATACCGCGACAAATGGGGCCTCCCGGCAGATTACCCGATGGTGGCGCCGAACTACGCGGTGGCGCGTTCGCAACTCGCCAAAAAAATGGGGCTTGGCCAGCAGCGACGGCGGCGGAAATAGTTTTGACAGTTTTATGGGAGGCACCGCGCGCGTCTCCGCCACGAATTCTCTCGACGGTGCAGCGAGCTTTCAGGAGGCCGCGGCAAGTGCCGCGCGCGCATCGGAGCGAATCCGCTCGACCATGGCGCGCAGGCCGTTGGAGCGCTGCGGCGTCAGATGTTCGCGAAACCCGAACTCGTCGAATACCGCGATGGCGTCGGTGGCGAGAATCTCTTGCGGCGTGTGACCGGAATACAGCGTCAACAAAATCGCGATCAGTCCGCGCACGATGTGCGCGTCGCTGTCGCCGAGATAATTCAGCAAGGGCTGGTTGGCATTGCCGCGGTCGATCTGCTTTGCGAGCCACACCTGGCTGGCGCAGCCCTGCACCTTGTTGGCGGCGGAATGCTCGGCCTCCGGCATCGGATCCAGCGTGCGGCCGAGTTCGATGACATACCGGTAGCGGTCGTCCCAGTCGTCCAGCAGCGCAAAATTATCCCTGATTTCGTCGATCGTCATCGTGTCCCGCGCTCAGTCCCAAAGCAATATATAGGATCGCGGGAGATCGAAAGCGATATCGGCGGCTGGAAAAGGAAATAGTTCCGTAGGCTAATTTGTCGTCACGCCACGCCACTCCGCCTGCAGATCGTTCGGCGTCAACGTGTCGCGCGGCGCGTCCGCGAGCGAAGCGTCGGTGTTCTCGATGCTGTCGATCGAGCCGGTGTGATCGGGCGCATGCTTGTCGGTGATGATGCGGTACAGCTTGCGCGCGCCGTCCTGGGCGCGTTGGCCGAGCACGGTCGCGGCCTGGCCGCCGACTTCACACGCCGCCGGCTGGCGCTTGCAAAACTGACTCATGTCCGACACCGCCGCGGTGGCGGCGGACACGGCCTCGGACGCTCCGACCTGCGGCAGCTTCTCCGAGTCGGGGGTCTTGTCTCTCGGTAACAGCACGAGCACCAGCCCGAGCCAGAATACCATGCGAAGCAGAAAAAACATCTCGCAGTCCCAGTCGTCTATTTTTGTTCCGTTGCGGTTGATCCCGCAATTGGTCCTTGACTAACAGCCGCCGATAAATCGCAAGTGTTTGCATTGAGGTGAAATCGCGGAAAATCTGCGAATAATCCGATTGATTTGATTCGGCGTAAATTTTTGATTGATGACGGCTTGCCGTAATCGAACGGATGCGCCCGGAAACATCCACCATTTCGAAACCATACTGGACGCGTTGTGGAAACCCGGCGTTCACCATCTGCATCGAATGAACCATCGCGCGGTGTATGAAAACCTCGCGAACACGCGGTTCTTCGGCGACGGAACTGTGAGCCTTAGCGTTCGCTTAATTTCACTCTGACACGGTGTGGTAACGATAAGGGGGCGTTCCGGCGCGTCTTTTTGACGATCAAGCCGAAGCGCGAGAGCCGTGACAATTTTGACCATCATCCGCGATTGCCTCGATACGTTTGTGCATCCGTCAGCGCAATATGATGCGCTGACGCGCGCGCGCCATCGTGCCTTCATGGCGCCGCGGCTGCTCGGAAGCCTGGCGGCTTTGGCGGCATTCCCGGTCTATCTTGCCATGCGCGGCGCACCCACAGCACTTGAGGTCGCGGCCTTCGCCTGGCTGATCGCGCCCATTCTGCTGTCGTGGTTCCTGTCGCGTACCGGCCACTATGAAGGCGCCCATGTGCTGTCGTCGCTGGCGCTCGCCGGTTTCGTGGTGACGGTGGCAACGACCACCGGCGGCATCGAATCCTTTGCCGCGATCTGGCTTGCCGTTGTTCCGCTTGAGGCGGCACTCTCGGCATCGCGCCGCGTGGTCGCGTTTGCATCCGCGCTGGCGCTGGCGTGCACCGCGCTGCTGATCGTATCAGGACATTTTCATCTGTTGCCGGCGCCGAACGTCGACGCGGTTTCGCGCGGCATATTCATGGCATTCGGTGTCGCGTCGGCGACGCTCTATGCCGCAGGTCTTGCCTTTGGCGCCGAGTCGCTGGCGCGCATCAGTGTTGCGCTGCTCTATGTCGAGGAGGACCGATACCGCCTGCTGGCGCGGAACATGAGCGATGTGATTTCGCGCCATCGTCGCAACGGCGCGGTGCAATTCATTTCGCCCGCGGTGGAGGCGATGTTGGGAACCCAGGTCGCGCGGCTGCTTGGGCACGGTCTGTTCGACCGCGTCCACGTCGCCGATCGTCCGGCCTATCTGACCGCACTTTCAGACGCGGCGCGCGGCGGCGAGGCGCACAGTGTCGAGTTTCGCCTCAGGCGGGATGCGCCACGCGGCAGCCAGCGCGGCCCAAACATCCCGGCTGATTTCATCTGGGTTGAAATGCGTTGCCGGCCGCTCGAACAGGCATCGGAGCCGACGGCTTTGCCCGAATCCGAGGTGGTCGCGGTCATGCGCGACGTCACCGACCGGAAGATCCAGGAACAGGCGCTGGATCTGGCGCGCACCGCCGCCGAGCAGGCGGACGCGTCCAAGACCCGCTTCCTCGCCACCATGAGCCACGAACTGCGCACGCCCCTCAATGCCATCATCGGGTTTTCCGAAATGATCGTTCAGGAAGACGTGTTGATGGTCGATGCTGCCCGCCGCAAGGAATACGCCCAGCTGATCAATGATTCGGGGCAGCATCTGCTGTCGGTGGTCAATGGCATCCTCGACATGTCGAAGATGGAATCCGGCAATTTCGAGATTTCGCCGGAACCGTTCGCGCCGCGGCCTGCGTTGCTCAATTGCTGCAACCTGCTGGCATTGAAGGCGCGGGACAACGCCATCGATCTTGTCAGCCGCGTGCCGCAGGATTTGCCGGTCATGACCGGCGACCCCAGGGCGTTCAAGCAGATCGTGCTGAACCTCGTTTCCAACGCCATCAAGTTCACCGAGCGCGGCGGCACGGTGACGGTTTCCGCCGGCGTCGAGGGATCGCGGCTGATGCTTCGCGTCACCGATACCGGGGTCGGCATCGCGGCCGATGATCTCAAGCGGATCGGTGATCCGTTCTTCCAGGCCGGCAAGACCTATCAGCGGCGGCACGAAGGAACCGGCCTCGGGCTTTCGATTGTCAAGAGCCTGGTCGGAATGCACGCCGGCGAGATCACCTTGCAGAGCCGGATCGATGAAGGTACCACCGTAACCGTCGCGCTGCCGCTGACGTTCACGCCGCCGCCGCCGCCGTCAAGCAACATCGCAAAGCTCACTCCGGCGTTGCGATCCGCAACCCAGGATAAAGGTCATCAGGTGAAGAAAAGTGCCTAGACAAGCTGCAAAGGGCGACATGCCGCCCCGCCGTCGGGGCGCGAAAGCGGTCGAAGCCGATACCGAGCGCGGCCTCGTGATGCGCATCCTGCTTCATAGTCCGAAAGACATGATCGCCGGCGTGCTGGCATTTGCAGCGGTCAGCGCGATCATCGCCAACGCGCTGTTTCTGCAAGCCGGACGTCATCCGTCGCCGATGTTCGGTTCGGTCGTCGCGATTCCGGCGGCGCCCGCCAGTCTGTTGCCGCGTCCGCGCCCGGTTGAAGCCGTGACCAGAGCCGCGGACGCGCCGCCATCGGAACCGAAGCCGGCCGAGCCGAAAGCCGCCGATGCAATGGCCAATCTGGTGAAGTCGACCGGCGCACCGGCCGCGGCGCCTTCCAATATGGCGCGGCCGCCGGCGGCAATCCCGGCCTTGCCCCACAACGAGACGACTGCCAATCCGGCCGCGGCCTCGCGCCGGGTGGCGGCGGTGCAGCGGGCGCTGACGGAATATGGCTACGGCCAGTTGAAGCCGACCGGAACCATCGGTTCCGACACCCAGGCCGCGATCCAGAAATTCGAGCGGGAGCGCAAGATCCCGGTGACCGGACAGGTCTCCGATCGTCTGGTGCACGAACTTTCGACCTTGATTGGTCGGCCGATCGAATAGCGCGGAACGTTCGCCGAAGCGATGGCGTGAAGCTCACAAGCGCAAACCGCAAATTCCTAACTTAACTCCCCGCGAACCTGGCGCGCCACGGCGCGGGCTACTTCGGCGGCGTGGGTCGCGATCATGAAATGCGCCGCTTCGTCGATCGTGACGAGAGAGGCGCCGCCGATGTGGGTCGCGATCAACTCATTGGCCCGCTGCATGGCCGGATGACTTGCGCCGCCGCGCGCTACAAGTGTCGGGACCTTCACGGCAGCGAGGGTCGCCTGCGACAGCGCAAAGCCAAAGGCGCTCGCCCAATCCAGAATGTTAACCGGGGTTGTCTCCACCGCATAGGCTCTGACGCGGGGAGGCCACGAGGCATAGGTACCGCTGCCGCCGTAAAAATCGATCATCGACGCGATGGCTTCCTTGTTGCCGATGGCAAAATCGGCGAAGTAGGCCTCCGCCATCTGGCGGAATGCACTGTAGTGCTGATGCTCGTCGCATTCGCGCAGCACTTCTACCGCCGGGGCTTCCACGATCGCGAGAGAAGCCAGAGAAACCCGGTTGCGCAAGGCCACGGCGAGCGCCACCACGCCACCGAACGAGTGCCCGACGAGATGAACCGGGCCGCCGGCCTTGCGAATAACCTGCTCCAGAATCTCGGCCTCATGGGAAATGCAGGGATCCCGGGCCGTCCGGCGCTCCGCCGTTCCTCCATAGCCGAGCAGGCTCGTGGTCACGCAGCGGAACTGGCCTTCCCATGCCGCGATCACAGGCCGCCAAGCCGCGCCGGTGCTGCAGGATCCCGGCACCAGCACAACGGTCGGACCGGCTCCGCAAGCATCATCGTAGTCGATCCGTCCGCGTACGTCCTCGATCATGTTCTAGGGCCGCGCTTCGATGATCATGTTGAACGGCGTCTCGGTGGCGCGACGTACGCTTTTAAAGCCGCCCTTGAGAATGACCTCGCGCAACCTGGCTTCGCCGGCCTGCGCGCCGAGAGCGGTGCCGACCTCCTGCGAGAGCGACGTCGGCACGAAAATCATGGTCGATGCCGCGTAGTACAGACGTCCCACGGGATTGAGATTTTGTTCGAGACGATCGCCGGCCATCGGCTCGCAGATCATCCAGGTTCCGTTGTCCTTCAAGGACTGGCGGATGTGGGCAGCGGCGCCCGCCGGATCGCCCATGTCGTGCAGGCAGTCGAAGCAGGTCACGAGATCGAAGTCCTTGCCGGGATAATCCTTGGCCAGGCCTACCTCGAAGCGCGTGTTGCCCGAGACGCCGTGGATTTCGGCATGCGTCTTTGCTTCCGCGATCGAAGCGGGATGAAAGTCGTAGCCGATGAACTGGGATTTCGGGAACGCCTTGGCCATCAGCACGGTCGACCAGCCATGGCCGCAACCGACGTCCGCGACCTTTGCTCCCGTCTCGAGCTTCTTCACGACGCTGCCGGACAGAGCAGGGAGCCACGCGGATACCAGCTGGTTGTGATAGCCGGGCCGGAAAAAGCGGGCCACCGCGCAGAACATGCAGCCGGCCTGATCGCCCCAGGCGACACCGCCACCGGACTTGAAGGCGGCCTGAACCTTGGTCTGGTTGTCGAGCAATGCCGCCATCAGGTCGAACCCGCCCATCAGGTAGACCGGGCTCTCGGGAATCGCGAACACCATGGCCTGCTCGGGCGTCATGGCGAACTTCGCCGAGGCGGGATCGTAGGACAGGTAGTTCGAGCTCGCCTGATTGGACAGCCACTCGCGCAAGTACCGTGGGTCGACCTTCGCGCTGCTGGCGAGCTCGGTGGACGTCATCGGTCCTTTGGTGTGCAGTTCCTTGTACAGTCCAAGCGCATCGCCCATTCGGACCATGGCGATGCTGGATGCACCGCCGAGGTCGTTGAGCATCTGACCGATAAATGCGTTGAGCTTGCCTTCATCAACCTGGGTCGCAGTATTTACGCTTGTCATACTTTCCTCCAATGAAATTGAGTTCTCAATCAGACAAGATCCGCAAGCATCCTTGCGGCACGGGCGGCACCGCCGGCTTCGACGGGTTTGAATGTGGTCGGCGCGCGCAACGCGTCGACCATCGCATCGGCAATCATGTCCGGCGTCGATGTCGCGAACTCCATGCGCCTTCCGGCGCCGTAGCGGTCGAGACGATGCGCAACATGAAAATTCTGCTCGAAATGGTTCTTGAGCGGGAAGTAGAGGAACGGCGTTCCGGCAGCCGTCAGCTCCATGCAGGTGGTGAGGCCGCCCTGCACCAGCGCCAGATCGCACGCCGCGAGATGGCGATCGAGGTCCGGCACGAAGGCATATACCTCGACGCCCCTGGGCGCATGGAGCGAGGCCGGATCGATGCGGGGACCCGCCACCACGATCATGCGCAGCTCAGGTAATCTCGCTCGCGCGATCGGATAACTCTGCAGGATGCGTCTGATCAGATGCGCGCCGACGGCCGATCCGCCGACCGTGACGATGCAGACGCGCTCGTCGGGCCGGTAGCCGAGGCTCTGCCGTAATTCCGCTCGGCTGCCGAAGGCGTGCGGATGTTCGCCGATGATGTAACCGGCGAAATCGAAATGCCGCGGCACCCAGTCGCGCATCGCCGGCAGGTCCTTGCCGAACGACATTGGCACAATGTCTTCGGGCCCGCCGACGAAGATGGCGCGGTCCCGCACGCCGGGATGCCGCTCGATGTGTTCGATCATCTCGGCATTGTAGTCGGTGGTCAGGAAGGCTTCATGTTCGCCGCCCGAGGGCATCGGCACATAGCCGACGAAATCGGTGAACCAGGCGAGCCCTGCTTTCTTCAACTCCGGGTGCTCGTGCCAGTAATGGTCGATGTCCCAGGCCTCGTCGGCGATCACGAGATCGTAGCCGCCTTCGTCTACGGCATCCTGGAAGATCATGAAGTTCGCGATCAACACTTCGTCCATGTTACGAATAGCCTGGAAGCAGTGCAGATCGTGCTCGCCCGACTCCATCTCGATGTGCCGCGATTCGCTCGCCAGCCGCGAACTGAGAGGATGGACGCGCTCGCCGCTTGCTTCCAGGAGGCGCGTCACGGGATCCTGCGCCAGCCAGTCGACCTCGAGGTCCGGGTGCAGCTTGCGCAGCTCGCGCGTGATCGCGATATCGCGGCGCCCGTGCCCGAGGCCGATCGGGGAGGAGAGATAGAGCGCTCGCCTGGCTTTCCTCATCGACCGGCTCGCCCGCCTTGCGGGGGAAGCAATGCCGAGCTTGCGATCGAGGAAGTCGACCATCAGCGTGTTCACCTTTGCGGGAATGCGGCCCAAAGGGTTGTGACCGCCGCCGGCGATGGTCACGAGTTCCGCGCCGGTGACCTCGGCCACGGCCTGCGCGCGCGCATAACTTTGGATCTGATCGTTGTCGCCGTGGATCATGAGCACAGGGCACCGAATCCCGCGATACATTGCCTCGCTGACATCGAAGCGCGGCGGTATCGTCCGCGCGTCGACGGTCTTGACCAGCACAGGACCTGTGGTTTCGCCCGCCCAGTCGACGCCATCCTCGATCTGCTTGGTCGAGTGCGGCTCGGAATGGATGTTGCGAACGAAGTGCTCGGCGAAATCGGGATAATTCGTCATCCAGTATTCACGGTTGAATTTGTCCCAACCGTCGTGCTGCTCTCGCTTGGCCTCGAAATGCTTGTTCGCCAGACGGGCGAAATTGGCGGGACCGATGCTCGCGACGGTGCCGACCAGGATAGCGGCCTTCACGCGTTCGGGATGATACGCGGCCAGTATGCTGGCGTGCATGCCGCCCAGGGAAAGGCCAACGAGGATCGCGTTGCCCGCTTCGGTCGCATCCATGACGGCGAGGGCGTCAGCCACCTGGTTATCCAGCGAGTAGGCCGCCACATCCGCCGGCCGGTCGGACTTGCCGTTGCCGCGGCCATCGAAAGTGATGCAGCGAAAACGCTCGCTGAAATACGGCAATTGCGCCTTGTAGATGCGCGAGTGGACGATTGCCCAGGACGGCAGGAACAGCATCGTTTCCGGGCCGTCGCCGTAGATCTCGTAGTGAATCTTGACGCCGTCGCGGTCGACAAAGCCGCTCTTGCCGGGTAATTTTGCGCGCATCACGTCACCTTTTCGATCGGCCGGCTTCGGCGCTGCGAACGAGCTCGCCGATCCGCCGCAAGGACTGACGTATCGGCGAGCCCTTCTTTTCAAGACCAAGCAGATAGAGACTTTCGGCACCGACAAACGCGTTGGCGGCGAAGGCTCCGACTTCCTCAGGTGTGAACGGGCCGAGGCCGCCGAGCTCCCGCTCCGCCTTGCGTGCAACGCCGACGATGAGATCGACCCATCCCATGATCGCGCCGCGAACGACCTGGGCGACCGCGGTGTCGGCCCAGCTTGCGGTGATCAGTTCCTGCAGCACGCGCACGTAGCCCGAGGCGATATCGTCATCGAGATAGTCGCAGGCCCGATCCCATTGCTCCGACAGTTTTAGACTGGCGTCGCCGAACATGACGTTCTGACGGTCGAGCAGCTGCGCGTTGAGGTATTCGAACAGCGCCAGCACCATCCCCTGCTTGGATCCGAAGTGATAGTGGATCTGGCTCAAGGGAACGCCGGCGACCGCCGCCACGTCGCGCGTCGACAATGCCGCATAGCCGTTCTGGCGAAGCACCTTCTTGGCCGCTTCAAGCAGCGTCGTGCTGGTCTCGACCTTCTTCTCGATTTTCTTGGCCGCCGCGCGCGCCATCGTGAAATCTCCTTGGCCCGTGAGGGTGTCGCAGGCCGGGGCATCACATAATTCGGTCGACCGACCGAGTCAATGTTTTCAACATAGGGTCACGGCTTTGTGCACCGAAACGGTTTTCGGCGCGTCAGCCGAACGGAGGAGGAGGCTCTGGCTTCATTTGTGGTGCTGGCCTATCGTCGATCCCATGCGATTGAAATCCAGCATTTGGGTGGCGGCCTATTTGCGCCGCTGCCAGACCCAGGGAATATTCGGCGCGGTGCGCCGGCGCGGCGCGGAAGAGGCCGGGGCGGTATTCGTCAAGGTGGCGCTGCTCGACGGCAATGCCATGCTGTACGTGCCGGCACCGCAGACGGTCTATGACGACAGCCGGCCGATCGAGCGCATTTTTACGCCGACATCGCGCGAGCCCGTGCCGGAAGCTTCCGTGGAAGAACGTCTGGTCAAGGAAATCCGGTTCGACCCGGACGCCTGGATCGTCGAGACCGAGGACAGAGCAGGGCGGCATTTTCTCGATCTGGCGAAGGCTTAGCTGCCTGAGCCCTGCGAACGCGTGCGCACCACGCCGCCGGCGCCGGGCCATTGCGTCGCCGGCCGGGTCTGGGCGGGCGCCGAGCGGACGCGGTTGCGTTCGTCGTCGTAGAGCCCGGGACGATATTTGGCGCGGGCGACCGCCATGGTGGCGCCGCGCCACGCGGCCAGCATGATGAGGGCCGATCGCTCGTGCAATCCGTCGTACAGCCGCGACAGCCGGTAGACATGGTTCACCGAGGATCCGATTTCGGGATTGAGGAACAACAGCACCCGCTGAAAAACCGGGCTTGGCATGTCCAGCGCCCTGGCCGCGCAGGCCAGCGGTTCACCGCCGGCATCGTTGACCACTTGTGCGGCAAGCCGCCACGGCAATATCAGGGCTTCGCCGAGTTCCAGGGTGAAGTTTTCGACATCGGCGGCGAAGGCGGCCATCTCCAGCGTCTCGATGGCACGTGCCGCGCGCGATGCGGGAATTCGCGCGGAAGCCTTCAACGGTGTCTCCAGGAGATTTTGCAGAATCAATGCGCGCTCGCTGGAGGAGGCGCCGAAAAACAGGTCGGTGATCTCGGCTGCGTCCTTGGGCTGCATCGTCAAATTCGATGACATCCGCAGTTGCGCTTCTGTCGGTGCCTTGACCGGCGGTGCCGCCGATGGCGGCGCGGCAATCGCGGGCGCCAGCGGAACGATCTCGTTGGTACTGGAGCGTTGCAGCCCGAGCCTTCTCAGGACTTCGGCCGGTGTGCCGGGATAAATCGCAAGCCGCGCCCGAACCACCGCGCGCGTGGCGTCGTCGACCTCATCGATCAGGCGGGAGGTGAGTTCGACAAACTGCCGCTCCTCGTCGTCGCTGTGCACGCTGGCCTGAACGTAGAGATCGGTCAGGACCCGCAGCAAGGTGGGTCTGATATCGACACCCTCGCGACGGGAGAGCGTCATCAAGCCGTCGAAGCCCGGAAACAGGAGCGGTGGGGTCATGTCAGAGGTACGCGACTGAGAAATACTCGCGCCAGTTTACGGGCGCTGTTTTAACAGGGCGTTAAGAATAACAGTATGTGAAGAACATCACTTAATTCGGGGCTTTGGTGTGCCACAACGAGCCGGGGTGGCGCCGGCGTCAAATCGTGTCCGCCCCGGCAGGCATTAAGATGCCGTTAACCACGTCCTGTTCTTAATGATGGCCTGTCGCCGGCAAAATCGTGTCAGAGCGGCAATCAGAGAGAGTTAAACATGGGCACCATCATTGCATTTCCGGCGGTTGCGGCTTCGCGGCGTCCGGGCTCGACCATGGATGGGGCTCCACGCGAAGGCATGGGGATCGTCCTGATCCTCCCCGTCGTCCGGATCGAACGCAACACCGATGAAACCAGCGGTGGCCGCGGACCGGAAGAAGGTACGGCCCCCGGCCGCCGTCGCCGTCGGCGCACCTGACATCGGACATTTCGACATGCCGGAGACGTGCTTTCCGACCCGGACAAGATGGCGGGGTCCGATCGCATCCCCGGGCGTGACGCTGTTTTTGGTGGGCATGACGCTTTCGGGCTGCAGCGGCGGCGACTTCGGCCGAACCCGGCAGGATTTTCTCAACGACGACATGCACCGCTGGATTGGCGGTGAGGCGACGGGGAGCGTCGGCCTGCGGGCGTCGCAATTCCAGCTCACCGACAGCGAACGGCTGCTTCGCGATCTCGCTTACCCCCTGATCGAGCCGCCGCATTCGCGGCCGGCCTGGAAGAGCGTGTTCGGCGATTACGCAGCCCTTCCTTCGCCCTGGCGGCAGAAAGTGGTGTTCGACCGCACCGCCTATGGCCGCACCCTGATCGACGAGCCGCACCGCTCGCATTCGTCGCGCTATGCGCAGCTGATGGAAGACGTGCGCGACGACATCACCCGGTTCGAGCCGTTCTTCGCCAGCGCCGTGCGCGTGATCGATCTCGACCGAAAACGCAACGCCAGCATCAAGCAAATCTCGGAACTCTCGCCGCGCGAACGCGCCGACGCGATCGCCCGCATGGAAGAGAACACCCTGATCGTGCAGTGGGTGCAGCAATGCCTGGAGCAGCGGATCTCGTCCTACCGCTGGGCGCTGGAGCGGCTGGTGATCCAGGCGCCGGATAATATCGCCGCCGACGCCGATCGATTGATCGGCGAACTGGCCGCGCAAACCGCGACCCCTCCGGTCGCCGCGCAGCCGGTGATCGGACATGCGGTGAGCGTGCGCGGTTAAAGCCCTCACGGATCTAGGAATGCTCGGCGGCCAATCGTTTCTCTGATCAGCGCTTGGCGGCCGGCTCCGCCTGCTTTGCCGGCGGTTCGGTTTGCACCTTGCAGCTCGATGCGGCGAGTGAGCCTTGTGCCTGCGGCATCAGGCCGGGCTCCGGCGCCAGGGCCTTTAATACGATCAACCCGGTTGCGGTCGGGGAATCGATGATCAAGCGGTCGGCCGCGGTCACGTCCTCGTCTTCCGGCAAGTCGGCGTGTTGGGCTTCGGTCATCAGATCGAGCTCGATCACCTTGCGGCCGGCGGATCGGTCGTTGATGGCGTAATAGGCGACTTCGTTGCGGGTATAGAACGACACCGAGGTGTAGGCTTGGCTGACCGGCACCGCCAGCTTGATCGGTCCAGCGGACAGATCGTAGCGGCAAATCGCGACAGCGAATGCCGGATCCATGAACGGCATCAGCGCATTGTTCGGATCGGCCAGGGGGAGGGCGGTAACGCCGTTCAGGGTTGTGATCGGGGTCAGGCGCGAATAGGCGTCCTGGGTCGCAATGCGCGGCAGTGCCAGAACGCTTACAAGATGCACGATGCCGCCCAGCAGCGCCCCCGCGATGATCGTGAACACCAGGCGGATCATGGGCACCCCACGGTCGCAACCGAGGGCATCGGCGCGTCGCGCTGCGACCGCGTCGCCACGCCGACCGGCGTATCGTAAAGCCGCAGCATCAGCGCGTAGCGCTCGATGCCGCCGGTGGGCAGCCAGTTTCCGGCGCGCGATCGCGACGCCACCCGTATCTCGAACGCGCCGTCCGCGCCGCGGATGATTTCCTGGCTGGTGAAGCCGTATCGCTGCAGCGAATTCGCAACCAGATGTCCCTTCGAATCGTACAGCGTCAGCGTCCAGAATCGCGCCGCCGGGGTGACGCCGCTGACGACCACGTCGCAGCGCCCATCGAGCAGTCGCTTGCGGTCATCGGTTGTCGCCGAGAATGCCACGCCGTCGCCGGTGCCGACCGGCAACTCGCCGCTGCGCGCGATCGAGGCGCGTGAATACGGATCGACATCGGCGGTGCCGGTCTTTGGCCGCGCGGTCCAGGCGCCGATCGTGAGCGTGCCGAGATCGGTGCCGCGCGTCGCCGTCACCCAGGTCGCGCCGAGGCCGACGACGGTGGCAAGGATCAGCGCCAGCAGGGTGATAAAAATCAGCCGCACGGTTAGTTCTTGCGCGGCACGGGCACGGCCGCAGGCGTGCCTGGCACAGCTGCCGCAAAGCTTTCCGGGAATGCGACGGAGCTCGACGACGCCGGCTTGAGCGGCTTGACCGGATCGCCGGACGAGGTTTTTCCCGCGGCCCTGCCGGCCTCGTCGAGCATCTTTTCCACCCGCACCAGAATATCCGCGCCGCGCTTGGTCAGGATCGGCGGCGGTCCCGGCTTGATATCAGGAGGTTTTGGGGCGCCGTTAGCCGCGATCGTCGCGGAAACAGGCGGCGCGGGCAACTTCGTGCCCATTCCAATGCCCGGGATCTCCTTGATCTCGACGCCCTGATGCGCCGCGACCATGATGTCGTGCCATGTCTGCGCCGGCAGCGAGCCGCCGGTCATCCGGTTGGTCGGCGAATAATCGTCGTTGCCGTACCACACGGCGCAGGTGAAGTTGCCGGTATATCCGACGAACCACGCATCGCGATAGGCGTTGGTGGTGCCGGTCTTGCCGGCGGTCGGAATGCCGTCGAGCGCGGCGCGGCGCGCGGTGCCTTCGCTGACGACGTGGCTCATCATGCCCGCCATGTCGGAAGCGACCGACGCCGGAATGGCCTGAAGCGGCTTCTTGCCGTCGCGGTCGAAGCGCCAGACCAGATCGCCGGTACCGGTGCGCACTTCCAGCACCGAATGCGGCGTGACCGATTTGCCCTTGTTGGGGAATGTCGCATAGGCCACGGCGTGCTCGATCACGGTGACCTCGTCGGCGCCGATCGGCAGCGAGGGCGTGTCCGGCAGCGGCGCCTTGATGCCGAAGCGGCGCGCCACCTCCACGATCTTGGCGCGGCCGGCCTTCGGTCCGCCCTTGCCGCCGATGGCGATCGACAGTTTGACCGGAACGACGTTGATCGAGCGGGTGATCGCCTGGGTCAGCGTCACCGCGCCGGAATAGGAGTGGCCGTAATTCTGCGGACACCAGTTGCCGATGCAGACCGGACCGTCGACCACGATCGAGGTCGGCTTGAATCCGTTCATCAGGGCGGTCGAGTAGACATAGGGCTTGAACGACGAACCGGGCTGCCGGTAGGCATCCACGGCGCGGTTGAACTGGCTGGCGCCATAGTCGCGTCCGCCGACCATCGCGCGCACGCCGCCGTCGAGATCGGCGACCACGGTGGCGGCCTGGGTCGCGTGATAGTCGCGGCCGAACTGGCGCAGCTGGTTTTCGATGGCGTCCTCGGCGGCGCGCTGCACGTTCATGTCGATCGCGGTGCGGACCACGAAGACGCGCTCGACATAGGATCTCGGAAAGGTATCGACCAGCTTGCGCATCTCGTCGAACGCCCAGTCGAGATAATAATTCGGCGAATTCTCGTCGCGGCGATCGACCGCGGTGGCCGGATTGCGCCGGGCGCCGAACACCTGGCCCTCGGTCATGAAGCCGGCGTCGACAAGATTGTCGAGCACCACGTTGGCGCGGGCGCGGGCGGCCGGCAGGTTGATGTGCGGCGCGTATTTGGTGGGCGCCTTGAACAGGCCGGCGAGCATCGCGGCTTCCGCGAGATTGACGTCGCGCGCCGACTTGTTGAAATAGAAATGCGCGGCGCCGTCGACGCCGAAGGTGCCGCCGCCCATATAGGCGCGGTCGAGATAGAGTTTCAGAATCTCGTTCTTGGAAAGCCGCGTCTCGAGCCAGATCGCGAGAAACGCCTCGTTCACCTTGCGCTCGATGGTGCGCTCGTTGCTCAGGAACAGGTTCTTGGCGAGCTGCTGGGTGATCGACGAGCCGCCCTGCCGCACGCCGCCGGCCTGCGCATTGGTCACCAGCGCACGCGCGGTGCCCGCGATATCGATGCCGAAATGGTCGTAGAAGCGGCGGTCCTCGGTGGCGAGCGTGGCCTTGATCAGATTGTCGGGAAAATCCTCGAGCGGAATCGAGTCGTTATGCTTGATGCCGCGGCTGCCGATCGGATTGCCGTAGCGGTCGAGGAACGACACCGCGAGTTCGGATTTTTTCAGCCAATCGTCGTCGGCGGTTTCGCGAAAGGCCGGCACCGCCAGCGCCAGCATCAGGATCAGGCCGCCGAGCCCTATCGTGGCGGCTTCGGAAGCCGGCTCGATGAATACCCAGCGTTTCCAGCGACCGACATAGAACCGGTCCATGAACGTCGAATACCGCTCATAGAGCTCGCGCGCGCCCTTGCCGGAGGAGAACAGCGTCGAATCGATGCGTGCATCGAAATCCAGCAGCCAGTGCCGGATTTTCCTGTTCCATTCTGGTGGTACGATCTGGCGCACCGGGACCCTTGGTCAATTCGCAGCGCCCAGGCACCCGGCTGGGCACCGCTGAGACATCTTGCGGGAATGTTGCGATAAACCCAAGGCGCTTTTGCGTCGTCGGGGGACTCAAGGGCTCTATCTAGCCGAGTGGCCGGTACAAACCAATGGTGCGGCTACGATTTTGAACGGCAGGACTAACACCGCCCACCTGCTTGTGCTACCGCGGAAACCTTGCAGCCTGCACCATTGCCGTGCGGCCCTTTTCAGGGCTTGGGCTAATGCGAGGAAACGTCAGGATTCATGACCGTCCGATCCAAGCCGCCCTCGAATCAAGAGGGATTCTTTTGGAAAACCAAGACGTTGGAGGAGATGTCTAGCGTCGAATGGGAAAGCCTGTGCGACGGCTGCGCGCGCTGCTGTCTCGAAAAGCTCGAGGACGAGGATACCGGCAAGATCTACTTCACCCACGTTTCCTGCAAGTTGCTGGATGCCGGCCTTTGTGCCTGCAAAGACTATGCGAACCGGTCCGACAAGGTTCCGGACTGCGTCCGGCTCACGCCGGCAAATGTCCGCACCCTGAACTGGTTGCCGCCGAGTTGCGGCTACAAGCTGGTGGCGGAGGGCCGCGATCTCTATTGGTGGCATCCGCTGATTTCCGGCGACCCCAATACGGTTCACGAAGCCGGCGTCTCGGTGCGCGGGCGGGTGCGGGGAACCGAGAACGAGATCGCGGACGCCGACCTCGAGGACCACATCGTGCAATGGCCGGCGCTGCTGCCGAAGCGGGCGCGTCTGAAGAAGCGGCCGCAATCCTGAAAAACGCCTGCCGGCCTTCACGCGATTGCGATTGCCTCTTCGCGGGATGCACCCATGCGCCTAACCCGCTGCCGTAGCATGGATCTGTCGCTTAAATAGCAAACATAGCAATTTCACGCGGCCCCCCCGTCGCGCACCCAATTAGTACCCGTCCGCATGAACAAGTTTGAACGGCAGAGCCGTCAACCGGCTGACCAACAGGCGTTGCCCGAAGCCATCGAGGGCGACCTGCCGGAAATGACGGCTGAGGTCATCGATCTCGGCGACGCGCCGCCGCTCGCCCCAAAGGCGCCGCTTACTCAAAGCGAAGTCCGCACCATCCTGATCAGCCTGATGCTGACCATGTTTCTGGCCGCACTCGACCAGACCATCGTCGCCACGGCGCTGCCGACCATCGGCCGGCAGTTCCAGGATGTTTCCAACCTGTCCTGGGTGATCACGGCATATCTGCTGGCCTCCACCGCGGTGGCGCCGGTGTTCGGCACACTCGCCGACATCTACGGCCGCCGCGCCATGATCATCACCGCCCTCAGCCTGTTCGTCGCGGGCTCGATCTTGTGCGCGCTGGCGCCGAACATGCCGGTGCTGATATTGGCGCGCGGGCTGCAGGGGCTCGGCGGCGGCGGCATCATGCCGGTCGTGCAGACGGTCATTTCCGACGTGGTCACGCCGCGCGAGCGCGGCCAGTATCAGGCTTATTTCAGCGGCGTATGGATGGCCGCGGGTATCGCCGGGCCCGTCATCGGCGGCGTGTTCGCCGAACATCTGCACTGGTCGATGATTTTCTGGATCAACGTGCCGCTCGGGCTGGCTTCGCTGGCGATGCTGCTGCCCAAGATGGGCAAGATCCCGGTGTTTCACCGCAGGCGCCAGGTCGACTGGCTTGGCGGCGTGCTGCTGATGGCCGCCGCTGTCGTGTTCATGCTGGTGCTGACCTGGGGCGGCAACCGCTATCTCTGGCTCTCGCCCGTCATCATCGCGATGGTGGGCGCGTCCATCGCGCTGGCGCTGGCGTTCGTCTGGCACGCCCGAAATGCCGAAGAGCCTTTCCTGCCGCTGTCGCTGATGGGCGGAACGGTTGCGCCTTACGCGATGGCCTCCGGCGGCTTCGCGCTGGGCGCGATACTGGGGTTGACCGTGCATCTGCCGCTCTATTACGAGGTGGTTTATCATCTCAGCGCCAGCGAGGCCGGGCTCGCGCTAATTCCGCTGGCGGCGGTTTCGACCGGGGGTGCCGCGATCGCCGGCCGCACCATGGCGCGCGCCAAGCACTACAAGCGGGTCGCGATCATCGGAACGGCATGCGCGGCGCTGGCGGGATGCGTGCTGGCGCTCACGGCGCTGCCGCTATGGGTGCTGCTGGTGCTATTGTCGGTGTTCTCGCTGGGCCTAGGCACGGCATTCCCGATCAGCGTGGTCTCGCTGCAGAATTCGGTGGCGCGCTCCCAGGTCGGCACCATCACGGGCGCGATGAATTTCTTCCGCGCGCTGATGGCGTCGTTCACGGTGGCGGCGTTCTCCGCGATCCTCCTGATGGCGCTTGGTGCGGATATTTCGCTCGGCGGTGAGCACCGCGGCGCGGTGAGTTCGATTCCCGTCGCAGACATGATCACGGCATTCCGCTATGTGTTTGGCGCCGCCGCAACGCTGCTCGCCTGCGCGTCGCTGTGCATGATCCTGATGGAGGAAAAGCCGCTGGCCGGCCCGGCCACGCGGGTGGAGATGGCGGAGTAGGGCGCCAGACGCCCTGCGTGCTGTCCGCCCTGCAGCCTTGGCTATTCATGAGCCGCGATTTGATCTAACAGCGGCGCCGAGAAGTCAGACAGCGAAATTCGAGCGTTATTCGAGAAGGAGCCGGCCATGAGCAAACCGACCATCGAGCAGACCCGGATGGGCACCGAAGGCATCGCCTTCTGCATCGCGCGGACCCTGATCGAACGCGACCCCTCGCTAAAGGCGCCGCTGCGCGCCAACCTGCGCAAGATGTGGGAGCTTTTGGAGGAGCGGGAGGACCACGCCGCCGCCGACATGGTCGACACCATGATCAAGGCGCTGAACGATCCCGCGTTTTTCAAGCCGTGACCTTTTTCTTCCCCTGGTGTTCTCGCGAAGCAGGATGTCCGGCCTTGGCTTGATGCCAGATTGCAGTCTAAGGCACTGATATAACGTGCATATTTTCCTGGATAGCAGTTCATATGAAGAATATTTGGAATCCGACGGAACCTTTTGGTCCGGTGTAAGTATGCCTCAGCCCTGATAGCGCTCGGAAGGGCTCCGCCAGCCGTGAACCCGGCAGGAAGAGTTCGGATAGTCGCGATTCTGGTTGTCACGGCAGAAACAGCTTTTATGGCCGTGATATTGATTGTCGAAGATGATGGGTTTCTCCGCTACGATGCGGAGACGATGATTCTAGGTTGGGGTCACGATATCCTTTCGGCTGGCGACGTGGACGAGGCGCTTTTGCTCCTGCGTTCCTCTCAACAGATTGATGCACTTTTTACCGATATCCATCTCAAGAAAGCGGTCCTCGGCGGCTATGAACTCGCCCACCAGGCCATCAAGCTCCGGGAAGATTTGCGTGTGCTGTATACGACCGGCAGCACCGTCAGCGATAAGATGAAGGCATTGTTTGTTGACGGCGCGCACTTCCTTCAGAAGCCGTACACCCGATTTCAACTCCAGAGTTCAGTCGAAGTGCTGCTCGCACCGTAGCGTTGAAGCCGCGTGATTGATCCCTGGGCCGGGCTGGCCACGAGTTATCGAGGGGAAACGCCTTGACTAATGGAGATGACGGGACGAGGAGACGAACCAGCGTCTCCGAAGGCATTGGAAACGCTTTGCCGAAACAGGCGGAAGATGTACTGCTGGAGGCCGGCGCCCTGCAGAGCGCGATCTTCAACAGCGCCAACTTCTCCAGCATCGCCCCCGACGCCAAGGGCGTCATCCAGATCTTCAACGTCGGTGCCGAGCGGATGCTCGGCTACACGGCCGCCGAAGTGATGAACAAGATCACACCGGCTGACATTTCCGATCCGCAGGAACTGATCGCGCGCGCCAAGGCGTTGAGCGTCGAACTCGGCACCCCGATCACGCCGGGCTTCGAGGCCCTGGTGTTCAAGGCCTCGCGCGGGATCGAGGACATCTACCAGCTGACCTACATCCGCAAGGATGGCAGCCGGTTCGGGGCGGTGGTGTCCGTCACCGCGCTGCGCGACGCGCAGGACGTCATTATCGGCTATCTGTTGATCGGCACCGACAACACCGCGCGGCAGCAGGCGGAAGAGGCGCTGCTCAAGGCCGGCGCCCTGCAGAGCGCGATCTTCAACAGCGCCAACTTCTCCAGCATCGCCACCGACGCCAAGGGCGTCATCCAGATCTTCAACGTCGG
>Ga0209871_1000072_pt1 | contig 29949 bp, 25 predicted proteins | sample OrgsoiDNA2013045_FD_185795 | JGI IMG/M metagenome (GOLD analysis project Ga0209871, IMG submission 185795) | Permafrost soil microbial communities from the Arctic, to analyse light accelerated degradation of dissolved organic matter (DOM) -... | ecosystem: Environmental > Terrestrial > Soil >... | reverse complement strand
CGTCCCAGCAGGTGGACGCCGACCTGTCGTATCTCGTCGGTGACGAAGCGAAAGACCTCCTCGTCGGGCGCCGTCCAGTCGAAGTCGCCGTCCGGCCCGGCGATATAGCCGTCAAGTGAGACGCCCATCGAATAGGTCACGCTGCGCATCAGAAGTCCTCCTCGGTAACGGGTTCGACAGTACGACCGCCGGACGCCGCAGAACTCATCGCGGCTCGCGGGACAGGGCAAACGTTGCCGGGTTACGGCACTAGCCACTCGCAAGGACCGAGCCCGGCGGGTGCGGAAGGAGCATGCCGACTTCTTCGACGAATACCGGCCCGAAGCTCGGACAGTCCTGGAAGAGCTGCTTGGCCGGTACGCAGAGTACGGGGTCACAGAGATCGACGATCTCGGCGGACTGCGGATCCCGCCGCTGGATCAGCTCGGCTCTCCGGTGGAGATCGCAGCCTCGTTCGGCGGCTTGGAGCAGCTCAAGCTGGCAATCGCCGCTCTGCAGGAGTACCTCTACGCGGCCTGATGCCTGGGCCGCTCGTCCCTGCCGCCAGGATGGCGGCGCAGCGAGCTGACCACGGGTACCAAGATGGCCCGGAAACGCGATCCCGCCCAACCTCCACCACCACCAAGGACTTCGAGCGGGTCGTCTCGCTCCTGTCGCGCGCCGAGGCTGCGGCCAAGCACCTCACCGAGCCGGGCGGACTTGCCAAGAAGCGCTCACCAGGACTGTTACGGTTCCGGTGTGCATTCCTCCTCCAGGTCGGCACATAACCGTCTGCGACGTAAGCTCCAGATGGCGATAATCGCGCTGGCGGTTGCCGTGGCCACGGTGACTGTCCTGATCATTCTGCAGCTGTTCGGAACGACGGACGGTTCGGGCACCGGGTCGCTGTCGCAACTCGCCGCGCCTGCCGGTCTCGCGCGGGGATCCGCGCGAGCCGGCCATGGCTCGCCGCTGTCGTCGGCCTGGACCGGTGACGGCAAGCCCGTCACCCTGGCTTTCGGCGGGGACGTGCACTTTGAGGGCCCGCAGCTGTACTGACCTGTCCCGCATGCCCACGGCTAGCGGGGCGACGACCAGTACCGAGAGCGCGCCCTTCGCCGGGCCGACCGTCTCGCCGCTGGCTGGCTGATCCCTGCGGGCGGCTCGCGGCAGACCACCAGGCGATGCTCAATAGACTCACCGACCATGAGCATTGAGCCCCCCAGCACTCAGCCCGTGGTCACGACCCAGCCTGCCGCAGTGGCAGGAGCGGCTGACTCAGCCCGACCTGCGCCTCCGGCAGTCCGTCGGGTGCGCAGCGAGCGCACCCATCACGGCGACACCTTCATTGATGATTTCGCGTGGCTGGCCGATAAAGAGAATCCGGAGACGATCGCTTACCTCGAGGCCGAGAATGCCTACACCGAGGCCATGACGGCAGGCCAGGCGGAGCTGCGTGGTGCGATCTTCGGCGAGATCAGGGCCCGCACGCAGGAGACGGACCTGTCGGTTCCCACCCGCCGTGGCGGCTGGTGGTATTACGCCAGGACCGAAGAGGGCAAGCAGTATCAGGTGTACTGCCGCCGCGCGGTCCGCCCGGATGACGCCGGGCCGCCGATGACCACGGACGGCGCGCCGCTGGACGGCGAGGAGGTCCTTCTCGACGCGAACGAGCTAGCGGGCGACGGGGAGTTCTTCTCCCTGGGCACCTACGACGTGAGCCCTGACGGGCGGCTGCTCGCGTACTCGACCGACTTCGTCGGCAATGAGCGCTTTACCCTGCGTGTCAAGGATCTGGTGACCGGGCAGACGGCTCCCGACGAGATCCCGGATACGTTCCACGGCGGTGCCTGGTCCCGCGACGGATCCGCGGTGTTCTACGTCACCGTGGACGCCGCCTGGCGGCCCTACCGGGTCTGGCGGCACATCATCGGGACCGCAGCCGCCGACGATGTGATCGTTTTCGAGGAGCCGGACGAGCGCTTCTGGGTCAGGGTCTACCTGACCCGCAGCCACCGCTATCTGGTGATCTCGGCAGCGAGCAAGCTGACAAGCGAGGCCAGGCTCCTGGATGCCGGGGAGCCGGTCGGCGAGTTCAGCGTGGTGATGCCGCGCAGGCACGGAGTGGAGTACGAGGTCGAGCACCAGCTGTCGGCTGACGGCACCGACCGGCTGCTCATCCTGCACAACGATCACGCGGAGAACTTCGAGCTGGCCGCCGCGCCGCTGTCGGACCCGTCGGCCTGGACGCCGGTGGTGGCGCACCGCGACGACACGCGGCTGCTCGGAGTCGATGCGTTCGCGGGTCACCTGGTGGTCTACTTCCGCCGGGATGGCCTGACCGGGCTGCGACTGGTCCGCCCTGACGGCAGCGAGCACGAGATCGAGTTCGGCGAGCCGGTCTACCGCGTCTCGCCGGGACTGAACCTGGAGTATGACTCGGGCACCTACCGGCTCAGTTTCGTGTCCATGGTGACGCCCGATTCGGTGTATGACTGCGATACCGCGACCGGAGGGCTCACCCTGCTGCGTCGCCGGCCGGTGCTGGCGCTGGCAGGCGGGCGGGATTACGATCCGGCCGATTATGAGCAGCACCGCGAATGGGCGGCGGCCGCCGACGGGGCAAAGATCCCCATCTCGCTGGTCTGCCGGAAGGGAACGCCGCGGGACGGCACCTCGCCGCTGGTCCTGTACGGCTACGGCAGCTACGAGATCTCCATGGATCCCGGCTTCTCCATTCCGCGGCTCTCCCTGCTGGACCGCGGCTTCGTCTACGCGATCGCGCACATCCGCGGCGGCGGCGAGATGGGCCGCCGTTGGTACGAGGACGGCAAGATGCTGCGCAAGCGCAATACCTTCACCGATTTTGTCGCCTGCGCCCGGCATGTGGCCGACGAGGGCTGGACGTCGGCGGACCGCCTGGTCGCGCGCGGCGGCTCGGCCGGCGGACTGCTGATGGGCGCAGTGGCGAACCTTGCCCCTGATGCGTTCGGTGGCATTGTCGCGCAGGTGCCCTTCGTGGACGCGCTGACCACCATCCTTAATCCGTCGCTCCCGTTGACGGTGACCGAATGGGAGGAGTGGGGTGACCCCCTGCACGACCCGCAGATCTACGCGTACATGAAGTCGTACACGCCGTACGAGAACGTCAGCGGCCTGTCCTACCCGCCGATCCTGGCCGTGACCAGCCTGAATGACACCCGGGTTCTGTACAGCGAGCCGGCCAAGTGGGTGGCGAAGCTGCGGGCTGACGGCAAGGGCGGCCCGTTCCTGCTGAAAACCGAGATGGTGGCTGGTCACGGCGGCCGCAGCGGCCGGTATGACGCCTGGCACGAGGAAGCGATGGTCCTGGCCTGGATCGCCGACAACGCAGGCGCAGGCGCGGCACGCGCATGAACCTCCGGACAAAGCGCCTGTCCTGGCGTGCTCATGCGGGCGTCGAACAGCACGGATCAAGCCACCAGACAGGCACGCGATGCATCAGAGGAGCAGCCGCCGCGCGTTAAGCCAGCCGCCGGCCGTCACCTGGTTCGGAGGTTGCGGCGAGCCATATTCGCAGGTCAGCGGTGACCGCGAGGCTGAGAATTTTGGCCGAGCCGCGCTAATTGCCGTGCCATTGCGCGGGCTGGCGGCGCGTCGCCGCGGGCAAGGGGTCCCTGGCTCCAGCTTCTGGCTCTGTGGGTGCCGAAGCTGTGCGATCTGTATCTGAGGTGGGATTCCGTTCCCCCGGACCGGGTCTGGTAACCAGCAGCGGTGAGCGCCAGGAATAGGATGATCTCGACCGTTATGGCCCTTGCCTTGTCACAGGAATAATCACACGGGCACGCTCAGATAGGCCCGTCCTGGCATGCTCAAGCGGGCGCCGAACAGCGCGGACCAGGCCACAAGACAGGGCACGCGATGCGTCAGCGAAGGAGCAGCCGGGCGTTAGGCCAGCCGTCGGCCGATGCCACCTGGGCCGCGCATACGCGTGGCGCTCCTGCAGCGCAGGTCAGCGGTGGGGCGGGTGGTGCGCTGGGGGCGGCCGCCGGCAGCGGGCGCAGTTCTGACGGCCGGTGGCCGGCCGTCGCTGACGCGCCGCCCGCAGGGCCGCCCGTCACCTGGCTCGGAGGTTACGGCAAGCCATATTCGCAGGTCAGCGCTGACCCCGCGGCCGAGTATTTTTGGCCGAACCGCACTAATTGCCGTACCATTCAACAGGCCGACGGCGCGTCGGCGCCTGCAAAGGGTCCCCTCACCGGGCGATATGACGCAGAATGGTGGTCAGGACGAGCAAGGGTGCGCCGCAACTCCTTGCTGCACACGCGCAGGAGAGTGGGCGGAGGTGCGATGGCTGCGGGCGATGACGCGGTGCCCGGAGCACGGGTGCCGCCGGAGCGGGCACATACCCGGCAAAGGCGCGGCGCAGGCGGCAGATGGCTCGTCTGGGCGCTTCGCGCTGTTGTCTGGGCAGCGCTCCTTATCGTCGGATACCGGGGGGTGGTCGCGATCGTCACCGAGTCGCCTAAGGCAACCCCTGTCATCGCTCCGCCGGTCTCGACATCATCAAGCGGATTCCCTGCCGCTCTCGCCGAGGCCTACGCGCTCCAGTTCGGTGACGTCTACCTGAACTTCAGCCCGGCCACGTCGGCGCAGCGGGCCGGGGCGCTGGCTGCTTTCCTGCCGCCGGGGGCTGATTCCCAGCTGGGCTGGAATGGCGGGGGATCGCAGCAGCTCCAGTCCGAGCAGGTTGCCTCTATCACCGTGCAGAACTCGCACCACGCGATTGTCACGCTCCTCGCGCTGATCAGCGGTCACATGATGGAACTTGGCGTGCCCATCTATTCGGCCGATGGCGGCCTGGTGGTCTCCGGTGAGCCCGCGCTGCTCCCGGCGCCCGCGCGCGTCACGCCGCCGACGCCGCCGGCAGCTGCCTCGGATCCGGCCACGCAGACAGAGCTCACGGGCCAGCTGCCCTCGTTCTTCCAGGCGTATGCCAGCGGCGATCAGGCCACGCTCAGCCGTTTCCTGGTCAGCGGCGCGCAGGTAACGGGGCTCGGCGGAGCGGTCACCTTCAGCTCCATTTCCCAGCTGGAGGTTCCGGTCGGCGGTGCCACCCGTCACATCACAGTGACGGTCGTATGGAATATGGCGGGCACCGCGCCCAAGTCCCGGCCCGGGGCAAAAAACTCCCCGGTTTCCGCAGCTCCAGCCGGGCTGGAGATGACCTACGAAATGACTGTCGTCCAGCAAAACGGAAGCTGGGACGTCAAGGCGATCGGTGCGTCAACAACGCAGGCCTCGGGGCCGCCATGATGATGATGATGACTGCCAGACTGCACGGACCCCCCGCTAGCCGCGCTCACTTACCCCCGGAGTACAGATGTCGTTGCACTTGCTTATCACGGCATCCCCCATTGCGCTCAGCACTTCCGGTCTTGTTACTTACCTTCAGGGCCTGTTCGGACCGCTGTTCCTTGGGATTGTCGGTATCGTAGCTATCTTCTTCCTGTTCACTCGCGAGATTATCCGGTTCGTGCAGTTCCTCGTGCTCGCGGTCGCTATAGCCGTCGTCTTCTACACTCCGAGCATCGTGCAAACGCTTGCTACCGGCATCGCGAATGCACTCGGCGTCCACTAGCCTGCGCACGCTTTAATCACGCTGACAGCAGCAGAAAGGAGAGCGGCTGGTGGACCTGCCCACCTACACCAATATCTGGCGGATCGAGAAGCGGCTGTACAAGCTGTACGATTTCCGGCTGCCCATGCCGCTCCCCGTCGGCCAGATCGCAGTGTTCGCGGCCATCGCCGTGCCGTACGTGGTCGTGCTCACCCTCCTCGGGCTGTCGTTCGGCCACACTCTGCTGTGGCTCTACGTGCTGCCGCCGGGAGTGCTCGCCTGGCTTGCGACCCGCCCGGTGCTGGAGAGCAAACGGCTGCCCGAGCTGGTCATCTCTCAGGTGCGTTACCTCAGCGAGCCGCGTACCTGGTGCCGGATGGCCCCGCTGGCTGAGAAGGACGAGATCACGGTGACGGCCCGGGTGTGGCGGCAGGCCCGCCCGGAGCAGGCCGTGGCTCCGGTGCTGGCGGCTGTTCAGCAAGCAGCTCTGGCCCAAGCGGCTCTGGAGGAAGCGGTCCCGGTGAAATCCCGTGCCCCGGTGAAATCCCGTGCCCCGGCGGCCTCTCCTGGCGCTGCCCAGCTGAACCAGACGAGATCCGTTTCCGCTGGCCGGAGGGCTGCGGCTGCGACCGGCAGATCGGCGACCGGCAGATCGGCGACCGGCAGATCGGCGACCGGCAGATCGGCGACCGGCAAGTCTGCCGGCAAGTCTGCGCCTGTCACGGGCAGGCATGCGGCAGGGGCGTCGACCGGGCGCGGCCGCCTTGTACCGGCCAGGCGGCCTGCCCCGATTGCGCCGCCCGCGGTCGAGCGGGTCCAGGCGACGGCAGCGCCTGCGGTCGAGCGGGTTCAGGCGACGGCAGCGCCTGCGGTCGAGCGGGTTCAGGCGACGGCAGCGCCTGCGGTCGAGCGGGTTCAGGCGACGGCAGCGCCTGCGGTCGAGCGGGTCCAGGCGACGGCAGCGCCTGCGGTCGAGCGGGTCCAGGCGACGGCGGTCTCTTCGGCCGCGCCGCGCCCCCCTGCGGCTCCAGCGGCCGCGCCGTGCCCCCCCGCGGCTCCTGCGGCCGCGCCGCGCCCCCCTGCGGCCCCCGCACATCCCCCGGCGGCAGCTGTGCAGCGCCCCGCGCCCCCCGCGGTCGCAGCCCAGCCCCAGGCGGCAGCTGCGCAGCGTCCCGCGGCCCCGGAGTCCGTCCCCGTGGTCGCGGCGCCCCCGCCCGCGCCCCCGGCCCATGCCCAGCCGGCAGCACCGGCGCCCGGCGCTCCGCCTGCCCTGCCCGCCGAACGCCCGGCGGTGACCGTGACGGGCGAGTCGGCTCCAGGGCGCCCGCTGCGGGTAGTGGAGCGGGCGCTGAGCGGCTCATCGGCGAACCGCGGCGACGGCTGGCGCGACCACGTCGTGGTCGTCCCCGGCGGCCACCGCCCCGGCAGGCCCGACCAGCAGCAGCGCGATCGTGCCAGGGCGCAGCTGCCCGTGGCCAGGTCGTGCCGGATCGTCGTGCTCGGCTGCACCGTCGGGGCCGGGCAGACCGTCACGACTCTGATGACCGGCGAGGTCCTGGCTAACCTGCGCACTGACCGCGTGGCGGTGCTCGACCTCAATCCTGGCCGCGGGTCGCTCGCGGAGCGGGCCAGGACTGCCCCGGCTGCAACGCAGGATTCCTCGCCGGCCGGGCGCGCGGCCGGCGCTGCCCGCCCGGGCGGCCAGCAGCCGGTGCCCTCACGGCTGGAAGTGATCAGCCGCAGCGCTGCCGATGCGCAGGCCGAGGGTGCCGACGACGACGTCAGCAGGATGTTCGAGCTGGTCTCCGCCCGTTACCCGCTGACGCTCGCTGACCCCGCACCCTCGGCAGTACCGCGAGTCCTGGCGCTTGCTGACCAGCTCGTGCTTGTCGCGCCGGCGAGCACCGATGCGGCTAGCGCGATCGCGATGACGTATGAGTGGCTGGAGGCGCACGGCCGCGCGAGGCTGGCCGCGGAAGCGGTCACGGTGCTGAACGGGGTCAGCAGGCACACTATGCGGCATGTCGAGCAGGCAGAGGCCGTCGCCAGGGGCAGATGCCGCGCGATAGTTCGCGTGCCCTGGGACGATCAGCTGAGAAACCCCGCACCCGAACGAATTCGTCCGCCCGCTCCCGCCCCGCAGCCCGACCGGCCAGGGGGCTCTGTGCTGAGTCCGGCGGCCGTGCATGCCTACACGGCACTGGCCGGCGTGCTTATTGCCGGCCTCGCTGACGCGCCCGAGCTGCGGAGAGCGCGAATATGAGGCGGATATGAGCACGCGCACCTCTGGCCGGAGCCGACTGGCCGTCAGGTACTTCGACGACCGGATCCTGCTGACCGAGACGCACGCCTGGGCATACTTCCGCGTGCCCACGGTGTCCTATGAGTTCACGACGCCGCAGGAACGCGAATCGCTCGCGATCAACATCACGGTGGCCCTCGCGGCGATCCGGATGCCGGATGCTGAGGTGCACCTGCGGATCGCGCAGCGGTCGTACCCGGCGGCCGAGTGGGCGACGGGGCTGGACGCCACGTCGGACGGCGGCCCCGGCTGGCTGGCTTACCTGGACGAGATGTACCGGCAGGTGTGGGCCAAGGACTTCTGGACCAAGGAGGTGTTCCTCGGCGTCCGGCTCGGCCCGCGCAGCATGCGCGCCCAGCTGTCGGGCGGGTTCTTCTCCCAGTTCGTCAGCGCATACCGGGCCGGGGAGCAGGCGCTGGGCATCGACGACGACGCGGTTGGCGCCGGCGAGATAGCCCGGTGGACCGAGCAGGCAGAGCGGCTTGGCCGGGCCCTTACCTCCAGTTCCCTGTCCGCCCGCCATGCCAGCTCGGACGACATTGCCTGGCTGTTCCGGCATGCGCTGACGGGCACGCTCGGCGACCAGCCGCCGTCCGCAGCGCGCCGGCGTACCTGGGGCGCCGGGGAGATCGAGGCCCTGCTCGAGGGCCAGGTGCACAATGGCCGCACTTTCCTGCGGCTGGAGCATCCGGCGGGAGAGTCGTACACGGCGTTCCTGTCCTTCTCCCGGTTCCCCGACGTCATGTACTTCCCCGAGGGCGAGCCGTGGCTGCATTTCGCCGATGCGCTTCCGTTCCCGGTGGAGGCGAGCCTGCGGATGAAGCTGATCCCGCCCGCTCGCGCGAGCAAGGATGTCAGCCGCAGGCTCGCGCACGCCAGGGACATGGACGCGCACATCCGGGAGGCAGGCGCGGACATGCCCATCGCGCTGGCCGAGCAGATCGAGTCCGCCCGCCTGCTGGAGCACGGCATCACCAAGGAGCGGCTGCCGTTTGTGTACGGCTGGCACCGGCTCATGGTGACGGCACCGTCCCAGGAGCTGTGCGTCCGCCGGACCGAGGCAGTCGCGGAGCATTACCGGGACGCGGGCATCGATGTCGTCAACTCGACCGGGGACCAGTTCTCGCTGCTGTGCGAGTCGCTGCCGGGCGACAGGGTCCGGCTCAACTCCTACTTGCAGCGCCAGCCGCTCTATACGATCGCCGGCGGGATGCCGACCGCCACCGTCGATCTCGGCGACCGGGTTGCGCAGGACGCGGGCTGGGTCGGTCCTTACATCGGCGAGACGCTCGGCCGGGCCCGGTCGGTCGTCCACTTCGACCCGCTGGTCGCCGCCGCGCGCAACCGGCCCACCGCCATCGCCATCACCGGCGAGCCTGGCGGCGGGAAGACGACCCTCGCGCTGCTGATCATCCTTCAGCTCGCCCTGCGCGGCGTGACGGTCGCGGTGATTGACCCGAAGGGCGACGCCGAGTCGCTGGTCAAGCTGCTACAAGGGCGCGGCCGCCGGGCCAGGGTGCTGCCGCTGGGCACTGCCGCGCCCGGCCTGCTCGACCCGTTCTCGTTCGGCGATGACCTGGCCGAGCGCCGCACGATGGCCACCGAGACACTGCGGCTGCTCCTGCCCAGGATGAGCGAGGAGCGGGAAAGCGCCATGATCCAGGCCGTGGGGGCCATCGCCACGGGCGAGCAGCCCAGCCTCGGAAAGGTCGTCACGCGCCTGGAGGAGTCGCCCGATCCGGCATCCATGAACCTCGGGGCGGTGCTGCGGTCGATGTCAGAGATGCGGCTCGCCCGGCTCTGCTTCTCCCCCTCGGGGGGCCAGGGAATCGACGCCGCGGGATGGACGACGGTATTCACCCTCGCCGGGCTCACGATGCCGGACGTCGCCGTCAAGCGCGACGACTACTCCTACGAGCAGCGTCTGTCGGTTGCCCTGCTCTACCTTGTCTCGCAGTTTGCCCGCAGGCTGCTCAACGAGATGGACCGCCGGGTACCGAAGGCGATCATCCTGGACGAGGCGTGGGCGATCACCTCGACGCCGCAGGGGGCGAAGCTGATCCCGGAAGTATCGCGGATGGGCCGGTCGCGCAATACCGCCCTGATCCTGGTCTCGCAGAATGCGGGTGACTTGCTGAACGAGCAGGTGACGAACTGCATTTCCGGCGTCTTCGCGTTCCGCTCATCGGAGCGTGCCGAGGTGGCCAACGTGATGTCCCTGCTCGGCATTGAGCCTTCGGACGAGCACAAGGCGGCGCTGCGCGCCCTTTCTAACGGCGAGTGCATCTTCCGCGACCTGGACTCCAGGGTAGGGCGGATCAGCGTCGACCTGATCTCCGACGAGCTGCGGCAATGGCTGGATACCAACCCAACCAGGGCAAGGGCCGGGGAAGTGCCCGTGTCGGCTGCGAGCGTGCCGGACAACCAACTGGGGGAACCGAACGTGCATCCGCCCGCCGGCTAGCCGCTGCGACGAGACACTCATCAGGAGCCCCCCGATGCTCACGCCCCGCCGTTTCCCGCGCAAGACAGCACTGCTGCTTGTCATTGTGGCAGTGCTGTTCAGCATTCCCCGCGCCGGGCAGGCGGCAGCGAGCGCCGGTCCCGCGCAGGCGGTGTCAGCGCACGCGGTGTCGGCGCAGGCCGTGCTGGGCCAGCCAGCGGCGGCCCAGCTAGCGGCGGGCCAGCACGCGCCAGGCCAGCCGATCATCGCCCAGACGCTGGCAGCAACGTCGCCCGCCGGGCCTTCCGGCGGCCTGTGCTCGGTCCCGGGGATCGGCGACATCGGCGGGCTGCTCGGGTTCTGCTCCCTGGGTTCCGCCGGCCTGGCCGGTGACCTGAACAGTGTCTGCGAGCCGTCAGTACCGGATCCCGAGCCTGCCAATGGCGGCATCGACTCGCTGGTCAAGCCGCCGGCAACGTCCGGACGGGTACTCACCACCCCTTATAACCAGTACGGCGTCGCCGGGCAGTACTGGGCGGCGACCAATCTGCAGTGCTCTGACATGACATCACTGATCGGCAACAGCGTCGCCGGGATGTTGTTCGACGTCGCCAAATCGATCGACCGGGTCACGATCACGGTCTACCAGTCAGCCGCCGGCGAGAACATCATCGCCTGGCTGCGCAATGCCGCCGACCGGCTGATCACCAGCCTCGGCAACGCGATTTACTTCCCGTACGTGGCCATCGTCGTCATCATCGGGGCCATCTGGCTCGCCTGGCAGGGGCTGATCCGCAAGCGCGGTACACGGACGATCGAGGGCACCGTCTGGATGGTCGTGGCCTGCGCGGCAGCGATCTGGCTGATCGGCAGGCCCGCCGATTTCACCGGGATCGGCAAGGGCGTTACCGACGGCATCTCCACGACTCTCAACACGGCATTCTCGAAGCTCCCCAGCCCCGGGCAGGATTCCTGCCTGCCCGTGCAGAAAGGCGATCCGCAGATTCAGCCGTCCAGCTTCAGCTATACCTCGGGCAACACCGTGGTGGACCAGAACGCCAACGAGCTGTGGACGGTGCTCGCGTGCAAGCCCTGGCTGGACGGCGAACTGGGCAGCACGGCCTTCGCGGCTTCCGGCGGGAAGCCGACCGTGGTCAATGCCTACGCCCGGCAGCTGCTGTGGTCACAGGCCATCGCGGTCAACGAGAAGCCGACGGCTGCCCTGATCAAGGCGAAGCAGGCGACCTACACCGGGATCGGCCAGAGCATCCAGCAGCAGGATCCGGGCATCTACGGGCTCTTCCAGGGCAAGGAGTGGACGACCCGGCTGGAGATCGCCTTCGCGGCACTGCTGGCCGCCGTGGTGGCGGGAGTCCTCGTGCTCCTGATCTCGGTGACGCTCATCCTGCTGAAGCTGGGTTTCCTGCTGCTGCTCATCGTGGGGCCGTTCTTCCTGCTGGTCGGCACGCATCCCGGGTTCGGCCGGGTGGTCGCCGTGCGCTGGTTCGAGCTGCTCGTCGGGGTGCTGCTGAAACAGGCCGCGGTTGCCCTGGCACTGAGCGTCCTGCTGTACAGCTATGCCCTGATCATGGGCACCTCCGACGCGGTGCTTCCGTGGGCGCTGAAGATCCTGATGATCGCCCTGGTGACCATTGCGGTGTTCATCTACCGCAAGCCGTTCCAGCACCTGTTCTCGGCCGTCGGATACGGAGTGATCGGCTCGAGGGAAAGGGCCGAACTCGACCTGCGCAACGCGGGCTCGACGATGCGCAGGAACACTCGGAGCGCGGCGACGGTCGCGGTTCCCGGCTTCGCCGCCTACCGGGCCGCCCGGTGGGCGCGCCGCAATCCAGCGCAGGCAGCGAGCCTCGGCCTGGGGAGCGCGGCGCTCGGCGGCAGCGGCGCTGCCGCAGGAGCGGCCGACGCCGGCCATGCCGCCAGCGCGGAGGGCGCGGAGGTCTACCCGGCAGCGGACGGTTACGGCTCGGCTGGCGGGCCAGACGCGCCGGACGGTACGCACGTCAGCGGCCGGAGCGGCCGGACTGGCCTCGGCGCTCGGGTTCGTGCGTGGGGAGGGTCGGCCGGAAATGGCGCCGCCAGCGACGCGCCGCCGCTCAATCTGCCTGCCCGCGAGGCGCCGGTGCCCACCTCGCCGGGCTGGACCCGTGGCGGCGACGCCCCGCACGCTGGCCGGGCCGCGGCCAGCCATTCGGCCCCGGACGCAATCGCCGCCCCGCCGGCCGCCCTCGGCTCATCGGCGCCCGCCAGCAGCGCGCCGGCCGGGGGCGCAGTGCCGGTCCCGCCGCCGCTGTCCAGGACGGCGGCGAGAAACTCGGCTGCCCGCCTATCGCCACCCGCCGCGCCCGCCACCGGAGACTCCCGCGTTCCTGGAGGCCCGGGCTCGGGCTCGGGCTCGGGCCCGGGCTCGCGCTCGGGCTCGCTATGGTCCGGCGCGGCGCGCCCGTCCGGATCTCAGCCGACGCGCCAGCCGCGTTCGCAGCCCGATGTGGCCGGCCCCCCGGCTCTGCGACCTGTGCCGCCGCCTGCTCGTCCGGCCGGGCCGCCTGCCGCCTGGCCTGGTGGATCGACGCCCGCCCGGCAGGCCGCGCCGCAGTCGCCCGCGCCTGCTCGTCCGGCCGCATCGCAGTCGCCTGCGCCTGCTCGTCCGGCCGCGCCTTCGCCTGTCTGGCCTGGTGGGTCCGGTCCTGCCCGCCCGGCCGCATCGCAGTCGCCTGCGCCTGCCCGTCCGGCCGCGCCTTCGCCTGTCTGGCCTGGTGGGTCCGGTCCTGCCCGCCCGGCCGCATCGCAGCCGCCCGCGCCTGCCCGTCCGGCCGCGCCGCCTGCTCGTCCGGCGTCACCGGCGCCCGCTCGTCAGGCTGGGGCGCCCGTCTGGTCCGGCGGGTCGGGATCGGCTCGACCGTCCGCTCCGGCAGGTGCCTGGCCCGCGTCCGCCCGCCCGTCCGGTCCTGCGCCAGCGCAGCCCGCAGAGCGGCGAGATGGCCCGGCCGAGGCGGGTGGCCGCGCCAGCCAGAGTGAATCTGAGGGGCCGCTGGCCGGCGGGACCGATGGCCATCACCGGCCAGAGAGCCCGGCACCATTCTGGCTGCGGCCGATCAGGCGCAGGAAATAGCGGACGCCATCATGGAGCTGTCATCGGCCCAGCGGAAGGTCGTTTTCGCCGTCATCGTCCTGGTGCTTGCCGGGCTGGGTATCTCCCTGCTCCGGCCAGCGGCACACGGTTCCCCCAGCGGGGCTCGTGCCTCGACACGGTCGGCGGCCCCGTCGTCGGCCGGCCATGACGCTCCGGCAGCGTCGCCCGGCGTCGCCTCGCCCGGCGCTGGCTCACCTGGCCAGGCGACCTCGCCGACGTCGTCGGCGACGGCAGTCCCCGATATCTACCGGTGGCTGCCGTTTACCCCGTCCCAGCTGGCCACGGCATCCGGAGTGGCTGTCAAGTTCGCTGACGGCTACGACACCTTCTCCTACAGCGAGAACGCGGCCAGCTATCTGGCTCCGATGCGCAACCTGATCACCAGCCAGCTTGCATCGCTGCTGGCTCGCGCCTATGCCACGCCCGGCGTGGCCAGCCTGCGGGCGCGAAGCAGGCAGGTGTCGTCGGGCACGGCAGTGATCAGCTCGCTGCGTGCCTTCGGCCCTTCCAGTCTCACGTTCGTGGTGGCGATTACCCAGAGCATCACGGACACCAAGGGCCGCAGCCAGGCCACGATGGACTTCGCTGTGACGGTCACTGACAGCGGCGGCTGGCAGGTCAGTGACATCGAGCTAGCCTCAGCGGGGAACCAGTGAACGTGCGGCCGGGCCACGGCAGCCCGGCCAAGGCAGTTGTGCTTCTGGCGGTAAGCCTGGCTTCGCTACTGGTACTCGGCTTACTGACCGCCCCGATGCTGCTGTTCGCCAGCGGCAGTGTGCTTTTTGAGTCAGGAAGTGCCTGCAAGGCGGCGAAAGGCGGATCCTCGTCGCAGCCGCCAGCCACCGCGGCGGCCCGCAACTCGATCCCGGCCAATTACCTCGCCCTGTTCAAGGAAATGGGGCAGCGCTATGGGGTCCCCTGGGTGATCCTGGCCGGGATCGGCAAGGTCGAAAGTAATGACGGCCAGACCACCCTGCCGGGGGTACATAGCGGCTCGAATGCATTCGGGGCTGCCGGGCCGATGCAGATCGGCATCGGCGGCGCCTCAAGCAACACCTGGGGCGGAGCGCCCGTACACCCGGCCAGCGAGCAGGTCGCCGGCGTCGCCACCGACGGCGACGGTGACGGCATCGCCAGCGTCTATGACCCGGCCGATGCCATCGCCGGCGCGGCGAAATACCTGCTAGCGCACGGAGTCCTGGACAACGTCTCCGGGGCGATCTTCGCCTACAACCATCTGGAGTCCTACGTCCAGACGGTGCTGCAATGGGCCAGCCTCTATGCCAGCGGCGGCTTCACGGTGAGCCCGGTCACCCTGGACAGCGCTCCCAGCTGCCTTCCCGGGGTCGGCACCGTATCCAATGCGATGGTCGGCCGGGTAATCGCCTTCGCCGAGCAGCAGCTCGGGAAGCCCTACCTGTTCGGCGGGACGGGCCCGGACGCCTTCGACTGCTCTGGCCTGGTGATGGCGGCCTACCGAGCGGCGGGTATCGATATCCCCCGGACCTCGGAGCAGCAATGGGCGTGGGGACCGCGGGTCAGCGCCAGCCAGGTCCGGCCAGGGGATCTGGTCTTCTTCGTCGGGGCCGACGGCACGACCACGTCGCCTGGCCATGTAGGCCTGGTGATTGGCGGCGGCAAGATGATCGAGGCCTACGCCACCGGGTTCCCGATCCGCGTCGCGCCCTACGGCGGCAGAAACCCGATCGGGTTCAGCCGCCCGTGGGCGCATCAGGGCATTCAGCTCGCCGACGCTGCGGCGGGTGGGTAAGAGCTCGGGCCGGGTGCCGGCTCGTTGCGGATGATGATCAGCCGCACGATGCGGTCGCGCCGGACCGTGAAGTAATGGGTCAGGACGAGCGGATCCGGCAGTCCGGTCTTGTCGTAGTCGCCGTCCATGACGGCAGATACGGCCACGTCCCCGTAATGCTCGGAGCTGGCGGTGACGTCCATCGTCACCTTGTCGCCGATGACCTCACGCTCGAGCCAGGCCCGGATCGCGTCCTTGCCCCAGAACTCGCGGCGGGCGTCATTGACGAAGGCATCGTCGGCGAACCACTCGATCAGAGCGTCGCCGTCCATGGCGTTGCTCGCGGCGATATAGCCCTGGACTGGTACTGGCAGGGAGATGCTCATGTGTCGTCCTCCTCGGTAGGTGCAACACCACTGTCAAGGCTCCCTCAGGGGGAGAGCCAAGAATGTTCCGCGACCGGTGAGCAGGCTCGGCCTCGCGGTTGACTCTCCCAGCGGGGGAGGGTCCACAGTGGAGTCATGCGCGCGAGCCTGAGCATCGGTGACTTCTCCCGGATCACGCACCTGAGCGTGAAGACACTGCGCCGCTACCATGAGGCCGGGCTACTTGAGCCCGCCGAGGTCGACCCGCAGACCGGCTACCGTCACTACGTCACTACGCCACGACGCTCGCGATCACGGTGCATCACGGCTCACACGACGACATCGACGTGTCCTACGGCCAGCTCGGCACCTACGTCACCGAGCACGCCCTGGCCGTCGCCGGGCCGGTGCGCGAGACCTACCTGGTCGGCCCGCGGGACACCGACGACAGCGCCGCCTGGCGCACCGAGATCGGCTGGCCGGTCTTCCGCACCTCCGTCGCCTGACCAGTTCCCCCAGCCACGACACTTCGCGGTCTCTGCCGCGGCACGCCCAGACCTCGCACAGACCCCGATAACCGGCGCCGTCCGGGCCGGGCGCTGGGTAGGCTCACGGATCGGCGTGGCCGCGGTGATCATTTCCCGGATGAGCGCCCGGCAGTAGTTGCGCATCCCGGTGGGTGCCTGCGCATAGTGAACTCGCAGTGGCGCCAAAAGATCGAGGAGCCCACATGGATTTCGAGCTCTCCGCGGAGCAGCGATTGTTCCGAGACACGTTGCGTGCGTTCGTCGACGAGCAGATCCGTCCGGTTGCCCGCGAGTGGGAGGCATCGGGCAGGTACCCGGACGAGATCGTGGCGACGATGCGGCAGATGGGCCTGTTCGGGCTGACCGTGCCGGAGAAGTACGGCGGGATGGCGGCTGACATGGTGTCGCTGGCGCTGGTCTTCGAGGAGATCTCCCGCGGCTGGATGGGCGTGGCCGGCATCCTGGGCAGCCATTCACTGTCGTGCTGGATGATCGCCAGATACGGCACCGATGAGCAGAAGAGCGCGCACCTGCCCGCGCTGGCCAGCGGGGAGCGGCGCACCGGCATCGCGCTGACCGAGCCTGGCGCTGGCAGTGACCTGCAGGGCATCCAGACCACCGCGCGCCGCGACGGCGACGCCTACGTGGTCAACGGCCGGAAGACGTGGATCACCAACGCCCGCCATGCGGACCCGCTGCCGGTGCTGGTCAAGACCGATCCGGCGGCCACGCCGGCGCACCAGGGGATCTCTGTGCTGCTGGTCGACGCCGGCCTGCCGGGCTTCGAGGTCGTGCGGGATCTGCCCAAGCTCGGCTACCACGGGCCAGAGACCTGTGAGCTGGTCCTGGACGATGTGCGGGTGCCCGCGGCGAGCCTGCTCGGCGGGACTGAGGGCAGCGGACTGCAGCAGGTGCTCGCCGCGCTGGAGACCGGCAGGATCAATGTGGCCGCCCGCGCGGTCGGTGTCGCGCAGGAGGCCTACGATCAGGCGCTGCGGTACGCGGGGGAGCGGGAGGCGTTCGGCCAGAAGATCGCCGGCTTCCAGGCCGTTCAGCTCAAGCTGGCCGACATGGCGATGAAGCTTCAGGCCGCGAGGCTGCTGGTGTACTGGGCCGCCGCTAGGGCTGATGCTGGCCAGCGGACGGATATGGAATCGGGCATGGCGAAGGTCTATGCCTCCGAGGTGGCGCTGGAATGCGCCATAGCCGCGATGCAGGTGCACGGCGGCTATGGCTACTCTCGCGAGTTCACCGTCGAGCGCCTGTACCGGGACGCGCCGCTGATGGTGATCGGCGAGGGAACCAACGACATCCTCCGGACGGTGATCGCCAGGGCGCTCACCAGCGGCCGCGGCTCGATTGGCTGAACCGGGGTCCAGTCTGCCGCAGGTCCAGCGGTCGACCTGCATCCTCACCAGTGCCCGCGATTCCACTGAGCGGAACGGTCCGGCCTGGTCAGCGGCGAGGCTGAGGCCAGCAGGATCGTCGCAGGGACAGGCGCTCCCGGCGGCGGGTCAGCCGGGGCCGGGACATCGGCCGTAGGAGGGCGACCGGCCGTAGGAGGGCGACCGGCCGTAGGAGGGCGACCGGCCGGAGGAGGGCGACCGGCCGGAAGAGGGCTACCGGCCGGAGGGTCGGCTGCGGCCTGGCCATCATCCGGCACGACGGCGTCGTCCTCGCGGCGCCCGGCCAGCGCCGCGGCCGGCCATGGCCGTGCCCCGATGGCGTCGAGCGCGGATCGGGCCACGGAGAGCTTCTCGTAGAGGAACAAGACGGGCCTGCCGGCGGCCAGCGGCACCGCCGCGCGCAATGCTGCCTCGGGGCCCTCGGCGTGCTGGCATGCGATGTCCGGCCTGACCCGGCGCATCGCCGCTGTGATCATCGCCCGCATCTCGCCTGGCCGCCGGCCGCGCCTGTCGCTGTCCTCGTAGACCACTACGCTGCCGAACCAGGCGGCGATGGTCTCCGCCGTCTCGGTCACCAGGTCGTCGCGGCGGTCGCCGGGCAGCGTGACCACCGCGACGCCGTCGCCGCCCCACACATCGCTGATCATGCGGCCAGTCGCATCAAGGGCGGCCGCGTTGTGCCCGTAATCGAGGACGACCGGACCTCGGCCGGCCTGGTAGATGTCGCCGCGGCCAGGGTTGGCCTCGCCGGGAGCGAAGGTGACCAGGGCGCGCCGGATGTCCTTGGCGCTCACCCCCACGGCGCGGCAGGCAGCCACTGCGGCCAGCGCATTTGCCACCACGTGCGGGGCACGCCCGCCGAAGGCGCCCGGCAACTCGGCGACGCTGACCAGCGTCCGCTGCCTGCCGCCCTCTATCTCGGTCAGCTGGCCGTCCCGGATCTCGCAGGCAATGCCGCCCGCCTTCTTGTGCCGCTCCATCACCGGGCTGCCGGGTAGCAGGCTGAAGTACCTGATCACGGGAGCGGCACCGCGGACCGCCGGACTGTCCGCCAGGGCTGCGGTGGCCGGGTCGTCGGCGTTGAGGACGATCGTCCCGCCGACATGGATCTGCTCGGCGACCAGGGCCTTGACGTGAACAAGCTCGTCGAAGTCATCCACCCCGTCCGCGCCGAGGTGATCAGAGGAGATGTTGGTGATGACCGCTACGGCGGCCTTGTCGTAGCCAAGGCCACGCCGGATGATCCCGCCGCGGGCAGTTTCCAGGACGGCCGCCTCAACGCTGGTGTCGTCCAGAACCATCTCTGCCGACCGGGGGCCCGAGGCATCCGCGGCATAGACCAGGCGGCCCGCGGAGTAGACGCCGTCGGTCGTGGACATGCCGACCCGAAGGCCGGCCTGGCGCAGGATGTGGCCGATCATGCGGACCGTCGTCGTCTTGCCGTTGGTGCCGGTCACGGAGATCAGCGGGATCCGGGATGGCACGCCGGGCGGGTACAGCCTGTCCACGACGGCGCCTGCCACGTCCCGGCCAGTGCCCTCGGTCGGGGACAGGTGCATTCGCAGGCCAGGGCAGGCGTTGAGCTCGAGCACGGCTCCCCGCCCGACCTGGCCATGCTGGCTGCCGGGATCCGGCAGCGGCCCGGAGATGTCCGTCAGCGGCCCGGAGATGTCCGTCAGCGGCCCGGAGATGTCCGTCAGCGGCCCGGAGATGTCCGTCAGCGGCCCGGAGATGTCCGTCAGGCGGACGTCGATACCGCAGATGTCCAGTCCCGAGGCGGCAGCGGCGCGCCGGCACATCTCGGCGACATCGTCGTGCACATGGTCGGTCACGTCCCTGCTCGTGCCGCCGGTGGAGAGGTTCGCGTTCGAGCGCAGCACGACGAGCTCGCCGCTGGCCGGCACCGAGTGGCCAGCCAGCCCGTGCGCGGCCAGATGACGGACGGCGGCGTCGTCCAGGGTGATCCGGGTGAGCTCGCGGGAGTGCCCCTCTCCCCGCCGCGGATCGGCGTTGGCCACGGCAATGAGCTGGCTGATGCTGTGCGTGCCATCGCCCGTCACTGACGCCGGCCGCAGTTCGGCGGCCGCGACGACCTGGCCGTCAATGACCAGGACCCGGTAGTCGGTACCGGCTATGAATTCCTCCACGATGACCTGAGCGCTGGCGGCGCTGGCCTTCTCGAATGCCTGTCTCGCCTGCTGCGCGGTGCGCACGCCGACGGTCACGCATGTGCCGTGGTTGCCGCTGCGCGGCTTGACCACCACCGGGCCGCCCAGCGTCTCCAGCGCACGGGCCGCCTCCGGCGCGCTGGAGACGACGACGCCGTCGGGCACCGGGATGCCAGCGGCTGTCAGCAGTTGCTTGGCCAGCACCTTGTCGGAGGCGATATCGACCCCCACGGCGGACGTCTGCTCCGTCAGTGCCGCGCAGACCAGGCGCCGGTGACATCCGTAGCCGAGCCTGAGCATGCTCAGCCCGCCGACCCGGCGCACCGGGATTCCCCGCCGCCGGGCCGCGGCTGCGATGGCGGCAGTACTCACGCCGAGGCGCTCTCGCTCCACTGTCCGGGCGATCCGGCGAAGGTCGGCACTGAAGTCGGCGCGCCGTTTCGCAAGAATGTCCTTGATGATCCGCACGGCGACCTTGAGCAGCTCTTCCGGGACGGCAGAGTCCGTCGGCTCGTCCTGCGGGCACTCCGTCATCACGTCGTAACGGCCCTCGGCGCCCGCCCACATCGTGCGCCCGAGGTGCACCTCACGGCCAGCGAGGCCGGACACCTCCAGCGCCACGTGCTCGGTGACATGACCGAAATAGGTGCCGCGCGCCATCGCCGCCAGGAAGCCGCCCGGCCCGCCCGCCGCGCAGTGGTGGCTGCCCAGGCCGGGCAGCGCCATCGTCAGACGCTCGGCGAAGCCAGGGAAACCCGTGGTCTCCTTGCAGGTCAGCTCCTCGAGCTCCAGCCGGGCGATACTGACGGGGCGGGTGGTGAATACGTTGGGCCCGCTGAGACGACGCAGGTCTTCTAGCCGCACGGACTGTCCCTTCGCCGCTCAGTACCGGTCATGCCCGGGCCCGATGGCCGGGGCGCGCTTGTCGATGCCGAAGACACATCCGGCAGGCAGCAGGTGCAGGCGCACATCGAACAGCGTGATCGGATCGCCGTCCCCAGCGGGATAGACCACGGTGGCCCGTTGCGCGTCGGCGACCGTGACCACGCCAGTGCCGAGCACCTCGAAGCTCTGCCCCTCGACCAGGATCGCGGTATTCTCGTCGATGCCGAGACCCAGGTGCTCGGGGTCGAGCGCGACGGCGCTGAGCAGGCGGGGAAGCCGGCCGCGCTCGCCGAAATGCATGTCGATCAGCACCTTGGGCACCAGCCGGAGACCGGGGCCCGTCCGGACCGTCCCCGCGGATACCTCGGGGCTCTGGCCGGACAGGATCATCGTGCGGCCCAGCGCCGTAGCGCCCGCGCTGGTGCCGCCGACGACCAGTCCCTCGGTCAGCCGCTCGCGCAGCACCTCGTTGGTCCGCGAGCCGACCAGCGTCCGCAGTCGCGACTGATCGCCGCCGCTGAAAAACACGCCGGTGGCGTCGGCCAGCATCGTCGCGGCGGCGTCACCATCAGCGTCCGCGCGTCCGCGCAGCCGCAACTGCATGGTGCGATCCACGCCGAGCTTGCAAAACACGCGCTCGTAATCCGCGTGCACCTGATCTGGCATGCCGGTGGCCGTCGTGACCAGGACGATCCGTGCGCTGCCGCCGCCGCAGAGCTCGACGAACCGCTCCAGCAGCCCGGCACCGCTGCACCTGTCCGCCGCGCCGCCGATGATCAGCAGGCGGCCCGGAACTCCCCCGTCGGCCACGTCCTCGCCCTCGTTCTGGACCGTAATTCCGGCCCTCCGAGGCGTTGCCTACCCTTCGTAGCTAAGAACTAATCAGCCGTCACAATGTGTAATCAGAGACGGGCCGGCAGCGGGGGTGACGGGGCGCGGCGGCATCAGGGGAGTTGCTTCTCCCATGATCGTGGGTGTTTTTTCCGGAATCGCCGGCAAAACAACCACGATCATGAAGCTCGGTGCGGCACTACTCGGTTTCCAGCGCGCTGTGCGGCTGCCGGGCCCGGTTGCGCCCGGAAGAGCGTGGCCTGGACAGCTCATCGGGGAGCTGCAGCAGCGGGTTAGTCGCGCTGGCCACCACGTCAGATGCGATGTCGATGACCCGCCTGCCGCGGTTCCGGGCGGCGGTCCTGAGCTGCTCAAATGCCTGCCTGGGCTGGATGCGGTGACGCTCGGCCAGCACGCCGATCGCCTGCTCGACGCGGACCCGCGCGGTCAGCGCATGCTCCAGCTGGCGGACGGTGGCCGTGAGCCTGCTGGTCTCGCTGGCTGCGGCAGACTCCTGGCCGGACTCCCCGGCCTCGCTGCCTGCCGTGGCCGGGGAGGCCGGCGGGGCGGAGCGGGCTGACGGGGCGGAGCGGGCTGACGCGGCTGACGGGGCGGAGCGGGCTGACGCGGCTGGCGTGGCGGAGCGGGCTGACGCGGCTGACGTAGCCGAGGAGGCTGGCGTGCCCGACGAGGTCGACGAGGCTGGCGAGGTCGAGGAGCCTGGTGTGGCTGACGTGGCTGACCGCGACTGGCCGTCGCCCAGCCGTTCCGCGGGCCGTTCCGCGGGGTGATCCGCAGCCAGCTCCGCGGCGAGCAGGTCGGCCAGCACCATCGCGCAGGTGAGATCCGGCACGTCAGCGCCGCCAACGCGCCATCCGTCCCTGGTGCGGCGGAGTACAGCGTCTTCTGGCACGGCCATCCAGGCGCCCGGCGAGCCGGTGGGGCCGGCCGCCTGATCTGAACCGGGATCAGCCCTGCCGATTGCCGTTTCGTCGCGATTGTCGCTCATCAGAGCGCAGCCAGGTCGGTCAGCCGCTGCTTGACCGCGGCCGCTGACGGGTTTGTCAGCGCGCTGCCGTCGGGGAACACGATGGTGGGCACCGTCTGGAAGCCGCCGTTCACGGACATGACGTACTCAGCGGCACCCGGCTCCTTCTCGATGTCGATCTCCGCCATCTCGATCCCGTCGCGCGCCAGCTGGCTCTTGAGCCGCCTGCAGAACGCGCACCACGTGGTGGTGTACATAGTCAGCGGCTGTGCCATCTGCCTTCGTCCTTCCTCGCTGCCAATTTGCTACCGAACACTACTAACGCGCATGTCACCCGCGGGCTTCCCGCCGGCCGTCGGCGGGATAGGCGATGATGGCGGCGGACAGGAGGTGCCAGAAGTGCCGGAGGGCCCCGACGCCGTACTTGCCGCGCTCGACCCGCAGCAGCAGCAGGTCGCGCTGGCCGCCCGCGGCCCGGTCTGCGTCCTGGCGGGCGCGGGCACCGGCAAGACCCGGGCGGTCGCGCACCGCATCGCCTATGCCGTGGCTACGGGCGTCGTTGACCCGGCGCGGGTCCTCGCCGTGACCTTCACCACCCGGGCCGCGGGGGAGCTGCGCGGCCGGCTGCGGCAGCTGGGCAGCGCCGCTGTGCCGGGCACCGGGATGGAGCAGGTGCAAGCCCGCACCTTCCACGCCGCCGCGCTGCGCCAGCTCACCCATTTCTGGCCGTCGACGGTGGGCGGGCCGGCCCCGCGGGTACTCGATTCCAAGATCAGCCTGCTGGCTGAGGTCGGCCGCAGGCTCCGGCTCTCGCCCAGCCTGCCCGAGCTCAGGGACGTCGCCGCTGAAATTGAGTGGGCCAAGGTCACTCAGGTCCGGCCAGATGAGTACCCACAGGCAAGTTCCCTTGCATGCAGAACGGGCCCGCTCTCGCCCGTCGCCATCGCCAGGCTCTACGCCGGCTACGAGGAACTGCGCAGCGAACGTCACCTGGTGGACTTCGAATCCGTGCTGGAGCTCACGGCCGCGATCCTGTCCGAGCACCCGGCCGCGGCGACGGCGGTCAGGGACCGGTATTCCTACTTCGTGGTTGATGAGTACCAGGACGTCAACCCGCTCCAGAAACTGCTGCTCGATGTATGGGCAGGGGGCTGCGACGACGTGTGCGTGGTCGGCGACCCGCGCCAGACGGTCTACTCCTTCACCGGGGCCACGGCGGCCTACCTGACCGGGTTCGCGGCGGAGTACCCCGACGCCACGGTGATCAAGCTCGTGCGCAACTACAGGTCCACGCCGCAGGTGGTCATGCTGGCCAACCGGCTCAGCGGTGCCGTCGGCGGCCGGGCGGCGGGCGGCGGGGCTTCCGGCGGCGGAGCGCCGCTGGTCGCGCAGCGGCCGACCGGGCCGGAGCCCACCCTCACCGAATACGACGACGAGCCGGCCGAGGCGGCGGCGGTCGCCCGGCAGGCAGCGGCCCTGATCCAGGCCGGCACCGCGGCCGGCCAGATCGCCGTCCTGGTGCGGACCAACGCGCAGACTCAGAGCTATGAGCAGGCGCTCGGCCAGGCAGGCGTGCCATTCCAGCTCAGGGGAGCGGAGCGGTTCTTCGACCGAGCCGAGGTGCGGCAGGCGGTGACGCTGCTGCGGGCTGCGGCACGATCCTCCTCAGCCGAGGAGGATCCTGCGTCTCAGGTGCGGCCGGTCCTGTCCGGGCTGGGCCTGAGCCGGGACCCGCCGGCCGGCCGGGGCAAGGCGCGCGAGCGGTGGGAGTCGCTGGAGGCCCTCGCCCAGCTGGCCGAGGAGTTCTTCGCGGGCGGCCCGCAGGCGACGCTGGCCGACCTGGCCGCCGAACTCGCGGTGCGCAGCGCGACCGGGCAGGCCCCGTCGATGGAGGGAGTGACGCTGGCCTCGCTGCACGCGGCCAAGGGCCTGGAGTGGGATGCGGTGTTCCTGCCGGGCCTGACCGACGGGACCCTGCCGATCATTTACGCCCAGACCGATGCCGCCATCGAGGAGGAACGGCGGCTGCTGTACGTCGGCATCACCAGGGCCCGGGAGCGCGTCTGCCTGTCGTGGGCGCTGGCCAGATCCGCCGGAGGCCGCCGGACCAGGAAGCCGTCCCGGTTCCTGGCGGACATCCAGCCTAGGGCCAGGCAGGGCCGGGGTCCGCGGCCGGCGATGCCGGCGCGCGATGCCGGGGACAGCTCGGGAACAGGGCGTGCCGGCCTACGCGGTCTTCTCTGACGCGACGCTGGCGGCGATCGCCGAACGGCGGCCGGCCAGCACCGGCGAGCTCGCCGCCGTCCCCGGTGTCGGGCCGGTCAAGCTTGACCGATACGGTGCCGCGGTACTGGCATTGTGCGTGACGGAGGCAGGCGTGACGGAGGCAGGCGGGGCGGTGGCAGGCGGGGCGAAGGCAGGCGGGGAGGTGGCGCCATGAGCAAGGCACTCGACGCCGTTGTCGAACTGCTCAACCTGGAGCAGATCGAAGTCAATATCTTCCGCGGTCGCAGTCCTGAGGGCGAGCGGCGGCAGCGCGTATTCGGCGGCCAGGTGGCAGGCCAGGCCCTGGTCGCCGCGGGCCGCACGGTCCCGGCTGACCGGCCAGTGCACTCGCTGCACGCCTACTTCATCCGCCCTGGCGATCCCAGTGTCCCGCTGATCTACCTGGTCGAGCGGGTGCGCGACGGCCGGTCGTTCACGACCCGCCGGGTGTCGGCGGTCCAGCACGGAGAAACGATCTTCACGCTGTCCGCATCGTTCCATCACGCCGAGCCCGGCGTGTCGCACTCCGATCCGATGCCCGATGTCCCGGCACCGGAGGATCTGCCGTCGACGGCAGAGCGGATGGAGAAGCTGTTCGGCCAGCCGTCCCGCGACTACTTCGGCAGCAACCCCATCGACATCCGGCACGTCGGCCCGCTGACCTTTGAGGTGGCGAAGGATCGGTCCCTGCGCACCGCCCGCAATCAGGTGTGGCTGCGCGCGGACGGCGACCTGCCCGACGACCCGCTCCTGCACGTCTGCATGATGACCTATGCCTCCGACATGACCCTGCTGGATTCGGTCATGCTGGCGCACGGCCTGTCCTGGGCGGACGGCAGCACCAAGGGCGCCAGCCTGGACCACGCGATGTGGTTCCATCGCCCCTTCCGCGCTGACCGGTGGTTGCTGTACTCGCAGGATTCGCCCGCGGCCGGCGGCGCCAGAGGCCTGGCGCGAGGCGAGCTCTTTACCAGGGATGGCCAGCTCGTGGTGTCCGTGATGCAGGAGGGGCTCATCCGCACGCGGGCCTGACCTGCGAGAACCTTGTCCGATAACCGTCGTGAAACGGCTCGGAAAAAGAGTTGCCCCGCGCTGTGCGGCTGCATAGGGTTCTACCATGTCCCAGGACCGCTGACGCCGAACGGAAGGAGGTGCCCGAAATGGTGAACATTTTCTCGAACATCGAGGCTGCTGCTGACGCGCGCGCAGGTTTCGTCCAGGGTGCCTTCCTGCCGGGGTACGTCGGGACCGTCCAGTCGAACGGCACAGGCGCCATGGTGCGCCCGCGCCCGCATGTCGTCTGGGCTGCCGATGCCTCCGGCGTCGGCCACACGGCGGCACGTCAGGGCACGGCGGTCGGCCTTGTCCAGCCGCTCGGGCTGCAGAACCCCTGTGAGAAGTACGCGCACACGACCCGCATCGCCGCTGCTAGCGGCGGTGGTTTGGGTCCGCATCCGGCGAGGGATCCGGTCTAGAAAAGACCGGCCAGATCCCCCTTGAGGCCGCGGACCCGAAATCGGGTCCGCGGCCTTTGTCATGCGAGGCCACCGTTTTGTCAGATGTGTGAGAGACCGTAGGACGAGTAGATGAGAGGGGTTGGCACCGATGCACTGGCCCGGAACCGCCGCCGTGTTGGAGGGCTCGGCGGGGTTTGAGGCAGGGTTTGATGCACAGTCCGCGCTCGCGGGGACCATCACCGGATCCGGCCCGACAGCCGTGACCGCCCCGACGGCCGTGGCCGCAGTTCCCAGCGGCCTTGACCTGCCGTGCGGGGACGATCCGGAGTTGTTCTTCGCTGAGTCTCCGCAGGACGTGGAGACCGCCAAGTCGCTGTGCCTGGACTGCCCGGCGCGGATCGCGTGCCTTGCCGGGGCGCTTGAGCGCAGGGAGCCATGGGGCGTCTGGGGCGGCGAACTGTTCCTGCGCGGTGAGGTCGTGCCGCGCAAGCGCCCGCGGGGACGTCCTCGCAAGACCGACGTAGCGGCCTGACCGGCCGCGGTAGAGCTCAAGATCAAGAACGGTGGTGACCACGATGTACTCGGCCCATGAACAGGCCAGAGAACGACAACAGGCCATGCTGGATATGGCCGCCCAGCAGCGCAACAGGCTGCGGCTGCAAAGGCTCGGCCGGGCCACGCGCCGGGTCGAGCGGGCCGAAAGGCAACTGGCCCAGGGACGGCGTCGCGTGGCTGATCGGCTGAATGCCGAGCTCGCGGCCCTGGAGCTGACGCAGCGCCCCTGACGCCGCGCTGAGGCTGCTCGGGTGCCGCGCCGGATGGCGCGGCGGTCCTGGGGCCAGTGAGGTTTCGGCTTCGCTGGCCCCAGCGCGCAGGCGAAGGTGCGCTAGCCCGCGATCGGGTAGGCAGTGGGCTGGCGCCCGTCGATGTCGGTGAATCCGTACTCTCGGGCCAGGTCGCCGACTGCCAGCGTCTGGCCAGATCGCCGGATCACGGCTGGGTCGCTGGCCAGGGCGGCCACTGCGCGGCCAATGTAGTCCGGGGACTCGGTCTGCGCCAGCTGGTGCGCGTCCAGGCCGGTCATCCGCTCGACCCGGATCCATCCCGGCGACAGTGCGATCACGGCAATCTCGAAATCGTCGAGTTCGCCGGCGATGACCTCCGCCGCCCGGCATGCCGCATTCTTCGCCACGTCATAGAAGACGTTGCCCAGGTACCTGCGGCCCTGCGTGAACGTCGTCAGAATCACCAGGCCGCGCCGGGCCGGCAGCATCAGGGGAATCCCGTATCTGCTGGTGAGCAGGTGGGCGCGCAGACCCCCGGTGAACATGCCCTCCCACCGCTCCATCGACTGCTCCCAGAACGGATGCCGATACCAGTCATTGTGCTCGGGGTAGGGCATATAGCCGGCCCACGCGTTGCACACGAGGATGTCCATCCGTCCCTGCTGGGCTGCCACCTGCTCGAAGAGCGACCGCACGGCGTCCTCGTCGGTATGGTCGCACCAGACCGGGATGCCGGAGCCGCCGCGGGCAGTGACCTCATCGGCGGTGTCCTCGATCGCGCCGGGATACTCGCTGACCGTAGGCGAGCCGCGGACACTGCGGCCGGTGACGTAGACCGTCGCGCCTTCCTCGCCGAGGACCCGCGCGATTCCTCGGCCAGCTCCGCGGCTCGCTCCCGTTACGACGGCAACCTGGTTCTGCAGACGCGGCATGGGTCTCAAAGTAGCCGCGGCCGCCGCTGATTCTCGGGAAACCGCAAGAAACCGTCGGCCTGGCCAGCCGATCCGCTATTCCGCGCGCTCAGGCATGCGGGCCGGTCGGCTCGGCGGCAGCTTGCCCTGGTCATCGTCCGGTATCGGGCTCTGGTCGTCCGGGATCGGGCTCTGGTCGTCCGGGATCGGATCGTGGCTTGGCTCACGATCGGCGTCCTCGCCGTAGCCCGGCATCCACTGGAGTACCTCGGCACGGAACGGCCCCTCGCACTCGAGCTGGCATAGCACGCCGATGCCGGCCGTCGAGACGCGATGAATCAGCACGTAGGACGGCGGCAGATTGAGTCGCCGGCCGACGTTGGCGGTCCGCATGTCGGTGACCCTCGTTGCCTGGCTGCGCATCCACTCACGGCTGAACTTGAACGACTCCACCTGCGAGGGCTCTGCGAGCGGCGCGAGGAAGGCGCGCAGCGCGGCCAGGTCGACGCTGACTCCTTCGCGCAGGAAACCGTGCTCCCTGAGCTCCTGCTCGACCACGTGGATATCGCCGTCGGTGTGCATGAGCCAGAGCAGCTTCCCGAAGAACGGCGGGAATCCGTCTGGCAGCCTGTCCACAGCGCCGAAGTCGAGTACGCCCAGCCTGCCGTCATCCAGCAGCCGGAAGTTCCCCGGATGCGGGTCAGCATGCAAGAGCCCGGCCCTGGACGGCCCGGAGAACAGGAACCGGACGATCAGGATGCCTGCCCGGTCACGCTCTTCCTGCGTGCCATCGGAAATGATCTTCGAAAGCGGAGTGCCGTCCATCCACTCGGAAACCAGCACATGATCGGTCGCCGTGATCACGTGCGGCACGAAGATCTCCGGATCTTCCGCGTAGGCGTTAGCGAATGCCTCCTGCGACGCGGCTTCCAGCTGGTAGTCGAGTTCCTCGGCGACCCTCTTTTGGAGCTCGCTGATGAGAGGCCTGATCTCGAGTCCGGGCATGAGTACGCTGAAAAGCCGGGCGATCCGGCTCAGCTGAGTAAAGTCGCTGATCAGCGCCTTGCCAGCGCCGGGATACTGGATCTTGACCGCGACCTGGCGGCCGTCCTGCCAGACGGCGCGATGGACCTGGCCGATAGATGCGGCAGCGGCCGGCCGGTCATCGAAGTCCGAGAAGCTGTCCCGCCAGTTCTCGCCGAGATCAGCAGTGAGCACTTTGTGGACGGTCGTCGCGGGCAGCGGGGGGGCAGACTCCTGGAGTTTTGTGAGTGTTGCCCGGTACGGTCCGGCGAGCTCCGGCGGCAGGGCTGCCTCGAAGATGGACAGTGCCTGGCCCAGTTTCAGCGCGCCGCCCTTCAGCTCGCCCAGGACCCGGAAGATCTGCTCTGCCGTCCGCTGCTGAATTTCCTGTGCCACGATCTCGGCTGGCCGTCCGCCAAGACGCCTGCCGAGACCCAGCGCCGTCCGGCCAGCTAGGCCGACCGGCAGGGTGGCCAGTTTCGCCGTGCGCGTTACGGCGCGGCGAGGCAGATCGCTCATGATCTCCATTGTCCGCTACCGCGCGGTGTTACTTCCACAGGCGCATGCTTCATGGGGCTGCCAAGTCCTGCGGCGCCACTGCCAGGCGGGCAGGACAAGCTCCAGGGTGCCGTTGACGACCGCGTCGGCCTGAGGCGCCCTGTCGATGAACGCGAGGGCCTGAGCCGCTGCCTGCGCGGCGACGGCGGCCACGAGTGCCGCGTCGCAGGCCGGGGGATCTGGCTGCCTCGCGGCGAGCTGGGCGAGGATCAGCGGCCAGGCCGGATCCCGGTCGGCCCGAGTATGGTCCAGGCACCGCAGGCACGCGGTGCGCCCGGGCAGCACGAGCGGGCCGACGACCCCGATTGCCTCGCTGGCCGATGCGGCCAGGTGCGGTACCCGGTCCGCCATCAGGCCCCAGAGCGGAGCTGGCGGCTGATGGCCGGTCAGGACGGCCAGGTCAGGAAGCACCACCGTCGGCCCGTTGACCAGTGGGTGCGCCGAGCGTGTATCGCCTGCGGCGCCGCCCGGCTTGCGGTCAGCGGCGCCGCCCGGCTTGCGGTCAGCGGCGCCGCCCGGCTTGCGGTCAGCGGCGCCGCCCGGCTTGCGGTCAGCG
>Ga0209871_1000071_pt1 | contig 30071 bp, 25 predicted proteins | sample OrgsoiDNA2013045_FD_185795 | JGI IMG/M metagenome (GOLD analysis project Ga0209871, IMG submission 185795) | Permafrost soil microbial communities from the Arctic, to analyse light accelerated degradation of dissolved organic matter (DOM) -... | ecosystem: Environmental > Terrestrial > Soil >... | reverse complement strand
CGCCTTCAGCGCACCCAGCAGCCAGCCCGACCCGATCACCGAACCAGCCGAAACCATAAACAGCGGCAGCAGGCCCACTTCTCGTTTCAGCCTCGGCGGGACCTGCGAGAGGTCACTCATCGTCACGGCCTTTCTGTGAACGGTAGATGCGGCCGGCAGCCATGTCCCAACCTCTTTTGGGTCCGCATACGTGGGCCATACGACCGTGGAGTAGGCCTCATGGTAATGATCCACTCGGGCCAAGAGAAGAAGGCGCGCGGCATCATTTCGGTAACGCAGGTCACTGTCCGGTCATGCGGTGCAGAGTTGTCTCGCGCGCAGCATGCCAGATAGGCGGCTCACAGCACTATGCATTAACGGCTCGCAGCGCGACCTGCTGATCACCGCGCCGATCTGCGCCCGAGATGACCGCTGGCGCGCCGATGCGCTAGCTGGCGGCGGTGGCGGCGGGGCTGGTATCGCCGGTGCGTCCTTGCGCGCGGATCGCCGTCACGTTGCTGGTCCGGGTCGTGCAGTGCTCGGAGCAGTAGCGCCGGGAGCGGTTGGTGCTGGCATCGATGAACACGCCAGGGCAGGAGGCGATCGCGCAGATGCCGAGCCGGTTCGCTCCGAGCTGGGTCACGAGTATCGCCAGGCCGATGGCCGCGCCCGCCGCGTACCTGTCCGCCACGGAGCCTGTCTCGCTGAGGTGGACATGCCAGCGTGCCGCGTCGTGGCTGACGATCATCGGGTGCACGGGATGCTGGACGAGCAGTGCGTTCATGAGCTCGACGGCAGTTGCCTCCGCGCCCTCGGCGGCGGCCGTGAAGATCCTGCTGAACTCGGTGCGCAGCAGCCGAAGCGCGTCGAGATCATGGCGGGTGACCTGCCCAGCCAGATGCGGGCGGTCCGCCACGAGCAGACGGAACGCTTCAGTGGTGCCCAGCGAGTCAGGCTCATCGTCAGCACGGACCGCCGTGTTGACAAGACGTGCCGCTAGCTCGGCATAGGACGTGAGATCCACTCCGGTCCTTACCTGCGGGGGATGTTGAGGGCCGCTTCCCGCACCGAGTATGGCACATACCGCTACGGACCGTATTGTCTTCCGCCGCCGGCGTCCTGGTCCCGGCGGCCATTGCCTGGCGTCTGTCCGGCGTCCCGCCGATAGCAGTGCGAACTGAGGCGCTAGGGTCCAGTTCATGTATGCAGTCACGGCCGCGCGCATCGACGCAGAAGACCCGCTGGCAGCCCTTGAGCTTGGCGAGCGCCCCGACCCATCGCCCGCTGAGGGCTGGACCACGGTCACGGTCAAGGCCACCGCGCTCAACCACCATGACGTATGGACGCTGCGCGGCGTCGGAATCTCGGCCGACCGGCTCCCGATGGTGCTCGGCTGCGACGCCGCCGGGCTGGACGAAGACGGCAACGAGGTCGTCGTCCACGCCATCGTGGGCGATGCCTCCGCAGGTGGCGGCGACGAGACCCTGGATCCGTCCAGGTCGCTGCTGTCGGAGCGGTACGACGGGACCTTCGCCCAGCTTGTTGCCGTCCCGCGGCGGAACCTGCTGGCCAAGCCGCCGGAGCTGTCGTTCGAGGAGGCAGCATGCCTGCCCACCGCCTACCTGACCGCCTACCGGATGCTGTTCGGCAAGGCGGCGCTTGAGCCGGGTTCCACGGTGCTCGTCCAGGGCGCGGGCGGTGGCGTCGCTACGGCCCTGATCCTGCTCGGCCGGGCCGCCGGCTACCGGATCTGGGCGACCAGCCGCAGCGAGGAGAAGCGGGCCAGGGCCATCGAGCTGGGGGCAGACCAGGCATTTCCGGCCGGTGCGCGGCTGCCGGAGCGCGTCGACGCGGTGATGGAGACCGTCGGCGAGGCTACCTGGGCCCACTCGCTCCGTGCGCTCAGGCCCGGCGGAACGATCGTCGTCTCAGGAGCGACCAGCGGGCCCGCTCCGCCTGCCGATCTGGCCCGCGTCTTCTTCCTCCAGCTGTCCGTCATCGGATCGACGATGGGCAGCCGGGATCAGCTGGGCCGCCTGCTCCGGTTCTGCGAGCAGACCGGCGTCCGGCCGCGCATCGACCGCACGCTGCCGCTCGAGCAGGCGCGGGATGGCATCGCCGCGATGATCTCCGGCGAGCTCTTCGGGAAGGTCGTCTTCACCCTGTAGGCCGACCTGCCGTCACCCGCCTTCGTCGCGGTCGTCGCGGTGATCGCCTTCGCCGCCGTCGCCGCTTTCGTCGCGGTGATCGCCTTCGCCGCCGTCGCCGCGGTCGTCTTTGTCGCGGTCGCGCCCCTCGCTGTCTGGCCGGCCCTGGGCACCGCCGAAGACCTCATCCCTGATCCGCGTCAGGGCGTCCTCCAGGATGCCCCATAGGTCGCCGAGGCCGTTCTCGCCGACGTCCTCGGCATGTCCTGCGGCAGAGCGCAGTTCCCTCGCGAACTCGATGGCCATGCGCTCCAGGTCACGGAAGAAGCCGGCGTCGTGCCGCCCCGGGTCGCCCCGCCCCGAGTCGCCCCGACCGGACCGTGCCCAGCCGCCGGGCCCGCCGCGCCCGCCGCCAGCATCGCCGGTGCTGCCCGGTCGATCATTCCAGCTGGCCCAGCCCGGCCAGTTCTGCCAGCCCGCCCAGTCACGGCGCCCGCCGCCGCGCTGGGCGCGGAATCGATCACGCATTTCCTCGCGTGCACGCCGCGCATCCTCCCGAATCCTCCGGGCCTCATCCTGGGCCCGCCGGGCGTGGTCCCGGGTCTCGCTGCGGGCGCCCTGAGCTCCGTCCCTGGCCCGCTCAGCCTCGTCCTGCTCCCGTTCGGCCTCGTCCTGGGTCCGCTCGTCTTGCGCCCGCTCGGCCTCGTCCTTGGTCCGCTCGGCCCCGTCCTTGTCCTTGGTCCGTTCGGCCCCGCCCCGGGTCCGCGTGTCTTGCGCTCGCTCGGCCTCGTCCTTGGCCCGCTCGGCCTCGTCCTTGGCCCGCTCGGCCTCGTCCTTGGCCCGCTCGGCCTCGTCCCGGACCCGCTCGGTCTCGTCCTTGGTCCGCTCGGCCTCGTCCCGGACCCGCTCGGCCTCATCCTGCGCGCGCTGGGCCTCCTCCCGGGCCTGCTGGGCCCGGTCGTCAGCGCCGTCAGCGCCTTCAGCGCCGTCAGCGCCTTCAGCGCCTTCAGCGCCGGCGGCGGCCGGGGCCCGGCCGCCCCTGGCCGCCTCCCTGGCGCGGTCCTGGTGCTCTGCCCGCGAACTCGTGGCCCGCTCTCGCGCGTCCGTCCGGTCGGCGGCGCGGCCTTCCCGGCGGACATCCCTCGCCACCCAGGTCAGCTCCTCCCGCAGGCTGCGCACGGTCTGGCGCACGTCCTGCGTGACCTCGCGGGCGATGTCGCGCACCGACTCGGCGAGCTCCTCCTCGAGCTCGGCCAGATCGTCGATCCGGCCCCGGATCTCCTCGCGGCCCTTCTCCGTGATGCGGTACACCTTCCTTCCGTCGACCTCGTCGTGGGTGACCAGGCCCTCCTCCTCGAGCCTGGCCAGCCGCGGGTAGATCGTGCCCGGCGAAGGGGCATACACGCCGAGGAATCGATCCTGGAGCAGCCGGATCACCTCATAGCCGTGCCTGGGCGCCTCATCGAGCAGCTTGAGCAGGTACAGCCTCAGCCTGCCGTGCCGGAAAACCGGGCTCACCACGCATCACCTTCTCTTTCGGCAGCCAGGACTTCGGCAGCCAGGACTTCGCAGCCAGGACTTCGTCAGCCAGGACTTCGGCGGCCGGGACGTCCATACGCCAAGCGCCGCGGGCTCTGATCCGGCAACTTACGCCAGAACGCGGCCACACATACGATATATCGTGTCTAGGGAAAATCAAGATCTATCGCGCCACGGTGCTCCCCGGCTGCCTTTACTCGTCCTCGTCCAGGCGCGACTCGTCCTCGTCCAGGCGCGCCAGCCAGCTGGCCAGACGATCGACCGGGGCCTCTGAGTCCGGATGGAGATCGACGAACTCGCGCAGCCTCTCGGCGAGCCAGCCCAGCGTGACCTGCTCGGCCCCGCGCCGGTCAGCGAGTTCCTCGAGTCCGCGATCGGTGAAGTACATCGCTAGCTGCCCTGACGCAGTGCATCCTCGATCAGCCGGGCATGCTCGGAGACGTGCGCCTTGGCTGAGCCTCCGGCGGGCGCGGAGCTGGCCGGGAGCGAGATCAGGCCGACCTTCTGATCAGTGACGTGGCGAAGCTGCAGAGCCATGTACGGCCAGGCGCCCATGTTCTCCGGCTCCTCCTGCACCCAGACGACCTCCTGCGCGCGGGAGTAGCGCGCCAGCTCGGCGGAGATCTCGTCCGCGGGCAGCGGGTAGAGCCGCTCGGTCCGCACGATCGCGATCGCCTCGATGCCGGAGGCCCGCCGCTTTTCCGCCAGGTCGTGGTAGATCTTGCCGGAGCAGAGCAGTACCTTCCGCACCGAGGCCTGATCGAGCTCAGCCGGGTCACTGAGCACGGGGCGGAATGACCCGCCGGTGAAGTCCGCTGCGGCCGAGGCTGCGGCCTTGAGGCGCAGCATCGACTTGGGCGTAAAGATGATCAGCGGCTTGACCCGCTCGGATAGGGCCTGCCAGCGCAGCATGTGGAAATAGCTGGCCGGCGTGCTGGGCATCGCGACCGTCATGTTGTCCTGCGCGCAGAGCGACAGGAAGCGCTCAGGCCGGGCGGACGAGTGGTCCGGGCCCTGCCCCTCGTACCCGTGCGGCAGCAGCAGCACCACGCCCGAGCGCTGGCCCCACTTCTGCTCGCCCGAGCTGATGAACTCGTCCATGATCGTCTGCGCCCCGTTGACGAAATCGCCGAACTGGGCTTCCCAGCAGACCAGCGCGTCAGGCCTGGCGACGGAGTAGCCGTACTCGAAGCCCACCGCCGCGAACTCCGACAGCAGCGAGTCATAGGCGTGGAATCTGGTCGTCGCCGTGTTGAAGGCCCGCAGCGGCGTGTGCTCATCGCCGGTATGCCGGTCCACGAGCACCGCGTGCCGCTGGCCGAATGTGCCCCGGCGCGTGTCCTGGCCGACCAGCCGGACGGTGTGCCCGTCGATCAGCACCGATCCGAAGGCCAGCAGCTCGCCGGTAGCCCAGTCGATCTCATCCTGCTCGACCATCACGGCCCGGCGCTGCAGCTGAGGCCGGAGTCTCGGGTGCACGGTGAAGCCCTCGGGCATAGTCAGCTGCGTGTCGATGATGCTCTTGATGGTCTCCTGGGTGATCGCCGTGGGCACCATCTCGTGACTGGCCGGCTGCTCTTGCGCCGGCACGGGCCGGACCACCGCGCCGACCTCGGGGGGGTGGCTGGTGGCATCGCGGGTCTCGGTGAAGGCGCGCTCCAGTTCCTGCTGGTAGTCGCGCAGCGCCTGCTCCGCCTCCTCCATGGTGATGTCGCCGCGGCCGATCAGCGACTCGGTGTAGATCTTCCGCGTTGACCGCTTCTTGTCGATCAGGTCATACATATGCGGCTGGGTGAACGAGGGGTTGTCCGCCTCGTTGTGGCCGCGCCTGCGGTAGCAGATCATGTCGATGACGACGTCTTTCCTGAACTCCTGCCGGTAGGCGAAGGCGAGCTTGCCGATCCGCGCGACGGCCTCCGGGTCGTCCCCGTTGACGTGGAAGATCGGCGCCTGGATCGTCCTGGCCACGTCCGTGCTGTAGACGCTCGACCTGGAGTACTCAGGCGCGGTGGTGAAGCCGACCTGGTTGTTGACCACGATGTGCACCGTGCCGCCGGTCCGGTAGCCGCGCAGCTGGGAGAGCTCGAGCGTCTCGGCCACTACGCCCTGGCCCGCGAAGGCCGCGTCGCCGTGGATGAGGACGGGCAGCACGGTGAAGCCTGGTTCGCCCATGTCGATGATGTCCTGCTTGGCCCGGGCGACGCCCTCCAGCACCGGGTCGACGGCCTCGAGGTGGCTGGGGTTGGCCACCAGCGAGATCGGGATCTGCGTCCCGTCGCCGATCGTGTAGCTGCCCTCCGCCCCCAGGTGGTACTTGACGTCACCGGATCCGTGCGTCGTGGACGGATCCAGGTTGCCCTCGAACTCCTGGAAGATCTGCGCGTACGACTTGCCCACGATATTGGCGAGCACGTTCAGCCTGCCCCGGTGGGCCATGCCGATCACGGCCTCGTCCAGGTGCTGCCGTGCCGCCTCGGTGAGCACCGCGTCCAGCAGCGGGATCAGCGACTCGGCGCCCTCCAGCGAGAATCTGCGCTGCCCCACGAACTTGGTCTGCAGGAACATCTCGAACGCCTCGGCGACGTTCAGCCTGGACAAGATGCGGATCTGCTCGTCGTGGTCGGCCCGGCCGTGCGGCCGTTCGACGCGCGCCTGCAGCCAGGCGCGCTCCGTCGGCTCCTGCATGTGCATGTACTCGACACCGACCGTGCGGCAGTAAGAGTCCCGCAGCACGCCGAGTATCTCCCGCAACTGCATCCGCGGCTTGCCGCCGAATCCCCCGGTGGCGAACTTCCGCTCCAGATCCCAGAGCGTCAGGCCGTGCTGGTTAATGTCCAGGTCGGGATGCTTGCGCTGCTTGTACTCCAGCGGGTCGGTGTCGGCCATGAGATGACCGCGTACCCGGTAGGCGTGAATAAGCTCATGGACGCGGGCTGCCTTCGTTATGTCATCTTCATGACCAGCGGGAATGTCCCGGACCCAGCGGACCGGCTCATAAGGAATCCGCAGGGACTGGAAGACATCGTCGTAGAAGCGGTCCTCGCCGAGCAGCAGCGAGTGGAGGATCCGCAGGAAATCACCGGACTGCGCGCCCTGGATGATCCGGTGGTCATAGGTAGAGGTGATGGTGACCGTCTTGCTGATCGCCAGCCTGGCCATGGTCTCCGCCGACGCGCCCTGATAGGCGGCCGGGTACTCCATCGCGCCCACGCCGATGATGGCGCCCTGGCCGGGCATCAGCCGCGGCACTGAGTGCTCGGTGCCGATGGTGCCCGGGTTCGTGAGGCTGATCGTGGTGCCGGCGAAGTCCTCGACGGTGAGCTTGCCGGTGCGGGCCTTGCGCACCACGTCCTCGTACGCCATCCAGAACTGGCGGAAGTCCATCTCCTGCGCGCCCTTGATGCTGGGTACGAGCAACTGGCGTGACCCGTCGTCCTTGCGCACGTCGATCGCGAGGCCGAGATTCACCTGCTCGGGCTTGACCAGCACAGGCTTGCCGCCCGCCTCGGCGAAATGGTCATTCAGCTCCGGCGCGACGGCCAGCGCCCTGACCACCGCGTAGCCGATGAGGTGGGTGAACGACACCTTGCCGCCGCGGCCGCGGGCCAGGTGGTTGTTGATCACGATCCGGTTATCGACCAGGAGCTTGGCGGGTATCGAGCGGACGCTGGTCGCCGTCGGAACGGCGAGGCTGGCGGCCATGTTGACCGCCGTGCGGGCGGCCGCGCCGCGCAGCCGGACCTCGGCAGCTCCGGCTGGCGCCGCATGCGCGGCCTCCGTCGCCCGCGGCGGCGCCGCGGTGGCGGCCGCAGGCGGTTCGGCGGCGGTAGCTGCGGGGCGATCCGGGACGGCTGGCCGAGGCTCCGCGGCGCCCGCCGCGGGCGGTGCTCCCGAGGCCGACGCAGCCGGGGCGGGCGCTGCCGGGGCGGGCGCAGCAGGGGCGGGCGCAGCAGGGGCGGGCGCCGCCGGGGCCGCCACGGGGCTAGACGGCGCCGCCGCAGCGCCCTGGGCCGAGCCAGGCCGGGCGGACTGGACCGGCCGGGCGGACTGGACCGGCGGGGCGGACTGGACCGGCGGGGCGGACTGGACCGGCGGGGCGGACTGGACCGGCGGGGCGGACTGGACAGGCGCGGACTGGACCGGCAGAACTGGCTGATCGGACGGCGCCGGACGGTAGTCGGCGAAGAAATTCCACCACGCCCTGTCTACCGAGCCAGGATCCTCCTGGTAGCGCTGGTAGAGCTCATCCACCAGCCATTCGTTCGGCCCGAAGTTAGTGTGTGGACCAGCGTCGGCACTCGCGGCACTCGCGGCATTGTTCCCGGTATTTGCTGTCCGGGCGGCCGGCGAGGACCGTCCGTCCGCTCGAGCTTCACCCGCTGCCGGCGCGCTGGAACGCTCGTCTGCTGGCACGGCGAGATCCGCGGACGTCCGCGGGGACTCAGGAGACACGGCGGACATCGCCTCTTCCGGAGCTTGTTTGCCTATCGCTTGACTCGCTGTATAAGGCTACCCGTCGGCCCGGCTGCGCGGCGCGACACCGCAGGACAGGGACATGCGGCGCTACCCGGCCAGCCGTTCCCTGCCGTGCGGCGCCAGCCAGCTCACATACGGCCCCTTCGGGACGATCCGTGATGGGTTGATCCAGTCCTGGGTCTGGTAGTAATGCCGCTTGATCTGGTCGAAATCGGTGGTGTCGCCGAAGCCGGGGCGCTGGAAGAGGTCACGCGCATACGCCCACAGATGCGGATAATCGACGAGCCTGTGCAGGTTGCACTTGAAGTGGATGTAGTAGACCGCGTCGAATCTGGCCAGCGTCGGGTACAGCCGGACATCGGCCTCGCACAACTGGGCGCCTAGCAGGAACCTTCTGCGGGCCAGCCGTTCCTCGAGCGCGTCGAGCGTCGCGAAGAGGTCGTCGAATGCCTCCTCATAGGCGGCCTGCGTCGTCGCCAGGCCCGCCCGGTAGACGCCGTTGTTGACCGTGGGGTAGATCAGGGCCGCGACCGCGTCGATCTCGCGGCGCAGCATAGCCGGGTAGAGGTCGGGCGCGCCCGGCCGGTGGTAGGCATCGAACTCGGTCTCGAACATGACCGTGATCTGGGGGAAGTCGTTGGTGACGATCCGCTGGGTCCTGGTGTCCCACAGGCACGGGACGGTGCACCTTCCCGAGTAGCCAGGATCGGTGGCCAGGTAGAGCTCGGACAGGAATCGCGCGCCGGTCAGCGGATCGCGGCCGCCGTAACTCTCGGGGAATCGCCAGCCGCGCTCGTCTCTGATCGGGTCGGTGAGGGTGAGCCCTACGACGTGGTCAAGGCCCAGCAGCCTGCGCACGATCAGCGCCCGCTGTGACCAGGGGCAGGCCAGGCAGGCGTAGAGCTGGTAGCGTCCGGGCTCCGCCAGGAATCCGCTGGACCCGTCGCTCGTTATCCGGCCAGTAAAAGCGCCTTCGTGCCGCACGAAACCGCCCGTGGTGGGCACCGCCGAGGCTGGCTGAGACGTTGCTAACATCAGCCGCCCTTTCCTGAGCCGCGTTGGACATGATGTCCTACTAGATCATGGCCGGCCTGGAAGGGCAGCTAGGCGCACGGACCAAGGAAGGGGCAAGCGGGTTGAGCTCTCTGGTCGGCGGACTGACCAACATGTCCGGCTGGGTCGCCTACGGCCTGATCGCTGCCCTCGTCTTCGGCGAGACAGCGGTCTTCCTCGGGTTCGTGCTGCCGGGCGAGACCGCCGTGGTACTGGGTGGCGTCCTGGCCAGCCGCCACCATGTGTCGCTCGCGCTGCTCGTGGTCATCGTGGTGGTCGCAGCGATTACCGGCCCGCTGGTGGGTTATGAGATAGGCAGGCGGATGGGCGATCGCCTCTTCGCCTCCCGCGTGCTGCGCCGAGTTCCCGGCGGCGTGGACCGCGCCACCTCGACGCTGCGCGACAAGGGCGGCACCGCGGTGCTGGCCGGCCGGTTCGTGGCAATAGTCCGAGCGCTGATGCCGGCCGCAGCGGGCGCGGCGAGGATGTCCTACCGGACATTCGCCATCTACAACGTCGTCGGCGGGATCGTCTGGGGCGTCGGCTACTGCCTGCTCGGGTATCTCGCCGGATCTGCCTACGCGGTCGTCGAGCGGCGGGTCGGCGCCGGGCTCGCCATCGCCCTGGCGGCGGTGATCGTGGCCGCGGTGGCTGCCTGGGGCTTGCGCCGCCACCGCCGCCACCGGGCGGCAGCCCGCTGAGGCCGGCAGCCCGCTGAGGCCGGCAGCCTGCTGAGGCCGGCAGCCTGCTGAGGCCGGCAGCCTGCTGAGGCCGGCAGCCTGCTGAGGCCGGCAGCCCGCTGAGGCTGGCAGCCCGCTGAGGCCGGCAGTTCGTTGAGGCCGGTGCACGAATCATCGCTACGGTGCAGCATTCCTCCCCCGGCGACGATCGTGGCCGGGAGCCTGCCGCTGGGGCCGTGCTTAGCTGGGAGGCTGGAGGTGCGAGGCGTGCGCGAGTTCGGCCAGCTGGAGAGAGCGATCATGGATGTCGTCTGGTCGGGCGACCGGCCTTACCTGGTCCGGGAGGTCCGTGAGCGGCTGCTGTACGGTCGGCCGGTCGCCTACACAACGGTAATGACCGTGATGACCATCCTGCACGGCAAGGGCGTACTGCGCCGGGAGAAGCAGGGCCGGGCCTGGCAGTACTGGCCGGCTGAGGCCAGGGAAGAACACGACGCCCGGCTGATGGCCGAGATCCTGCGCTCCGGCGGCAACCACCCGGTGACGCTGCGCAGGTTCCTCGAGCGGGTGACGGACGAGGAACTGCAGAGCCTGCGCCGTGCCGTCGATGATGATGCGGCAGCCCGTCAGCAGCTAGCCGCCCGTTTAGCCGCCGGCAGGGACCTCGCCGAGCCTGCCAAACACATCGTCCCGCCGGTGCCTCAAGCTCGGCAGATCTGCCCTGACCTGCATCGTCAGCTCGGGGTCGATATCGCCCACGCCCACGCCTGCCCTCGATCCAAGATCCAGCCGCGCTGTTCCCATCGGATCGACGAGCATGCTGCGGCCGATGCCAGTAGCCGCCCTGGTGGCAGGCTCGGCCGGGTCAGGCACCTGGCCGGCGGCCGCGATCCATAGCGTGTTCTCGATCGCGCGGGCCCGCACGAGGGTGACCCAGTGCTCCTCTTTGAACAGCCCGGCGGCCCAGGCGGCCGGGATCACGATCAGGTCGGCGCCGCGGACGGCAAGCGTGCGCGCTAGCTCAGGAAACCTGACGTCGTAGCATGTCAGGAAACCGACGCGCAGGCCGGCCAGGTCAGCCACTACCGGCTCCGAGCCCGGCGCGACCAGCGCGGACTCGGAGTTACCGAGCGCGTCGAACAGGTGGATCTTCCGGTATGCGGCGGCCAGGCGCCCTTCGGCATCGAAGGCGACGGCAGTGTTGTAGACCCGGCCGTCGGGCGCCGGCTCGAAGACTCCCGCCACGACAGCCACTCCGCTGGCCAGCGCGGCCTCCGAAAGACCTTTGCAAAACGGGCCGTCCACCGGCTCCGCCGCCGCCCGCAGGTCGGCCGAGAACCTGACCTGCGTACCTTCGGGGAACACCGCCAGCCCGGCGCCCTGGCGCGCGGCGTCGGTGAGCGCCTCCCGCACGCGGCCGAGATTGACCTCGGGCTCGGAGCTGACCGGAAGCTGGCAGAGTGCAACCCTCATGACCGCAGCGTAGAGCACGCCAGAACGTCCGCGCCCCTGAGCTGACGGCGCTCCCGGCGCCAGCCCGCCCCCCGCCGTCCAGCCCGCTCCCCGCCGTCCAGCCCGCCCCCGCCGGCCAGCCCGGCCAGTGCAGCTCTGCCGGCGCGAGTGCGGCCTTGTCGGCCCTGCCGGCGCGAGGCGATCTACCGGCCAGTGCGCCAGGGCACGGCCGCTACGGTCAGCAGGGGCTCGTCAGCGAGCAGCTCGCCAGCGAACGCGGCATCGTCGGCGAACCTGAGCTCGCGCCAGGCATCCGCCAGCGAGGTCGGCTCGCAGATGGCCTCCGAGTGAAAGGCCAGCATGCTGCGGGCGCCGCGCTCGATCGGCCCCGGGGCCCCGCCGATCAGGCTGTGCATCGACTCTTCGCGGAAGACAGCGATGCTGACCACCGCCATGGCGATGAGGGGCGCACCCACGATTACGACGGCGATGAGGATGAGAAGGGTGTTCACCACTGCCTCCCGGCGATACTCCGGCCGCGATGCCGGTCGGCGTTTCCGGTATCGCGGCCCCGGCCCTACCCGGTAACATCACTCTGATGTTACCGCTGATTAGACTCATTCCAATGAGTGGCCTGTTTCAAGCAACCGTGGTTTGGGGTAGATTCCGCCTATCCAGATGGTGAGAATCATGTGTACCCCTGAGGGGAGGCCGGGATCTCACATGGCTCACGCGAAATATCAGCAGATCGCGGATCGCCTGCGCGACCAGATCTGGAGCGGCACGCTGGGACCGGGCGAGCGCCTCCCCAGCGAGCCCGATCTGGTCCGCGAGCATGACGCGTCACGCAATACGGTGCGGCTTGCGATTGCCCTGCTCACCAATCAGGGCCTGGTAGTGACCAGGCAGGGGCTAGGTACCTTCGTGGTCGAGCCCGCCCAGCCCTTCACCGCGCTGCTCTCCAGGGTCAAGATCCCGCCCAGCGGTCATCACATCTCGACAGCGCTGCCGGTGATCGGGGCCGCGGCTGGGGAGGCCGAGACCTCCAGCCTCATGGTGGAGACGGCGCAGGCATCCGCGAGCGTCGCCGAGAAGCTGCGGATCCCGGAGGGGGATTCGGTGGTCATCCGGCGATCCCAGCGGTACATCGGCGACGTGCCCTGGCTGCTTATCTTTTCGTATTTCCCGATGGACCTGGCCAGAGGGACAGCGCTTGAGCAGGCGGGCACCATCGAGCAGGGCAGTATCAAGCTGCTCGCCGAGCACGGGCATCCGCAGAGCGGCTTCGTCGATGAGATCGGCGCGCGGATGCCGTACGCCAGGGAGTTTGATTTCTTCCGCCTGCTGACGGGCACGCCGGTGATCGTGGTCAACCGGACTGCCTACAGCAAGGACCGGCCGATCAGGCTGACGCGCTACATCTACCGGGCCGACCGCGTCCGGCTCGCGCACGAGGTGGGCAGCATCCCGGCCAAGTACCACACCGAGTAGCTCGCCGAGGCCGCACCGGGGCCCGGGCCCGACCAGAGCCTGCCCGGTCACGTCCAGGCGCCGGCTGATCACTGCGGCGAGATGGTGGTTGATGACGCACCGGGCTGCCGTCGATCCTTGTCCTCGCGTCCGGTTACCGTGTCGACATGCTCGCGCTCCTGTTGGTCGCGGCCTCAGTCGGCCTGTCGAACTTCGCCGCCGCCATCGCCATCGGCGTCTCGGGCGTCGATGCCCGGGTGAGATTGCGCGTCGGGCTGGTCTTCGGCCTCTTCGAGGCAGGCATGCCCATCGTGGGATTGCTGATCGGACGGCGGCTGGAAGCCGTCCTGGGCAACGCGACGCACTGGATCAGCGCCGGGCTGCTCATCGCCGTCGGCGCCTATGGCCTCATAAAGTCGCTTCGAGACGGCGGCGAAGCCAGCGACGCGGGGGCGAATACCGTCGATCACCCTGGACGTTTGCTGCTCAGCGGGCTCGCGCTGAGCCTGGACAACCTGGTCGTCGGCTTCGCGCTCGGAGCTTATCGAGTCAGCGTGCTGGCCGGAGCCGCGATCTTCGGAGCGGTCAGCGTCGTGATGTCACTGGCCGGGCTGGAACTGGGCGCGAAGATCGGCGAGCGGGCCGGCAGCCGAGGTGAGCAGATCGGGGGCGTGATCCTGATCTCGGTAGGCGTCGCCATCGGCGCGGGCGTGCTCAGCTAGCGGCGAGGCCGCATCAGTCGAAGGTCACGACCTGACGCACTACCGTTCCCTGCCGCAGCGCGGCGATCGCGTCGTTGAGCTCCTCGAACCTGATCCGTGCGCTGATCAGGCCCTCGATGTCCAGTCGGCCGGCCCGCCACAGGCCGACGAATCTGTCCACGTCGCGGCGCAGGTCGCAGCCCCCATACAGCGAGCTCAGCAGGTTCTTGCCGTCGAAGAGCAGCTCAAATGCGCTGAACGGCACGTTGTCGGATCTGTCGCCCGCGCCGACCACGATCACGTCACCGCCGCGCCGGGCCAGTCGCCAGGCGCTGCGGATAGTCGTGGATCGGCCGACCACCTCAAAGGCGTAGTCGAAGCCCTTGCCGCCGGTCAGTTCCTGCCTGGCCTTTTCCGCATCCTCCGGGGTGACCGCGTGCGTGGCGCCCAGTTCCAGGGCCTTGGCGTGCTTACTGTCCAGCGGGTCGATGGCGAGGATGACGGCAGCGCCGGCGATCCTCGCGCCCTGGATGGCAGCCAGGCCCACGCCGCCGCAGCCGACGACGGCCACGGACGAGCCGGGCACTACCTTGGCAGTGTTGACCACCGCGCCGACCCCGGTCGGGATCCCGCAGCCCAGCAGCGCCGCGTACTCAAAGGGCACATCGCCGGCCACCGGGATCACCGCCTGCCACGGCACTACCATTTCCTCCGCCCAGGTACCGCAGCCCGCCATCCCGAACGCCGGCGACCCGTCGCCGAGCCGGAACCGCGGCGTCCTAAATCCCTCGATCACGTAGGTCAGGCAGAGAAACGGCAGCCCGCGGCGGCACTCCGAGCAGTCACCGCAGGCTGGCGTCCACGAGATCACCGCATGCTGCCCGGGCTGCACTGCGGTCACCTGCGAGCCGACCTCGATGACCTCGCCCGCGCCCTCGTGCCCGAGGACGGCAGGCATCGCGGACGGGATGACGCCAGTCAGCACGGACAGGTCCGAGTGGCATACGCCAGTGGCTCGGAGGCGGACCTTCACCTCACCAGGGCCGGGGCCGACGGACGTCACATCGTCGCGTAGATCCACGCCGACTTCAGGGCCAGTTGCAGTCAGTAGGGCGGCTCGCACTGTGGTCTCTCCCCGCTGTGATGCTCTTCGGAGTTACTCTTCCGCCCGCAGAGCTGCCTTCGGGCACGACCTGACCGCGTGGCGGACGGCATCGGCCAGGCCGTCAGGCACAGTGGCGACGAGGATGTGCAGGCGATCGTCATCATCGACAGAGAACACCTCGGGAACCAGCCCCGCGCACACCGCGTTAGCCTCGCAGGCGTCGCGATCCACTTCCACCCTCATGTGCCCGTCTCCTCCTCACGCAGTGCCGCCCGGTCGCCGGCCCGGCCCGGCCGCCGGCCCGGCCGCCAGCCCTGCCCGGCCCGGCCGCCAGCCCTGCCCGGCCCGGCCCGGCCCAAACCGGGCAGAACACGTTCCGGTGCCATCCAGGCAAGCAACACCATATCGAGGCGACTAGCTGAATCTAGCGGTGCCCGTCAGGCGGCCTCAGTCGGACCTGTCCACCCGCTACTGTTCGTCAGGCATCGGATCCTCAGTGCAAGGAGGCAGACCAGCATGCCGAACTTGTTGCCCGCCGGGCTCAGGCATGCCGCGGAGGCGGCGCGGGGTTTCATGCCGCCAGCCGAGGGCCTGGCCCTTTACGACACGGCCGCCGCGTATGCCGGGGTGGGCCCGATCGCGGAGATCGGGACCTACTGCGGCAAGTCCACGATCTACCTGGCGGCGGCAGCCAGCCAGGCCGGGCAGATGGTGCTGACCGTGGATCATCATCGCGGCTCGGAGGAGAACCAGCCGGGCTGGGAGTACCACGACGCCCAGCTGGTTGATCCGGCCACCGGCACGCTCGACACTCTGCCGCATTTCAGGTCGACACTGGCCGCATCAGGGCTTGAGGAGCACGTCATCGCGATCGTCGGCAGGTCTGCCGACGTCGCCCGGCTATGGCGGACCCCGCTCGGCATGCTGTTTATCGACGGCGGGCACACGGACGTCGCGGCAGTTGCCGACTATGAGGGCTGGGCGCCGTGGGTCGAGCAGGGCGGGGCGCTGGCGATTCACGACGTCTTCGGCGATCCGGCGGACGGCGGCCAGGCGCCGTACCGCATCTACCGGCGGGCGCTGAACTCCGGCGCGTTCACCGAGGTGCGGGTCGAAGGCTCGCTACGGGTGCTGGAGCGGACCGCGGGCGGCATCGGCTGAGCTGGCCTGCGGGTCGCAGCCGCATGCGGCTGCATCGGCCGGCATGCTGACCGCGCCGCTGGCAGCGCAATCGGCGAAGATGCCCGATCCGCCGGTCGCACCCGACAGCGCGTCGGCCGCCAGTATGACTGCCGCCGACGTCCAGCTGCTCTGCTCGCGGGGAAAGTGCGCCTGATTGGCGAACTGCCAGCCGGTCCAGTAAGCACCGCCCTGGTCGCGAAGATGCTGAATCTGCTCGAACTGCTCCAGGGCACGCGACCGGTCACCGATCGTGTCCAGGGACATGGCAAGCTCGCACGTCTCCGCCCCGGTGACCCAGGGCTGGTCGCTGACGCAGCGGACGCCGAGGCCGGGCACGACGAAAGCCTCCCAGCCACTCGCCAGGCGCTGCCGTGCGGCGCTGCCTCGCACCGGGCCGCCGAGGACCGGGTAGTACCAGTCCATCGAGAAGGTGCTCTTGTCGGCGAAGGCCTCCGGGTGGCATGCCACCGCATGAGCGAGCTGGTCAGCGGCGAGCTCCCAGTCTGGCTGCGGCTCTGCCACGTAGTCCGCCAGCGCGGTGGCGCAGCGCAGGCTCTGGTACATGCTCGAGCAGCCGGCCAGCAGCGCGTAGTCGTCGGGTGCGCCGTCCGCGAGACGGCGCCAGATGATCTCGCCGCGCGGAGCCTGCAGGGCGAGCGCGAACTCAATGCCGGCCTGCACCACGGGCCACAGTCGCGCGGCGAACGCATCATCGCGGCTCAGCTGTACCTCGTGCCAGACCCCGACCGCCGGATAGGCGGCATGATTGCTCTCTGCCGTCTGGTCGGTTACCGAGCCGCCCGCCCAGCGCTTGCGCCACGAGCCGTCGGCGTACTGGGCGGCGCGCAGCCACTCGTAGCCGCGCCGTGCGGCCTCATGCAGGCCGCACACGCTCAGCGCCATCACGCACTCGACGTGATTCCAGGCATCGACGTGGCCATCGGGCCACCCAATCGCGCCGTCGCGCTGCTGCACCGCCGCGATGCTCTGGCCGGTGGCGAGCACCTGGCCGGCAGTGAGGATTCCGGCGACCTCGGGCACCCAGGCGGCCGTGCGCGACCGGGCCTGCTCTGGTGCCGGTCTGGCGGCCGGCCGCTCTGGCGTGAATCGTTCGGCGACCATTCCTTCTCCAGCCGGGCCCTCAGGCAACCACATGCACCCCGTCCGGCTTCGCGGCATAGACAACGACGCTCTTGCCGATCAGCGGGTTCAGCGTCTTGTCTGCCAGCCGGGTGATGGCGGGCGCCTGCATGATGTCCCAGACCAGCAGGCGGTGATAGGCGCTGGCCCATGGATGGCCGTCGTCGTGCACGCCGACCGCGCATTTGAGCCACCAGTACGGTGAGTGCAGCGCGTGCGCATGGTGGTGACCGCCCACCCTCAGGCCGGACCGGGTCAGCTTCGCCTCAAGCTCGCGGCGGGTGAAGATCCGCACGTGCCCGCCCGGCACGTTGTGATAGTCATCGGACAGCCGCCAGCAGATGCGCTCGGGCAGCCACGCCGGGACGGTCACCGCGGCCATTCCGCCCGGCCGCAGCACCCTGGCAATCTCGTTCATGGCCGCCTGGTCGGCAGGGATGTGCTCCAGCACCTCGGCCGCTATCACCCAGTCGAAGCAGCCATCGGGGAAGGGCATTGCCGTCGCGTCGCCGGTCACCGTCTGGCCGGTAGCGCCCTGGCCGGCCTCGCCTGCCTCGCCCATCGCCGCGAACATCGCCGACACCTGGCGCAGCTCAGCGGCGTCGGTGTCCAGCGCGATCACGCGCGCGCCCCGGCGCAGCGCCTCGAACGCGTGCCGTCCCGCTCCGCAGCCCAGATCGAGTACCCGCTCGCCTGGCGCAATGTCGAACCGGGCGAAGTCAACCGTCAGCACGAGCCTCTCCTGGGTTGCCGGGGAGCGGGGGGCTACCTGGCGCGGCCGGCGGCGGCGGAGTGCCACCCGCGGGCGGCGGCGTGGGACTGCTCGCCGCGCGGGATATCGCGCGCAGATACTCGCCGACGGTCGCGCGGGCCACGGCCCGCCAGGCAAAGCGCTCCTGCACCCGGGCCAGCGCGGCGGCCGATAGCCGCTCGCGCTCGCGTCGGGAGTCGTGCAGCGTGCGCAGCGCGGCGGCCAGTTCCTCGGGGTCGCCCGGAGTGACCAGGAGCGCTGCGTCGCCGGTCACCTCAGGCAGCGCGCCGGTCCGGCTGGCCACCAGCGGGGTGCCCGAGGCCATGTGCTCGACCGCCGGCAGCGAGAAGCCCTCATACAGCGAGGGCACCACGGCGATCTCGGCGCTGGCGACGAGCTCAGCCAGGGCGGTGTCGCTGATCCCGTTGACGAACTGCACCTTCTCGCCCAGGGCAAGCTCGGCCACCAGTTGCTCGGTCGGGCCGCCGGCAGCGGGCTTGCTGACGAGGGTGAGCACGACGTCCCGTTCGGTAGTGAGCTTTGCAAACGCCCGCAGCAAGGTCGAAATGCCTTTCAGCGGCGAGTCCGCGCTGGCTACGGCGACGATCCGGCCGGGAACGCGCGGCGCCTGGCGGGGGTGGAACAGGCGCGTGTCGACGCCGAGCGGGATCACGTGCACGTTCTGCGGCGCTACCCGGAAGTCGTGGCAGATGTCATCGCGGGACGAGCCTGAGCCCGTCAGGATGGGCCCGACCCGGCGGGCGACCCTGCCCTGCATCCGCACGAACGAGTACCAGCGGCGCTTGGACAGCCGGGACAGGCCCCTGGCCGCCGCGATCTCGATCCGCCGGTCCACGCTGATCGGGTGATGGATGCTGGTGACCAGCGGCAGGCCAAGGCGGGCGATGCCGAGCATGCCGTAGGCCAGCACCTGGTTGTCGTGCACGACGTCGAAGTCATCGCGGCGGCCCCGCATGGCCCGCAGCGCGCGGAGGCTGAACGTCAGCGGCTCGGGGAAGGCCCCGGTCCACATCGCGAAGACCTCGAGCGCGTCGATCCAGTCGCGGTACTCGCCCGGCCGCGGCGTGCGGAACGGGTCGTCATCGCGGTACAGGTCCAGGCTCGGCAGCGCGCGCAGCAGCGGGCCGGGCTCAAGATCGGGGTAGGGCTGGCCGGAGAACACCTCGACGCGGTGACCGAGCGCCGCTAGCTCACGGGAGAGATGCCGCAGGTAGATGCCCTGCCCGCCGCAGTGCGGCTTGCTCCGGTAGGACAGTAGCGCGATGCGCAGCGCGCGGTCTGCCGCGGCAGGGGGCCCGGGGACCGACCCCCGTGCTTGCACGGTGCTCACGCAGGTTTGCGCCTCCTCGTCTGCCGCTGGCTGCCGATACTGCCGAAAGCGCGCCTGCGTGACCCCCTAGGCAGCGAACATTACCAGGCAGTACCTTGCGTTCCATTGCGCCCCAGCCGCAAGATGCGGATGTGTGTCGCAGATGCCGTGTCTGTATGCTGCCGCGACGTAGGCCGATGGGCGAGCCGTGCCGTGGCTGCCCGGATGAGCGGAGGCACCGCTGACACGACGAGCGCTGATCACGGGGATCACCGGGCAGGACGGGTCCTATCTCGCCGAGCACCTGGTGGCTCAGGGATACGAGGTCTGGGGGCTGATCCGCGGCCAGGCGAACCCGCGGGTGCGCCAGCTCCGCGAGCTGCTCGGCGATGTCCGGCTGGTCCGCGGTGACCTGCTCGACCAGGGCAGCCTGATCTCGGCGGTCGAGCGGGTGCAGCCCGATGAGGTCTACAATCTCGCGGCGATCTCCTATGTGCCGATGTCGTGGTCGCAGGCGGAGCTGACCGGCGAGGTGACCGGGCTCGGGGTGCTGCGGGTACTCGAGGCAATCCGGGTCTGCAGCGGGATCAGCGCGTCGCGGAGCCCGGCGCGCGGCCAGATCCGGTTCTACCAGGCATCATCGTCGGAAATGTTTGGCATGGTCGCCGAGTCGCCGCAGACGGAGCGGACCTCGTTCCACCCCCGCAGTCCGTACGGCGTGGCCAAGGCCTACGGTCACTTCCTGACCCAGAACTACCGTGAGTCCTACGGGATGTTTGCCGTGTCCGGGATCTTGTTCAACCACGAGTCGCCGCGGCGGGGCGCGGAGTTCGTGACCCGCAAGGTCTCGCTGGGCGTGGCCAAGATCAAGCTGGGCTACGAGCGGCAGCTGCGCCTGGGTAACCTGTCGGCGCAGCGTGACTGGGGATTCGCCGGCGACTACGTGCGGGCCATGCAGCTGATGCTGGAGCGCGACGAGCCGGCCGACTTCGTGGTGGGCACCGGCGTCATCCATTCGGTGGAGGACCTGCTGGAGGGAGCGTTCAAGGCGGCCGGGCTGGACTGGCGAGACCACGTGGTGACGGACGCGGCGTTCATCCGGCCGGCCGAGGTGGACCAGCTGTGCGCGGATCCGTCACGGGCCAGGGACGAGCTTGGCTGGGAGCCGAAGATCGGCTTCGAGGAGCTGGTGGGCATGATGGTCGAGGCCGACCTCAGACTGCTGTCATCCGGGGGACACGCGGAAGACTCGTTCGGCTTTGATGCCTGATCCGGCGGCGGTCAGCGTCAGGAGGCCACCACGCTGAACAGGCTGCCGATCCCGAAGGTGATGCCCGCGGCAGCCCCGCCGAGCACCAGCTGGCGCAGCGCGCCGCGCAGGAACGGCCGGTCGGTGATCCGCGACACCAGCCCGCCGCCGGTGAAGGCGGCGACCGCGGCCAGGATCAGGGCGGCGCTGAGGGAGGAGAACCCGAGCAGGTAAGGCAGCAGCGGGATCAGCGCCCCGCACGCGAAGGTCACCAGCGAGGCTGCCGCCGCCGTCACCGGCGAGGGCAGATCGTCGTGGTCCACCCCGAGCTCCTCGCGGACGTGGACCCGCAGGGCCTGTTCCGGATGCGCCGAGACCTGCCGCGCGACCTGGTCGGCCAGATCAGCATCCACTCCCCGCTGCCGGAAGACGGCGGCGAGCTCCCGGCGCTCGGCGTCGGGATGGGACAGCAGCTCGGACCGCTCCTTGTTGACCTCGGCCGCGACCAGCTCGTTCTGCGAGGACACCGAGACGTACTCGCCGGTCGCCATCGAGAACGCGCCGGCGGCGAGCCCGGCCAGGCCAGTCACCACCAGGGTGTGCGAGCTGCCCCCGGCACCGCCGATGCCGGCGATCAGGGACACGTTGGTGACGAGCCCGTCCATTGCGCCGAAGACGGCAGGACGCAGCCAGCCGCCCGACACATCCCGGTGCTGATGGCCGTGCGGGTGCGCCCCGCCCTGCTTCTCGCTATCAGTGGTCATAGTGCCCGGCGTCCCGGCTCAGCCCAGCGACTGCGCGGGACGCGTCGGCAGGCCGGCGGCCTTCCACGCCTGGAAGCCGCCCTCGAGGTCGGTCGCCTCGGCCAGGCCGATCCGGCGGAGGCTCGCCGCGGCGAGCGTCGAGGCATAGCCCTCTGAGCACATCACGATGATGCGGGCGTCGGCACGGGCCAGGGCGGGAATCCGGGCCTCGCTGGCCGGGTCAAGCCGCCATTCCAGCACGTTGCGGCCGATGATGATCGCGCCGGGGATCTCGCCCTCGACGATCCGCTGCTCAAGCGGCCGGATGTCGACAAGCACGGCGCCATCGGTCAGACCCGCCAGTGCCGCCTCAGGCCGCAGCCGCCGCAGGCCGCCGCGAGCCTCGGCCAGCAGATCGTCGATGCCGGGCGCGCCGGCCGGGAGGGCGTCCGAGGTCAGCTCGGCCGCCGACGCGGTGGCATCCGCGAGTGCCGTGTCCGCGCCGCCGCGGCCGCGGGCGCCCTCCGGGCCGTCGATCGCGACGGTCTCCCTGGCGATCAGGCCATAGTCGGCCGCCGTGTAGTACGTCATCGCCACCAGCGGCGGCGAGTAGGCGTGGATGCTGGTCGACGAGCCGTCGCCGCCGTGCGCCACGTCATGAACGTGGCCGGGGCCGAACGCCACCGCCTCACCCGATGACAGGCGCCGGCGGCCGAGCCGGCGGCCGCTCGGGACGCGGTACTGCTCCAGCAGGCTGCCCTCGGCCACGGCGAATGAGCCGGAAGACCCCCCATGATCGTGCCAGTCGGTGTCCTGGCCGCGCTCCCAGGCCAGCAGCCAGACATCACATGCGTTCGACCGGTGCAGCGGCAGGTACCAGCGGACGTCGGGGTCATGCACGACAAGGTCCGCCCACAGGTCGCGGCGGGCGGCGAGCTCCACCGTCACGGCCCGCAGCTGGGCCTGGGACAGGCGCCCGGTGTGCTGCACGAGACCATGCAGGGTGTCCACGACCGCCTGCTGGCGCTCCGGGCTGACGCCCCAGCCAGGCTTCAGCCCCGAGCTGACCTGATCGCGCTTCTCAGCGCCTGCTCCGTCCGGGGTGATAGTGGCAAGCGACACACGACCTCCAAAGGAAGAATCCATCATATGACCAGGGAGCCGGCCCGCGAGGAGCCGGGAGCCGGCCCGGCGGGCGGCTCAGCCGGACTGCCATCCCGCGGCGAGCAGGCGCTCGATGTCCTCGCCGAAGGGCCGGTCCGCGTCGATCGGGCCGATGACCTCGGCCAGCCGCTGCAGCACGCCGCGGCATCCGCGAGGCCAGGGCTGCTCGGACAGCGCCGTCGCCTGGTAGGCAGTCAGCAGCTCGCAGGCCGTGACGACGTGCGCACAATGCAGCGCGGCGCGCAGCGTCTCGGCCGCCTCCCAGGCGAAGGACTGCACGTCTTCCTGGCCGCCCGATGTCTCGATCAGGCCGACCGGGGTTGCCGTGGCCAGCCGCCGCAGCGCGTGCACCTCCCCTGCCGCGCGCTTGTGGACGGTGACCATCCCGGTGTCCGGGCCCGGCCTTGCGGCCAGCTGCGCCGGCAGGCCGGTCACCGTGGGGTCCAGCAGCCGGTGAATGCGGGCCGCCGAGACCTCGGCGGCATGGGCAAGCGCCGCGGTGAGCTGGTCAAGATGGGCCGCCAGGTCGATGCCGTGGAATCCCGCCGTGCCGATGAACCGCCCGCGCAGGAACGCCGGCGAGTCGGTGACTCCGGCGAGGGCGCGCTGGGCGGCTGCCGCGAGCTCGCCGGCGGCTCGCAGCACCTGCGTGAGCACCGGGCCGGCCACCCGGAATGACACCGGCGCCTGCAAGGTCCTGGGCGGCCGGCTGTCGCCTGCGGCCTCCCGCAGCCGCCCGAGCACGGCCGCGAGGATGTCATCTCCGCGCCCGCATTCAGGGGCGTAGGGGTCACGGGATGCCCCGGCCGCGACGATCGACAGCGCGGCCGCCTGCTCCATCAGCGATGCCGCGGCAGCGGCCTCGCTGCCGCGGCGCACGGCCATCGCGGTCGCGCCGGGGACGCCGGCCAGCAGCGCGATCCCCTCCTTCGGGCCCAGCTGGAACTCTCGCAGTCCGTTCCGGGCCAGCGCCTCGCCAGCGGGCACCGGCCTGCCGTCCGCCGCGAGCACCTGCCCGATCCCGGCCAGCGGCCCGAAAGCATGGGCCAGCAGCATGATCTCGCCGGCGCTGCCCGAGCCGGAGCGCGGCACGGCAGGCACGATGCCCTCGTCCAGGAAATCGGCGAGCCGCCGGCAGAGCGCGCCGGACACGCCAGCGTCACCGGACAGGAACGTGCGCAGCCGGACCGCGATCAGCGCGCGCGCATCGGCCTCGTCCAGCCAGGGCGGCCCCCCGCTGGCCCGCGCGAGCATCAGGTTGCGCTGGTGGGACTGCTGCTCGGCCTCGGTGAGACGTACGCCCGACAGCGCTCCCATGCCGGTATTCACGCCGTACACCGGGTGGCCGCGGCGCAGCGCCTCGCGTGCCTCGTCGCAGTGCCGCTGCACCTGTCCCAGTAGCTGCGGGGCGATCCGCAGGCCCCGGCCGGAGGCGACCTCGAGGATCGCCGCGGGGCCGAGGTCCGCAGCCGCGGTCAGGGCGAGGGCTGTCATCGCTAGCGGTAGCGCAGCATCGTGCCGGTGCCTGTTTCCTGCGCCCGGTGCAGGATCAGCTGGCCGACGGCGATGTCCAGGATCGCCAGCCCGCGGTGCCACAGCAGGATCCTCTCGTCCTGCCCCTGCCTGCCGGGCCGCTGGCCGGTGACGATCTGCCCGAGCTCGGCGTGCAGCGACTCCGCCGAGAGGCGGCCGCTGTCGACGTGCCGCCGCAGCGAGCCGAAGCGCCCCGACTGTGCCTCCCGCCAGTCATCGACGACGACCTTGTCCATCACGTCCAGCAGGTCAAGCTCGACGGCGCTGATCGTGCCGTAGGGAACGACGAAGGCTCCCGCCCTGACCGCACTGGTGCGCAGGAGCGGCTCGGGCCGGGTCAGCCGGGACGCCTCGACGAGGATGTCGGCGCCGTCGAAGGCCTCCTGCGCCGTGGCGGTCACGCGGACCGGCGTGCCGGTGCGCAGCCGCAGTTCCTGCGCGAACGCCTCCCGTGACTCCGGCCGGCGGCTGGTAACCCGGATCTCCTCCAGCTCGAACATCTCGTCCAGCAGCGTCACGTTCCACAGCGCCGTGCCGCGGGCGCCGACGTGACCCAGTACCCGTGAGTCGGGTCGCGCCAGGTACCTGGCGCCCACCGCGGTCATCGCACCCGTCCGGCACGCCGTGATCATGGTGGCATCCATGATCGAGAGCGGGATGCCGGTGGCGGGGTCGTAGAGCGTCAGCAGCCCGAGCTCGCTGGGCAGGCCGCGGCCGTAATTCGCGACGAAGTCGCCGACGACCTTGATCCCGCTGCCGTCCGGCGCCGGCAGGTGCCCGCGCAGGACGTTGAAATGCCCGGCGCCGCCGTTGTCCGGGATCAGGTGCACCCGCGGCTCGACAACGGCGCGGCCCTCGCCGTGCGCGCGCAGCGCGCCCTCGACCGCGCCGACGATCTCGGCGTTGGCCAGGCCCAGCAGGTCGATGTCCGGGCCGGACAGGTACCGGATCCACAGGCCTTCGCCGTCCCCGTGCGAGGTCACGAGCCCTGGCCTGGCCGGGATCGGAGCGCGGTCAGCTCTTGCTGGTGTTGTAGAGGAAGATGTGGCCGATGGCTGTCGGGTAGGCGCCGGTCACGTTCTTCGCCGAGGCCGTCAGGTAGTTATAGAAGTAGCCGAAGATGATCGGCGTCTGCGCTAGCAGCAGGGTCTCGATCTGCCCGGCGATCGTCCGCTGGGTGCTCAGGTCAGCGGACGCGATGTACTGCTGCGTGAGCTTGTCGTACTGCTTGTTGTTGAAGTGCGCGGCGTTCCAGGAGCCGGTGCCCTTCGATGCGCTGATCGTCTGCAGCGGCGCCGTCAGGAACACGTTCGGCACGCTGCGGTGCCCGTAGTCGACCAGGCTCATCGTGGCGTCCAGCCAGTCAGAGTTCCCGAAGGTGGCCTTGCCGTAGTAGACCGACGAGGACTCCACCTTCACGTTGATGTTGATGCCGATGGTCTTCGCCCCCTGCGCCACGATCTGGGCGTACTGCGGGATCTCCAGGGTGTTGTTGCCGATCAGCTGGGTCGAGAACCCGCTGGAGTGCCCGGCCGCGGCCAGCAGCGACTTCGCCTTGGCGATGTTCTTGGCGCGCTGCGGGATGCTGGTGTCGGTCGAGGGGAATACCGGGGCGAACGGGCTGTCGTTGCCGAGGTCAGCGAAGCCCTTGAACAGCGCCTGGACGATTCCCACCCGGTCGACGGTCAGGGCGACTGCCTGGCGCACCCGCGGGTCGGTGAACGGACCGGTATCGCAGCGCATGGACAGCTCGCGGTGCGCGCTCGACTTGAGCTTGACGATGTTGTAGCTGCCGTTCAGCAGCTGCTCGCCGCCGGTAACGGAGAACTGCCCGACCACGTCAATGGTGCCGCCGGTGAGGGCGAGGATCAGCGGAGTCTGGGAGTCATAGAAGGTGAACTCGGTGGCGGCGGGCAGCGCCTTCTTGCCCCAGTACTGCTCGTTGCGGGTGAACGACGCGCCGACCTTGGGCGTGTAGCTCTTGAGCACGAAGGGGCCGGTCCCCGGGAACGTGCTCTCCCACTTGGCCGGGTCGAAGCCGTTCGGCAGGATGACCATGTTGTACACGTCAGAGCAGGTCAGGTACGGGAAGTTCCCGTTCGGGGCCTCGAGGTGGAAGGCGACGGTGAAGTCGTCAACCTTCTTCACCCCGTCCGGCACCAGCACGCCCCCCAGCGCGGACAGCGCGTTGGCCGAGCTCTTCGGATTGGTCTGGAGCTTGTAGGTGTAGACCACGTCATCGGCGGTCAGCGGGTGGCCGTCGTGGAACTTGACACCCTGGCGGATCTTGAATGTCCAGACATCAGCGGCCGAGTTGGAGGACCAGCTGGTGGCCAGCTGCGGCTGCAGCATCAGGTGCTGGTCGGAGAAGCACAGATACTCCCCGGTCTGCCCGAGCATGTCCAGGCCACCCTGGTCAGCGATGGTCACCGGATTGATCGCGGCGGCAGGCGTGGTGATTCCGCACTTGATGGTCGCGCCCGCCTTGCCGGGCGCCGGTGCCGGTGAGGTCGTCGAGGGGCTGGACGAGCCGCACGCGGCGAGCACGCCGCCGAGGACCGGAGCCGAGATGCCGACCACGGCGCCCTTGCGCAGGAAGTCCCTGCGGGAAAGCCTTCCGGCCACGAACTCATCAATGACGTGGTTGCCGACTTCATTCTGGCCTGCGCGAAGCTGGTCAAGCCGGTCATGCCGTGCGTTCACGGGGTTCTCCTCGGAAGCTCAAACCGGATTCGCGTGCGCGCTACCCGGCCACGAATAGTAGGGAAACCTAGGCGCAGGATGCCCCATTGTCACGGCACCTTTCCGATGCCTTGCAGATTTGTTAGCTGATCGATAGGGATGTGGCAGCTCATCAGATGGCCCGGCTCGACCTCCGCGAGCGGCGGTTCCGTGGTCTCGCAGATGCCGGTCGGCAGGCGCCGGGGGCAGCGCGTGTGGAACACGCAGCCGGTCGGCGGATCCGCGGCCGACGGGATCTCGCCGGCGAGCTTGATCCGTTCCTGCCGCTGGCCGTCGAGGCTCGGCACGGCGGACAGCAGCGCCTCGGTGTACGGGTGGTGCGGCCCGCTGAAGACCCGCTCGGCCGGGCCGAGCTCCATCACGCGGCCCAGGTAGAGCACCGCGATGCGGTCGGAGAGATAGCGCACCAGGCCCAGGTCGTGCGAGATGAACAGGTAGGTCACCTGCTCCTTCGCCTGCAGGTCGGCGAGCAGGTTGAGGATCGCCGCCTGGACGGACACATCGAGGGCGGAGGTGGGCTCGTCACACACCACGATGCGCGGGCCGCCGCCGAACGCGCGGGCGATGGCGACCCGCTGCTTCAGGCCGCCGGACAGCTGGCGCGGGCGCAGCCCCAGATGACGGTCCTCCATCCGGACCGACCTGACGAGATCAGCCAGCCGGTCCCGGAGCGCGTCGCCGGACAGCCGGGCCAGCTTGTGCAGCGGCCGGCTGATCAGCCGCCGCACGGTATGCCTGCGGTTAAGCGCCGAGTCCGGGTTCTGGAAGACGATCTGCAGTGCCTTCAGCTGCTCCCTGGTGCGGTTGCGGAGCTCGGGCCCGAGCGGCTTGCCGTCGAGTTCGACGATCGCTCCAGGGTCTGGGACGATCAGGCCGAGCAGCACCCGCGCGAGCGTCGTCTTGCCGCTGCCCGACTCGCCGACCAGCCCGAGCGTCTCACCGCGCTGCAGTCGCAGCTCTACGCCGACCAGTGCCTTCACCGCCTCGCCGCGCGAGGTGAAGGTCTTGGACAGTCCCTTCAGGTCGACGACGGGATCGTCGGTGATGCTGTCCGGCGAGCTGAGCTGCAGGTCCACGGGCGTGTTCCTGGGCAGCTCCCCGGCCTGCTCGTGCAGGTAGCAGCGCGAGCTGCGATCCGGACCGGTGGCGAAGGCCGGCGGCGCGGCCTGGCGGCACTGGTCCTCGGCGATCGAGCAGCGCGGCGCGAAGATGCAGCCAGCCGGGGCGTGGCCCGTCGGCGGCAGGAAACCCGGGATCGTGTCCAGCCTGCTGTGGTCCTTGCGCAGGCCCTGCCGTGGTATGCAGCGCAGCAGTCCCACCGTGTACGGGTGGCGTGGTGACTCGAATAGCTGGGCCGCCGGGCCCTCCTCGACCAGTTCCCCGGCGTACAGCACGCCGACCCGGTCGCACATCTTCGCGATGACGGCGAGGTTGTGGCTGATGAACAGCACCGAGGTGTCCAGCTCCTCGCGCAGCCCCGCGACAAGGTCGAGCACCTCGGCCTCGACGGTCGCGTCCAGCGCGGTCGTCGGCTCGTCCAGGATCAGCAGCGAGGGCCCGGCCGCGATCGCCATGGCGATCACGACGCGCTGCGCCATGCCGCCGGATAGCTGGTGCGGGTACCGCTTCATCACCCGGCCCGGATCGGAGATCTGGACCTTGCGCAGCATCGCCTCGGCCCGCTCGAGCGCCTCGGCGCCGCTCCGGCCGGCGATCTCGTAGACCTCGGCCACCTGGCGGCCGACGCGGATCGCCGGGTTCAGTGCCTTGCCAGGCTCCTGGTAGACCATTGATACCGTGCGGGCCCTCAGGTCGCGCAGCGCGGCATTGCCCATGGCCAGCGGATCCTGCCCGTTGATGCTGATCGAGCCCGCGCTCACCCGGCCGTTCCGCGGCAGGTACCTGGTCAGCGCGAGGGCCACCGTCGACTTACCGGATCCGGACTCGCCGACAAGCCCGTAGGACTCGTGCCTGGCGATCTGGAAGGACACATCCCGCAGCGCTTTCCGGTCGGCACCGCGCACCTTGTAGCTGACATCCATATGCTCGACGGCCAGAGCGAGCCCTTGCGCGGCCGGGAAGCCCGGCCCGGTCTGTGCGGTTGTGGCGGTCATCCGGAGAACACCTGCTCGATCGAGTCGGCGACCAGGTTGATGGCGATCACCAGCGAGGCGATGGCGAGGGCCGGGAACAGCGTTTCCCACCAGTCGCCGGCTCCCAGCACGATGTAGTTGGCATTGATGTCCGAGCCCCAGCTGGGCGTCGAGACGTTGACCCCGAAGCCGAGGAACGCCAGCGTGGCGACCGTGAAGATCGCGTACCCCAGCCGCACCGTGAACTCGACCAGGATCGTCGGAACGACGTTCGGCAGGATCTCGACGAACATCACGTGGGCGGCCCCCTCGCCGAGCAGCCGGGCGGAGGGGAGATAGTCGAGCTCGCTCTCGACCATGACCGCGGACCGGACCGTGCGTGCGATCAGCGGGGTAAAGATGAACCCGATCACGATGATCATCGTCGTCGTCGTCGCCCCGAGCGCGACGATGAACAGGAAAATGACGATCACCGCTGGCAGTGCTAGTACGGCTTCCACAAGTCGGCTGACCAGGACGTCGAGCACGCCGCCCAGGTAGCCCATCGCCAGGCCGAGCGCCGTGCCCAGGACGGTGCCGAGCAGGGTAGCCAGCGGGGCAATGATCAGGATGGTCCTGGCCCCGACGATGACACGGGACAACACGTCGCGGCCTATCTGGTCGGTACCGAACCAGTGTGCGGCGGACGGCGCCTTGTTCACCGCCAGCAGCGTCTGGGCCAGGGGATTGTCCGGGGCAATCACGTTGCCGAAGAGGGCACAGGCAATCCAGAACAGCAGGATCGTGGCGCCGATGAGGAACGTCGGCCGGCGTAGCAGCAGCCGCCATACGGTCATCTCGCTCCTGGCCGCGCCACTGGCCATGACCGCAGGCGGCCCCGCCTGGATTCCGATAGGAGCAGCCGTCATCTGGACACCCCCGTCCGCATCCGCGGATTGAGTGAGATCGTCAGCAGGTCAGCGATCAGCGTCGCCACCATGTAGACGACGCCGATGACGAGCACGCCCGCCTCGAGCATCGGGAAGTCCTTGGAGCCGGCCGCACTGAAGATCAGCCGCCCGATGCCCTGATAGTTGAACAAGGTCTCGACTACGACCAGGCCGCCGATCAGGTACCCGGTCTGCGTCGCGATGACGGTGATCGTGGGGAGCAGCGAGTTCCGCAGGATGTGCCGCCGGACCACGGTGCGTCGGCTCAGACCCTTGAGGGTCGCGGTCCGCGCATAGTCCGAGTCGAGTGCCTCGATGGTGCCCGCCCGTGCCATCCGGGCAATGTAGCCGAACAGGACAAAGACCAGCGGGACAGCGGGAAGTATCAGGTACCGCAGCTGGGTAAGGAACGGCGCGCCCGCGCCCGCTGACGCCGTGACGGGGAGCACCTTGAGCTCGACGCCGAAGATGATGATGACCACGATGCCGGACACGAACTCGGGCACGGTCGCAGCGGACAGCCCGGTCAGCGAGATCACCCTGTCCAGTGGCCGGCCGACGTTGAGTGCCGCGATCACGCCGCCGAGAATGCCCAGCGGAATAATCACTACAA
>Ga0209871_1000069_pt1 | contig 30338 bp, 28 predicted proteins | sample OrgsoiDNA2013045_FD_185795 | JGI IMG/M metagenome (GOLD analysis project Ga0209871, IMG submission 185795) | Permafrost soil microbial communities from the Arctic, to analyse light accelerated degradation of dissolved organic matter (DOM) -... | ecosystem: Environmental > Terrestrial > Soil >... | reverse complement strand
AGCGCGATCACCAGCGCCACCACCACCAGCACCGGCAGCTCACGCCAGAACGACCGCCGCTTACCCCCCGCCGCTGAAGCACCCGCCGCCTCCGCCGCGTCCGCCGCGCCCCCGGCCACCACCGGATCACCCGAGACAGCCCGGCCCCGAGCCGCGGCATCCTGCTCGGTCACGGCGCGGGCGTGCATGTGCTGGTCATCGCTCGTCATCAGGATCGGGCCTGGCGGCAGCCATCATCATGGGGGGCCGCCGCCGCGTCGGGCCGCCAGGATCCCTGCTGGCCGCGACCCAAGCCCGGTCTGCTGCGCACGGGCGATGCGGGCTGTCTATCGTGCCGACATGTCGCGGCGTTCCCTGATCCTGGCCGCCTTGCCGCGCAGCGAGCGGAGGTAGTACAGCTTGGCCCGGCGCACCCGGCCGCGCGTCACGACCTCAATCTTGTCGATGGCTGGCGTATGCACTGGAAAGGTCCGCTCGACGCCGACGCCATAGCTGATCTTGCGCACGGTGAAGGTCTCGCGCGCGCCGCCGCCCTGGCGGCGGATGACGACGCCCTGGAAGAGCTGGATCCTGGAGCGAGCGCCCTCCTTGACCCGGACATGCACCTTCAGGGTGTCCCCCGGCCGGAAGACCGGGATGTCGGATCGGATCTGTGCCTGCTCCAGCTCGGCAATCGCGGTGTGCATCGCTGCGGTTCCTCAATAGTCATCACGCGCACGCCTGCGAACGCGCTGAATGGGTCTGTCCTGGCCCGGGCCGTGCGCCCGGTCGCGCCCCGGCGGAGTGATCCTGCGGCGGGGGCGGCTTCAGTCTGCCACATCTTCGCCACCAAGCGGGAAACCAGCCTCGGACAGCACCCGGCGATCGCGCGCATCCAGCCTGGGGGCCTGGCGGCTGACCGGCCCAGGGCTCGCTGTCTCAGCGGCGTCCGCTGGCCTGGCGGACAACCCTGCTGCCATCCGTGCGACCAGGTCAGGACGGTTCTGGGCGGTCCGGCGCAGAGCGCAGTCACGGCGCCATCGTGCGATGGCCGCATGATCTCCGGAGATCAGGACGGGGGGGACTTCGCGATCGCGCCAGACTCTCGGCCGGGTATAGGCCGGTCCCTCGACAAGGCCGGCCATCGGCCCGGACCCGGTGCCGAATGAATCGTCGGACGCCGACTCCGCGTTGCCGATGACTCCCGGCAGCAGCCTGCAGATCGCCTCGGTCATCACCAGCACAGCGGCTTCGCCGCCCGCCAGCACGTAGTCGCCGATGCTTACCTCGTCGACGGTCATCCTGGAGCGCGCATCCTCGACCACTCGCGCGTCGATGCCCTCATACCGGCCGCAGGCGAATATCAGGTGCGGCTCCGTGGCGTACTCAGCGGCCCTGGCCTGCGTGAACGGAATCCCGGCCGGAGATGGCACGACCAGCCGTGGAGCCGGCCTGCCCTGGGCCACGTCGTCGAGCGCCTGGCCCCACGGTTCTGGCTTCATCACCATTCCCGGACCCCCGCCGAAGGGCGCGTCGTCCACCGCGTGGTGCACGTCATGGGCCCATGACCGCAGGTCGTGGATCCCGAACACGATGTTGCCGCGCTGCGCGGCCTTGCCGATGAGCGAGACCTCGAGCGGACCGAAGTAGTCGGGAAAGATCGTGATGATGTCGATGCGCAGGGCGGCACCTTCTCTTAGCTCACACCCGGATCGAGCAGGCCGGGGGGCGGGTCGATGACCAGACGCCCGGCAGTGACATCGACCTCCGGCACGAGGGCTGCCACGAACGGGACGAGAATCTCGGCGCCGGAGCGGCCGCTCCGGGCTTCGATGACCAGGAGATCCTGGCCATGGTGCAGCACATCTCGCACCACGCCCACCTGCTCCCCGGCCGTTGTCATGACGTCAAGCCCGATCAGCTCGTGATCGTGAAACTCCTCCGGATCCGGCGAGGCCGACAGCTGCGCCGAATCCACTACCAGCACGATGCCACGAAGATTCTCCGCGTCGTCGCGGTCCTGGCACCCCGCGAACCTGATCAGCAGCCTGCCGGAATGCCACCGGGCCGACGAGACCGTGAGCGGGCCGGCCGCGGCGGGCTCGGTCACGAGGACGGAGCCCGCCGCGAACCGCTGCTCGGGGTCGTCGGTCCGCACTTCGACAATCACGTCACCGCGAAGCCCGTGCGGCCTGCCCACGCGGCCAACGACCAGCTGCATGCCCTGCTAGCGGATCTCGTCGGAGTCCAGCAGGTCGACCCGGACATAAGAGTCGCCCGCAAGCGAGCCGATGACCGTCCGCAGCGCCTTGGCGGTACGTCCGCCCCGGCCGATGACCTTGCCCAGGTCCTCGGGATGCACGCGCACCTCGAGAACCCGGCCCCTGCGCAGCCCGCGACTATCCACCCGGACATCATCCGGGTATTCGACGATGCCTTTGACCAGGTGCTCCAGGGCCTCTTCGAGCATGTCAGTCTCCGCTGGACGACGCGGCTGCAGCGGCGTCAGCTGCCGGGGCATCCGTCGCCGGGGCATCCTTCGCGGCGGCCTGCGGCGCCGACTCGGCAGCCGCGGAAGCCTTCGGCTCAGCGCTGTCGGGGGCGTCTGCTTCCTTGCCGTCCTGGTGGCCCTTGTCGTCCTTGCCAGCCTTGACGTCCTCGGCAGCCTTGACGTCCTTGACAGCCTCGGCGCCCTTGACGTCCTTGTCGTCCTTGACAGCCTCGGCAGCCTTGACGTCCTTGACAGCCTCGGCGCCCTTAACGTCCTTGACAGCCTCGGCAGCCTTGACGTCCTTGACAGCCTCGGCGCCCTTGGTGCCCTTGTCCTCGCCTGACGACTGCGTTTCCTTCGCCTGACGGGCAGGCTTGTCGGCCTTGGGCGACTCGGCCTTGGGCGACTCGGCCTTGGGCGACCCGTCCTTGGGCGCGGACTTCTCGGCCTTGCCGGCCGCAGCGCCAGCGGACTTGGCGTCGCCAGCCTTGACGTCAGCTGACTTGGCCCTGGACTTCCCCTTGGGTGCTGCCGTGCCGTCGCCCAGCGTCTCCTTGACCGCGGCGGCGAAGATTTCCTTCCTGTCCTCCTTGGGAGCCGCCATTCGCAGCGTCCCCTCGGATCCTGGCAGGCCCTTGAACTTCTGCCAGTCGCCGGTGATCTCCAGGATCTTGCGGACGGGGTCGGTCGGCTGCGCGCCGACGGACAGCCAGTGCTGTGCCCGCTCCGAGTTGACCTCGATGAATGAGGGCTCGGCCTTCGGGTGGTATTTGCCGATCTCCTCGATCGCGCGGCCGTCCCGCTTGGTGCGGGCGTCGGCGACGACGATCCGATAGTACGGCGCGCGGATCTTGCCCAGGCGCTTTAGCTTGATCTTGACAGCCACGGGTGTGGTCTTCTCCCAGCAGATTCGGTGTTGAGCAGCGCGCGTACCGGGTGGGGGCCGGCCGGTGCTGCCCAGATGGGTCCGGCTTCAGCGAGTTCGAGAGGGGCTCGCGCAGCCGATGATAGCTGTCACAGTCTGCCAGACGCGCCGCGCCCGAGCGTAATCACCGGCACGCCTCTGGCATCGGGCAGCGTCCAGGGGCAGCATCAGGCGCCGGGGCCGGGCAGCATCAGGCGGCGGCCAGGCGCTCACCGAGCGGCTAGCGGCCCTTCCCGCCCTGGCGCCCGCGCCGGGTCGGCTGCGGCCCGCGCAGGCCGGGCGGCAGGTTGGGCTTCGGGGTCGTGAAGCCGGGGCCGCGGCCGGGCGGCAGCTTGAAGGCGCCGTCGGCGCCCCAGCCATCGGGCAGCCCGCCCGGAGCCAGGCCGGGAGCGCCGTCCGCCCCGCCCTGGCCGAGGCCTGCCGGAAGGCCCGCCGGGCCGGGCTGCCCGGCAGGACTGCCAGAATGGCCGCTGGAGGTCCTGCCGCCCGATGTATTCGCCGGACGCCCGCCGCCCTTGCCCTTCTTCTTGCCCTTCCCCTTCGCCTTCTGGCCGCCGCGCCGCATTCCCGGCATGCCCATGCCGCCCATCATCTGCCGCATCATCTTCTGGCCCTCGAGGAACCGGACGATGAGGTTGTTGACCTCCCCGACGGTGACGCCGGAGCCTGCGGCGACACGGGCGCGCCTCGATCCGTTAATGATCTTCGGGTTTCTGCGTTCCTCGACAGTCATGGAGTTGACGATCGCCGCTGCCCGGTCGAGGTCCTTGTCGCTGACCTGGCTGAGCACCTCGCGGTTCTGCGCGGCACCCGGCAGCATCCCCAGCAGGTTCCCGATCGGCCCCAGCTTGCGGACCATCGCCAGCTGCTCGACGAAGTCCTCGAGCGTGAATCCGTCCCCGGAAGCCAGCTTGCCGGCCATCGTGGCCGCCTGGTCGGCATCGAAGGTCCGCTCCGCCTGCTCGATCAGCGTGAGGATGTCGCCGAGGTCGAGGATCCGCGAGGCCATCCGGTCGGGATGGAACAGGTCAAAGTCCTGGAGTTTCTCGCCCGAGGACGCGAACATCACCGGCCTGCCGGTGAGCTGGGCGATCGATAGCGCCGCGCCGCCGCGCGCGTCGCCGTCGAGCTTGGTCAGCACCACTCCGTCGTAGCCGACGCCGTCCAGGAAGGCCTGGGCGGTCAGCACCGCGTCCTGGCCGATCATCGCGTCGACCACGAACAGGATCTCATCGGGATCGACCGCGTCCCTGATGGCGGATGCCTGCCGCATCATCTCCTCGTCGATGCCCAGCCGCCCGGCGGTGTCGACGATGATCACGTTCTGCAGCCGGCGGCGGGCCTCATCGAGCGACTGGCGCGCCACCTCGACCGGATCGCCGACCCCGTTGCCCGGATAGGGCGCGAAAACCGGGACGCCGGCTTGCTCGCCCAGCACCTGGAGCTGCTGGACCGCGTTGGGCCGCTGCAGGTCAGCGGCGACCAGCATCGGCGTATTGCCCTGGTCGCGCAGCCACAGCGCCAGCTTCGCCGCGAGCGTCGTCTTGCCGGAGCCCTGCAGGCCGGCCAGCATGATCACCGTCGGCGCTACCTTGGCGAAACGCAGCCGCCGAGCCTCGCCGCCGAGGATCTCGATGAGCTCCTCATTGACGATCTTGATGACCTGCTGCGCCGGGTTCAGCGCCTCGGAGACCTCCGCGCCGGCCGCCCGCTCCCGGACCTTCGCGATGAACTGCCGGACCACCGGGAGCGCCACGTCGGCCTCGAGCAGCGCGATCCGGATCTCGCGGCAGGTGGCATCGATATCGGCGGCGGACAGGCGGCCTCGCCCGCGAAGCGAGGAGAAGACCTGGGTAAGCCGATCGGAAAGAGTCTCGAACACGTGTTGCCGCCGTCCTCGCGCGTGGGCTGTCGATGCACTAGCTAGATTAGCCGCCGGAGCCTACTGCGCTCATCGGCTCGAGCACCGCGATCGCCAGCGCGATAGCGCCCGCCGGATCGGCCGCGGCGCCCGGCGCGGCGCCCGCCGCGGCAGTGAGTGCCAGAGCCGACACGGAATCGGGCCGGACGGCGGCGATCCTCGCGGCCACGTCCGCGCGGGCGGCCTCGACCGCGGATCGCAGCGTCGGCGGGCCCGGCCGGTCGCCCCGCTCGCGGATGACCGCCGCCGCCGCCAGCAGCGCGGCAGTGGCGCCGAGGTCGGCTTCGCCGCCGTGCAGGCAGACGAGCGCGGCGGTCTCGAGGCAGACGCCCAGCGGAAAGGAGAACGACAGCGACCGGGCCGATTCGATGCCGCCGAGCGCCCGTTCGGCGGCCGAGGGCAGATCACCGCGCGCCAGCAGCGCGCGGGCCAGCAGGCAGCGGATGAGCGGCAGCTCGCGCTCGATGCCGAGATCGCTGCCGACCCGGTCCGCGGCCTCGCCCAGCTCTATCGCCGCATCGATGTCGAGGTCCGCCAGTGCGAGGGCCGCCGCAGTGGACAGCAGTACCACCCGGGCGATCCGGCGGGAGCCCGCCAGCAGCGGCTGCGCCTCGGCGACGTAGCGGCGCGCGGTTTCGGTGTCCCCGACCTGCCAGCACACCATCGCCGCGGTCGGCAGGGTCGCGGCGAGCTGCTCGGCCGAGCCGGCTCGCCGGCACAGCTCGATCGCCTCGACGGCAAAGCCCGCCGCGCTGGCGTCGGCTCGCTCGGCCAGCACGCACCCCATCCCGATCGCGGCCCCGACCTGCAGATCGACGCCGAACGGCTGCGCCGCGACGATGGACTGGCGGACGAAGCCGAGCGCCTCACGACCGCGATCCAGGTCGTCGGCCAGGCCGCCCAGGTAGATCAGGGCACGCGCCGCGTACTCGTCCTGGCCGCCGCTCAGCATCTGGGCCGCGGCCCGCAGCTCGCGGACGGCGGCCTCGGCGTCGCCCGACCAGTAGTTGAGGTAGCCCAGCGCATAGGTGGCATAGCCAGTCCAGGGCGACCGCGACGGGTCGGCCAGCAGCCGGGACAGCCAGAACTGGCCCTCCGCGAGGTTCGTGGCCGCCCAGTAGCGATGCAGCCGGAACGCGAGCTCCAGCGCCCGGCCGCAGCTGAGCTGACCGCCGACGGCGGCCCCCAGCATCGAGCGCAGCGACGGGAGCACCGCGCCGATCGCCTCCAGGTACGGCGCGGGAGCGGCCTTGGGATCGGCCGGGATGATGGCCGACAGCGTGTCGGCGAGCCGCTCCAGCGCCGCGCGTTCCTCGCCGGCCTCGACCAGCAGCTCGCGGGCAAAGCCGTGCAGGTCATCGTCCTGGTAATAGCGCCAGCGCGCGGCCGAGCGGTCGACGACCAGTAGCCCGCGCGCGGTGAGCTCGCGCAGGATCCGGACCACCCGGACCGGCGCGATCGATCCGTCGGCGACCATCTCGCGCACCAGCGGGAGCCCGACCGGCCCGTCGAGCACGCCCAGCCGCCGAAACAGCGTGGCCTCGTCCTGGTCGAGCAGCGCGTAGCTGCTGCGGGCCACGGCGCGGAGCCGGTCGTCGCCATCGGCGACCAGATCGGGCAGGTGATCCAGCAGGTCGGCCACAGACATCGCGGTGAGCTGCGCCGCGACCAGCTCCAGCGCTAGCGGCAGGCCGCCGCACCGGCGGCAGAGCACGGCGATGAGCGGGGCGATCTGCTCGTCGATGTCGAGCTCGCCACCGCTGACCCGCACCCGGTCGGCGAGCAGCCTGACCTGCGAACTGGCCAGGAACGCGCGCCGGTCGCCCTCGGCCGGATCGGGAAACGGGTCGAGCACCAGCACCCGCTCGCTCTCCACCGATAGCGGCACCCGGCTGGTGACCACGACTGACAGCATCGGGCAGAACGCAACAAGCCCCGTGACCAGCGACGCCACACCGTCGATGACCGCCTCGCAGCCATCGATGACCAGCAGCGCCCGGCCGAGCGGCGCCAGATGGCTGGCGATCATCGACGTGGCGTCGTCGGCGCCGAGCGGCAGCCCGATGGCGGTCGCCACGATCGGGGCGACGAGCTCGTCCTGGGGCGCCGAGGCGAGCGAGACCCACAGCTTCCCGCCGGCGAAGTCGCCGCGCGCCGACGCGACATGGTTGACCAGGCGCGACTTGCCGACACCGCCCTTGCCCGCCACCGTCACCAGGCCGCGCCGGCCGATGGCGGCCGACAGGGACGCGGCCTCCTCGTCGCGCCCGATGAAGGCCGAGACGATGACGGGCAGCCGCGCGGTCGTGCTCCCCCCGTGATCGCCGAGGGCCGCAAGATATGCCTCGACGGTCTCGGGATCGGGGTCGACGCCCAGCTGCTCGGCCAGCAGCGACCGGCACTGCTCGTAGGCGCGCACCGCGCCCGCCCGGTCGCCCGCGCGGTGCAGGGCGCCGATCAGGACCCGGTGGGAGCGCTCATCCAGCGGGCTGGCGCGCACGGCGCGCTTCCCGGCCTCGACGGCCCGGTAGCGATCCCCCAGTGCCCCGGCCGCGCCAGCGATGAGCTCCAGCGCCCGCAGCGCGGACGCGTCCACCGCCTGCCGGCACGGATAGAGCCACTCGGCGTCCTCGCCGGGCAGCAGCTGCTCTCCGGCCTGGCCAGCGACAGACTCCGCGGCCGCCAGCGCCGCGGCGTAGCGGCCCTGCTCGGTCAGCGACTGCGCCGACCGGAGCAGCCCGGCGGCGGCCCGGATGTCGACATCGACGCCGGGCGCCAGCCCGTAGCCCGACGGGGTCGTCACGATGACCCGCTGGCCGCCTGCGCCGATCACCGCCAGCGACGCGCGCAGCGCCCGGATCACGCCGCGCAGCGCGGCCGACCATGTCGCCGGCCGGTAATCGGGCCAGATGACCGCGGCCAGGCGCTCGGCGGGCATCGGGCCGTCGGCGAGGGCGAGGGCGACCAGCGCGAGGCGCGCGCGCCGGCCGCCGAGCGCGTGCCCGGCCACGGTGCCGCCGCCGCCGGACGACACCGCCACGGCGCCGAGCACGTCGATCCGCGCGCTGCTGCGCTCTACGCCGGGCATTACACAGACGTTACGCCGCCCGGATGTACTGCCGCTCATGGTCAGCTGTTCCGTGTGCGCCATCCGCTAGGAGAATTCATGTCCGTTTCGTTCCGCCACCTGGCCGCGGCGGTTGCCGTCGGCGCGGCCCTCGGCCTGCCCGCGGTGACCGCCGCGGCGGCCGCGCCCGTGAGCGCCGCCGCCCCGCATCGCACCTGAGGTTCCGCACCTGCCCCAGGCCGTAACAGCGGCGTAGCAGCGCCCCGCCCGCGGGCGGGCACGCGATCCTCCGCACGGGGGCGTGCCCGCCCGCGGCATGCGTGACCGGGGATCTAGCCGCCGAGAATGGCGTCGACGAACGCCGCGGGCTCGAACGGTGCCAGGTCGTCAGGCCCTTCGCCGAGGCCGACCAGCTTCACCGGAACCCCGAGTTCGCGCTGCACGGCCACGACGATCCCGCCCTTGGCCGTGCCGTCCAGCTTGGTCAGAACGATCCCGGTGACGTCGACTACCTCGGCGAAGACACGGGCCTGCCGCAGGCCGTTCTGGCCGGTCGTGGCATCGAGCACCAGGAGCACCTCGTCCACTTCCGCCTGCTTGGAGATCACCCGCTTGATCTTGCCCAGCTCGTCCATCAGCCCGGCCTTGGTGTGCAGGCGCCCCGCGGTGTCCACGATCACGGTGTCGACGCCGCGGGAGATCCCCTCGCTGACCGCGTCGAAGGCCACGCTGGCCGGGTCGGCGCCGTCCTTGTCGGAGCGGACGACCGTGGCGCCGACGCGCTGGCCCCACGTCTGGAGCTGGTCGGCGGCGGCGGCGCGGAAGGTGTCGGCGGCGCCGAGCAGCACGCTCTGCCCGTCACCGATCAGCGCCCGCGCCAGCTTGCCGCACGCGGTGGTCTTGCCGGTCCCGTTGACGCCCACCATCAGGACCACGGCCGGCCTGTCGCCGTGCCGCCGGGTGTGCAGGGACCGGTCCATGTCCGGGCCGATCGCCTCGATCAGGTCGGCGCGCAGCAGTGCCCGCAGCTCGGCCAGGTCGCGGGTGCCGCCCACCTTGACCTCGGTGCGCAGCCGCTCGACGAGCTGCCGCGCCGGGACGACGCCCATGTCGGCTGTGATCAGCGTGTCCTCGATCTCCTCCCAGGCCTGCTCATCCAGCCGGTCCGAGGACAGCAGGCTGAGCAGGACCGAGCCCAGCGCGGACTGCGACCGGGCGAGCCTGCCGCGGAGCCGGACCATCCGGCCGGCCGACGGCGGCGGCCTCTCGGCCGGGATCGCGGGCGGGGCGCCCGGCTCGGCGACCGCGCCCGGCTCGGCGGCAGGCGGCGCCTCGCGGGTGACGGTGCCAGCCAGGCCGGATCCGGACGGCCGGCCGGGCAGGGCCTCCGGCGGCTCGGGGGGCGGCCGCCGCCGGGAGCGGACGAGCGGCGCGAGAAGGATCGCGCCGCCGCCGACCCCGAGCACGGCGATGACGGCAATGACGATCAGCACTTGTTCCATGACCGCCCCAGTCTGGCAGACGCCGGTGACCGTCCGCGTGGCTCAGGCGCTCTCGCGCTCCCGCAGCCGCTGGCTGACCACGGCGGAGACCCCATCCCCGCGCATGCTGATCCCGTATAGCGCGTCCGCGACCTCCATCGTCCGCTTCTGGTGCGTGACGATGATCAGCTGGGAGCTCTCCCTCAGCTCCTCGAAGACCCCCAGCAGCCGCTGCAGGTTGGAGTCATCGAGCGCCGCCTCGACCTCGTCGAGTACGTAGAACGGCGACGGGCGCGCCTTGAAGATCGCGACGAGGAACGCGATCGCGGTGAGCGCCCGCTCGCCGCCCGACAGCAGCGAGAGCCGCTTGACCTTCTTGCCGGGCGGCCTGGCCTCGAAATCGATGCCGGTCGCGAGCATGTCGTCGGGCTCAGTCAGCACCAGGGCGCCCTCGCCGCCAGGGAACAGCAGGCCGAAAATCCGCTCGAACTCCCGCGCGGTGTCCTCGTACGCGGACGCGAATACCTGCTGCACCCGGTCGTCGACCTCCTTGATCACGGTCAGCAGGTCACGGCGGGTCTTCTTGAGATCCTCCAGCTGCGTCACCAGGAAGGCGTGCCGCTCCTCCAGGGCCGCGAACTCCTCCAGCGCCAGCGGGTTGACCTTGCCGAGCTGGTCCAGGAGGCGCTGTGCCGCCTGCGCGCGCCGCTCCTGCGCCGCCCGGTCGTAGGCCGACGCCAGCTGGCCTTCCTCGGCGGCCGGGACGGGCACCCCGGGGCCGTACTCGGTGACCAGCGCCGCGGCATCGGTGGCGAACTCCTCGGCGGCACGGGCCGCGATCTGCTCCAGCCGCATCCGTCGGCCGGACCTGGCGATCTCCGCGCCGTGCACGCTGTCGACCACCTGGTCGAGCTGGTCGGACAGCTCGCGGATCCTGACCCTGACCGCCTTCAGCTCGCCGTCTCGCCCCCGGCTGGCCAGCTCGGCGGCCTGGCGCTCGGCATCGGCGACGCCGGCCGAGCGCTCGATCCTGGCCAGCGCGATCCCGGCCCCTTCCGCCACCGCGTAGGCCACCGCGGCCTCCGCCGCCCGGCGCCTGCTCCGCGCCAGCGCCCGCTGGCGGGCCTGGCGTTCCGCGGCAGCGGCGGCCGCCAGCGCGTCGGCGCGCCCCGTGATCGCCCGCAGCCGCTCCTCGACGGTCCTGACCTCGAGCCGGGCTTCCATTTCCGCGTGCCGCGCGGCGGCCGCGCTCGCGCCGAGCGCCTCCTTGCCCTCCGCCATCACGGACTGCGCCGGGCCGGGGTCGCCCGGGTCCGGGTCGCCCGTGCCGGGCCCGCCCGCGCCGCGGCCCGTGCCGCTAGTCCCGCCGGCCGCGCCAGTCCCGCTGCCGCTGGCGGGCCCGCCAGCCGCCTCCAGGGCCGCCAGCCTGCCCTGCAACTCGGCGAGCTGGGCCAGATCCTTGTGCCGGGAGCGCTCGGCTGCCTCGATCGCCGCCGCCAGCCGCCCTGCCTCATCCTGGGCGGCGCGGGCGGCGCCTGCCAGCGTGCCCAGCCGGCCCGAAATCTGCGCGAAGGCGGCGTCAGCTTCCTGGACAGCCGCCTGCGCCTGCGCCAGTACCTGCCGGGCCTGCTCCTCTTGCGCGACGGCTCCGGTAAGGTCCCGCTCAGCCCGCCGGCAGCGGCCGTCCGCCTCGGCGAGCCGCCCGGCGGCCTGCTGCGCCTCCGCCTGCAGACCGAGCACGCTCTGCGCGCCCGCCTGGCCAGCCCGCGCCCAGTGCGCGCCGATGAGGTCACCATCACGGGTGACCACGAGAAGCCGCGGGTCGGAGCGCACGAGGTCAAGGCCAGCCCGCAGGTCTGCGACAACCAGAACCCCGGCCAGCAGCCGCTCTACGGCGCAGGCAAGCTCGCCCGGTGCTTTTACAAGATCAATCGCACGCATAACGGCCGACGGCGACCCAGTCCCGGCGCCCGGCCGCGGGTCGCCGCTGGGGATCGCCCGGTCGTCAGCGGCGGGCTCGCCGCCGGCGATCACCAGCTCGGCCCGCCCCGTGCCCTGGCCCCGCAGCGCCTCCAGGATGCTGACGGCGGCATCAAGGCCGGCGACCGCCACCGCCCCCGCGGTGGCGCCCAGTGCCGCCGCGATCGCGTCCGCGGCGCCGTCCTCGACGGTCAGCAGCGCCGCGAGCGGGCCCAGGATGCCAGGGAAGTCCGCCCGGTTCTCGAGCAGGACGCCGGAGGCGTCAGCGCCGCGCCTGACCGCTTCCTCAAGTGCCTCGGTGCGCGCCCGCAGGGCGGCACGCTGGTCGCTGGCCTGGTGCTCGGCGGACCGCAGCTGCGCCACCTGTGCCGTGACCGCCGCGAGGGCGGCGCCCGCCTGCTCGTGCGCGGCCGCGAGATCGGCCCGGCCCTCCCCGCGGCCGGAGGCAAGCTCCTGGAGTCTGGCGTGGTCACGCTGCGCCTGCTCGGCGCGGGCGCGGGCCTGGGCGAGCGCCTGCGCCAGCCGGCCCGTTTCCTCCTGGGCGGCGGCCGACCGGCTCTGGGCACCCTGGACATGACTGCGCAGCCTGGCCAGCTGCTCGGCGCGCTGGGCGGCCGCACGGGCATCGGCGGCGAGCCTTCGCTCGATCTGCGCCAGCGCCGCCTCGGCGCTGGTCCGCCCGTCGACGGCGGCGGTCAGCTGCCCGCCCGCGGCCTCCAGCCGCTCGCCGAGAGCTGCCTCCTGCTCGCGCAGGTCGGCTGCCTCGTGGTCAAGCTCGTCGGGATCCCGGCCTGGCCGCAGCGGCTCCGGCGGGGCCGACAGGTGCCGGTGCCGCTCCCGGCCGAGGCTCGCCGCGCCGCGCAGCCGCTCGGACAGTCCGCAGAGCGCGAAGAAGGTCTCCTGCGCGGCAGCCAGCCGCGGCGCATGCTGCTGCTCGGCGCCCTCGAGCTGCGACTCGAGGACTCGCGAGCGCGCCAGGGCCGCGTCCAGCTCGGCGCGCCTGGCCGCCGCGGCCGCCTCGTCGGTCTCGTCACGATGCAGTTCCCCGGCCAGGGTCACATAGTCATCGGCCAGCAGCCGCAGCCGGGCGTCGCGCAGATCGGCCTGGATCACCGCTGCCTTGCGCGCGATCTGGGCCTGCCTGCCGAGCGGCTTGAGCCGGCGGCCGAGCTCGGCGGTGAGGTCGACCAGCCTGGTCAGGTTGGCCTGCATCGCCTCGAGCTTGCGCAGCGCCTTCTCCTTGCGCTTGCGGTGCTTGAGGACGCCCGCGGCCTCCTCGATCAGCGCGCGGCGCGCCTCCGGGCCGGAGTTCAGGACCTCATCGAGCTGGCCCTGGCCCACGATGACGTGCATCTCGCGGCCGAGGCCGGTGTCGGAGAGCAGTTCCTGCACGTCGAGCAGCCGGCAGTGGTCGCCGTTGATGGCGTACTCGCTCTGCCCGGACCGGAAGAGCAGCCGGCTAATCGTGACTTCCGCGTAGTCGATCGGCAGGGCGCCGTCGCTGTTGTCGATCGTCAGCGTGACCTCGGCGCGGCCGAGCGCCGGCCGCCCGGCGGTGCCCGCGAAGACGACGTCCTCCATCTTGCCGCCCCGCAGCGGCTTGGCGCCCTGCTCGCCCATCACCCAGGAGAACGCGTCGACGACGTTGGACTTGCCCGATCCGTTAGGGCCCACGACGCAGGTGATGCCCGGCTCGAAGCGCAGCGACGTGGCCGACGCGAACGACTTGAACCCGCGCAGCGTGAGGGTCTTCAGGTACACCCGCCGACCCTCCTCCTGCGCCCCAGATCAGCCTGCACAGCCCTGTCGCGGCCCTGTCCTGGCCCCGTGGCGGCCCCGTCCTGGCACTGTGGCGGGGCCCTGTCCTGGCCCTGTCGCGGCCCCGTCCTTGCACCGGGCACGGCCCGCGCCAGGTCGTTTCGAACCCTACCGCGCGCTACCGTCAGCCCTGGGCTTTCGCGTGTGCGAGCGGCCGGAAGGCAGGGCTGATATGTCATGATTTGCAGCTATGCGTGAGATTTCGCGCCGGGCAGTGATCACGGCATCAGCTGGTCTCGCGGCGTCGGCCGCCGCTGCTGCCGCGAGTGCGTACGGCCTGGTCGAGGCCGGGGTCTTGCCGGGAAAGTACCGGCTTGCCACGGCTCTGGGCGAATGCGGCTCGGCGCCGCCGGTGCCGCGCGGCCCGGCGCCGTCTCGGCGCGAGACGGCGTTCCGGTCCGCCTACCGGCGCCAGGTGGTGCGGATGGTGACGCTCGTACCGGCCGCCGCGGCCTCCGTCCGCGGCCTGCGGGTGGTGGTCGCGCTGCACGGCCTGGGCGGCAGTGCCGTGGCGGCGGCCGGTCATCTGGCGCTGGGAATGACGTCCGCCGGTGTCAGCCGGTTTGCCGTCATCACGGTGGATGGGGGGAGCACGTACTGGCACCGCCGCTCAGACGGGGACGACCCGCTGGGAATGATTGTGCACGAGGTGCTGCCGCGGGCCGCGGCGGGCGGCCTGGACACCGGGCGCATCGGGATCGTCGGCAACTCGATGGGCGGCTACGGCGCGCTGCTGCTGGCCGAGCGCCTCGGCGCGCGGGGCGCGGCGGCCGTTGCGGCCGCGTCGCCGGCGATCTTCGCGTCGTACGCGGACGCCAGCGCTGCCGATCGCGGCGCCTTCGACGGCCCGGCCGACTTCGCGCGTAACAGCGTCTTCGCCGGCCTCGGCGCGCTGCGCCGGGTCCCGGCATGGATCGACTGCGGCAGCAGCGACCCGTTCGCGGCGATGACCCTGCTGCTTCGCTCGCGGCTGGAGCGGCTGACGGGGCACTCCGCGCAGGGCGGAATCGAGCCCGGCTGCCATGACAATGCGTTCTGGGCACGGGGCCTGCCGGCCGAGCTTCAGTTCCTTGGCCAGCATCTGCCCTGAGCAGGCGGGACGAGGCGACGGGAGGTTGCGGACGCGGAAGGACACCCGGTTAAGGGAGCCCCTCCGTCTCGTCCGCAGCCAGCCAGCGCTCGTCAGGCGAGCGCGGGCTCGCGGACCGGGATCAGCATGTCATGCCCGACTTCAGCGGCCAGTACGTCGTTGACCTCCTGAAGCCGGGCGAGCTCGGCTTCCAGGTCATGAACGCGCTGCTGCAGCCGACGCATCTCAGAAACCATGCGAGGATCCGGCCCGCCGACGTGGCCGAATATAGCCTTTGCCATCTTTTGAGGTCCTCCACACTGAGTGACCAGAGTGGGCGCGCACTCTAACACGCGAAGAAGCGCGATACTGCGCGCAGGTAATGCCTCATCGTCCCACTGCCAGGGGTATCCGGTCAAGTTGGCCGATCATGCAGGTCACGTGGCCGGCTCCAGGGGACCGGCGCCGGCGCCGGCGGGCCGCCGCGGCCGGCGCCCCGGCCGATGTCGCGGGCCCGCCTGCGGCGGCGCGGAAGCGTGGTAACTCTCCGCTGAGCTTCACCGCCGGCTTTCACCGCTCGACGAAGCCGGCCAGGCCGCCCCGCGGCTGGTCCCATCGCTGCGTTACCCTGACGACCCTGCCGGGCGTGCCCGGCCCCTCCAGCCGGGCTAGCAGCTCACTGCAGCCCTCCTGGCTGCCTTCGGCGATGACCTTCACCCGGCCGTCCTCAAGATTCTCCGCCACGCCGACGAGCCCGAGCTCAAGCGCCCTGGAGCGGACCCACCAGCGGAAGCCGACGCCGTGGACGTGGCCCTCCACCCACGCGGTCAGGCGGACCTGCGGGCCCGTGCCGGCAGGATCGGCCGCTGGCCGCCGGCCGCCTGGCCCGACATCCTCATTCACGCCGGTCACCTCATGACCGCCCCGCCCAGTCCGTCTGCCCTGTCCCGCATTCTGCCTGGTCACGTGCACCGGGTCAGGTCCGTGTCACCAGCGTCCCCGCCGCGGGCGCGGCTGACACTTCGGGCAGCTGAACGCCGACCGGTTCATGAATGCCTCGCGGCGGACTGGCGATCCGCAGCGGCGGCACGGCTGACCCGCGCGCCCGTACACGGCAAGGGAGCGCTCGAAGTAGCCGCTCTGCCCGTTCACGTTGACGTACAGACTGTCAAATGAGGTACCGCCAGCATCAAGCGCCTCGGTAAATACTTCCTGTACCGCTGTGATCAGACGTGCGACGTCGCCGCGCCGCAGCCCATCCGCCGCACGCGCCCAGTGCAGCCGCACCCGCCACAGAGCCTCGTCGGCGTAGATGTTCCCCACTCCGCTGACCAGCGACTGATCGAGCAGGGCGCGCTTGATCCCGGTGCGCCGCGCCGCCAGGCGCGCCGTGAGCGCCGCCAGGTCGAATGCGGGCTCCAGCGGGTCAGGGGCGATGTGCGCGATAGCCGCGGGCAGCACCGCCCCGCCGGGCGCAAACGAGAGGTGCCCGAACGTCCGCTGGTCAGTGAAGCGCAGGTCAGGACCGCCATCGCGAAAGGCGAACCGGGCCCGGACATGAGGCGAGACCGGGCGGTCAGGATCGCCGATGAGCAGCTGGCCGCTCATCCCGAGGTGGGCGAGCAGGGCATCCTCGCCGACCGGCAGCCACAGGTACTTGCCCCGCCGCAGCGCGCCGTCGATGCGGCGTCCGGCCAGGGCCGCCGCGAAGTCGTCAGCGCCGGCCGCATGCCGTCGCACGGCACGCGGATGCAGCAGCTCGACCGAGTCAACAACGCGGCCGAGCAGATGCCGCCGCAGGCCACGCCGGACGATCTCTACCTCGGGTAGTTCGGGCACGGGCTAGCCCGCGTGGCGCTGGCCGTTGCCGCGGGCGGCGTGCGGGGACGACCGGCCGGCCGGCGGCCCTAGCGCCTCGGTGATAGAGGTCCACGCGGCCTCGGCGGCCTGCTGCTCGGCTTCCTTCTTGGAGTGTCCCTCGCCCTCCCCGTAGGCGCGGCCGCCGATCCTGACCGAGGCGTGGAAGGATTTCTGATGATCCGGCCCGCTCTCCTCGACGTGGTACTCGGGCACGCCGAGGATCTCCGCCGCGGTGAGCTCCTGCAGGGAGGTCTTCCAGTCCAGCCCGGCGCCCAGCCGTGCCGAGCTGGCAATGACCGGATCGAAGAGGCGGTGCACCAGGTCATCGGCCTCAGCGAGCCCGCGGTCCAGGTAGACCGCCCCGATCACCGCTTCCAGGGTGTCGGCGAGGATCGATGACTTGTCCCTGCCGCCCGTCCCCTCCTCGCCCTTGCCGAGCCGGACATAGCTGCCGAGCCGCAGGCCCCTGGCGACGCCCGCTAGGGCGCGCATGTTGACGACCGCGGCGCGCAGCTTGGCGAGCTGGCCCTCCGGCAGGTCGGGATACTCGCGGAACAGCGTGTCAGTAACGATCAGGCCGAGCACCGAATCGCCAAGGAACTCCAGCCGCTCATTGGTCGGCAGGCCGCCGTTCTCGTAGGCGAAGGACCGGTGCACGAGCGCGCGCTCCAGCAGCTCGCCGCCCAGCGGCACCTGCAGGGCTCGCAGCAGGTCGGCCGTGTCGGCATCCGCTGCCTGGCCGTCGCCTGACATCTCGCTCACAGTGTTCTCCTTCCCGCTGTGCCCGGAGCTGGGCACGCCGACTAGCCGCGCGCCGCCGCGCGCGACAGCCGCGGGCCGCCAGTTCGGGCGCATCCCAGGGACGGGCGTGTCAGGAAGGAGTGATGACCTGCCGCCGGTTGTAGGTGCCGCACGTCGGGCACGCCGTATGCGGCAGCTTGGGGTCGCGGCACTGCGGGCAGGTCATGAGCTGGGGCGCCGTGGCCTTCCACTGTGACCGGCGCGACCTGGTGTTGCTGCGCGACATTCTCCGCTTGGGTACCGCCACCTCAGAGCTCCTTCGCTCGTCCCGGAACGGGCGTGCCGTCCGGCGTTCCTCCCGGAACGGGCGTCCCGTCCGGCACTGATCTGTCCTGCCGCGGGTCCGGCCCCGCGGCAGCGAAGTCCTCCAGCACTGCCCACACTCCGCCCGGATCGGCGTGACCGTGGCCCGGCCCCGCCTCCGCGAGCAGTACACCGCATTCCGAGCAGAGCCCCGGGCAGTCATCCGCGCACAGCGGCGAGAGCGGCAGCTCCAGCACCAGCGCGTCCCGCAGGGCGGGCTCGAGGTCCAGCAGGTCTCCGTCGAGGAGGTACCCGTCGTCGCTCTCGCTGTCCGGCTCGTACTCGCTGGTCCCCTGGTAGGAGAACAGCTCCTGGAACCGCACCCTCATCGCCGATGAGAACGGATCCAGGCACCTCGCGCACTCCCCGGCCAGCGGCGCCGTCACCGTAGCGGTGACGAGCACTCCCTCGGTGACTCCCTCGAGCTGAACATCCAGATCGAGGTCGCCGCCTTCGGGAACCCACACGAGCCCGGCGCCCAGCTCGGCCGGAGCCGGGGCCGTGCGTGTCTCGCTGCGCGCCGTTCCCGGCCCGAGAACTCGGGTGTCGAAGACTAGCGGCCCGCGCGGGTCTATGCGTCTTCTGTGCTTGGATTTTGCGTGTGGCATGGCAGGCAGGGGTGATCAGCGGAGTATCCGGCGGTTTAGCTTACCGGCCGGCCTGCGGTAATCCCAACTCTGCCCGCTGCCGCGGCCTGCCCGCTGGGCGCCCGGGCGGCCAGCGCGCGGCTCACAAGGCGCGCAGGCGGGTGGTGAGCCGGTCCAGCACCGGCACCGGCACCAGGCCGGTCACGTCGCCGCCGTGCCTGGCGAATTCCTTGACGAGGCTGGACGACAGGAACGCATACAGCGGATTCGTGGTCATGAACAGCGTCTCGACGCCTGCCTGGTTGTAGTTCATCTGGGCCATCTGCATCTCGTAGTCGAAGTCACTGACCGCGCGCAGGCCCTTCACGATCGCCGACACGTCGTTGGCCTTGCAGAAGTCAACGATCAGGCCGTCAAACCGCGCAACCCGGACATTACCGAGATCCTTGGTGACATCTCCCAGCATGTCGACCCGCTCTTCCACAGTGAACAGGGCGCTCTTGGACAGGTTGCGGAGCACCGCGACGATCACCTCGTCATACAGCCGCGCGGCGCGGCCGATGATGTCGAGATGGCCGTTGGTGACGGGGTCGAACGAGCCAGGGCAGACCACACGTCTCACGCGGACTCACTCTCCTGTCGATGACGGCGCGGCAGGCTCCGCGCCCGCGGCGCGACCGTACCAGAGCATGGCCTCGCCGTACCGGCGGGACCGGTCGGGCGCATATCCCCGCGGCCAGGGCGGCGGCCCCGATCTGGTCGCGCGCTCCACCGTGACCAGCGCGGCGGGCGCCAGCCAGCCGTGCTCGAGCAGCGCGGCAAGCATCCGCTCCAGCTCGTCCTGCCCCGCCGCGTACGGGGGGTCGGCGAAGACGAAGTCGCGAGGGCACTGATCACCAGGGCCGCGGGCGAGCGCGCGGTCCACCCGGTCGGCGAGAACCCGCGCGCCGGGCAGCCCCAGGGCGGCGATGTTGTCGCGGATCACCTGGGCGGCGCGCGCGTCGGCCTCGACCAGCAGCACGTCCGCCGCGCCGCGCGACAGGGCCTCCAGCCCTACCGCGCCCGAGCCCGCGTACAGGTCAAGGACCGCGGCGTCCGCCAGGCTGCCGCGCAGAGCGGTCGCGGTGGAGAACAGGCCCTCGCGCGCGCGGTCGCTGGTGGGGCGGGTTGCCCGCCCGGCGGGGACGGCAAGCCTGCGGCCTCCGGCTGCTCCCGCGATGATGCGCGTCATCTGCCTCAGGCTTTCTCGAGGAACTCCGCCCGCTCATGCACCAGCAGCGAGCGGATCGCGGCGGCGAGCCCGGGCTGGCCGGCCAGCGCGGGGTCGGCGTCGACCAGCGCGGTGGCCTCCTCCCGCGCGCTGCCGATCAGGTCCTCGTCGGCGAGCAAGGTCAGCAGCTTCAGGCTCGACTTGCGGCCGGCCTGGGCGGCGCCCAGGACATCGCCCTCCCTGCGCTGCTCAAGGTCGAGCCTGGACAGCGTGAACCCGTCCAGTGTCGCCGCCACCGCGTCCAGCCGCTCGCGGGCCGGGGCGCCCTCGGGCACCTCGGTGACCAGCAGGCACAGCCCCTCGTGACTGCCCCGGCCGACCCGGCCGCGCAGCTGATGCAGCTGCGAGACGCCGAACCGCTCCGCATCCATGATCACCATGGCTGTCGCGTTCGGCACGTCGACGCCCACCTCCACGACGGTGGTCGTGACCAGGACATCGACCGACCCCTCCGCGAAGGACAACATGACCTTGTCTTTCTCCTCGGAGGGCAGCCTGCCGTGGAGCACGGCCAGGCGCAGCCCGGCCAGCGGGCCTGCGGCGAGCTCGGCGGCCAGGTCGATGACGGCGAGCGGCGGCGGCCGCTGCTCGCCGTCATCCAGCCCCTGGCCGCCGTCGCCGTCATCCAGCCCCTGGCCGCCGTCGCCGTCATCCAGGGCCTGGCCGCCGTCATCAGGTACCCGGCCGTCATCAGGTGCCCGGCCGTCGTCATCGGCGGCCGACGGCGAGGCGTCGCCCGGCAGCGAATCCGCCTCACCGGGCCCGTCGCCGCCGATCCGCGGGCAGACGATGTAGGCCTGACGGCCGCGGGCGGCCTCCTCCCTGATCCGCTCCCAGGCCCGATCCAGGTACCTGGGCTTGTCCGCCACCGGCACCACGTGGGTGGCGATCGGGGATCGTCCCGCCGGGAGCTCGGTCAGCGTGGAGACCTCCAGGTCACCGAAGACGGTCATCGCCACGGTGCGCGGGATCGGCGTGGCGGTCATGACCAGCACGTGCGGCCGGCCATCGCCGGCCTTGTCGCGCAGCGCATCACGCTGCTCCACGCCGAACCTGTGCTGCTCGTCGATGACAACCAGCCCCAGGTCGGCGAACTGGACCCGCTCCTGCAGCAGCGCGTGGGTGCCGATCACGATGCCGGCCGCCCCGGACGCGGCCTCCAGCAGGTTCTCCCGGCGCGCCGCGGCGCCCTGGGACCCGGTCAGCAGCGCGACCCTGGTGGCGTGCTCGGCCCCGCCGAGCTGGCCCGCCTGGGCCAGCGGGCCGAGAAGCACTCTGATCGACCGGTAGTGCTGCTGCGCGAGCACCTCGGTCGGAGCCAGCAGGACGGCCTGGCCCGCCGCGTCGACAACCTGAAGCATCGCCCGGACCGCGATCACTGTCTTGCCCGAGCCGACCTCGCCCTGCAGCAGCCGGTGCATCGGGTGGTCGAGGGCGAGCTCGTCGGCGATGGTGGCGCCGGCCAACTGCTGGCCGACGGTGAGCTCGAAGGGCAGCGCCGCGTCGAATTCCGCCAGCACGCCGCCGGCGACTCCCGGCCTGGGCGTCGCGCTGTACGCGGTCGCGGCGAGCCGGCGCTGCGCCAGCACCACCTGGAGCACGAAGGCCTCGTCCCACTTCAGCCGCAGTTTCGCGCGGCTGACGTCCCTGAAGTCGACCGGCCGGTGAATTCCGCGCAGCGCATCAGCGTAGCCGGACAGCCCGTGCCGATCGCGGACGCCGGCCGGCAGCGGGTCGCTCGTCACATCCAGCGTGTCCAGCGCGATCCGCACCGAGTCGGCGACCTGCCAGGAGGTGATCTGGCTGCTGGCCGGGTATACCGGGATCAGCTGGGCCGCGTACTGCTCTGCCCGTGCGGTGCCATCACCCGTGCCCAGCAGCTCGTATTCGGGATGAGCGAGCTGGCGCTTGCCCTGGAAGGTGGACACCTGGCCGGAGAACAGGCCGCGCAGGCCCGGCTTGAGCACCTTCTCGCGCCAGTCCTGCCTGCCTCTGCCGAAGAAGGTGAGAATCAGCCTTGCGTGCCCGTCAGTGACGGTGGCCTCGAGGATGGTGCCGGGGCGGTTGCGCATCCTGCGAACCGTCACCGCGGCGATCTCGGCCTGGACCGTCACATGCTCTCCGTCGCGCAGCGACGCGAGCTCGGTCAGCTCGCCGCGCTTGTCATAACGGCGCGGGTAGTGGTGCAGCAAGTCACCCACGGTCCGCAACTCGAGCGCGCTGGCCAGCCGCTTGGCGGCCTTGTCGCCGACCACCAGTCGCAGCGGGTCCTCCAGTACTGCCATGTCCGGTTACTCCGCTCCGATCAGGAGAAAGGCATCGGCCGGGCCGCCGTCGTAGCAGACGATCTCCGCGGCCGGGCTTGCCTGGCCCACATGCGCGGCAACCAGCTGCGCCAGGCCATCCACGGCGCCGGTGCCCGCCACCAGCGTCACCAGTTCGGCACCGCCGGCCAGCAGCAGGTCGGCCACCGCGATCGCCACCTCGCCCTGGCGCGCGCCCCGCACTGCCACATCCTGCGCGACACGTCCGACAATCTGCCCGGCGCTCAGGGCCGCGCCGCTTCCCGTGCCATCGCTTCCCGTGCCATCCTTCCCGGCGGCGTCCTTCCCGGCGGCGTCCTTCCCGGCGGGGCCGACGCTCGCGTATCTCATCGCCGCCGCCGCCCGGCTCATCGCCGCGGCGTCGTCGCGGAAATCGCGGTGCGGGTCGTGGACCGCAAGGGCCGCCAGCGCCTGCACTGGCGAGCGCACGCCGATGACCGTCACCTCGGTACCCTCGTCCCCGAGGTCGGCTGACGCGGCGCGGGCCAGAGCTGCCACCTGGCAGCCGTTGGGGACGATAATGACCTGTCCCCCAGCCTGCCGGAAAGCGGCGCTCAGCGCTGCGGTAGTCGGGGGGTAGCCGCCCCGGTGCGGGACCACAAGTGCCCCGGCACCGCTGAGCAGTGCCTCCAGCCCGGGCCCGTCGGCGATGGCCACGACCCGGTGGCCGCCGGCCGGCTGGACCGCGCCGAGGTAGGTGACCGTGATCCGGCGCAGCGCTCCGGCCCGCAGTCCCGCCTCGATCGCCGCGCCCGCGTCGGGCACGTGCACATGCATGTGCCACTGGCCCTCGCCGCCGACGATGACCAGGGAGTCGCCCAGGGCGTCCAGTCGTTCCCTGAGCTGGCTGACCTGCCGCTCGGGCGCCTCCAGCAGGTAGGTCACCTCATAGCCGTACGAGGCGGGCTGCGCACCGCCGCGGGCCAGCGCCGGGCCGGCCGTGGCCCTGGGCCGCCCGGCGGGCGGCACCTCGTACGCGGCGGGGGCAGAGCCGGTGATGGCCGCGCTCAGGGCGTCGAGCAGGACGCACAGCCCGGCCGCCCCCGCATCGACGACACCGCTGGCGGCCAGCACGTCCAGCTGCTGCTGAGTGCGGGCAAGTGCCAGCCGGGCGCTTGCCGCGGCCGCGGACACCACCTGCGACAGGCTGCGGCCGGCGGCCGGGCACTGCATCGCGGCCCGCGCCGCGGCGTCGGCGACCGTCAGCACCGTGCCCTCGGCCGGCCGGCTCACCGCAGCCCTGGCCAGCGCCGCCGCGTGCTCGAGTGCGCGCGCGACCACCGGGCCGTCACAGGGCGACGCGGGCGCGCAGATGTCACCGAGCCCGCGCAGGAGCTGGCTGACGATGATCCCCGAATTGCCGCAGGCGCCCAGCATCGCGCCGCGCGTCGCGGCCCGCCAGATCTCGGCCGGGCCCGCCTGCGGTGACAGTGCCTCCACGGCAGTGGCCGCGGACAGCAGGGTCAGGTGCAGGTTGGTGCCGGTGTCGGAGTCCGGCACGGGAAAGACGTTCAGGGCATCGATCGCCGATCTGGTCTGTGCCAGCGCGTCCGCCGCCAGGCGAAACCAGCGCCGGACGACCTCGCCGTCCATGCCCTCGCGCGCCGCCATACCGGCAGGATAGGACCCGCCGCCCTCAGCCGGGGGCAGCGGAGAATCTGGTGATTGCACAGCTGATCCGCTGGCCGGGTTCACGGCCCGTTCACGGCCCGGCTCGCGCGAACGGCCGCTGGTCGGTTATCCTTCGACGACCGTCCCGGCCAGAGCCGGGACGATGACCCATCTAGCTATCCCCAATGGAGCGATCCCGTGGCTTCCGTCTGCGACGTCTGCGGCAAGAGGCCGGGCTTCGGCAACAACGTGTCACACTCGCACCGCCGCACCCCGCGCCGCTGGAATCCCAACATTCAGCGCGTGCGCGCCATGGTGGGCAAGACGCCCCGGCGGCTGAACGTGTGCACGTCCTGCATCAAGGCAGGAAAGGTCACCCGCTGACCGGCTGGCGTATCCGCCAGGCATGATCGACCGGCCCGATCCCCGCGCCCAGCGGGAATCCGCCGCTGATCGCGCCGGTCACGTAGTCCTTTGCCGATTCCACGGCATCTGGCATGGCTGCGCCCAGCGCCAGGTATGAGGCGATCGCGGACGCCAGCGTGCATCCCGTCCCGTGAGTGTGCGGGCTGACGATCCGGTGGCCGGGGAAGCGGATAGCGCGCTGCCCGTCGAACAGCACGTCCACGGGGTTCCCCGGCAGGTGGCCGCCCTTGACCAGGACCCACTGCGGGCCGAGCGAGCTGATCATCTGTGCCGCCCGGCGCATGGCCGCCTCGTCAGCGATCGTCATGCCGGTGATCAGCTCCGCCTCCAGCAGGTTCGGCGTCACCACCGTGGCCAGCGGCAGGAGCAGCTCCCTGACGGCCTCGAGCGTGCCCGCCGACAGCAGGCTGTCGCCGTGCTTGGACACTGCTACCGGGTCGACCACGACCGGCGCCGCGGTGCCCGCGAGCACGCCGGCGACGGTCTCGACGATCGCCGCCGAGGCGAGCATGCCGGTCTTGACCGCGTGCACGGCGATGTCGCCGAGCACCGAGTCAAGCTGAGCCCGCACGGCGCGAGTCGGCAGCTCCCAGTACCCCTGCACGCCGAGGGAGTTCTGCGCGGTCACGGCGCAGACCACGCTCATCCCGTGCACCCCGAGCGCGAGCATGGTCTTCAGGTCGGCCTGGATCCCGGCGCCGCCTGCCGAGTCAGAGCCTGCTATGGCCAGTACGCACGGCGGAGTCGGCACCATGCAGTCAAGCTTAGGTCGTGCCCGGCGGCTAGCTGAACGCGCAGCTTTCCCCGTCGAACAGGCAGCTGGTCGGGGAGCGCGGCGTCCCGGTTGCGAAGATCACGATCTTGGCCATTCCTGGCCCCGGCCGCGGCCACGGCCACGGCTGCCCGTTAGCGATGCCGCCGTCGAGGCTGGCGGAAGGCTGCCACTGCGCTCCCCAGACGTCGCTGATCCGGGCGCCGGGGATCGTGAATCCCAGGCTCCAGTCGCCGAGGTCCTGACTGCTGCGCACGGTGATGACGCCGAGGAAATTCCCGTTCCCGTGCTTGAGCACCGCGAAGTGGATGGTGATCTGAGGCGACCGGTCCGTGGTCGGGGCGGGCTGGGCGGCGGGGGCGGGGGCCGCCTGGGCGTGCTGCGTCCGGGTCCGGGTCACGGCCGGGGTCCTGGTCTGCGCCGGCGGCGGCAGCTGTACTCCAGGCTTGGCGCTGGCCAGCGAGCCAGGCGAGCGCAGAGGTGCGGCCGACGCGCAGCCGAGGTTCTTGCAGAGCACGCCAGGGTCGACGGGACCGTAGCTCAGGACGGCATGCTTGGGGGCTTCGAGCGCCACTGTCGCGGCGACGAGAACGCCGACGCCCGCCGCGAACCACGGTGTGACCAGCAGGCTGCGAAGGCTCCGGCCGCCGCTGCCGCGCGGGCGGGCCCCCCGGCGGCCGGCCGGGGGGCGGTCGGGCGGAGGAGTCCCGCTCGCCGCTTCGGCAGCAAGATCGGCGGAAGATGGCGCAGCGCTGACGGGAGCGCGGCGACCGGGTCGATTATCCCGGCGCTGCGCCCTGTGCTTGGGCACGCGGTCCTTGCGATGTCGCGGCATCAGAAGCTTTATATCAAGCAACAGCCTCGCCGACTAGTCACGCAAATAATCTCGTTAGCTACCTGTTGTAGTGAAGCCTAGTCGCGAAAATGGTCCCATCCGCCCGAATCGTCACGGATATATCCGTCAATATACACGCCGCAGCCCGCGCTGACCGTGCCGATCACGTGCCAGCTGGCCGGCAGTGACGTACCCGCCGGGAACGTCGCCGCCAGGGCGTGATCCTCACCGCCCGACAGCACCCAGGCCAGCCAGTCAGGCCGGGCGAGCGCCTCCGCCGCGGCCCGCAGGGCATCTGCCCGCACCGCAGGACCCGCTGCCAGCCAGGGCGTCCGGACGTCGATGCGGACGCCGCTGGCCCCGGCGACGTGGCCGAGATCCTGGACCAGCCCGTCGCTGATGTCGATCATCGAGGTGGCGCCGAGCAGCGCCGCCTGCGGCCCGGCGTCATACGGCGGCTGCGGCCGCCGGTGCGCAGCCACCAGCTCCGCCAGTTCCTGCGCGACAGCCGGCGACTGCGCGACAGCCGGCGACTGCGTGACGGCCGGCGACTGCGCAAGGCCGGGCGGCGGATCTGCCGCCAGGCCGGCCTTCAGGAGCGCGAGTCCCGCGCCCGAACTGCCGAGAACGCCCGCCACGGCCAGCTCATCACCTGGCTGGGCCCCGCTCCTGCGCACGGGCTCCCGGCCGGCCAGGTCCCCCAGTACGGTGATCCCCAGCATGATCACCTCGGCGCGGGTTACATCACCCCCCGCTACCGATGCGCCGGCCCGCGCGCATTCCGCTGCCAGCCCGCGAGCCAGATCCCTGGCCCATTCGACGGCCAGATCGCCGGGTACCGCCAGGCCCACCAGCAGCGCCGTCGGTACGGCGCCCATGGCGGCCACGTCAGCCAGGTTCTGGGCTGCCGCCTTGCCGCCGATGTCGAGCGGGCTCGACCAGTCGCGCCGGAAATGCCGGCCCTCGACGAGCAGGTCCGTGCTGGCGACCACGCGCGCGTCCGGGGCACTGATCACCGCCGCGTCGTCGCCGATGCCGACGATCAGCTGGGCACTGGCAGGCATCAGGGCCCGCATCGCCGCTATCAGGCCGAATTCGCCTATGTCCGCGACGGTGATGACGGCCCCGCCCTTCGAAAATTGCTGCCTGTTATGGCAAACTCGCGCTGCCAGCTAAAAACTGCCAGGGTGATCCCCAGCAAGCCGCATGGCTCCTAAGGTAGCGTGGCCTTTCACTGTGCGGCCGGGAGGGACGACATGGTCCAGGCATATATTCTCGTCCAGACTGAGGTCGGGAAGGCAGCGGATGTTGCCGTCAGCATCGGGCAGATCCACGGCGTTACCCAGGCAGACGACGTCACCGGGCCCTATGACGTGATCGTCCGGGCCGAGGCCGACAATGTCGATGACCTCGGCAGGCTTGTAGTGGCGCAGATCCAGGGGGTATCCGGGATTACCCGGACCCTGACCTGCCCTATCGTCCACATTTAACGCCCGCCCGCGCCGCGCGAAGCCGCCGGGCGCGCTCATTGCCGGCCGGCTGGCCGGTTTACCGGCGTCCAATCGCGCCGAGCAGAATTCATGCCGTCGATGACGGTGCCTGAGTTCTGGATCACCAGCGGCGATTGCGCGGCAGCGCGCGCGGCCTTCCCTGTCGCCCGGAATCCGCGCCCTGGCCTTGCTGGTCAGCGCTTCACCTGGAGCTCGATGAGCGCGGTGAGGGCAGCCGAGCGCGGCCCGAGCCCGATGCCGGCCGCCAGGAGCAGGTCCGCCGGGGTGTCCACATCCCGCCGCAGCCCGGCGATGTCCGGCAGATCGAGCTCGACCGCGCCGCCGGCCAGGTGCCGGTCGCGCGACCCGGGACCGAACCGCGGGCAGAACGCGGTTCCCGGCCCGGCCGCGTACAGCGTGGTTCCCGTGCCGTCCGCGTCAGGCACGAAGGCCTCGGGCAGGGCCGAGGCTGCCGCCAGTGCGACCGTGAGCTCGGCTGGCGCCAGGGCGGGCAGGTCAGCGGCCAGGCCCGCCCGGCCGCGGCCCGGCCAGGCCGAATCGGCGTGCGCGGCGCCGAAGGCCAGAGCCGCGTTGAGCCCGCAAGCCGGCGTATCGGGGATGACGACGGCGCCAAGATCGCCCAGCTCGGCTCCGGCGACCTTGTCGTCGGTTACCACGATGACGGTGCCCACGCCCGGACACGCGGCGGCGGCCGCCACGGTGTCCGCCGCCATGGCCAGCGCCAGCTCGGCCCGCTGCGCCCCGGCCAGGCCGGCCAGGCCGGCCAGCCGGGACTTGGCGCGGGCAAGTACCTTGACGGGGATCACCAGCGACCAGGTGGGTGCGGAGTCAGGCGGCATGCATCTGATCCTGCCTCGACATCGCGGCAGGTGAAGCACAACACTGATCACATGACGAGCGGGAGACGGCACCAGTGAGAAAGCACGCGGACGGCAACTATTCGACTGCCTGGCGAAATGTCACGAAGATCGTTCTTCGGCCGCTGATCCCCGTGCTGATGAAGCGTGACTGGCACGGCCAGGAGAACTTCCCGGCCAAGGGCGGCATGATCCTCGCCGCCAACCACCTGTCCTATGCCGACGTCCTCGCGATGTGCCTGTTCACCGACGGCGCCGGCCGCTACCCGGTGTTCCTCGCCAAGGCATCCCTCTTCAAGCTCAAGTTCCTCGGGCGGATCATCCGCGAGACGGGGCAGTTGCCGGTACACCGCGGCCAGACCGACGCGGCCCTGGTGCTCAAGGACGCGGAGCAGGGCATCCGGGATGGCGCGTGCGTCATCTTCTACCCGGAGGCGACCGTCACCCGCGACCCCGACCAGTGGCCGATGGTGGCCAAGACCGGCGTGGCCAGGCTCGCGCTGGCCACCGGCGCCCCGGTGATCCCGGTGGCGCACTGGGGCGCGCAGCGCATCCTGCCCTACGGCAGCCTCCGGCCGCGGCTGCTGCCCCGCAAGAGAGTCCAGGTGCTCGCGGGCCCGCCGGTGGACCTGTCCGCGTTCGACGGCCGGCCGCTGACCACGCAGACGCTGCGCGCGGCCACCGATCAGATCATGGCCGACGTCACTGCCCTGCTCGGAAAGCTACGCGGCGAGAGCCCGCCGCCCGAGCCCTACCATCCGGCCATCGCCCGCCGGAAGCTGCGGGAGGACCTGCGCGCACGGCAAGAAAACGGCGGCGAAACGGCATCGTCTGCGAACTCCGCCACGCAAGAGGCTCCGCCGTCGTGAGAGCCGCCGTGATGGGCGCCGGATCGTGGGGCACGACATTCGCGCAGGTGCTCTGCGACGCCGGGACTCCGGCGGTGCTGTGGTGCCGCAGGCCGCAGCTCGCCGAGACGATCAACGCGACCCGCCAGAGCCCGGACTACCTAGCGGGCATCACCCTGCATGAGGCGCTGCGGGCGACCGCGGATCCCGCCGAGGCGCTGGCCGGTGCCGACCTGGTCGTGCTCGCCGTTCCGGCGCAGACCCTCCGGCAGAACCTGGCCGGCTGGGCCCACCTGCTGCCGTCTGGAGCCCTGCTCGTCAGCCTGATGAAGGGCATCGAGCTGGGCACCTGCTACCGGATGAGCCAGGTCATCGGCCAGGTGGCCGGGGTGCCGGCCGAGAAGGTCGCCGTCATAGCCGGGCCGAATCTGGCTCGCGAGATCGCCCAGCGCCAGCACAGTGCGACGGTGGTGGCATGTACCGACGAGCAGGCCGCGCAGCAGCTCCAGCAGGCCTGTCACACCAGTTATTTCCGCCCGTACACTAACCCGGACGTGATCGGCTGCGAGCTGGGCGGGGCGGTCAAGAACGTGATCGCGATCGCCGTCGGGATCGCCGTCGGCATGGGGCTCGGCGACAACGCCAGGGCCATGCTGATCACGCGCGGCCTGGCCGAGATCGCGCGGCTGGGTGCTGCGCTCGGCGCCGACCAGCACACTTTCGCTGGCCTGGCCGGGATGGGCGACCTGGTCGCCACGTGCAGCTCGCCGCTATCGCGCAACCGGACCTTCGGAGAGAACCTGGGCCGCGGCATGGCCCTGGCCGATGTCCTGGCCAGCACCACGCAGACGGCCGAGGGCGTGAAATCGTCGCAGTCCGTGCTCGAGCTGGCCGCCAAGCAGGACGTGGAGATGCCGATCACCGAGGTCATCGGGGCCGTCATGCACGACGGCCTCGAGGTAGGCAAGGCAGCCATGCTGCTCGCCAGCCGCTCGGCCAAACCAGAGCGCTATGGCCTCTGACGGGACTGGAGGAATCGTGAGCGAGCAGCGCAAGATCAGGGTCGCGGTCGTGTTCGGCGGCCGGGGCCCCGAGCACGCGGTGTCCTGCATGGGCGGCGGCAACATGCTCGCCTCGATCGACCGCGGCGTCTACGAGGTCATCCCGATCGGCATCACCCGCGAGGGCAACTGGGTCCAGGTCGCTGACGAGCCGGGCAGGCTCGCCATCGCCGGCGGCCAGCTGCCATCCGTCGAGTCGGTAGCCGAGCCCGGCTCCCGGGTGGTGCCGTGGGTCCACCAGGGCGCGGGCGCGGTGGTGGCCAGCGCGCCCGGCCAGATCCCGCACCTGCTGGGCGAGGTCGACGTCGTGCTGCCGGTCCTGCATGGCCCGTACGGCGAGGACGGGACCATCCAGGGCCTGCTGGAGATGGCCGGGGTGCCGTATGTGGGGGCCGGCGTCCTCGCCAGCGCGGTCAGCATGGACAAGGAGTACATGAAGATCATCTTTCAGGCGCGCGGGCTGCCGGTCGGGCCGTACGTGGTCGTGCGAGGGCAGGACTGGGAGCCGGACCCGCCTCCGGACGCGCCGACCTCCTCGATG
>Ga0209871_1000068_pt1 | contig 30382 bp, 25 predicted proteins | sample OrgsoiDNA2013045_FD_185795 | JGI IMG/M metagenome (GOLD analysis project Ga0209871, IMG submission 185795) | Permafrost soil microbial communities from the Arctic, to analyse light accelerated degradation of dissolved organic matter (DOM) -... | ecosystem: Environmental > Terrestrial > Soil >... | reverse complement strand
CCGCTTCAGCCGGGTCCGCGACCGGGTCCGCGACCGGGTCTGCCGGGTCCGCGACCGTGTCTGCCGGGTCCGCGACCGTGTCTGCCGGGTCCGCGACCGTGTCTGCCGGGTCCGCGGCAGGGGCTGCGTCCGGGTCGGGAGCGCTGAGCATCTCGGCCAGATTGGCAGCGAAGATCCCGATCAGCTTCCCGCTGACCTCGGACATCACGCCCCGGCCGAACTGGGCGGGCTTGCCGGTCACGTTCAGGTTCGTGTGCACCGTCACGTGAGTCTCGGCGCCGTGATCTTCCAGTACGGAGCGCACCGATGCCGAGGCCGTGCCCGAGCCGCGGGTCTCCTTGCCCGAGGCCTCGAGGGTCACCACGCCAGCCTCGGCATCCCGCTCGGTGAAGCGCGCGGTGCCCGCGTACGTCATCGCGATCGGGCCGACCTTGACCTTGATCCGGCCTTTGATCTCGTCGCCGTCCACGGAGTCGAGGGAGGCGCCTGGCATGCAGGGCGCCACCCTCTCCACGTCCAGCAGCACTTCCCACGCCCGCTCCCGAGGGACCGGGACGGTGAACGAGTGCTCCAGTTCCATCTGTTCAGACTCCTGCCGCTGCTGCGAGTGCCCGGCCGGTCAGCACCCGCGCGAGGTGGCGCCGGTAGTCAGGCGCTCCGTGCAGGTCGGCCGGTGGCTCTGTTCCCTCATCCGCACTGGCCGCGGCCGCCCGCAGTGCGTCGCGGCTGGCTTGCGCTCCGGCCGCGGCGCTCTCGGCTGCCGTTGCCCGGACGGGAACGGGGCCCATGTTGGTCAGACCGATCCTAGCCTCGGCGACGGTGCCGTTCGAGCGCCGGGCCAGCGCGGCCACGCCGACGGTCGCCCAGGCCTGGGCCGTCCGGTGGAATTTCTCGTAACGATAGCCCCAGTCCGATCCCAGCTTGGGTACCCGGATACCGGTCAGGATCTCGGCCGGGCCAAGCGCGGAGGTCAGGTAGTCGACGAAGAAGTCCCGTGCCGCGATCTCGCGCTCGCCGCCTGGCCCGCGCGCGATCATCGTCACCTCCAGCGCCAGCGCGACCGCGGGCAGATCGCCGGCCGGGTCCGCGTGCGCGAGCGCGCCGCCTAGCGTGCCGCGGTGCCGGACAGCGGGGTCAGCTATCGTGCTGGTGGCCTGCGCCAGCAGCCCGCAGTGCTCGGCGACGAGCGGATCGTGCACCAGCTGGTAATGCGTGGTCCGGGCGCCGATGAGCAGACTATCGCCGGCGTCGGCCACGCCGCGCAGCTCGTCCAGCCCGCCGACATCGACCAGCAGGTCCGGATAGGCCAGCCGGAGCCGCAGCAGCGGCAGCAGGCTCTGCCCGCCTGCGATGATCTTCGCGTCATCACCGCCGTCCGCCAGCGCCCGCACCGCGTCGGCGACCGAGCCGGGGCGGACGTACTCGAACTTTGCCGGGATCATGCTGCCCCTCCGGTCTGCTGTGCCTCATCGCTGCCCGAAACCATGCCCTGCGGGCTGTTGCCCTGGGTCATGTCGCTCTGCCGGGCCTCGTGCTGCTGTGCCGCGCTGCCCTGCTCGCCGCCCCGAGCAGTCTGGATCGCGCGCCAGACGCGCTCGGGGGTGCACGGCATGGTGATGTCCCTGATTCCGAGCGGGCGGAGCGCGTCGACGATCGAGTTCACGACCGCCGGAGTGGAGGCGATGGTGCCTGCCTCGCCGACGCCCTTGACGCCCAGCCGGTTGGCGGCCGGGCTCTCGGTCCGGCTGGTGACGTAGGACGGCAGGTCCGCCGCTGACGGCACCAGGTAGTCGGCGAGCGTCGTGGTGACCAGGTTGCCCGCGTCGTCGTAGACCCCCTCCTCGTACAGGGCCTGCGCGATGCCCTGGGCGAGGCCGCCGTGCACCTGGCCCTCGACGATCAGCGGGTTGACCGCCAGCCCGATGTCGTCCACCGCTACATAGGAGCGGATCTTGACGAAGCCGGTCTCGGTGTCGACCTCCGTCGCGCACAGGTGCGTGCCGTGCGGGAACGAGAAGTTGTCCGGGTCGTAGGTGGCATCGGCGTCGATCGTCGGCTCGATGCCTTCCGGCAGGTCGTGCGCGAAGAAGGTAGCCAGGGCGATCTCCTGGATGGTCTTCGTCGCGCCCGCTCCGCTGCGGGCAGTGAACACGCCCCCCTCGAAGTCGACGTCCTCCGGCGGGGCCTCGAGCAGCGCGGACGCGATGGCCTTGGCCTTCTCGATGACCTTGTCGCAGGCCGAGACCAGGGCCATCCCGCCGACGGCCAGCGACCGGGAACCGTAGGTGTCCATGCCCTTGGGCGACACCTGGGTGTCGCCGTGCAGCACCCGGATGTCCTCGAACGGCACTCCGAGCTGGTCCGCGACGATCTGGCTCCACGCGGTCTCGTGCCCCTGCCCGTGTGCGCTCGATCCGGTCACTACCTCGACCTTGCCGCTCGGCAGCATCCGGATCGACGCCTGCTCCCAGCCGCCCGCGCCGTAGGCGAGGGAGCCGAGGACGCGGGACGGGGCCAGCCCGCACATCTCGGTGAAGGTCGAGATCCCGATGCCCAGCTGGACGGGGTCGCCGCTGGCCCGCCGCTGCTCCTGCTCCTGGCGCAGCGCGTCGTAGTCGAACAGCTCGCGGGCCTTGGCCGTGGCGGCCTCGTAGTTACCTGAGTCGTAGGTCAGGCCGCAGATAGTCGTGTAGGGGAACTCCTCGTGCCTGATCCAGTTCCGCGCCCGCAGCTCCAGCGGCTCGATGCCGAGCTCGGCCGCCAGTTCGTCCACGATCCGCTCGATCGCGAACGTCGCCTCCGGCCTGCCCGCGCCACGGTAGGCGTCGGTCGGCATCTTGGTGGTGAAGATCCCGGTGCAGCGGAACGAGTACGCGTCCATCTTGTAGATGCTGGGGTACATGAAGGCGCCGAGCAGCGGGATTCCGGGCGTGACCAGCATGAGGTAGGCGCCCATATCGGCGAGCAGGTCCACCGACAGCCCGCGGATCTTCCCGTCGCTGTCGGCGGCGATCCTGATCCGCTGCCACTGGTCGCGGCCGTGGTGCACGGTCATGTTGCCCTCGCTGCGGGACTCGGTCCACTTGACCGCCTTGCCGAGCCTGCGGGCGACGAGCATCGTGAGAACTTCCTCGGCCGTGACCTGCAGCTTCGAGCCGAAGCCGCCGCCGACGTCGGGCGCGATGACCCGGATGTTCTGCTCCGGGATGCCGGTCACCAGGGCGAGCATGAGCCGCAGGACGTGCGGGATCTGGGTGGATGACCAGAGCGTGACCTCGTCGCCCACCGGGGAGCAGACCACCGCACGGGGTTCCATCGCGCTCGGGATCAGCCGCTGCTGGCGGTAATTGCGCTCGAGCACGACCGGCGCGTCGCGGAAGGCCGCGTCCAGGTCCCCGTTGGCGAAGACCCACTCGAAGCTCTTGTTGCCCGCCTCGTGCACCTTCGGCGAGCCTTCGTCCAGCGCCGTCCGGATGTCGAGCACCGGCTCCAGCGGCTCGTAGTCGATCTCGATGGAGTTCAGCGCGTCGGCAGCGGCGTACCGGTCACGGGCGATCACGCACGCCACGGCCTCGCCGACATAGCGGACCTCATCGACGGCCATCGGCGGATGGGCGGGAATGACGATGTCGGGCGTGACCGGCCACGCGCAGGGCAGGCTGCCCTGCTCGGCGGCGAAGTCCGCGCCGGCATAGGCGGCGATCACGCCGGGCGCGCCGCGGGCCGCGCTGACATCCACCCTGGTGATCTTCGCGTGCGCGAACGGGCTGCGCAGGAACGCCATGTGCAGCATGCCGGGCAGGGATATGTTGTCCGTCCAGTTGGCCTGGCCGGTAATGAGCTTGGCGTCTTCCTTGCGAAGGCGCGACTTGCCGAGCTCGGCCAGGGGCGCTTGCGTCTGCGCGGTCATTGGCTGGCTCCCGCCTCGGCAGCGCGCCGGACGGCGCGGACGATGTTCTCGTAGCCGGTGCACCGGCAGAGGTTGCCCTCCAGGCCGTCGCGGATCTCGTCGTTGGTCGGGTGCGGGTTGTCGCGGAGCAGGTCGGCCGCCGCCAGGATCATGCCCGGAGTGCAGTAGCCGCACTGCAGCGCATGCTCCTCGTGGAAGGCCTGCTGCAGCGGATGCAGCCCGCCATTGGCGAGGCCCTCGATGGTGGTGATCTCGGCTCCGTCGGCCTGTACGGCCAGGACCGAGCAGCTTTTCACGGAGACACCGTCCATCAGCACGGTGCATGCACCGCAGTTAGAGGTGTCGCACCCGATGGGGGTACCGGTCTTCCCGACGACCTCCCTCAGGTAGTGGACGAGCAGCAGCCGGGGTTCTACGTGGTCGACGTAGCTGACTCCGTCGACCATCACGGTAATTTGGGTCATGCGCGAGCTCCTCCAGAGGACGGCGGTTGCGCCTGATGCCAACCTAGGGCTGCCAGCCCCGCCGCACCAGCCCCTCGATCAGCCTGGTCCTCAGCCGAACCAGCCGTGCCCGCAGCCGGCTGTCCTGGCGCCCGATCAGGGACTCGAGACTCGCTATGCCTGCTGCATGTCGCAGGTAACGATCGCTATGGCGATGCGCAGCCGCTGTGCGCTCACCCCGGCATCAGGGACGCCGGGGCCAGCCGTTGCTCACCCGGCAGCGGGGGACGCCGGGGCCAGGCGTTGCTCACCCGGCAGCAGGGGACGCCGGGGCCAGCCGTTACCGAGTCGACGCCGGCGTGGCCGGCGCTCAGCCGGTATCCAGAACCTGGAATGCCTCGGCCAGGCGACCCTCGGGCAGGCCGCCCTGCGCGGCCGCGCGAGCCAGCCAGCCGCGCAGGAAGTCCTCGAGGCCCTCCCGGTCGCCGACCTGGCTCTCATGCGCGCGCAGCGCGGCGATCTTGCGCGGGAATGTCGCCGTGATGTCCACGTAATGGTTGGGCGTGGGGCTCCCGGCAATCCACACTTCCCGTGCGGTCCAGGCCTGGAGCCCCTCGTCCGCGAGGAGGTCGGGGAACGCGAACGGGTTGCGGGCATCGGGGTAGACCGCATCGAGGGTGGCGGAGCCGACCGCGCGGTGATCGGGATGGCTGCTGCCGGTCCGCGCGTAGTTGCGGTCGGGGGACGGGGAAATCACCCGGTCGGGCCGGACCTGCCTGATCACCCGAGCCAGGGCCTTGCGCAGCCCGATCGTGGCTTCCACCTGGCCGTCGGGGTAGCCGAGGAACCGGACATCATGCACGCCGACCTGTTTGGCCGCCGCCGTCTGCTCAACGCGCCGCAGGGCCGACATGTCGCTGCGCGATATCGACGGGTCGCTGCCGCCCGCGTCGCCGTCGGTGACCACGCAGTAGGTGACCTCGATGCCTGCTTGCGTCCAGCGGGCGACCGTGCCCGCGGCACCGAAGTCCACGTCGTCAGGGTGAGCGGTAATGACCAGGATGCGGCTGATCTCGGTGTCGTCTAGCACCTCATGATCCTACGGCCTGCGCCGCGAGGCTCGGCGGCGCCGACGGCCTGACCCTGTCGATGTGCCATCGAGCGGGTCGGGTGCCGCTCGGAGGGACATCGACAGGGTTGCCGAGGGGTGGTGCCGTCAGTCCAGGGACGACATCACGTGCTTGACCCTGGTGTAGTCCTCGAACCCGTACATCGACAGGTCCTTGCCGTAGCCGGAGCTCTTGAACCCGCCGTGCGGCATCTCGGCGACCAGCGGTATGTGCGTGTTGATCCAGACGCAGCCGAAGTCCAGCCGCCTGGCCATCCGCATCGCCCGGCCGTGATCGGAGGTCCAGACCGACGAGGCGAGCCCGTAGTCGGTGCCGTTGGCCCAGCGCAGCGCCTCGTCCTCGTCGCTGAACCGCTGCACGGTGATGACCGGGCCGAACACCTCGCCCTGGATGATCTCGTCGTCCTGGCGCAGCCCGTCGACCACGCTGGCCTCGAAGAAGTAGCCCCGGTCGCCGGTCTGCTGCCCGCCGGTGAGGACCCGCGCGTGGTCGGGCAGCCGCTGGATGAAGCCGGAGACGCGCTCCAGCTGGCCGGCGCTGTTCAGCGGCCCGAAGTCGGCGCCCTCGACGTCGGGGCCGCCGACCGTCTGGCCCTTGGCCTGCTCGACCAGCGCCTCGACGAAGGAGTCGTGCACGCCGGGCCCGGCCAGCACCCTGGTCGCCGCCGTGCAGTCCTGCCCCGCGTTGAAATAGCCGGCGATCGCGATGGCCTCGGCGGCCTTGGCCGGGTCCGCGTCGTCGAAGATGACCACCGGGGCCTTGCCGCCCAGCTCCAGGTGCACCCGCTTGAGGCCGGCCGCCGCCGCGGCGGCCACCTCCTTGCCCGCCCGCACGCTGCCGGTGATGGACACCATCTGCGGGACCGGGTGCGACACCAGCTCGCGGCCGGTGTCCCGGTCGCCGCAGATGACGTTGAAGACGCCGGCCGGCAGGTGCTCGCTCATCAGCTCGGCCATCAGCAGCGTGCTGGCCGGGGTGGTGTCCGACGGCTTCAGCACCATCGTGTTGCCCGCCGCCAGCGCGGGCGCCCACTTCCACACCGCCATCATCATCGGGTAGTTCCACGGGGTCACCGCGGCGCAGACCCCGATCGGCTCGCGCCGGACGAACGAGGTGAACCCGGACATGTACTCGCCGGCCGAGCGCCCCTCCAGCATCCGGGCCGCGCCGGCGAAGAACCGGATCTGGTCCACCATCGGCGGGATTTCCTCGGACAGGGTCAGGGCTACCGGCTTGCCGGTGTTCTGTGACTCCGCGGCGACCAGCTGCTGCGCGTTGGCCTCGATCGTGTCGGCGATCCGCAGCAGCGCGAGGCTGCGCTCGCCGGGCGTGGCGTCGCGCCAGCCGTCGAACGCATCGGCGGCCGACGCGAACGCGGCGGTGACCTCCGCCTCGCCGGAGACCGGCGCGGTAGCGAAGGCCTCGCCGGTGCTCGGGTTGATCAGTTCGGCTCGCTTGTCGAAGGCAGTGTCAGTCCACTGCCCGCCGATGAAGTTACGCAGCTCATCCACCACGAGGCCTCCGTTTCGTCTGTAGTGCGGTTTTCCGTTCGGCGGTAAGAGTTCGGGTACCGGGCGCGGCTACCGGCCCGCGGGGGTGCGCTCCTCGCACGCCCACGGGGAGCCGTAGTCGGCCAGGAGGTCGAGGAACGGCTCGGCCGGCAGCGCCTCCGGGCCGAGCACGCCGGCGGCGGACCAGGCGCCGGAGTCGATCAGCTCGAGCGCGACCACCGGGTTGACCGCCGTCTGCCAGACCACGGCCTGGGATCCGTACTCTGCCATCGACCAGGCATTGTCCACCACGTGGTACAGGTAGACCTCCCGCGGCGCGCCGTCGGTGCCGGTGCCGGTCACCCAGGTGCCCGCGCAGGTCAGGCCGCTCATCCTGTCGCCGAGCGTAGCGGGATCGGGCAGGCAGGCCGCGACCACGTCGCGCGGCGACACGCTCGTACCGCCGACCCGCACCGGGTCCGTGGCGTCCAGCCCGAGCTTGTGCAGGGTCTGCAGGACGCCGATGAACTCCGCGCCGAGGCCGTACTTGAAGGTGACCCGCCGTGCCTGGACCCAGCGGGGCATCAGCAGCACCTCCTCGTGCTCCACGTTCACGCACTCCACCGGGCCGATCCCGGCCGGGAAGGTGAAGACCTCGGGCTCGCTGAACGGCGGCGTGGTGAACCAGCCGCGCCCTTTCTCCCAGACGACCGGCGGGTTCAGGCACTCCTCGATCGTGGTCCAGATGGAGAAGGTGGGGGCGAAGTCGTACCCGGCCACCTCGAGATTCGCGCCGTCGCGCACGCCGAGCTCGTCGATCTCGCTGAACAGGGTGTCGGCGGCGTGCCGGGCGAACACGTCGGACAGGCCCGGCTCGACCCCGATGCCGACCAGCGCCAGCTTGCCGCGCTGCTCCCACTGCGCGGCCATCGCGAACTGCTCGTCGCCGAGCTTGACTCCAGTCTCGCGGTAGGGCGCGTCCTGGTGCGGATGAGACAGCGACATGGCCATGTCCAGGTAGTGAGTGCCCGCCCGAAGTGCGGCGCGGTAGAGCGGCATCACGAAACGAGGGTCGGTGGCGTTCATCAGGACATCGCAGGAGTGCTCGGCCAGCAGGCCGGCCGTCGCCTGCTCGTCCCTGGCATCCAGCTGGACCGAGCGGTAGGTGCCGGCGGCCGCCGCGGCGTGCTGGGCGCGGGCGAGGTCGTAGTCGGCGATGACGAGCTCCGCGAACGGGCGTCGGGCGGCAATCCGGGCAAATGCCGTGCCCACTCCGCCGGCTCCCACCAGGAGGATGCGCATGCAGCAGATCCTAGCCCCGCGACCTCGAAATACACGGGACCAGTCGTGACATCTAGATGTTACGACGGAAATCGTTGCAGAAAAGCATGACGCGTGCTAGAACCGTTGCACTTGGGTACTAATCCCGTTGCGGCTAGGTGCGCGATCCGACGCCCTGCAGCGGCAGAACCGCATAGCGTGTCCCGCCCGGTGCGGCCGGGTGACTCAGGAGGGGTGAGGCGAGCCATGTCCACTACGGCGCCACAGCTGCAGCCAATGGAAGAGTCCAGAGACAAGGGACTCAAGACAGGCGCCCTCGGGCTGGTCTCGAGTGTCGTCATGGGAGTTGCCTCGACGGCGCCCGCGTACAGCCTTGCGGCGACGCTGGCCTTCGTGGTGGGCATCGTCGCCTTCAAGGCACCGGCGGTCGCACTGCTCGCGTTCGTGCCGATGCTGCTCTGCTCGATCGGCTACAGCGAGATGAACAAGGCCGACCCGGACTGCGGAACGACGTTCACCTGGGCGACACGGGCGTTCGGCCCGAAAACCGGGTGGGCCGGCGGCTGGGGCATCGTGGCCGCCGACATCCTGGTCATGGGCAGCCTGGCCCAGGTGGCCGGGCAGTACGTGTTCCTGCTCGTCCAGGGCCCGAACAGCACGATCGGGGGCAACGCCGCCAGCGGCTGGGTGCTGCTCGTCGGCATCCTCTGGATCATCGCGATGACATGGATCTGCTATCGCGGCATCGAGCTCTCGGCGAACTTCCAGAAAGTCCTGCTGAGCATCGAGGTCGTCATGCTGGCGGTGCTGGCGATCACCGCGCTGGTCCGGGTCGAGACCGGCCACCACCCGGCGGTGTCGGTCCATCCGAGCCTGAGCTGGCTGCTGCCGACCAACCTGTCCTTCTCCGCCTTCGTCGGCGGCCTCATCCTCATGCTGTTTATCTACTGGGGCTGGGACACCTGCGTCTCTGTCAACGAGGAGACCGCCGACAAGAGCCGGACGCCGGGCCGCGCGGCGATCATCTCGACCGTGCTGCTGCTGATCATCTACGTGGTCGTGATCTTCGCGGCACAGTCCTACTCGGGAATCGGCACCAAGGGGATCGGCCTGAACAACCCGAATCACGCAAGCGACGTGCTATCGGTGCTGGGCAGCGCCATTTTCGGCGGCGGCGCTCTCGGGACTACGCTGTCTCGGCTGCTGGTGCTGATGGTGCTCAGCTCGGCCGCCGCCTCCACCCAGACCACGATCCTGCCGACCGCCCGCACGACTCTCTCGATGGCCGCGTACAAGGCGATCCCGGCCTCGTTTGCCAAGATCCACCCGAGGAATCTGACGCCGACAGTGTCCACCATCGTCATGGGCGTGGTCTCGATCGCCCTGTACGTCCCGATGAACTACATCTCCGGCGGCAACGTGATCGGCGATTCGGTGACCGCGATCGGGCTCTACATCGCCTTCTACTACGGCCTGACTGCCTTCTCCTGCGTGTGGTACTACCGGTCCACGCTGACCAACAGCGCCCGTGACCTGTGGATGCGGGGCATCCTGCCGGGCCTGGGCGGCGTGATTATGTACGCGGCGGGCATCTACAGCCTGCAGAGCGACTGGGTGGCATCCAACAGCTCCACTATCTGGACGGTGCCGGGCCTGAAGTGGCAGATCGGCGGGATTTTCCTGATTGCGGCCGGCGCCGCGCTGGCCGGATTGATCGGATTCATCTTCATGCGGGTCACCGCGCCGGCGTTCTTCCGGAAGGAGACCCTGACCAGGGGCACGCCGACCCTCGTGCCGGACGAGTAAGGCGATCTTCACGGGCCGCCGATGCTAGCGACGCGCCGCACGGTCGGCTGTCGGCGGTCCGCCCAAAGCGTCGGCGGCAGCGCCTACCCTTAGGCAAATGACCGCGATGGCCGTTGACTCCCTCCTGGACGGGCTGAACCCGCAGCAGCGTGCCGCCGTCACGCATGAGGGCAGCCCGCTGCTGATCGTGGCGGGGGCCGGCTCGGGCAAGACGCGGGTGCTGACGTACCGGATCGCCTACCTGCTGGCGCAGCGCGGGGCGCATCCAGGCGAGATCCTCGCCATCACCTTCACCAACAAGGCCGCGGGCGAGATGGCCGGCCGGGCCGCCGAGCTGACCGGCGCGCGGGCCCGCTCCATGTGGCTGATGACCTTCCACTCGGCGTGCGTGCGGATCCTGCGCCGGGAGGGCCGCAGGTTCGGCTACCCGTCCTCGTTCTCGATCTACGACCAGGCGGACTCGCAGCGGCTGATGGCGCTGGTCTGCCGCGAGCTCGAGCTGGATGCCAAGTACCACCCGCCGAAGGCGATGCTCGGTCAGGTCTCCAACCTCAAGAACGAGCTCATCGACTACGAGACGATGGCGGCCCGCGCTACCGGCTACCGGGAGAAGGCGCTGGCCGAGGCATACGGGGAGTACCAGCGGCGGCTGGTCGCCTCCGGCGCCATGGACTTCGACGACCTGATCATGGTCACGGTCAACCTGCTGCAGGCCTTCCCCGACGTCGCCGGACAGTACCGCAGCAGGTTCCGGCACGTCCTGGTGGATGAGTACCAGGACACCAACCACGCGCAGTACATGCTGGTCAGGGAACTCGCCGGGCAGGTGCCCGGCGCCGATCTGCCCGGCGAGCCCGCGGAGCTGTGCGTCGTCGGTGACGCCGACCAGTCGATCTATGCCTTCCGCGGCGCGACGATCAGGAACATCGAGGAGTTCGAGCGCGATTTCCCCGGCGCCAGGGTGATCCTGCTCGAGCAGAACTACCGCTCCACGCAGAACATCCTGGCCGCCGCCAATGCCGTCGTCTCCCGCAATACCGGCCGGATGCCCAAGAACCTGTGGTCGGAGGCGGGCGACGGGCCGCCGATCACCGGCTACGTAGCCGACAGCGAGCACGACGAGGCGGCTTTCGTCGCCGAGGAAGTGGACCGGCTCGCCGACGAGGGCCTGGCCACCCCCGGCCAGGTGGCGGTGTTCTACCGCACCAACGCGCAGTCGAGGGTCTTCGAGGAAGTCTTCATCCGGGCCGGGATGCCGTACAAGGTGGTCGGCGGGATCCGGTTCTACGAGCGGCGCGAGGTCCGTGACCTGCTCGGCTACCTGCGGCTGATCGCGAATCCGGGCGATGAGGTATCGCTGCGGCGGGTGCTGAACGTGCCCAGGAGGGGGATCGGCGAGCGGGCTGAGGAGTACGTGGCGGCCCTGGCGAACCGGGACAAGATCAGCTTCGCGATGGCGCTCGCGCGGCCGCAGGACGTGCCGGGCATGGCCGCGCGCTCGGTGCGGTCGATCGAGGCATTTAACGACCTGATCGGCGAGCTGCGGGCGGCCGCGCAGGCGGGCAGCCCGGTCGGGGACCTGGCCGAGGCGGTGCTGGACCGGACCGGATACGTTGCCGAGCTGCAGGCCTCCAGCGACCTGCAGGACGCCAGCCGGATCGAGAACCTGACCGAGCTGGTCTCGGTGGCGCGTGAGTTCGACTCGCAGCGCCCGGACGGGACGCTCGCCGACTTCCTCGAGCAGGTATCGCTGGTCGCCGACGCGGATCAGATCCCCGAGGGCCCCGATCACGGCGGCCTGGTCACGCTGATGACGCTGCATACCGCCAAGGGGCTGGAGTTCCCCGTGGTGTTCCTGACCGGCCTTGAGGAGAACGTCTTCCCGCACGAGCGGTCCGTCGGCGATGACAAGGAACTGGAAGAGGAACGCAGACTCGCGTACGTAGGGATCACCCGGGCGCGGGAGCGGCTGTATGTGACCCGTGCTATCGCCAGGGCGTGGTGGGGGCGCCCGGCGTATCACAAGCAGTCCAGGTTCCTGTCCGAGATCCCCGCGCACCTGATCGACTGGCGCCGTGACGAGGCCGCCGCCGCGCCGCCGGCCTCCGAGCGGCTGGCGCGCCGTCCCGGGGTGCACGCGCTCGGGAACCGGCCCGTGCCCTCTCTCGCGCCCGGCGACCGGGTCAACCACGATTCCTACGGGCTCGGCCGGGTGCTGTCGGTCGAGGGCCGCGGTGACGACCCGGAGGCCAAGATTGACTTTGGCGGGGACTACGGGATCAAGCACCTGGTCCTGCGCTACGCCCCGATCGAGAAGCTGTAGATCGCCGGGCTGGCTGAACGGGGCGGTACTTTGGCTATGCCCGCTCCTGCTCCGCCGCGCAGCAGCGGTTACGCTGCGAGCTAGCACGCTCATCTCGCCGGTTCCCGCGGGCGTGCTGGGTCGGGAGGCAGGTCATGAGCAGCATCCGGGTGGTCATCGCCAAGCCCGGCCTGGACGGCCATGATCGCGGCGCCAAGGTAGTCGCCAGGGCGCTGCGCGATGCCGGCGTGGAGGTCATCTACACCGGACTGCACCAGACGCCGGAGCAGATCGTGGCAGCCGCGCTGCAGGAAGATGCCGACGCCATCGGGCTGTCGGTGCTGTCCGGCGCGCACATGACCCAGTTCGGGCGCGTCCTGGAGCTGCTGAAGGAGCAGGACGCGGCAGATATCACGGTATTCGGCGGCGGGATCATCCCCGACGCGGACATTGCCGAGCTGGAGCAGATGGGCGTGGCGAGGATCTTCACGCCGGGCGCGTCCACGCACGAGATCGTGGACTGGGTGCGCTCGGAGCTGGGCAGCGAGACAGCCGCCAGTTAGCGGTCCGTGACCCAGTTGGGTCAGGAGGGCCGGTTCCGACTAGGCTGCCTGCGCAGCGCGAAGCACCGAGCCGCGCGACATTAGCGGATGCAGCGGACGTTGAGGACGGACCCGAGTGGACCTGTTGGAGTATCAGGCGAAGGAACTCTTCGCGGAGTACGACGTTCCGATTCCGGCGGGGATGGTCGCCCACACCCCGCAGGAGGCCCGCGCGATCGCGGCGGACTTCGCCGCCGCCGGGAAGCCGGGCGTAGTCCTGAAGGCCCAGGTGAAGGTCGGCGGCCGCGGCAAGGCCGGCGGCGTGAAGCTGGCCAGCGGGCCAGCGGAGGCGCAGGCCAAGGCCGCGCAGATCCTCGGCATGGACATCAAGGGCCACATCGTGCATTCGGTGCTCGTCGCCGAGGACACCGACATCGCGCAGGAGTATTACCTGTCGTTCCTGCTCGACCGGTCCGAGCGCACGTTCCTTTCCATGTGCTCGGTGCAGGGCGGTGTCGAGATCGAGGAGGTCGCCGTCTCGAGCCCGGAGGCGCTCGCGAGGATCGCGGTAGACCCCCTCACCGGCGTGGACGCGGCCAAGGCGGCCGAGATCGTCGCTGCCGGCGGCCTTCCGCCGGAAGCGCTCAGCGGTGCCGCCGCGCTCGCCGAACGCCTGTGGGCGGTATTCGTCGACGAGGACGCCACCCTGGTGGAGGTCAACCCGCTGGTGCTGACCGGCGACGGCCGCGTCGTTGCGCTGGACGCCAAGGTCACCCTGGACGACAACGCATCCTTCCGGCAGGACTTCGGCCGGTTCGCCGACCCGAGTGCGACGGACCCGCTGGAGGCGCGGGCCAAGGAAAAGCACCTCAACTACGTCAAGCTCGACGGCGAGGTTGGCATCATCGGCAATGGCGCGGGCCTGGTCATGTCCACCCTGGATGTCGTCGCCTACGCGGGCGAGGCGTTCGGCGGGGTCCGGCCGGCGAACTTCCTGGACATCGGCGGCGGCGCGTCCGCCGAGGTCATGGCGAACGGCCTTGAGATCGTCCTGTCCGACCCGTCAGTCCGCAGCGTGCTGGTCAACGTGTTCGGCGGGATCACCTCGTGTGACGAGGTCGCCAACGGGATCGTGTCCGCGATCGGCATGCTCGGCGAGAAGGGCGCGCAGGTGCGCCACCCGATAGTGGTGCGGCTGGACGGCAACAACGCGGCCGAGGGCCGTCGCATCCTCGACGAGGCGGGCATCGCGGTGGTCGAGCAGGTAGCGACCATGGACGACGCGGCGCGCCGCGCCGCCGAACTGGCCTCCGCGGCCGCGACGGGAGCATGAGATGGCAATCTTCCTGACCAGCGCGAGCAGGGTCATCGTCCAGGGCATCACCGGCTCGGAGGGTCGCAAGCACGGGGCGCGGATGATCGCGGCGGGTACCGCGGTGGTCGGCGGCACCAACCCGCGCAAGGCCGGCCAGACCATCGATCTTGCCGGCACGCAGGTGCCCGTGTTCGGCACCGTCGCCGAAGCCATGTCGCAGACCGGCGCTGATGTGTCGGTGATCTTCGTCCCGCCGGCCGGCGCCAAGGCTGCGGTGATCGAGGCGATCGATGCCAGGATGCCGCTGGCTATCGTGATCACCGAGGGCATTCCCGTGCATGACTCGGCGGTGTTCTGGGCGCATGCGCGCGCGACCGGCGGGAGCACCCGCATCGTCGGGCCGAACTGCCCCGGCATCGCCTCGCCCGGCAAGTCCAACGCCGGGATCATTCCCGCCGACATCACCGCCGAGGGCAGGATCGGCCTGGTATCCAAGTCGGGCACGCTGACCTACCAGATGATGTACGAGCTGCGCGACATCGGCTTCTCCACCGCCGTCGGGATCGGCGGGGACCCGATCATCGGGACGACGCACATCGATTGCCTCCGCGCGTTCGCTGACGACCCTGAGACCGACGCGATCGTGATGATCGGGGAAATCGGCGGGGACGCGGAGGAACGGGCGGCCGCGTTCATCGAGCGCAGCGTGTCCAAGCCGGTGGTTGCCTACGTCGCGGGCTTCACCGCCCCCGAGGGCAGGACAATGGGGCACGCGGGTGCGATCATCTCGGGCTCGGCCGGCACGGCACAGGCCAAGAAAGAGGCGCTGGAGAAGGTCGGGGTCAGGGTCGGCAGGACTCCGAGCGAGACCGCCGGCCTGGTCCGCGACCTGATGCGCGCGGGCAGCTGACGCCCCCGCCCCCGTCCCGCCCCCGCCCCCGCCCCGCCCCTGTCCCGCCCCTGTCCCGTCCCGCCCCTCGCCGACAGCTGACCGCGGCAACCGGGCGCCGGGCGCGGTTACGCCGTGACTCCCCGGCGCGCCTACCCGCCGTCGGGGCCCGAAATTGCCAGGCTTGACTATTGTGACTACTTCCGCCGCTCTGGGCGCCCGGCAGGCCAGCACCGTTGAGAGCAGCGGCGCGCATGAGGGGGGACCAGGCCCCGCCCGCCCGCTGGTCGTCACCGGCGCGATCGCGGCGTGCGCGGCAGCCGGAATCGGCATAGTCATCCTTACCTTCCTGGTGCTGGCCGGGTGGATCGCCGCGCCGCACGCGGGGCTTGGCCCCGATGGCCTCACCGGCGTCCTGCGCGTCGCTGCGGCGCTCTGGCTGATCGGCCACCATGTCGGCTTTACCCTGCACGGGGCCGGGCGGATCGGCCTGCTGCCGCTGGGCCTGGTCCTGCTGCCGGGCGCGCTGCTCTGGCGGGCAGGCCGGTGGGTGGTCCGGGCCGGCGGCGTCGGCAGGCTCCGGCATGTCGGCTATGCGGCGCTGGCGCTCGCCGCGCCGTACGCGCTGGTGGCGGGCGCGCTCGCGCTGGCGAGCAGGTCGGTGCTGGCCAAGCCTTCACTGCCGCAGGCCGTGATCGCCTCCTTCCTGCTCGCGCTGACCGCCGGCGGCCTCGGCGGCGCACGCGCCCTGGCCCCGTGGGGGCAGCTGGTCGGCCTGCTGTCGGCCAGGGCTCGATCGGTGATTCTCGGCACGGGCGGCGCGCTGGCAGTGCTCACCTGCGCGGGCGCGGTGCTGGCAGGCGCGTCACTCGGCGCTCATCTCGGCGAATTCACGTCAGTGAACGCGCTGCTCGGCCCCGGCGCGGTCGGGGCGGGCCTGCTGCTGCTCGCCCAGCTTGCCTACGTGCCGAACGCGGTGGTCTGGGCCATTTCCTTTACGCTCGGCCCTGGATTTGCCTTCGGCGCCGGCACTGTGGTGGCGCCAACCGGATCGGCGCTCGGCCCGCTCCCTGCGTTCCCGATGCTCGCCTCGCTGCCCCAGGGCCTGCATAGCGAGGTGCCACCCTGGCTGTCCGTGGCTGTACTAGCCCTGCCCTACCTGGCGGGATGCCTCGGCGGCCTGCTGCTTGCCCGTGCAGCGCCCACTCCGATTCTCGAGGCCGCGCCGATGTGGGGATTCGCGTGCGGTGCGCTGACGGGCTGCGTACTCGGGACGCTGGCAGCGTTCGCGGGCGGCTCGCTGGGCAACGGGCGCCTGACCGCGGTCGGGCCGTCGCCCTGGCAGGTCGCCGTGGTGGGCGCCCTCGAGGTGGGCGTGGCCGCAGCCGTGACCGCCGGCGTTGCCAACTGGCTGCGGTTCCGCGTCGGCCCGGCCACGCCCGGCCTGCGCCAGCCCTACGGCCCGGCCGAGGCGCAGGCTGGCCGCCGCAGTTCCCAGGGCGTCCCTCGTCCCGGCCGCAGCGGCGCGAGCGATGACGGCGGGCACATCATCTACCTCGATCCGTGGGCAGGCGAGCAGGAGACCGGCGGACCGCCGTCGCCGTCCCGCGGGCCCTCAGCGCTCCCTTAGCCGACGCTCCGGCCGCCTTGCTGCTGCCTGCTCACCCGCCGGAGCCCGCGCCCGGCTGCCCGAGCCCTGCGTCGAACGATCGCTCGAACTGGCTAGTGCACGCTTGCTGCGCGGAAGGCGTCTGAGCCCGGTCCAGGCAACGGGCGTAGTTGGAAACCTGCCGGGAAGCCAGCGTGAACAGGGCCAGCATCGCGATCCCGATCAGGGTGGCCAGCGCGCCGAAGAGCGTGCCGGCGATGGCACCGCGCGGCCGCCAGGTGCCATCGCGACGCGCCCGCCGCATCGCGCTGATCGCGAGCCAGCATGCGACGGGACCGATCACTACCGTGAATATCACCAGGTAGATGCCGCGGTGAAGGTTGTGGCCGACCCCGAACAGGGCCAGCAAGCTCAGCATGCCGAAGATCATCGACGCGAAGGCCCGCTGCTGCACCTCCTTTTCCGGCGGCCGGGCCGGCCGGGGCGGCGATGGCCGGCGCTGAGGCACTCCCGGCCCGCCCTCGGCCAGCCAGGGATCTGGCCGCGGCCCGGCCGGCTGCTGCCGGGGCTGCGGGCCACCCGGCGGCTGCGGGCCACCCGGCGGCTGCGGGCCACCCGGCGGCTGCGGGCCACCCGGCGGCCGTGAATATCCGCCGGGCGCCGGCGCAGCGCCCTGGTCGGCGGGCTGCTCAGGGAAGCTGAGCGGAGGCAGCCCGGACGGCGTCCCCGCCGGCTGCTCCGCCCGCGCGGGCAGGCTCAGCGGTGGCTGCGGTCTCTGGTCGGCAGGCAGGGCCGTTCCTCTCCTGATCATCGCGGTGGACCTGGCGGATCCCCACCCCCTATTTCATCACCTTCGGCCGCCCTGCAGGAGCGCGCCCGCGTCCCGGCGCGATCACCGGCCAGCCGGATCTGCGCGTCAGTCGTCCCCGGCGAGCGTGCTCGGCCGGCGCCGTCCGCGATCGCTGTCGCAGCAACGGCTGAGGACCACGATTCAGCTGGTCACCACCGGGGCCACAAACGCCAGAGTTGTCGTGGTGTGATGCACTCCGGATGACTGTGCCCAGCGTCTTGAGTATGCGGGCTGAATAGCGCTCGCACCGCCCGCTGGGCAATTGGAGGTCCACGATGAGCGCTCCCGGCGCTTACCCAGCCGGCCAGTACCCGCCCGGCGGCTTCCCCGCCGCTCCGCTCGGGTACCTTCACGGTGCCCCGGTCAGCTTTGGCGAGGCCATCTCGCAGGCGGTCCGCCACACGTTCGTCTACCGTGGCCGCGCCTCCCGGTCGGCATACTGGTGGTTCATCCTGTTCCAGGGGATTGCCGGCCTTGCCCTGGATCTGGTCTTCTTTGTCCCGGTGTTTGCCCTCGCAGGGGGCGGGGGCAACGGCACAGCCCCCTCGGCGCTTATTTTCCTGCTGTTCGCCTGGACCTTTCTCGTCTTGGTCTGCCTGGAAATGGTTGTCCTGGCCCTGACCGTTCGCCGTCTCCACGACACCGGCAGATCCGGCTGGTGGCTGCTCATCGGTTTGGTGCCGTGGGTGGGCGCGATCACGATCCTGGTCTTCACCCTGCTCGAGGGAACACCAGGGCCGAACCAGTACCAGCCCTAGGCCGCGGCCCCTGGCGGCTCAGCTGAACCGCCCGAACGCGGCGGACGCAAGGCAAGGATCCCCCTGGTGCGGGACAATGACCTGTGCCGAGTCGCCTGATCGTGCTGGTGTCGGGGGCAGGAACGAACCTGCAGGCTCTGCTCGACGCGTGCGCTGACGCCCGTTTCGGCGCCCGGGTAGCAGCGGTCGGCGCCGACCGTGACGGCATCGCCGGGCTGCGGCGGGCCGAGGCCGCAGGAGTGCCAACCTTCACCCGCAGGGTCGGCGACTACCCGCACCGCGAAGGCTGGGACCAGGCCATGACGTCGGCGTGCTCGAGTTGCGAGCCGGATCTGGTGATCTCGGCGGGCTTCATGAAGCTGGCCGGCGCGGACTTCCTTGACCGGTTCGCCGGGCGCTTCATCAATACCCATCCCGCCTTGCTACCGTCGTTCCCCGGCATGCACGCGATCCGGGACGCGCTGCGGTACGGCGTCAAGGTGACAGGCTGCACCGTCTTCATGGTGGACGCGGGGACCGATACCGGTCCGGTCATCGCGCAGGCCGCGGTGCCGGTCCACCACGATGACGACGAGGCCTCGCTGCACGAGCGGGTCAAGGTGGCCGAGCGCGCGCTGCTCGTGCAGACCGTGGGCCGGATGGTCCGCGAAGGGTGGTCCGTCCAGGGCCGGAAGGTGAGGATCGGCGGTTGAGCAAGGTAGCCATCTCCCGAGCCCTCGTCAGCGTCTACGACAAGACCGGCCTGGAACGCCTCGCCCGCGTACTGCACGAGGCCGGAATCGAGATCGTCTCCACGGGCAGCACGGCCGCGGTGATCCTGGCCGCCGGGATCCCGGTGACCAGTGTCGAGACAGTCACCGGATTTCCTGAGTGCCTGGACGGCCGGGTCAAGACGCTGCACCCGGCGGTGCACGCGGGCCTGCTCGCCGATCTCGGCCAGCAAGCGCACCGGGCGCAGCTCGACGAGCTGCAGATCGCGCCATTCGAGCTGCTGGTCTCCAATCTGTACCCGTTCGAGCAGACGGCGGCGAGCGGGGCGGCGCCGCAGGATTGCGTCGAGCAGATCGACATCGGCGGGCCGGCCATGGTGCGGGCCGCCGCGAAGAATCACGCCAGCATGGCCGTCATCACCAGCCCGTCGATGTACGGCGATGTCGAGGCTGCCGTCGTCAGCGGCGGCTTCACGATCGAGCAGCGCCGCAGGCTCGCGGCCCTGGCGTTCGCGCATACCGCCGCCTACGACAGCGCGGTCGCATCCTGGTTCGCGTCCGCATATGCGCCGGACGAGACCGCGCGCGATACCGGCTGGCCGGACGTGATCGGGGCGATGTGGAACCGCCGCGAGGTGCTCCGCTACGGGGAGAACCCGCACCAGCGCGCGGCCTTGTACGTCGGGGGAGCCAGAGCCGGAGCCAGAGCCGGAGCCGGAGCCGGAGCCGGAGCCGGAGCCGGAGCCGGAGCGGGAGCGGGAGCGGGAGCCGGAGCGGGAGCCGGAGCCGGAGCCGGAGCCGGAGCCGGAGCGGGAGCCGGAGCCGGAGCCGGAGCCGGAGCCGACGCCGGGATCGCCGGAGCTGAGCAGCTGCACGGCAAGGCCATGTCCTACAACAACTACGTCGACGCCGACGCGGCCCGGCGCGCTGCCTTCGACTTCGCCGAGCCCTGCGTGGCGATCATGAAGCATTCCAACCCGTGCGGCCTGGCTGTCGGGGCTGACCTTGCCGATGCCCACCGCAAGGCGCACGCCTGCGACCCGGCGTCAGCCTTCGGCGGTGTCATCGCGGCCAACGGCGTGGTCACGGCGGAGCTCGCCGGGCAGATCGCCGAGGTCTTCACCGAGGTGATCATCGCCCCCGGCTTCGATACTGCCGCCCTGGACATCCTGACGCGGAAGAAGAACCAGCGGCTGCTGCGCTGCCCGCCGCCGCAGGCAGGCCAGGACGCCGAGTGGCGGCCGGTCAGCGGCGGGATGCTGCTCCAGTCCGCCGACCGCGTCACCGAGCCGGGCGATGCGCCGCGGAACTGGCGGCTGGCCGCAGGCCCGGCGGCGGGCACCGCGATGCTGCGCGATCTGGCGTTCGCCTGGCGCGCCTGCCGGGCCGTCAAGTCGAACGCGATCCTGCTGGCATCCGGGCAGGCCACGGTCGGGATCGGCATGGGCCAGGTCAACCGGGTGGACTCGGCCCGGCTGGCGGTGGCGCGCGCGGGGGACCGGGCCGCCGGGTCCGCCGCGGCGAGCGATGCCTACTTCCCCTTCGCCGACGGACTCCAGGTGCTCGCCGAGGCGGGCGTGCGCGCGGTCGCCGAGCCTGGCGGCTCGATCCGTGACGAAGAGGTCATCGCCGCGGCGCAGGCCGCCGGGATCACGCTGTACTTCACCGGCGTCCGGCACTTCTTCCACTGACGTCAGCCGGCGTCTGCATGCGGTACTCACCAGGGGCCACGAGCCGTTCCTGCCAGAAGCTCTCCAGCTCCTCGAGCCAGTCGCGCAGCTCGGTGAGCGCGGCGTGCGGCAGAATGAGACCGCAATGACTGCGATCATCCTTGACGGCAAGGCCACGGCCGCCGCGATACGCGCTGACCTGACCCGCCGGGTAGCCAGGCTCGCCGAGCGCGGGATAAGGCCAGGGCTCGGCACGGTGCTGGTCGGCGACGACCCGGGCAGCCGGGTCTACGTCAACGCCAAGCACCGGGACTGCGCCCAGGTCGGCATCCTGTCGATCCGCCGTGACCTGCCCGCGGACGCGACCCAGCAGCAGGTGCAGGACGTCGTCGCCGAGCTGAACGCCGACCAGGCGTGCACCGGGTACATCGTGCAGCTCCCGCTGCCGGACGGCCTCGACCCGCAGCCCGTGCTGGCGCTGATGGACCCGGCCAAGGACGCGGACGGCCTGCACCCGGTCAACCTCGGGCGGCTCGTGCTGGGGGAGCCGGGCCCGCTGCCCTGCACGCCGCACGGGATCGTGGAGTTGCTGCGCCGCTTCGACGTGCCCATCGCCGGCGCCGACGTCACCGTGATCGGCCGCGGGATTACCGTCGGGCGCTCGCTGGGACTGCTGCTGACCCGGCGCAGCGAGAACGCTACCGTGACCCTCTGTCACACCGGCACGAAAGACCTGTCCAGCCATACCCGAAACGCGGACATCGTGGTAGTTGCCGCCGGCCGGCCAGGCTTGCTGACCGCGGACATGATCAGGCCAGGGGCGGCCGTCCTGGACGTGGGCATCACCCGCACGGACGCGGGCCTGGTCGGCGACGTCGACCCTGCCGTTGCGCAGGTGGCAGGCTACCTGGCGCCGATGCCCGGTGGCGTCGGCCCGATGACCAGGGCCATGCTGCTGGCCAACGTCGTGGATGCCGCGGAGACCGGGTCTACCGGAGCTACCGGACCTACTAACCAGTAACATGTGTGCGGGGCACTGAGCCGGGTACCCCGGATGCGCGCGGCCGGCGCCGTTTGGCAGGCTTTACCTGCCGCTGCCGGCCATTTCGTGCCCGGCGACGTGCCGTCAGTGTCGGGTCCGCAGCTGTGCATAGAGAGGTCGGCCGCCGGTCATGAACATCGTCGTCTGCGTGAAGCAGGTTCCCGACACCGCGTCGGAGCGCACGCTCTCCTCCGCCGACTCGACCCTTGATCGTGACTCGGCCGACGCCTTGATCAACGAGCTCGACGAGTACGCGATCGAGGAAGGGCTGCGCCTGGCCGAGGCGCACGGGGGCGAGGTGACCATCTTGTCGATGGGCCCGCAGCGGGCCAGCGAGTCCATCCGCAAGGCGCTGTCGATGGGGGCGGACAAGGCAGTGCATCTGCTCGACGACGGCCTCGCCGGATCCGACGCGCTGCAGACCTCCGCGGCGATGGCCAAGGTACTCGGCCGGATCGGTTTCGACCTGGTCATCCTCGGCTCGGAGTCCACCGATGCCCGGATGGGCGTGCTGGCCGCGATGCTGGCCGAGCGCCTCGGCGTGCCGCAGATGTCCTTCGCCAGCAAGGTGGAGATCGACGGCACCGCGATCAGCATCCATCGGCTGGCCGACTATGGCTACGACAAGGTCGAGGCAGCCCTCCCGGCGGTCGTCAGCGTCGTGGAGAAGATCAACGAGCCGCGGTACCCGTCCTTCAAGGGGATCATGGCGGCGAAGAAGAAGCCCGTCGAGACGCTCAGCCTCGCCGACGCCGGGATTGACCCGGCCGAGGCGGGCCTGGCCGCCAGCGCCACCGAGGTGGTGAGCTTCGCCAGGCGGCCGCCGCGGCAGGCGGGCACGATCGTGTCCGACGACGGTGATGGCGGGGTCAAGGCGGCCGATTACCTCGTGGCGCAGAAGTTCATCTGACCAGCACTCCAAGGGGCAAGGATCCATCGGAAGGACTGCAGCGCATGGCTGAGATCCTCGTACTCGTCGAGCACTCCGGCGACGCCGTCAAGAAGGTCAGCTTCGAGCTGCTGACCCTGGCGCGCAAGTTCGGCGAGCCCGCGGCCGTCTGGACGGGGCCGGGCGCCGACGACGGCAGGGAGCGCCTGGCCGAGTTCGGCGCGGCGAAGGTGTACGTCGCCGCCGGCGAGGAGTTCGACGACTACGTGGTGGCGCCCAAGGCGGAGCTCCTGGCCGCGCTGATGGCGGACAAGTCGCCCGCGGCGGTCCTGGTCGCGAGCACGGCGGAGGGCCGGGAGGTCGCCGCCCGGCTGGCGGTCAAGACCTCCAGCGGCCTGCTCACCGACGCGATCGACATTGGCGAGGGGCTGGTCGCCGAGCAGTCGATCTTCGGCGGCGCGATCGTCGTCCAGTCGAGGGTCCGGTCCGGCACGCCGATCATCGCGGTCCGGCCGAACGCGATCACGCCGGAGACTGCCCCGGCGGCAGCCGAGATCGAGCAGGTCAGCGTTCAGATCAGCGATGCGGCGAAGGCCGCGCACGTCACCGAGCGCGTGGTCGCGGAGCGCAGCGACCGGCCCGAGCTCACCGAGGCGTCGATCGTGGTCTCCGGCGGCCGCGGGGTGGGCAAAGCGGAGAACATGGCCCTGATCGAGGAACTCGCCGACCTGCTCGGCGCCGCCGTGGGCGCGTCACGGGCCGTGACCGACGCCGGCTGGTACCCGCACCAGTTCCAGGTGGGCCAGACGGGCAAGATGGTCTCGCCGCAGCTCTACCTGGCGGTCGGCATCTCGGGCGCGATCCAGCACCGGGCCGGCATGCAGACCTCGAAGACGATCATGGTGGTGAACAAGGACCAGGAGGCGCCGATCTTCGAGCTCGCTGACTTCGGCGTGGTCGGGGACCTCTTCAAGGTCGTTCCCCAGATGATCGAGGAGATCGGCAAGCGCGCCCAGTCCTGACAAGCGAATTTGCCGGGGAGCCGCCCGGCCCGCTCCCGGCTAGGCTGAGGCCATCATGGGGAACATCGAGCGCGCCGACGGCCGCCCGCAGCCTGGACCGGATTCCCGGCCAGATCCGGGTTCGCCGGTGTACCTCGATCACGCGGCCACCACGCCGATGCTCCCCGAGTCACTGGCCGCGATGACCGAGGAGCTCGCGCAGGTCGGTAACCCGTCCTCACTGCACAACGCCGGCCGCCGGGCGCGCCGGATCGTGGAGGAGTCACGCGAGCAGATCGCTGAGGCCTACGGAGCCCGTCCGAGCGAGGTGGTCTTCACCGGCGGCGGCACCGAGGCGGACAATCTCGCGATCAAGGGCCTGTTCTGGGCCCGCCGGGCCGCCGATGACGGTCGCCGGCGGGTACTCGCGACCGCGATCGAGCATCATGCGGTCCTGGACTGCGTGCACTGGCTGGCTGATCACGAGGGAGGCCGCGCGCAGTGGCTGCCGGTGGACGAGACCGGGCTGCTGAGCCCTGCCGTCCTGTGCGATGCCATCGCGGCCGACCCCGGCAGCGTCGCGCTGGTGAGCGTCATGTGGGCCAACAACGAGGTCGGGACGGTGCAGCCGATCGCCGAGCTGGCCGAGATCGCGCGCGAGCATCAGATCCCCTTCCACAGCGACGCGGTCCAGGCAGCCGGCCAGCTGCCGGTCGATCTCGCGGCGACCGGCGCCACCGCGCTCACCATCACCGCGCACAAGATCGGCGGCCCGGTGGGCGTCGGCGCGCTGCTGCTGGCCAGGAGAGCTGACCTGGTGCCGGTGCTGCACGGCGGCGGTCAGGAGCGCGACGTGCGCTCGGGCACCCTCGACGCCCCGGCGATCAGGGCGTTCGCCGTGGCCGTCCAGCTGGCCACCATGCGCAGGATCGACGAGGCCAAGCGGCTGGCCGAGCTCAGGGACGACCTGATCGCCCGCGTGCTCGCCGCGGTCCCGGACGCCATGCTGAACGGCGCGCGGGACGGCAGCGGGGCGTCGGGCGGGGCGCAGGCCACGGCGCCGCTCGGCCAGGGCAGGCTGCCGGGCAACGCTCACTTCTCGTTCCCCGGCTGCGAGGGCGACGCGCTGCTGATGCTCCTGGACGCCAGGGGAATCGCCTGCTCGACCGGATCTGCCTGCACGGCGGGCGTGGCGCAGCCCAGCCACGTGCTGCTGGCGATGGGCGCGGACGACGCGCGGGCCCGCGGATCGCTGCGGTTCTCGCTCGGCCATTCCAGCTCCCAGGCGGATGTCGACGCGCTGGGCGCGGTGATCGGCGAGGTCGTCGAGCGTGCCCGCCGCGCCGCCCGCTGACCGGACGCCACGGTATCGGCGTGGCCCTCACCCAGCCCGGCCCCTGGGCAGCGTGATGACAATCTTCGACCCGGCCACGTCGGTGGTCCTCGCCCAGGGCGACGGCGTCGCGCATATTCTCGAGGAGCGATGACTACTCTGCGCGTGCTCGCCGCCATGTCCGGCGGCGTCGACTCGGCGGTGGCCGCTGCCCGGGCTGCCGAGGCCGGCCATGACGTGACCGGGGTGCATCTTGCCCTGTCGTCGAACCCGAGCTCCTACCGGACCGGCGCCCGCGGCTGCTGCACGCTCGAGGACGCGCGCGACGCTCGCCGGGCCGCGGACGTGATCGGCATCCCGTTCTACGTGTGGGACATGGCCGAGCGGTTCCATCAGGACGTCGTCCAGGACTTCGTGGCCGAGTACGCGCGCGGCAATACGCCCAATCCCTGCCTGCGCTGCAACGAGAAGATCAAGTTCGCCGCCGTGCTGGACCGGGCGGTAGCGCTCGGCTTCGACGTCGTCTGCACTGGTCATCACGCCCGCCTGGATCGGCCGGTTCCGGCGGCCGGGCCGGGCGCTGCTGGTCAGCCCCGCGCTCCCCGCCCGCCGGCGGACGGCCGCCGGCGCCTGCGCCGCAGCGTCGACCTGGCGAAGGACCAGTCCTACGTGCTCGCGGTCCTGACCGGCGATCAGCTGGCGCGGGCCATGTTCCCGCTCGGCGACAGCACCAAGGACCAGGTCCGCAAGGAGGCAGCCGAGCGCGGGCTCGCCGTCGCCGACAAGCCCGATAGCCATGACGTCTGCTTCATCGCCGACGGGGACACCAGGAAGTTCCTCGACGGCCAGCTGGGGGTGGCGCCGGGCAGCATCATCGACCAGGCCGGTCAGGTGGTCGGCAGCCACGACGGCACGCACGGCTTCACGGTCGGCCAGCGCAGGGGGCTGCGGATCGACACGCCGGCGCAGGACGGCAGGCCACGCTACGTGCTGGACATCGAGCCGGTCGCACGAACGGTGACCGTCGGCCCCGCGGCAGCGCTCGACGTGCTGGAGATCGAGGCCAGGCGCCCGGTCTGGAGCGGATGCCGTCCGCCGGCGGGCCCGGTCGACTGCCTGACGCAGTTGCGCGCCCATGGGGCCACCTACCCGGCGCGGGCCTGGCAGGACGGCGACACCCTGAGAATCAGGCTGAGCCAGCCTGCCCGCGGCATCGCCAGGGGCCAGGCGGCCGTCCTCTACGACGGCGACGCCGTCCTGGGCAGCGCCACCATCACCAGCGCGCACCGCTGAAAGAGGAAACCGGAAACTCGGCTAGCGCCGCCCCGCTGCCTCGATGAATAACCTGCGGCTGATCGCCCCGACGTGATGGGTCGGCTTCTGAAACATCGCCGCCGACGGGTAGCCGTCGTCGACATGGAACCCGCAGAGCGCGAAACCCTGGCGTCTGTAGTAAGCGTGCAGCCGATAATTGGTCGTCCAGGCATTCACCCTGATCCAGGCCGCTCCATGGTCACGTCGGCCAGTTCTGCCTGCCCAATCCAGGAGCTCGGCACCGAGGCCCACGCCTCCGTAGGATCGTCCTACCACCAGGCGGTGAACGTGGATCGCGGGGTCATGGCGCCATCGCCTGGGCCAGGCCAGGTTCTCGTCCGTGTCGGTGGTGATGGTCGCCGCTGGCGTGGCGCCGTCCCAGCCGATCCAGGTTCTCTCGCGCCGCAGGTCGTTCAGGATCCGGCCGTTGCGCCCGGCCAAGTTGGGCCACGGCGCAGACCATTGATCAGTGTTCTTCGTCCGTAACCACACGGCGGCATCATCGACGAGGCGGACGATGACTCCCAGATCGTGCTCTGAAGCGCGGCGGAGCACCAGCGGCCACCATGTCATAGTTCCATATTCAAACAAACTGTGGCGCGCTTGCGTCTTAAGGGTGCAGATCGGCCCCCGAAGTCACCATGCGGACTTGCGGGGCGGCCAGGAACCCCGTCGAGGCCAGGCCGCTGCCAGCAGTTGCCCACGACACTGATGTGGCCGGGCAGGTCGACAGCACCGCGTCACCTTCCCCGGCCATGTCATGACCTGGGCAACTCCCGTCGGCATCAAAGCTCGATTTTTGTCACTCCCGCATCAGGCGGCATGTAGCGTTGCTCTCTGGCTGTCGGCGCTGCGGCTCGGTCAAGCTGTGAGCAGCGTCGACAGCGCATGCAGACTGCCTGTCAGCTCCCGTCTGGGCGAGCGTCATTGATCCGGAAGCGCATTACTGACAATCAGCGTGGGTCGTAGTGCTCATAGCGGTACTGCAGGGATGGACGACCGTGACGCTTTGCCATGACACACCTCCTCGGTTTATCTCGTGTCCTCAGTCATGAGGACTCGGTTCATCTCGTGTTCCTCAGTCACGGGGATTTCCCCATGACTGCCCCCGTGCTCCCCGCTCAGCGGCAGGACCCACGGAAGTCTGCGTTGTCACCTGCAACAGCCCGGCAGCTTTCGCTGCCGGGTCGATAGCCGAAACCGCCTAGCTGGTGTCGCCCCGTTCAGTGCTATTAGCGCCAACCACGTCGGCCTCAGGGGGACTCGTGATCTCAGGCGGAACGCGGCCGACATCGACAACGAACTGATTCCTGTCGGCGGGGTACACACTGATCGTGAGCCGGAATGGCTGGCAGTCCTCATCGAAAGCAGTCCTGCGGACCTCGAACACAGCCACTCGTCCGTCGCCTGGCAGCTTGAAAAATACCGTCTCGTCTGCGTCGGGCGCACGCACCGTGATCTTGTCGCGATAGCCGCCCTGCCTGAGCGTGAGCTTGGTACCCAGGTACGCGACCGCGCCCTCGTCGATGTTCGGCGCCTGTATGAGCCGCAGCGCGCCCCGTTCCACCAGGCTCATGGGATAGAACGAGGTCTGTAGCGACCAGGGAGTGCTATCGATGGAGCGCTGCTGATGTCGGCTGACGACTGACGCGTCGCGCGCCAGTCGCAGTTCCGCGGCGACTATCTCTGTCGCCTGCTGGATCTCCACCCTGGGCGCGGTACTGGCTGGCTCGCGCAGCGTCGCTTCGACCTCCGCGACATAGACCGGGCCCTCGTCGTCGCGACCGGTGTCCGGATCGCCGGTCAGGGTGGTGACATAGGGGTCGATCTTCTCAACAACGAAGGTTCCCTGGCCGGGGCGCGTCTCCACCAGGCCCCTGGTTATGAGCCACTTCATGGCATCCCGGACGGTGTTGCGGGATGCGTTGTTGTACTGCTCCCTGAGCTCGAGCTCGGTGGGCACCTGGGCACCACGAGCTAGCGCTCCAGACTCGATTTTTTGGCGCAGGTCGTCGGCAATCTGACGGTACATGGGATCAGGCATCGGGCCTCCCAAAGATCCCAACAGCACCAACCACCTGAGCCAGGTCGTTGGTAAGGATTACCTCAGCCGTCCATGTGGCCAGAATATTTGGGCTCATCCCATTGCCTTTGGTTCCAAGAGATGCCAGCATGAAATCAAGGTACCAGAGGTTGGGATGACTAGGACAGCAGGGTTCATGCGGATCATGCTAGCAGTACCAGTGCTTGGGAGCGCAAGGGACTTGCCAACATGTGCCGAGAAAAACTGGCCGGCTAGCCGAAGCCCAGCTATGCATACCGGGTCAAGTTGGCCCAGATCGGAGCCCGCGAGAGCGCCGAAGGCCGGGAAGGGGAACCCGCCATGGTCGCACCAGCCGTCATCGCCATCGCCATACTGGCAGCCCTCATCATCGTGATCTTCATCGCCGTCATAGCAGCCAGCGTCCTGGTGACCCTGCAAGTCCACCGGGAAGAGCGGCAGTTCCGCCGGAACGGCCGGCGCCTGACGCTGACCCGTCCGGCACCCAGCCGATGGGCCCGGCTGGCACGATCGGTGTGCGGTGTCTATGTCTACAGCAGGGATCATGAGTCCCTCAAGGACGTCCATGCCGGGGAAGAGCCTCCCTGGTACGAACGCAGCAGCGGCCCGAACTGGCGCTAGCGCCACAGGCACTGGACCTCCTAAAGATCCCAACAGCACCAACTGCATAGGCAGGCCGACTGATGAGAATGATCTCAGCCATCCAAGTGATTAGAATTTCTGGTCTTAATCCGTTGTTTTTGGGGACGGCAAGTGTCACCATGGCTTTAAGGTACTAGATGTTGGGATGACTAGAACGGCAGGGTTCATGCGGATCATGCTAGCAGTCCCAGTGCTTGGGAGCGCAAGGGACTTGCCAACGTGTGCCGACCAGAACCGGCTGCTCTGGCCAGCAGCTCAGCAGCGCATACCGGGTCAAGTTGGCCCAGATCGGAGCCCGCGAGAGCGCCGAAGGACCGGGGAAGGGAACCGTCATGGTCGCCATCGTCCTACTGACAGCCGCATTGCTTATCGTCCTCTTCGCAGGCATCGCCATGGTGACCTGGGCGATCCATCGGGAGGAGCACTTCTGGACGCTGACCCGGGTGGCGCCCGGCGGTTGTGCCCGGCTGGCACGGTCCGTGTGCGGCGTCTACATGAGCGGAATGGGCGAGGCGCCTGCCCTGGACCTTCGACTCGAGGATGAGGCCGCCCGGTACGAATACAGCGGCGGCCCGAGCTGGAGCTAGCGAGCGCAGTACCGGCGCTGGCTCCGGAGGCCTCCGCGCCGCACCGTCACCGGGGGTGGTGCGGCGCGGAAGGCCATTACGCTGTGGAATATGGCGAATCTTCCGGGTCAACCAGATCCCGCGGCGCGCGTCAGTTCTCTCCGCGCGGCGGACTCCGACCGGGACCGGGTGGCCGAGGTGCTGCGCCAGGCCGCCGGAGACGGCAGGCTGACCCTCGACGAACTCGATGAGCGGCTCGGCCAGGTATATGCGGCCAGGACCTACGCCGAGCTTGAGCTCCTCACCCGCGATCTGCCGAAGGCCGACCACCTTGGCCACGCCGCCGGCGACTCCGTGACCGCCGGCCGGATCGGCGGCCAGCCGACGTCGCGGCTCGCGGTTGCCCTGATGAGCGGGTTTCGCCGGGCCGGAAGCTGGGTCGTGCCGCGCCGGTTCACCGCGGTCGCGCTGATGGGCGGCGGCGGGCTCGACCTGCGAGACGCTCGGTTCGCCGAGCCCGAGGTGACCATTGTCTGCGTCGCGGTGATGGGCGGCGTGGAGATCATCGTGCCGCAGGACGCCGAACTGGTCGTGCACGGCATCGGCGTCATGGGCGGCATCAACGCCCCGCGGGCTCAGCCGGGCCACCCCGGCGCCCCGAGGATCGTGGTCCGCGGGTTCGCGCTGATGGGCGGCATCGACGTGAAGCGCAGAGCGCCCCGCGATCAGGAAGGCGGCAGGCCGCTCCCGCCGCGTGACGACGAAGGCGGCAGGCCGCTCCCGCCGCGTGACGACGAAGGCGGCAGGCCGCTCCCGCCGCGTGACGAC
>Ga0209871_1000067_pt1 | contig 30620 bp, 25 predicted proteins | sample OrgsoiDNA2013045_FD_185795 | JGI IMG/M metagenome (GOLD analysis project Ga0209871, IMG submission 185795) | Permafrost soil microbial communities from the Arctic, to analyse light accelerated degradation of dissolved organic matter (DOM) -... | ecosystem: Environmental > Terrestrial > Soil >... | reverse complement strand
CCCGTCAGCAGAGATCCCGAGCGGAAGTACCTCGGCGCTCAGCGAGTGCTGCACCGTGTGCGACAGTGCTGCCCTCAGCCCTGCGACAGGCGGCGCGGGGCACAGCGCCACCAGGCTGGCCGGCCTGGCTCTGGCCGGACGCGCCCGGTGGGCGGCCGGTGCCGCGGCTGAGCTGCAGCCGCCGAGCGTCAGGCTCATGATGGCGATGACGCCCGGCAGGGCCGCGCGGAGCCGGCCCGCCGGCCCGCGCTTTCGGCTGCGGTCCCCGCCGCCGCAGTGCCCGGTGAGCCGCCTCATCGTGGTACCGGGCTACCAGTCGTAGCCACGGGCGCCGAGGATGCTCATGATCGTGCTCGACGCCAGGGCGGAGTAGGCCGGGACGGCGCTGCTCCAGCCGATGCTCGACGCGCCGTGCACCGAGTCCTCGTAATCGGTCACGGCGCCAGAGTCCTCGTAGCCCCGGATATCAAACCAGTGGAAGATCGTCTGATCCATGGGATTCCCGGCCAGATGCGGTCCGCCGGCGACTTCATAGGCATTTCCCGCGAGCGGGGCTCCGCCGTTGTGATTTATGTCCGCTACCAGATCAATCTCATAAGTCCTGATCTGCGAACTGGTGGGAGATAACGGCAGGGCTACCGCGACGTAATCGTTTCGGCTCTGATTCCGGTTCAGCACGTCTGGCACCGGGTAGCCGTTCCCGGCCCACCAGGCGGTCCCCGAAGTGGTGGTCTGGAGTTCCCTGGCTGCCGTCACCTGGCTGACGTTTTTGCCCATCTGCGCCAGCATCTCCGAGATCGTCGCCGGGCCGCAGAAGTAGTTGCGAATCTGGGCCTGCTGGGTGGCGGCCAGCACCTTCGCAGCGGGGAGGACGCTGAGGCACGCCCGGCTGGTGCACTTGCTGTCCGAGCTCGCAACCTCCCGCGTGACCTGCAGGGAACTAAGAGCCTGCTGCTGCTTCTCGACATTGACCGACGTCATGTAGGCGCTCATCGCCGGCTCCGCGAGGTCCCTCTTCGCGGTCCTGGCGACGACGTCATGCGCGCTGGCCGCTGGTGCGCCGGGCCAGCCGGCCGGCCCGCAGAGAACCGCGATCGCGACTAACCGGGTCACCCACGCCCGACACCACATGATTCCTCCGGTTCCTCAAATGAGATATGTATTCTGGTGAAAGGGATATCTTCTAGCGGTTTCGGGCATAGCAAAGCCGCCTGGCTACTACCTTATTTAGGCGGACAAGCGTGCACCGGGTATGTACGACTAGGTTACGTGAATAAGCAGCCGGGTGTCCGGAAATTAGAATTGAAAAGACGGCCGCGAGAGCCGGCAGCTCACCTTGCCAGGCGCCGACCCGCAGCCAGGCTGCTCGGCCGCGCGCCGCGCGCCGCGCCCCGCGCGCCGCACCCCGCGCGCCGCACCCCGCGCGCCCGCGGCCGGACTCAGCCGGCTAAAGGGGCGCGACCAGCGGCGACGTCGTGCCGCGACTGCCCTCCGGATCAGCACGAAGGTCGGATGACTGGAGATCTGGCCGATCTATGGCTAGCTAGCATAATTCGCCCAAATGGCGAGGTAAATCGCAACATATCGATTCGGTGACGGTCTGCTGTCTCAGCCCGTCGCAGCGTTGACATAGCAGATACATCGGATCTATTTTCCAGGCACGTAGCCCGGCGGACGCCCAGTCGAGCAGAGCGCGAAGGCGCGCACCGCAGGCCTGAGGGAGTACACAGGAGGACCGATGGCACTTCGTAGACGCTTCGGCGTCTGCGCCGCAGCCGCCGCGGCGGCCGTGGCGCTGCTCGCAGGATGTAGCTCAGGCTCCACGAGCGCAAGCACCTCCTCAACGTCAGGGGGGCCGATCAAGATTGGGATCGACCTCACCTACAACAACACGGCGTTCTGGGCCGCGTACATCAACTACGAGACGCAGTACGCCAAGCAGCTGCACATCAAGCTGATCGGCCCGCTGCTCGCGGCGGCCAACGCCAGCCTGCAGAACCAGCAGATCGAGGATCTGGTCAACGAGGGCGCCAAGGCCATCGTGGTCAACCCGGAGACCGCGACAAGCCTCGGCCCGGCGATCAGCTATGCGGCCAAGCACAACGTAAAGCTGATCTCGGTGGACACGATCGTGGGCGTCGGCAAGGTATACATGGTCGTCCGCGCCTCTAACCTGCTCTACGGCGAGGATGCCTGCGCCTACATCAGCTCGCGGGTCAAGTCCGGCTACGTCCTTGACCTGGAGGGTGACCTGACCTCATCCAACGGCGCTGACCGGGCGAACGCCTTCGATGCCTGCATGGCGGCCAATGACCCGGGCGTCAAGCTCCTGAAGGATCCGACGGTATGGGTCGACCCGACGGCAGTGACCGACGCGCAGAACGCCGTTAACGCCTACGGCAGCAAGCTCAAGGCCATCTACTCGGCGTGGAGCAGTCCGGACACCGGCATCATTCCGCTGCTGAAGTCCAAGCACCTGACCGGCAAGGTACTCGTGGTCAGTGACGACGGCGTTCCGTTCGAGATGTGCGACATCTCCAAGGGCCTCACCGATGCGGCCCAGTCCCAGCCGGCCAACCTGTACGCCATGTGGGCGCTGAAGTACGCGGTCGACGCCGCGAAGGGGGTCAAGCTATCAGCAGGCCAGCCGGGTGGCGGCGCACCGGCCTTGCAGATGGTCAGCTATCAGGGCGACTCCAATCTCGCTGACCCGATCGTCGCCCCGTTTGTGACCAAGGCCAGCCAGAGCATCACCGTCAAGCCCGTCGATGGGCTTCCCGGCACCGTGACAACCACCCCCGTCACCGACAGCCAGCTGTGGGGGAACGTCTACGGCGCCACCCACGGCGGCGTCTGCAGCGCGGCTGCCGCGGCCGGATGACGATGACCGACCCGCCTGCTGCCTCCTCGGCCGCCCCCCCAGTCGTCGAGGCAGCAGGCATTCACAAGCGCTTCGGCAGCACCCAGGCGCTGCGCGGGATCGATCTCGCGCTCCAGCCAGGGCGGTGCCTCGGCCTGGTCGGGCGCAACGGCGCCGGGAAGTCGACGCTCGTGTCCATCCTCTCCGGCATATACCCGGCAGATGCCGGCGAGGTGAGGCTCTACGGCGCGCCTGCGCCGCCGCTCGGCGACGTGGACGCCTGGCGCAGCAAGCTCGCCACTGTGTACCAGCACTCGATGGTCGTCCCGACACTCACGGTGGCCGAGAACGTCTTCCTGGCACATCAGCCACGCCGGGGCGGCGTCGTCGACTGGCGCGGCATGCGCGAGCAAGCACGCGAGATCATGCTGGAATGGGGCTTCCCGATCGACGTGCGGCTGCCCTGCGCGAGCCTGACCGTCGAGCAGCGGCAGATCGTGGAGATCGCCCGGGCACTTGCCGCCGGCACGCGGTGCCTGCTGCTGGACGAGCCGACGGCCGCGCTGGAGCGGGACGCGGTCCAGCGGCTGTTCGTGCGGGTCAGGCAGATGGTAGCCAGCGGCGTGGCCGTCATGTACATCTCGCATCACCTTGAAGAGGTATTCGAGATCTGCCAGGACGTCGCGGTGATTCGTGACGGCGAGCTCGTGCTCATGGCGCCGACGGACGAAGTTTCCAAGGACCAGCTCGTCACCGCAATGGTCGGGACGGCGGCTGCGCTGCCCGCGACAGCCAGCCAGCCAGCTAGCGCGACCAGCGGCGCCCGCACGGCCAGCGTCGTCGTCCAGGCTCCCGATGACGCGGCCCCCCGCCTCGTTGTCGACCACGTATCGGCCGAGTCAGCTCGGGGGTCGCTGCGCGACATCTCCCTTGAGGTGCGCCCGGGCGAGCGGGTCGGCGTGACCGGCCTGCTCGGCGGCGGCGCGGCGACACTGGCACGCGTCGTGGCCGGCGCCGAGCCCTACGAGTCGGGCCAGGTGCTGCTGGACCGCCGGCCGCTCACCCCTGGTCGGCGGGATCTCGCGATGCTGGCGGGCGTGGGCTACATCCCTGAGGACCGCCAGGCGGAGGGCTACGTCTCGCTCCTGTCCGTCGCCGAGAACAGCACGATGACCATCATGGACTGGCTCTCCGGCAAGCTCGGCTGGCTGCGTCCGCGAGCCAGGACGAGGGCCGCGACGCCGCTCGCCCGGCGCCTGTCCATCGTGTCGGCCGGCCTGGCGCAGCCTGTCGGCGAGCTGTCCGGCGGGAACCAGCAGAAGGTGACCGTAGCGCGGGCCATCGTCCGGCGGCCGCGCCTTATCGTCGCCATCACGCCGACCAGGGGCGTGGACGTCGCCTCTAAGTCGCTGCTGCTGCAGGAACTCGCCGAGATCACCGCCGAGAGCGGTGCCGGGCTGCTGCTGGCTACCGACGAGCTCTCCGACCTGGTGATCTGTGATCGGGTCGTCGTCCTGGTCCGCGGCGAGCGCTTCACTGAGTTCACCGAGCCCCCATTCGACCGTGAGGCGCTGATCTCGGCCACCGAGGGACTTGCGCGTAATGGCGCCAGCCGGCCAGGCGGCCTGACCCAGCCTGAAGGACAGGAGCCAGCATGAGAGAGATCGGCCGTCGCAACGCGGCGAGCGATCAGGGCAGGGTCGCCGAGCCAGTGGCGCAGCAGGACCCCCCGGAGCGGGGCCGGGCCGCGGTGGAGGCCATCATGCAAGGCCGCAGTCGTCAGGCGGCGGCGGTCTCTGTGCTGCGCGAGGCAGCGCTGGTGCCCGTCATCATCCTGCTCGTCGTCGTGGGGACTTTCGTCAACAGCGCGTTCTTCACTGTCTCGAACTTCAGCGGCATCGGGCAGCAGATATCCGCGCTCGGCGTGACCGTCGTCGGGGAGAGCCTCATCTTGCTGATCGGCGGCATGGACCTGTCGCTGGAAGGCACGTACGGGCTGGCTCCGATGGTCGCGGCGTGGCTGATGGTGCCGGTGGCGGCGTACGGGTCCGGGCTCCTGCTCAGCCCCGCCCTGGCGATCCTCGTCCTGCTGGCGGTGGGCGCAGGCGTCGGCATCGTGAACGGCCTGCTGATTGTGAAGGGACGGCTGAATGGGTTCATCGTGACCCTCGGCATGACGATCGTGCTGGCCGGGCTGCAGCTCGGCATTGTCGGCGGGAACAGCGTGTTCAATCTCCCGGCATCGTTCAATTACCTGGGTGCCGCCAGCATCGGCAGCGTGCCGGTCTGCCTCATCGTGGCCGTGATCATCTTCGCGGGTGTCGGGCTCTTTCTCCGGTACCACCGCGTCGGCCGGGCGATCTACGCGGTCGGGGGCAGCCTGGAGGCCGCGCGCGCCGCGGGGATAAAGGTCGACCGGATCAGAATCGGGGTCTACGTGGCAGGCAGTGTCCTCGCCGCGGTAGGCGGCCTGATGGAGGCCGGACGGGTCAGTGCCGTTACGGGCCAGCAGGGATATCAGGAAGGGATCATCTTCTCGGTCTTCGCCGCCGCGGTGATCGGCGGCGTCAGCCTGAAAGGCGGCCGGGGAAACATGGTCGGTGCCGCGTCCGGGGTCGTGCTGCTCGGGCTGGTGCAGAACATCCTCGATCTCTCCCTGGTTTCCAACTACTGGATTGAGGCCGTGACCGGCGGGGTCATCCTCGTCGCGCTCGTGCTCGCGAGGATCATCGGCGGCGAGGCGGCCGCGGAATGAGCATGCACAGCCCCGCGAAACGGGCTCCACGGGTGACCGCCGCAGGCGCCGCCGATGGCCACGGGCTGGGCCGATGACGAAGATCCTCGGCTTCGACACCTACGACGTGCGCTTCCCCACTTCGCGCACCCTGGACGGCTCGGACGCCATGAACCCGAGCCCGGACTACTCGGCCGCCTATCTCGTGCTGCGGACGGACTCCCCGGACGAACTCGCCGGACACGCCCATGTGTTCACGATCGGCCGCGGGAACGAAATCCAGCTCAGCGCCGTACGGGCGCTCGAGCCATTCCTGGCCGGCCAGGACCTCGACGAGACGCTCGCTGACCTCGGTGGCCTATCCCGCACCCTTGTCGGCGACAGCCCGCTGCGCTGGCTCGGCCCGGAGCGCGGGGTCGTGCACATGGCGATAGGCGCAGTCCTGAACGCCTGCTGGGACATGGCAGCGAGGCGGGCAGGCAAGCCGCTCTGGCAGCTGCTCGCCGATCTGCCGGCGCAGGAGCTTGTCGACCTCATCGACTTCCGCTACCTCAGCGACGCGCTGACCCGTGAGGAGGCACTTGAGCTGGCCGAACGCGGGGCCGTCGGCCGGGCCGACCGCGTCGCCGCCCTAGAGCGCGATGGCTACCCGGCATACACCACGACGCCCGGCTGGCTCGGCTACTCCGACGAGCGGCTGGCCGAGCTGTGCGCGGAGGCGGTCGCTGACGGCTTCACTCAGGTCAAGCTTAAAGTGGGCGCCCGGCTCGATGATGACGTCCGCCGCTTCAGGATCGCCCGGGAGGTGGCGGGCGATCAGATCGGCATCGCACTGGACGCGAACCAGGTCTGGGACGTGCCGACAGCGATCCCCTGGATCCGCGCGCTCGCCGACCTGCGGCCCGCGTGGATTGAGGAGCCAACCAGCCCGGACGACATCCTGGGCACGGCCCGAATCCGCCGGGAGGTGAATCCGATCCGCATCGCGACCGGCGAGCACGTTGCCAACCGGGTCATCTTCAAGCAGCTCCTGCAGGCCGATGCGATCGACGTCATGCAGATCGATGCGTGCCGCGTGGCCGGCGTCAACGAGAACATCGCCAACCTGCTGCTCGCGGCCAAATTCGGGGTGCCGGTCTGCCCGCACGCCGGCGGCGTTGGCCTCTGCGAGATCGTGCAGCATCTCGCGATGTTCGACTACGTGGCGCTATCGGGCACGACCGAGGGCCGCATGATCGAATGGATTGACCATCTGCACGAGCATTTCGTTACCCCGGCCTCGGTGCGGCAAGGGCGTTACCGCGCGCCCACGGAGCCAGGCGCGTCCACGCAGATGCAGCCGGAGTCGCTGACCGAGTTCTCGTTCCCGGCCGGCCGCGCCTGGCTCGCCGACGCGCCACTGATGTGACCGGGACCGGCGATATGCTGCTGCCGCCCGGCGGCACCGCGCTCCCCCGCAGTGACCTTGGCCACAGCGGGCTGCGGGTAACCCGGCTGATGTTCGGCGGCGCCCCGATCGGCGGCCTGTTCGCGCCGGTCGGCGAGCAGACAGCGCGCACCACGCTCGAGGCGGCATGGACGGCGGGCATCCGGGCCTTCGATACGGCGCCGCACTACGGGGTCGGCCTGTCCGAGCGGCGGCTCGGCGCCTTCCTCGCCGGGCAGCCCCGCGGTGACTACGTGCTCTCGACAAAGGTCGGCCGCCTCCTGGTCCCCGCCAGCGGCGAGGTCGAGGGAGCCGAGGGCTTCTACGGAACTCCCCGGCTCAGCCGGGTGCGGGACTACAGCCGGGACGGCGTGCTGAGGTCGCTGGAGGCCAGCCTGGACCGGCTGGGCACCGATCACATCGACATCGCGCTCATCCACGATCCCGACGATCACGCGCAGGAGGCCATGGACGGGGCCTACCCGGCGCTGGCTGAGCTGCGCGCAGCCGGGGTCGTCGGCGCGATCGGCGTCGGCATGAACCAGGTGCCGCTCTTGCAGTGGTTCGCCGCCCGCGCCGATCTCGACTGCATCCTGGTGGCGGGACGGTACTCTCTGCTCGACGCCAGCGCCGGGGCATCGCTGCTGCCCGAGTGCCGCCGCCGCGGCGTCGCCGTTCTGGTGGGCGGGGTGTTTAACAGCGGCGTGCTGGTAGCTCAGGGCCCGCACGCGACCTACGACTACCGGCCGGCCCCGGCGGGCGTGCGCGAGCGAGCGAGCCGGCTTCGAGCCTTCTGCGCCAGCCGCGGGCTGCCACTCGGCGCGGTCGCGCTGCACTTCGTGCTCCGCCACCCGGCGGTCGCCGCCGCCGTGGTGGGCGCGCGGAGCGCTGCCGAGATTGCCGAAGATGCCGGCTACCTGGCGGCGCAGGTGCCCGACGGACTGTTCGCCGAGCTCGCGCGGGAAGACCTTATCCCGGCATGATCATCGACACTCATCATCATGTCTGGGATCCGCAGGCCCGCCGCCATGCCTGGCTGGAGGGGCTTCCGGCCCTGCGGCGGCGGTTCGGCCTCGACGACTTCGAGCGGGCCGCCGCTGGCCAGGGGGTAACCGCCAGCGTCCTAGTCCAGGTGCTCGCGGATTCCAGCGAGACCGGGGAGTTCCTGGCCCTGGCCTCCGACAGCCTCCTGGTGGCCGCTGTTGTCGGCTGGACCGACCTGACCAGCCCGGACGTCGCTGACCAGATAGCCCGGCTGCGCGGGCTGCCGGGCGGCGAACGGCTCGCCGGAATCCGTCACCTGGTCCAGGACGAGCCAGACCCCCACTGGCTGGACCGGCCGGACGTGCGGCGCGGCCTGCGGGCCGTCGGCGCTGCCGGGCTCGTCTACGACCTCCTTGTCCGCCCTGGCCAGCTCCCTGCCGCGCTGCGCGTCACCGGTGACCTCGGTGACGTCACCTTCGTGCTGAACCATGGCGCGAAGCCCGATATCGCCTCCGGCCAGCTGCAGCCGTGGGCCGCGCTGGTAGCTGAGCTCGCCCGGCGGCCGAACGTGAGCTGCAAGCTGTCCGGCCTGGTGACCGAGGCCGGGCCGGGATGGCAGAGCAACCAGATCGCGCCCTACGTTGCCCACCTGATCGCGTGCTTCGGGCCGGGCCGGATCATGTTCGGCTCCGACTGGCCCGTCTGCACGCTTGCCGCCAGTTACGGCGAGGTGGTCGCGCTGGCCAGCGACCTGCTCAGCAGGCACCTTGGCCCGCGCGAGCGTGACGCCGTCCTGGCCGGCAACGCTGCCGCCACATACGGCGTGCGCCCGCCGGCCGACTAAGTGCGCCAGGGGCCAGCGTGCGCCGGGGCCAGCATGCGCCGGTGTGGGGCATATCGCCTGGGCGGTCAGAGCACCGACGCCAGCCACTGCTCCACGCTGGCGATGTGCACGGTAGCCCACGACCTTGCCACCTCGGGGTCACGCGAGACCAGCGCGTCCAGGATCGCCCGGTGCTCCGCAAGCGTGCGCTCCGTGGCTCCGGCCTGGGTCAGCCCGCGCCAGATGCGAGCACGCGTGGTGGGCCCGGACAGGGAATCCAAGAGCGAGCACAAAACGGAATTCCCCGAGCAGGCCGATATCCTCCGGTGAAACTCCAGGTCGTTGGCGACCAGGGCCTCCACGTCGGGATGCGGTCCGAGGCTGTCCAGTAGCTTGCGCAGCTCCTCTGCCTCCTGATCGGTGATGAGCTCGGCGGCCATCGCCGTTGCCGCGGGCTCGAGAATCCGCCGGACCCGCAGGAAATCGAGCACCGACGCATCCCGGTGGAAGTCGACGATGAAGCTCAGCGCCTCCAGCAGCACGCCCGGCTCCAGGCTGGTCACATACGTGCCGTCGCCGCGGCGGACGTCCAGGATGTTGACCAGCGACAGCGCCTTGACCGCCTCGCGCAGCGAGCTGCGGGACAGGCCCAGGTCGGCGGCCAGATCGGCCTCCTTGGGCAGCCGGTCTCCCGCGCGCAGCGTGCCGGACAGGATCATCGCCTTGATCTTCTCGATAGCCTCGTCGGTAAGCGCCACGGCAGACCCTCCGATACCCGTTCGCCCGCTATGCCGAGCCGCCCGTCCCGCACAGATCCGATGTTTGAACCGAGTATCGCACAGCGCCGGGACGGATCCTGGATGCTGGCAGCCGGCGGCATTGAGGAGGATGAGCGGTGTCCATTCCCAGGCCGAGACCCGTGATACGAAGGACGCTATGACCGGCGATGACTTCCCGACAGGCTCACTGCGCGCCGAGGCAGAAAAATGCCTCCGCGCGCTCGCGGGCCCGGATGCGCGACTGCGCGACGACCAGTGGACGGCGATCCGCGCCCTGGTCGAGGACCGCCGGCGCGCCCTGGTGGTCCAGCGCACCGGCTGGGGCAAGTCGGCCGTCTACTTCACCGCGACCGCGCTGCTGCGGGCCCGCGGCGCCGGCCCCGCGGTCATCGTCTCCCCGCTGCTCGCGCTCATGCGCAACCAGATCGAGGCGGCAGGGCGGGCCGGAATCCGCGCCCGGACGGTGAACTCGGCCAACACCGAGCAGTGGGAAGAGGTCTACGCCGAGGTGGCGGCCGGAGACGTCGATGTGCTGCTGGTCAGCCCGGAACGGCTGAACAATCCCGGCTTCCGCGACCTGATCCTGCCCAAGCTGATCGCCGCGGCCGGGATGCTGGTCGTCGACGAGGCGCACTGCATCTCCGACTGGGGCCACGACTTCCGGCCCGACTACCGGCGGCTGCGCACCCTGCTGGACGAGCTGCCGCCCGGCGTCCCCGTCCTGGCGACCACGGCCACCGCGAACGCCAGGGTCACCCGCGACGTCGCGGAGCAGCTCGGCGCGGGCCGCGAGCCGCAGACGCTGGTGCTGCGCGGCCCGCTGGATCGCGACAGCCTGCGGCTGGCCGTCGTCCGCCTGCCCGGCGCGCAGCAGCGCCTCGCCTGGCTGGCGGAGCACCTCGGCGAGCTGCCCGGCTCCGGCATCATCTACACGCTGACGGTGGCGGCTGCGCGCGAGACCGCCGCGTTCCTGCGCGAGCGCGGTCACGATGTCGCCGCCTACACCGGAAAAGACGAGCATTCAGAACGCAAAGCAGCCGAGGACTCCCTCCTGGCCAACGAGCTCAAGGCCCTGGTGGCAACCAGCGCCCTCGGCATGGGGTTCGACAAGCCCGACCTGGGATTCGTCGTGCACCTGGGCGCCCCGCAGTCACCCATCGCCTACTACCAGCAGATCGGCAGGGCGGGACGCGGCGTGGCCCGCGCGGAGGTCATCCTGCTGCCCGGCAGGGAAGACGCGGACATCTGGGCCTACTTCGGCTCGCTGGCGTTCCCGCCGGAGCCGGTGGTCCGCGCCACGATCGCCGCGCTGGAGCAGGCAGGCAGGCCGCTGTCGACCGCGGCGCTCGAGACCAGGGTCGATTTGTCCCGTAACCGGCTGGAGATGATGCTGAAGGTCCTGGACGTCGACGGCGCGGTCCGCCGGGTCAGCGGCGGCTGGACGGCGACGGGCCGCCAGTGGGCGTACGACGCCGACCGCTACGCGCGGGTGTCGGCCGAGCGCTCCCGCGAGCAGCAGGCCATGCTCGGCTACATCGCCACCGGCCAGTGCCGGATGGAGTACCTGCGCCGCGAGCTCGACGACCCCGGCGCGGCGCCGTGCGGGCGCTGTGACAACTGCACGGGCCGGCCCTGGCCGACCGCGGTGTCCCAGGCTGGCGCGACTGCCGCCCGCGACCGGCTGCTCCGCCCCGGCATTGAGGTGGCGCCGCGGAAGATGTGGCCGAGCGGGATGAAGGAACTGGGCATCGACGTCGCCGGCAAGATCCCGGCGGGAGTGTCGGCCGAGCCCGGCCGGGCGTTGGGCCGCCTTACCGACCTGGGCTGGGGTCCCCGGCTGCGCGCCCTGCTGGCTTCGGCCGCTCCCGACGGCTCAGGCCGCGGTGACGGTGCCACCGACTGCCCGGTCCCCGAGGATCTCGTCGCGGCGGCCGTCAAGGTCCTGGCCGCCTGGGACTGGGCCCAGCGGCCCGCCGGCGTGATCACCCTGCCGTCCCGTTCTCGTCCGCAGCTGATCGAGACCTTCGGCCGGCGGATAGCGGAGATCGGCCAGATGCCGTATCTCGGCGCTCTGGCCTATGCCCGCGATCCGCAGGACGCCGGCCAGCAGGGCGTCCCCCGCCAGTACAACAGCGCGCAGCGGCTGCGCGCCCGCTGGCACGAGATGGCCGTCCCCGGCCCCCTGCGTGACGCTGTCAGCCAGGTCAGCGGGCCCGTGCTGCTCGTCGATGACCGGATCGACACCGGGTGGACCATGACCCTCGCGGCGAAGCTGGCCCGGGAGGCAGGCGCGCCCGCCGTGCTTCCGCTGGTGCTGGCGGTCACGGCCGGCTGAGCGCGCCAGGCCCGAGTCTGAATCGTTACCCCGGTCCGAGAACTTTTTGGCCGTTCCCTGCAACAGCACTGTTAGTAAGAGCGTCTGATCGGTAAAGCGCCGATGTGACGGCATTTGCCGCTCTATGACCACCGTCAGTGAACCGCCGGCGCTGTCCTGGGCCCTTGCTCCGACCCGGTGCAGGGCGACGTAGCGGACGAATGACTTGGGAGGTACGGGCCCTTGAAGTGCTCGCGACTTGGGCTGCGGTGTACTGCCGTGGCCGCTTCCGGCTTAATAGCCGCGACGACCACGCTGGCGGCTAGCACGCCGGCCGGCGCTCAGACTGCCGCCGTACCGGGGCCGGTCGTCAAGCTGATCGCGGCCCAGAAGAACATCACGGTCCAGAGCTTCGGGGGCCAGGTCTTCTTCGATCCGGGTATCTACGTGGCTTCGCTGAACTCGGCCCTGGTGCTGCATGTGCAGCGGCGCAGCTATACCAAGCCCGTCACGCTCACGCAGATCATCCGCCTGCCCGACGGCGCCACCAAGAGCAGGGTGCTGCCCGGCAGCATGCGTCGCGGCTTCGCCGGCTTGCAGGGCTTCCTGCGCCTGCGCATATCGAAGCCCGGCGGCAAGACGGTCAGCAACAGGCGGATGCTGTTCTGTCCCGACAGCTTCGACCCGCAGCGGGTGAGCCCCAATAGCCCCGCGAACTCGCCGTACCCGCAGCAGTGCGGATCGGGCGATCCGTTCCCGCTGAGCTCGGTATGGGCCGTGGCCAAGGGCTGGGCGGTCGACCCATTCGAGAGTGAGGGCGCTTTCTCGCAGCTCGCCCTGGGGACCTACAAGGTGACCGCGACCATCACGCCCAGGTACGTGCGGCTGTTCCATATCACCGCGCATGACGCGACGACGAGTGTGACGGTCACGGTGGTGAAGGGAACCGGCTGCTGCTTCGGGCATTCCCGGCGGCCTGTCACGCATGGCACGACGCTGCCAACGGCGCCCGCCGTTCCGCTGCTGCGGAACCCGCCGCCGTCCGCCTTGCCAGACCTAGTGCCGCTCCCGTCCTGGGGTATCTCCACCAGCAGCCCGCGGGCCACGAAGACCAGGCCCAAGCGGGACCTGCTGAACTTCGGCGCCACGGTGTGGAGCGGCGGCAGCTCGCCGCTCGATGTCGAGGGCTTCCGCTCCCACGGCGCACCCGTCATGAAGGCCTATCAGTACTTCTCGCGCAATGGCCGCATCATCGGCCGGGTGCGGGCCGGGACGATGGGATTCGACACCCGTCATGGCCACAACCATTGGCACTTCGAGCAGTTCGCCCGGTACCGCCTTCTCAATTCGACCAGGACGCCGGCGGTCCGGAGCCACAAGCAGGGGTTTTGCATTTTCCCGACGGATCAGGTCGACATGCTGCTGCGAGATGCATCGTGGCAGCAGTCGTTCTCCGGATTCGGTGGCGACTGCGGCCTGCCGACCGCGCTCTGGGTTCGGGAGATGATGCCGATCGGCTGGGGAGACACCTACTTCCAGTCAGTTGCCGGTCAGTCGTTCAATATCACTCACCTGCCGAACGGGACGTACTACATCGAGATCATCGCCAATCCGGAGCACGTCCTGCGTGAGTCGAACACCAGCAACGACGAATCGCTGCGGAAGGTGATCCTGGGCGGCACGCCAGGCCACCGCACGGTGCGGGTGCCGGCCTTCCACGGTCTCGATCCGGAGAACGGCTCCGGCCCGATCTTCTGACCAGGGCGTTCTTCTGACCAGAGCGATACCCGGGTGGCGCTGACCGCTCAGCGCCACCCGGGTCCGTCTGGCTCCGTATCCGGCCGCGTGCTGCCGCTGATGGGGCTCGGCTGAGGGCGGCCTGGGCTATCCGCGCGCCGGGCGCTGCGTGAAGTTGTCGGCGCCGCAGGTGGCGCAGATCCGCAATGATGCCCTCTGCTCGGCGCGTGCTGATGCTGGCGTTGCGCCCGGCCAGGCCGGCCAGGCGCATGGAGGGCGGCCCCAGGCCTAGGTTGTCCAAGCAAATACTGTACAAGTTTTAGTACACTATGTGTATGACTAGTCGTCCCGCGGTGCTTCAGGTCCACCCGCTGTCGGAGGTCAGACAGCGGCTTTCCGGGATCCTCGCGCGGTTCCGCCGCGAAGGCGCGGCAGCCGAGCCTGTCGCCTTCGGATCGCACCGCAAGCCCGAGGCCATCCTCCTGTCGTACGAGGCCTACGAGCGGTACGAAGCGCTCGCGCGCCAGCGTACGCGCCTCGACTACGCTCTCTCCGCGGCGCAGTCTGTACAGGTTGAGCTGCCGGGGCCGTTCAGCCCTGATCATGACCGGGAGGTCTCGGCGTACGTGGACGGGGAGACAAGCGCCGCGGAACTGTACCGCAGGACCGTTGCCCGCTACCGGCGGCCGTAAGTGGACGATCCGTACACCGACCCGGTTACGGGAGTCCTGCGCAACAAGCTCGGCCTGAGCACAGCCGGAGAGCTGGAAGCCGCGGAACGGGAGATCACCCACGCGGCACTCATTCTGTTCAGGGAGTCACCCGTTCGTCCCAGCTACGACCTGCCGCACCTGTGTGCGATCCACCAGAGGATCTTTGGTGACATATATGACTGGGCCGGGAAGATCCGGACCGTTGCCATTGCCAAGGGAAGCCTGTTCTGCCTGCCCCGGTACATAGAGACGTCGGCGGTCGATATCTTCCGCGCCTTGCGCGGCGAGAACTTCCTGCGTGACCTGGACCGGGAGCCGTTCGTCGCACGGCTGGCCTACTACCTGGGCGAGGTCAACGCGGTCCATCCGTTCCGCGAGGGCAACGGGCGGACCCAGCGCGCCTTCTTCGAGCAGCTTGCCCACGACGCGGGCTTCACGCTCGCCTGGCAGCACCTCGACGCCGCCCGGAACGTCGAGGCCTCCGCCGCGATCATGCGCGGCGACGCCGAGCCTATGCGGAAGATGCTCGACGCGCTCGTCGCGGGCGGAACCTAGCCAGTACCGCAATGCCGCGAACTCACTGGTGGGACATGTGAGCACCAGCAAAAGCCATCGTGCAAGTCATAACTACACAGGTGGTCCAGACGGCTCTAGAAGAGGAGCCTGCCAGGACCGATCGTCACGGCCAGCGCTTAGCGGCAGCATCGGTTACAGGCGTCGTCCTGGCATCTGCCGCGCAAACACCAGGCCCGTGATGACACGATCGGAGAGCTATGGACCGGACAACCGCATGTCGAGAGCTGCTCGCTCTGTGGTGAGACGTCAAACGGCGAGGCAGTACGAAGCTGCCGCCCGGGTGGCCTGAGCCCCAAGGGCACCGACGCGATCAGCTCTCCGAGAATCGTGCCACGCAAACACCAGGACCGCCCAAGCCGACAACTTCGCCTGCCTATGTGCTTTCGAGCCCGATCGAGAGTTCCAAACCAACTCGTGGTTCGGGCCGTGGGCATGATTCGGTGTCGGCCTCGAAGACGGCCTCTGTGCCCGCCCTGGCCAGGATGCCCTGGATCCGGGCGGACAGGCCGATGCGGTTCCAGTGGAAGATGATGTGGTGGGCCAGGATGTCGCGCAGGCCCCGGCTGAGCTTCCCCTCGTGCGTATTGGCTGCCAGTGCCTGGCCTGCTGTTGTGAAGGCGGCGGCCCAGCCTGAGGCGGATGCGAGGGGGCCATCGCCGTTCACCAGCGTGCCGGTGTGCTCGCTGTCTACAGTCATGAGCCGCCACACGATTGGCCTGATCTCGCGCAGGCGCTCGTGTGGCGTGCCGGGAGGGAGGGGCCGGGTGGCCTGGACCTGGTTCCAGGTGTCGCCCTGCTCATACCAGTCCTGTCCGGCGCCGCGCATCAGGAGGCTGCACAGGAGGATGGAGAGCTCACGGCGGCCGATCCCAGGGCCGTCGCCGGAAACGGCGGGGTCGAGCTGGCTGGCGTAGCCGAGCACGCCGCGGCTGTCGGCGTGGAAGAGGTGATGGGCGATGAGGATTCCCTCGGGTCCGCCGAACGCGTGCGTCTCGGGCTCGTAGATGCTTTCCTGCCACCCTGTGATCAGGCATCGGGACAGCATCTGGTCGAGCGCGCGCGTGACGTGCGCCTTCATGTCCGCCGGCAGGGCGGCGGGGGCTGGCTGGCAGCGAAGCCGCCAGCAGGGGGCCTTGCGGATGAACCACCACGACGAGAGGACCCCGGCTGTTTCCGCGCGCTGAAGCTCCGGCCACAGATGAGCGGCGGCGGCCTGCTCAGCGGTGTCCCAGTCAGCGAACTGGATGCGGACCTGGTACCAGTCGCCGGTCGCGGCCTGCGCCTGGAGAGCCGCGTATCCTGCGGCCTGGTACAGGTCGACGGCGTCGGCGAGGTCGGCAGGGTCGATGAGGACGTCGGCGGCGGCCTGGCGGAGTGGCGTGCCCGCCAGGACGGCCAGGATCGCCTTCTCCGTCACCTGTGGTGAGGCGTTCGATTTCACCTGTTCGCATCCCTTCGTGCTGGCTGGCCCGGCGGCGGCTGGTCAGCCGATCAGGAGGCAGGCGTCCCAGCCTGATGCTGGCGGGGTGGTGCTCGCGGCGGTGTGCAGGGCCAGGGCGAGGCCGGCACGTCCCTCCAGCAGCCCGGTCCCCTCGGCCAGGTCGGGGCGGGCGTGCTGGATGAGCCGGTCCGTCGGGTGCGGCAGGCAGGCCGTGATCTCGGGGCTGCGCGCGTCGCGGGCAGCGCGCCAGGCGGTCTGGAACAGGCCGGCCCAGCCGTGGCACAAGCTGGCGTCAGTGATCTGGCTGAGCTGGGCCGGGTCGGACAGGCAACAGGCAAGAGCGTGCTCGGCGGTGTGCTGGCGTGCGGTGTCACCGGTTGCGATGCCGGCAAGCTGCTGGGCGCGGGCCAGGCCGGGGGTGCCATAGCACCAGCTCGGCCGGAGCGGGCCAGGCTGTACCGGCCGGCGGGTGCGTAGTTCGTCGCGGGTGATCCACTGGGGCCACCACGGTCCGCGGTCACCTTCCTGGCGCCAGGTGTCGAGCCAGGCGCAGATCTGGCCGATGGCGTCGGCGTGGCCGTCGACCACGGCGCCGTGGCGCTGGGCCAGGGCGAGCAGCGCCAGCGGGCCGGCGATGCCGTGCGCCAGGCCGAGGTTTCCGTGGCCGCCGGCGAAGGCGGGTGATGACGTGAACGAGGGGTCATGGCCGGTCCACCAGCCGGGCGTGGTCTCGCCGTCGGCTCGCAGGGGCTCGGTGAGCCGGACCAGGTAGCGCAGGATCTGCTCTAGCGCGTCGCCGCCGGGAGCGTGTCGGAGCAGGTAGGCGCCGATCCCCGTCAGGCCGTAGATCAGGTCGAACTCCGCCAGCGCCGGGAGGGTCTTGCGGTCGATGCGTGCCTGAGCCTGGCTGACCCGGCGGTGTGCCAGGGCGGCGATGTGAGTGTCCAGCGTGACGAGGGCGCGTGTGTACCTGCCGGGTCCGTCGGCTGCGTGCAGGGCGAATGCGACTGCGGGCGCGCCGAAGAAGAGCCCGGCGTGGTCGGCGGCGGTGATGTCGCCGCCTGTTGCTGTCTTGAGCCAGGCGTGTGCGGTGTCCCAGCCCGCCAGGCCGGCATAAGCCCGTTCGATGTGCAGCAGCGCGATGCCAGCGGCTCCCTTGGCCAGCGACTGCAGCCAGGCGCGGTCCGGGTCCGCGGCGAGGCTCGCCAGTGCCGCCAGATCGCTGGCTATGGCCCTGGCCGAAGTGAGGGCGCGGTCGCTGCTGGCGTGGGTCACTGTCGGGCTCCCTCGGTCCGGGCGACCCAGCCCAGGGCAGCCGAGCGGGCGAGGCGATGACATAGCTGCTCGGCTTCGGGATCAATCCCGGCTGCGCGGATGTGGTGCATATGCAGCAGGGAAGCCAGGACGGAGTCCATCGGGACTTCATCAGCGGCCAGGAGCACATCGCGGTAGGCAGCCAGTACGCTGGCTCGCTGCCGCCACGCGGTGATGATCTGCTGCCCGCCGGGCATGGCGCGCAGGGCGGCGTGGTGGTCACCCGGATCGGCCAGGCGCATTGCCTCGGCGTGGACCAGCCGGGACGGCCGAGCTGTGCCCGAGTCCTTCGGTATGTGGCGGGTCAGCCAGTGCATGCCAGCGGCCGTGTGTCCGGTGAATGCCGCCGCGATGTCTGCCAGGCTGGCGGCGGTGACGGCGCAGAGGGTGAGGCTGCCGCCGGCGGTGTGGGTGACCTGGGCGATGGCCGCCGCGGAATCGGCCGCGAACACCGACTCGGCCGCGGCCATGGCCGCGCCGGTCCCGTAACGGCCGGTCTCGGGATAGTAGGTGTCGAGCTGCACCCGGCCGAGCAGGCCACGGCTGCGAAGACCAGCGGCCCAGGTGCCGAGACGATGGGCGGCCGGGCCGTAGGCGCTGGCATCGGGCAGGCGCATGCGGAGCCGTATGTGCGGTTCGGGCTCGAGGTAGCGGACGTACCACCATTCCGGCGGGCTGTCCCACATGGCTAGCAGGTCAGGCACGCGGGTGAGCAGGTCGGCTTGCCGGTCGGGGTGGCCGTGGAGCCTGGCGAATAGCCAGGGCGAGCATCCGGGCAGGTGCCCGTGGTTGCGGCCGGTGACGCGGGTCCGGGCGGCTCGTGCAGACGGCGGTGGGTTCACTGCGGGCAGGGCGGAGGTCAGGGGTACGGCGATCTCGTGGCTGCGGCCATCCAGCCAGTCGTATGCGCCGGGGCCGGGTGCCTCGTAGATCGTGGCGTGCTCGCGGCGGCCGAGGTGGGAGCGCAGTAGGGCCAGGTGCATGTCCTGATCGAGATCCAGGCGCAGCAGGTTGTCGGCTTCGCCCAGGTAGACGGCGGCGGGGACCCGGAACCGCTGCCGCCAGCCCGTCGCGGCGGCCTTCCACTGCGGCCACGAGGCATCTGTGCCGGGCAGGCCAGAGGCGGCCAGGTTCCAGCGCGCGGTGGCCAGCACGCTGCGGCCGTGGCGGATCCTGGGCAGGAACGGCAGCGAGCTCGCCGCGCCCCAGGAAAACGGCATGTACACCGCGGCGCATGCCCTGGTGATCTCGCAGAGAAACCGGGCCAGCGGGTGGCTGAAGTTCCGGAACTCCACGGCGTTCAGCACGGTCGGCTCCACCGGCCGCTGCTCCGCCAGCGACACCAGGTAGAGCCCGTCCGCATCGCCGCTGACGGCCAGGTCGTCCAGCGGGATCACGCTGCCGCCGGGTCCGCGATGCTCGGCCACCGAGATCACCTTGGGCAGCACCGTCGGCGCGCGGGCCACCCCCTCCGACCGCGTGTACACCGGCGGGCAGGACACCTGCGCCGCCAGCGCGTCCGCCCGCAACGTCGGCAGTCCCGCGTACACCATGCTCATGCGGTCCTGGTCGGCTGGGTCGAGCAGGTCCAGGAACCGGCCCGCCGTGGTCCCGGCCGCGCGTGAGGCACCCGTGACCACGAGCAGGAACTCTCCCCGCTCGACCGCGGCCGGGCTCGCCGCGTGGATCTGGGCGAACAGCTCCGCGTGCGGCGGCACTTGCGTGATCGCGCCGTCCCCGGCCGCCAGGCCGGAGATCATCGCGTCATCCAGGGTGATCTCGTCACCGCCGTCCAGCGCCGTCTCGTACGCCAGCGCGATCAGCCGCTCGTCCCGGGCAGATAAGGACGGCGCGGGCAGCTTCGCGGCCGACCCTCGGTAGGTGGCGGGAAACCCCAGCCCGGTGTCCGGGCTGATGACCTCAGCTAGCGGTACCACGGCGCCTGGCCCGTACCGCTCGATGAACGCGGCGTGGTAGTGCTGCCATGCGGGGAGCCCGGCCGGATGCGGTGTCAGCCGGGTCAGCGCCGCTGCCGCGGCCGCTGCTTCACGCGCGATCTCCTGCGGCAAGACGATCTCGGCGTCTAGCCGCAGGTCCACCGCCAGCAGCGGCTCGGCCGTGCTGGCTACACAGCGCATCCGTGCGGCCAGCCGGGCGCGCTGCTCCCGGCGTCTGCCGTGCGGACCCGCCTGGTTATGGTGGGCGATGTCCGCGCCGATCGCCCGCAGCTCTCGTACCAGGGCGGCGACCTGCGGGATGCCGTCGGCGCGAACGGCGGTCAGCTGGTCGGCAACATGGCTCAGGGCGTCGGTGACCGTCATGGGCGCCCGGAGGCTGGTGACCAGCATCCGGAGCCTGACCAGCTCGGCAAGCATCCCGCTGATCACCGCCGGCGATGCGTGCGGGAAGTCAGCGGCCAGCCTGGCCGCCAGGTCGCCGGAGACGATAGGTGAACGCGCGTGCCGCAGCGCCGTCTCTACGGCCCTCGTATGGCGCACTGACACCTCTACCGGGGGAGCCTGGCCGGTGCTGTCGTCAGGACCGCCGATGTGCTGCTGGCTGGGCGCGACCAGCCTGTCGCCCCGGACGACGCACAGGTTGCTGGCCGCGACCGGCAGGCGGCACAGCAACTCCGGGCACGACTCCAGGACGGTGACCACTGCCGCGAGCCACTCGGCGCCCGGCCGTGCGACTGGGTGATGATCCTCGCCCCACCGCGCCATCTGCCGAGGGCCGAACACGGCGGGCGCGACCCCGGCGAACAGGCCAAACGGCGTGGCCCGGTCGGTCATCCGCAAGACATAGCGGGCCACCGACATCACGATGCGGCGCATCTGGCGCGGCTCATCGCAATGCCCGGCCAGCACCTTGCCGACCTGGCGGGCCAGTACCGGGCTGGCCACCTCGATCGCCTCGGCGAGCTGACGCTGCGACCACACGTGCTCCAGCCAGTCACGCCACTGCCCGGCATCCGCGTCCGTGCTGCCGACCAGGTCAGGCCAGGGCGGCAGGTCCGTCCCGGCCAGATGAGCGGCCGCCCGCACGAGCGCCGCGTCGGCATGCCGGTACACCCCGCACCTCCACCTCCGATGAAGCAGCCCCGGTGCCCGCGGATCCGTCTGGCCTTCCGGGCACCGGGGCGCGCACATACCGGATTCAGCCGCAGACCGCTCAGGACTTGCAGCTGGTGCAGGCGGACTGGCATGTTTGGCCGCAGCCGTTGTCGGTGCTGCGCATCAGGTCGGCGACCGCAGGACCCGACTCCACGATGCTGATGTCCAGATCGAAGTCGGGGTCGGCCCTCGGGTCGGTTGCGGTGACGGTCGGCGTGGCCATATGCATGGCGATCCCTTTCCCTTTCGCTGGTTGCCGCTGGTGCGACCGGGCGCCCGGACCTGGCGGGATACGTCAGGGCCAGGAGATCGTGACTCGGGTGTGCCGCTTGTCGATGACACGGCCGGCGGGAAGCTGCTCATCCGGCGTGCCAGCCGGGTAGGCGGCTATCTGCGCGGCAGGCCCGTGCCGGTGCTCGCGGTCCCAGATGCGGATCTGCCCGGACATCTGCTCAGCGAGCCTGGCGGCGTGAGGGCCGTGCGCGTACGCCCCGAACTCGTAGCTGTCCGCGGCCGGATCGACGGCGCGGAACGTGTGGTAGGCGAAACTGCCCCCGTCCACCAGCGTCGGCGTCCCATTTGGCGAGGACGGATCGGCCAGCGCCCGCGCGGCATCTGTCCGCTGGCGGGTCAGCAGGCCGAAGCCGTGCAGGCAGGCGGCCAGCCACAGGTACAGGCCGTCAAACGGCTCCGACCCGCCGAACCAAACCCCAGACCATGCCTCGGCCCGCGGCTGAAGCAGCGCCGCGCACAGGGCCTCGGCGTCGGCTGGCTGGCCGTCGTCGATCTGAAGGCCGACATCGTCGCCGTGCAGCGGGACAAGATGTTCCCGGCGCGCTCCCGCACCCTGCATCGGGACGAAGCCGCACATCTCATGGCCCAGGCTCACCAGATGCCCGTCCGCCCGCTCAAAGGCCACCGACCTGGTCAGCCCGCGCATCCGCAATGGCACGACGATCCTGCCGCCCGCGGTGAGCTGATCCACCCAGGCCGGGGGGATGTCCCATGCCCCGGCCGTCACGATGATCCGGTCATACGGCGCGTGCTCCTTCACCCCGTCCTCGGCGTCGGCGAGCACCACGTTCACGCGGGCATACCCCGCATCCGCCAGGCACCGGGCCGCACGGCCGGTCACCTCCGGGTCAATGTCGATTGTGGTGACCTCACCGGCCTGCCCGGCCAGCTCCGCCATCAGCGCCGCGTTGTAGCCACCAGAACCGACCTCCAGCGCGCGCATGCCCGGTCCGAGCTGCGCCTGTTCCAGCATCGTCGCCTGAAGCCACGGCGCGGAGACCGAGCTGAGCGCGCTGCCCTGCTCATCCCTCTTGGTGACTACGCTGTCGTTGGCGTACGCCCGCTCCAGCGGCCCTCCGAGCACGAACACGTGCCGCGGCACCACCCGGAAGGCGCCGGCGACCCGGCCGCTGCGGATCGCTCCCTGCTGGCGCAACTGCTCGACCAGCGCCGCCCGCAAGGTCTCAGCAGACGCGGCGAACTGGGCTTCGGTGTCCATCTGCCTGAGCGTAGGCATCGGATGCTCCTCCGGCGGCGACCGCTGAACGTTGAGATTTCATCACGTAAAGTTACAGCCTGGTCTGAACCTGGCGGACCGTTCTCCATCGTCAAGGTGCCGCCACGGTGACATGCATGTTTCGTCTATCGGGAACGCGGACTGAGCACCGGTGTGCCGCTCCGGTTTCTGGTCCTGGCGGCGATGGCGCGCCCTGCTCCCGTGGCGGTACTGCCTCGTATGCCGCCTGAGCCACAAAGGACACCTCATCACCTGCAAGGTAATGGTGCAGGAAAGTAATTCTACAAATAAAATCCTTCTCCCGGCGCCGGTGCGTGCTGGCTCTGGAGGGCAATCGCGAGCATTCGCATCTGCTCGCAGATGCTCGCGAATGCCTTCTACCTGTGAGACCGGGATGCGCGCACACTTGGGGCTGCTGTCTCGCTGCCACTGAAAGGACAGGATGGAGCCGGGTTTCGCGCCGTCGGAGATTGATACGAGCAGGCCGCATCCGGCTCGCATGTATGACTATTACCTCGGCGGCAAGGATAACTACGTGGTCGACCGGGAAGCCGCGGCGGCAGTACTTCAGGCGGTGCCCGAGGTCCGGGATATGGCGCGGGAGAACCGGGCGTTCATGCAGCGCGCGGTCAGGTATCTGGTCGGTGAAGCCGGTATCCGGCAGATCATCGATATCGGTACCGGAATCCCGGCAGCAGGCAATGTGCATGAGGTCGCCCGGCAGATCGAGCCAGGTGCCCGGGTGGCCTATGTGGACAATGACCCGATCGTGCACGTTCATGCCAGTGCCCTGCTCACCGGCCAGGGCAGCACCAGCATCGTGCTGGCCGACCTCCGCGACCCGCAGGCGATCCTCGGCCACCCGAAGGTCCGGGACCTGATCGACCTCGCCGAGCCGACCGCTCTTCTCCTCGTGGCGATCTTGCACTTCATCACCGACGAGGAGGGACCCGCCGGCATCGTGGCTGCCTTCCGGGACGCGCTCGCGCCCGGCAGCTACCTGGCGCTGTCCCACGGCACCGCGGACTTCCACGACCAGAATCTCGCCGACGCGGGCACGGCGGTCTATTCGCGGGCTACCGCTCCGCTGGTGCTTCGCGGCCGCGCGCAGGTCGCGGGCTTGTTTAAGGGCTGGGATCTGGTCGAGCCCGGCGTCGTTCAGGTGCCGCTGTGGCGGCCAGACGGCAAGCCGCCCCGGCCGCGGCAGCTGGCGAAGATCGGCATCTTCGGCGGGGTCGCCCGCAAGCACGCCGACACCTGATGAAGGCAAGGCGCCTGATGGCCTCGTGCCTTCCGGTCACTGCCTTTCAAGGGTTCAGTGGCGGCACCATGTCTGGCCGCAGCCTGCCGTTGTTTACAATGCTCGCCATGCCACGGTTCGATTGTCGGCCTTCAAGCTGGTGATGCGCCGGGCAAGCTCGTCTCGGAAGGCGTCATCGGTGGCGTTGCGGGCGTAGGCGGCAAGGGCCTGGAGTTCCCGGAGCTCTTGCAGCAATGGCAGGCCAGGCAGGCCGTCGGGGTTGACGTCGTAGGCGGCGCAGAAGGCATCCCATTCGGTTCGGGGACGGCCGTAGCGGTACCACATGCTGGTAGGCACCAGGTCGAGTTCCCGGGGACCGATGCTGACGGAGTCCCAGTCCCCGAGAATGACGCCGCCAGAGGCGTGCAGGAGGTTCCCGGCGTGGGCGTCGCCGTGGATCAGCCCGGTACCGAGTGCCCACTCGGTGCGCTGGTATTGCTCTTCCAGGTCGTCTGCCCTGGCGAGCAGCCACTGGCGGTCAGCGGGGGTAATCGCATCACTGCCGTCCAGGTCGGCGCGCAGCGATCCGAGCGGATTGGCTGCGGGCAGCGAGATATCAGCGTGGGGCAGGCTGTGCAGACGGCGGATCAGACGGCCCAGCGTGGCGAGATCCCGCATGTTCGTGCTGGTCACCGTCACGTACCGCCAGAAGGTGGCCAGATGCCCGTCCACGGCGACCGGCTGATCCAGGTCGAGCGGCTCGGTAGCCGGGTAGCCGTTACGGCACAGCCATGCCGTCACCCGCAGCGCCGCGGTGAACTGCGCCCTGACTGCGCCAGGATGCCCGGGAACGACGCGCAGCCTGGCGATCACGCCGACGCGCGGCAGGTGATACACGGCGTTTCCGCGGATGTGCAGCAGCACGGCGTCGCGGCCATCCAGGCCCGCAACCGCGCACGCCGCCTGGAGCGCGGCCTGATAGCGCTCGTGCCCTAATGCGGTCATGCCGGGCTATGCACTCAGCCCTTTGACGATCGACTCCTGGCAGTAGGTTTCGATCTCCTCCTGCAATTGCCGGGCGCGGGACGTGTCACGGAACTCTGGCTGGGCCAGGGCCTGCCTGACCTGCCCCAGGTGCTGGGCGATGGGCTCATAGCGGCTTTCCGGGACCAGTGCCAGGACCGGCCGCAGCGCAGTATCGGCGCCATCGAGGTCGCGCAGCAGCAGGTGAGCTTGCGCCTGATCGATCCGGGCGTGTATCTCCGCGCCGTAGTTGCGTTCACGAGGGCCGGCCGTCTCGAACTGCTCCAGCGCCCGGCTGGTCTCGGTGAGCACTTGCCCGGGATCACGCCGCCACACCTGAACGTTGCTGGCCAGGGAATGGAAGCGGGCCGGGATCACGCTCCACAACCCGCCGACCTCATCGTCTCCCGCTCGCTCTAGCCCGGCCTGGGCCTGATCGAGCGCATCTGCCGCGTCCTGGTCGCGCCCCAGGCGGGCCAGCGCCCGGGCATGAAACAGCGCGACCATGACCTGGCCCGAATCAGGGCTGTCGTAACGGAGGCCGTCCTCGGCGAGCTGCGCGGACTCGATGAACCTGCCGTCCCAGTAGGCCAGCTTGCTTTGCGTGGCCCGGATCCAGGTGCGGGCGCCGTCGTGATCGGCGTGCTCGGCGCACACCCACCCGGTCCACGCATGCGCGTCGGCGGCCCGGTAAAAGCTCATGTCGCCGGACATCCAGGCCAGCAGCCCGCATACCTGGGCGGCGATCAGGTACAGCTCCCGGGCCTGGCCCGGCCGCTGATGTCCGCGCAGCCTGCCAAACACCCGGTCCCGCAGCAGCCTGGTCTCTAGCAGCAGCGGATAAGGCGCCGCGTGCTGGTAATCGCTGGCCAGCTGCCGCACGCGCGCGGCGTAATGCTCCAGCGTGGCGTCTCCGATGTTTGACGTGTCAGCCCACTCCCCGAAGTCCAGCGACTCCTCCGCGATCATGGCCATCAGAAGATCGGGTGAGTCGCCGACGGATGCTGCTTGTTCCGGCCGCTCGGGAACGGGGTGTCCATTCCCGGCCCCACGATAGCCGTTCGATTCGCCGGGCGAGTCAGGCATATCGGTGCCCGAACGCACGTCCGGGGCGGCCAGGATGGTGGCAGCGACGACGTCGCCAGAGACCGTCCCAGCCGAGGTGCTGGTGAGTTCTGGCTGCTGCGTCTGCAACTGGCTGGGTCCGAACTGGCTGGGCTGGATGCCGAGCGCGGTGCAGTAGTGGAGCCGGTACCGCTCGGTCAGGCCGATCCTGCCGGCCTCCCAGCGGCGGACGTAGGAGGCCAGGATCGCGGTGCGCGGGACCGTGTGGTCGTTGCTGGCTTTGGCGGCCTGCTGGAGCTGGCGGCCCATCTCGGCCACGCTCCAGCCGCGTGCCAGTCGCTGCTCCCGCAGCCAGGTGCTCAGGATGTCTAACATGCCGGTGCCTTCCGTTCGGTCCAGCGGAGGTGAACTCTCGGTGTCACGGCGGGGGGCGAGGGGTCATCGTCCCAGGGTGGCTGATGTGTGGCGCGGGGCCACACGAATGGTCAGGTGAGCAGGTAGTCGGCCAGGCCGGTTTTGGCGCCGGTGATGAATGCCTGGACCTCGTCTCGTTCGAGGATGAGGGCGGGGCTGTCGGGGTCGGTCGACTGGCGGAGCGCGACCTGGCCGCCGCGGAGTTTCCTGGCTTCCAGGCACGAGCCGCCGTTGGGGCTGCTCCAGGGCTTGGCCCAGCCGTCGGGGCCGAGGTCAGCGGCGCGCATGCCGTTGTGGATCTGCTGCATGGCCGGGTGCTCCTTACTGATAGTCCTTGCGGATCCGGCGCAGGATGCTCGTGGTCTTCTCGGCGGGGGAGGCCTGGGCGCACAGCCGGTCCAGCGCCTCGGTGTAGGCGGCGACCTCGGCGGGCTTGTCGAGGTAGAAAGCGCTGGTGAGGTTCTCGCCGTAGACGATGTCAGGCAGTTCGGCGGCGGGGAAGCGCAGCAGGTGGAACATGCCGTACATGACCGGGTGCGCGCCAGCGGCCAGCGGCAGCACCTGGAGCGTGATGTTCGGCTTTCCCGTGGCGTCGATGAGCCGGTCAAGCTGGGCGCGCATCACGGCCGGGCCGCCGACCGGGCGGCGCAGCACTGCCTCGTCGATGACCACCCACAGCGCGGGCGGGTCGGGGCGGGACAGGATCTGCTGGCGGGTCATCCGCAGCGCGACCCGCCGGTCTGTCTCGCCGGGTGCGGCGCTGGGATAGCCGGCGGTGGTGAGGGCGCGGGCGTAGTCCTGGGCCTGGAGCAGCCCGGGGACGCAGTGGGGCTCGTAGCCGCGGATCAGGCTGGCGGCTTGCTCCAGGCCGGGGAACACGCGGAACCAGCTGGGCAGGACGTCGGTATAGCTGTGCCACCAGCCGGGCTTGTTGGCTTCGCGGGCCAGGTCCAGGAAGGTGTCGATCTCGCGGGCGTCGGTGATGCCGTAGGCCATGAGCAGGCTCTTGACGTAGTTGAGCTTGAGGCCGACCTCGGCCTTTTCCATCCGGCGGAGCGTCCACGCGGAGGCGTAGATGGTCTCGGCGGCCTCCTCGTAGCTCATCCCGGCCTTTTCCCGCAGCGTCTGGAGCTGTTTGCCCAAGATGATGCGCAGCACGGTCGGGCTGGCGGGCGCCGGCGGGGGCATCCACTCACCTCCTGCGGGGGGGTGCCTGCGGCACAGTCTGCCATTACGACCCGCACGTCACCATACTGGTTGCTCCTATTTCGCTCATGGCGCTCGTTATTGCTCACTAATGCTAGCTTGAGTCTGCTAATTGCAGCCAGCATTGTTGACGCATGGCAACCGGAACACCACGGCCTGATGCCCCGACCTCGCCGACACTGATGCCTGGCTTGCGGTGGCGGCGCGTGTTCCCGGGCGAGGAACGCCAGCTCGCCGCGCTCCGGCGGTGGCTCTCGTCACTGCTGCCCGACTGCCCGGCACGCGACGACGTGCTCAGCGTCGCGACCGAGCTGGGCGGCAACGCGATCCATCACACCGACAGCGGCCGGGATGGCGGCTGGTTCGCCGTCGAGGTCACCTGGCAGGAGTCCGTGGTCCAGGTCGCGGTAGCCGACGGCGGCGGCGCGGCCGAGCCGCGCGTGATCGACGACCCGGCCGGGGAGCACGGCCGCGGCCTGCTGCTGGTGCGGGGCCTGTCCGTGCGCACCGGATGCACCGGGGACCAGCGCGGCCGGCTGGCGTGGGCGCACATCGCCTGGGACGACCCCGCCCCGGCCGGCCACCCGCCCTCACAGGACCCCTACCAGGCGGCAGTCCGTGACGGTGAGGCAGTGCTCGCGCGGCGGTTCGCCGGGGTGCCTGCCTGGTTCGGGCGCTCCACCCTGGCGTGGTGGGCGGTGGCGGGCTCACAGGGGCTGGTATCCGCACCGACAGCACGCGAGCTGGCTGGGCTGCTGATCCGCCTCCTTGACACCCCGGCCCAGTCCCCGGCCACCAGCCAGGCTCGCCCCAGCCGCGCCGGCGAGCGGGCTGCCCCGCATCCCCGCCCGCTGCCTGATGCCAGCCGGGACGCTGCCCGCTGGCGGCGTCCCGGCACCGCCAGCACCGGCATCAGGCGTCCTGGAGCCGTCGACGGCCGGGAACAGATCCGTGGGCGGGCTCATCGGGCGGGGCCGTCTGCGGCAGGCGGGATGAAGAGCAGCGTGCCCAACAGCAGGCCAACGAAGGCCTGGGCCCTCAGCAGGCCGATCCCGCCGCACGCCGTCAAGGTTCGGTGTTGGTGAGGGGCTGGCGGCCAGGAGCCGTTGAGGAAAAGAGAAGACTGGCGCCGCGGAAGCGGAAGCTACCGCAGCACCGGCAGCCGGTAATGCGGGCGGGGTCACCGGTGGCCGAGCACAGGGTGCGGCACGTAGGCCTCCTCGAGGTGCCCCATCTCCTCCTCGCTCAGATCAAGCTCCTCGGCGGCCAGCGCGTCCTGCAGGTGGCCGGGCTTGGTCGCGCCGACGATCGGCGCCGTCACGCCAGGCCGGTGCAGCAGCCACGCGAGCGCCACCTGGGCCGGCGGAACGCCGCGCTTGCCCGCCACCTCCGCCACCCGGTCGACGATGTCGAAATCGGCCTCGCCGTAGAGGGTGTCGCCGAACGCGTCACTGTTCGCGCGGGTCGTGCGCCGCTCGCCATCCCTGGTCCGGTTGCCCGTCAGCACGCCGCGAGCCAGCGGGCTCCACGGGATCACCCCGACGCCCTGGTCCTGGCACTGCGGGATCATCTCCCGCTCCTCCTCGCGGTAGAGCAGGTTGTAGTGGTTCTGCATGGAGACGAATCTGGTCCAGTCGTGCAGACCCGCGGTGTACTGGGCTTTGGCGAACTGCCAGGCGAACATGCTGCTGGCGCCGATGTAGCGCGCCTTGCCTGACCGCACGACATCGTGCAGGGCCTGCATCGTCTCCTCGATCGGCGTGCGGTAGTCGAAGCGGTGGATCTGGTACAGGTCCACGTAGTCCATGCCCAGCCGGGTCAGGGACGCGTCGATGCCGGCCATGATGTGCTTGCGGGACAGGCCGCCGGTATTCTCGCCGGGCCCCATCGGCATGAAGACCTTGGTGGCGATCACGACATCGTCCCGGCCGAACATCTTCGCCAGCAGCCGCCCGGTAGCGACCTCGCTGGCCCCGCCGGAGTAGGTGTCCGCGGTGTCGAAGAACGTGATGCCGCCATCGGCCGCGGCCCTGACGATCGGCTCGGCAGCGTCCTCGTCGAGGACCCACGGCCGGTCGCTGTCGTTGCCGAAGCTCATCATCCCGAGGCAGACGCGCGAGACGCGCAGCCCGGTCGAACCAAGATTCACGTACTTCACTTCAGTCTCCTAGATCGTCGGCCAGCGAAAGCAGACAACGAGTCGCGGCGGCCAAGGATTCCGGCCGCCTCGACATGATTGTGGCATCGGGCCGGAGACCCGGCCGAGGCAGCCTGCTTGACCTGCGCAGATGGTTTGAGCCGGAATGCCCGGGTAGCTAGCTGGCCTTGTAACTGAGTAAGCACGCACCTGGCGGTCTCGCCGGGCAACGCCAACCAGACTCAGGAGATGAGATGCGTACCAGGAAGATCGGGCAGACGACGGTCAGCGCCATCGGCCTTGGCGGTATGCCGATGTCGATCGAGGGCAGGCCAGATGAGGAACGCTCGATCAGGACCATCCACGCGGCGCTCGACGCCGGAGTGACGCTGATCGACACCGCGAACGCCTACCACCTGCACGCCGGCGAGACCGGGCACAACGAGCGCCTGATCGCCAAGGCCCTCGCGACCTACAGCGGCGACGCCGGGGACGTGCTGGTCGCCACCAAGGGCGGTCACCTGCGGCCCGGTGACGGCTCCTGGACGGTGAACGGGTCACCGCAATACCTGCGCCAGGCCGCGGAGGCGTCGCTCAAGGCGCTGGGCGTGGACTCCATCGGCCTGTACCAGTACCACCGGCCCGACCCGGCGGTGCCGTACGAGGAGTCAGTCGGCGCCCTGAAGGACCTGCTCGACGCGGGCAAGATCCGGATGGCGGGCATCTCCAACGCCAGCATCGAGCAGATCGATGTCGCCCGCCGCGTGCTGGGTGATGGCAACCTGGCCAGCGTGCAGAACCAGTTCTCGCCCGCGTTCCGCTCCAGCGAGGCCGAGCTTGTGCACTGCGCGGAGCACGGCATCGCGTTCCTGCCCTTCAGCCCGCTCGGCGGCATCCGCGCGGCGAGCAGGCTCGGCGACAAGCACCCTGCCTTCCGGGAGGTGGCCGCCGCTCACGGCGTTTCGCCGCAGCAGGTGACCCTGGCCTGGATGCTCGCCAAGGCGCCGGTCGTGATCCCCATCCCGGGGGCGAGCCGGCCGGAGTCGGTCACTGACTCCGCCAGGGCCGCGGAACTCGTGCTGTCCGATGCCGAGCTGAGCCGGCTGGGCCAGAGCTGAGCCGGCTGGGCCAGAGCTGAGCCGGCTGGGCCAGAGCTGAGCCGGCTGGGCCAGAGCTGAGCCGGCTGGGCC
>Ga0209871_1000066_pt1 | contig 31348 bp, 34 predicted proteins | sample OrgsoiDNA2013045_FD_185795 | JGI IMG/M metagenome (GOLD analysis project Ga0209871, IMG submission 185795) | Permafrost soil microbial communities from the Arctic, to analyse light accelerated degradation of dissolved organic matter (DOM) -... | ecosystem: Environmental > Terrestrial > Soil >... | reverse complement strand
CGTGATAGCCCGCGGCGGAAAGCCGAGGCATCACCTTGCGCCAGCTAAAGGCCAGCTCGGGAAAGCCGTGCAGCAGCAGCACGCACGGCCGGCCCTTGGCCTCATAGCCCGCCTCCAGCACGTGCATGCGCAGGCCGTTGATGCCGCCGACGAAACGGGCGCGGATGCCGGAGGGAAGCGGAATGTCGGGGAGGTCTGTCATTGTGTTTCCTCGTCACGGCCGGACTTGCTCCGGCCATCCACGTTCTCTTCTGGCAATAGTTGTAAAGACGTAGATGCCCGGCACAAGGCCGGGCATGATTACATGAGTGCGAGCCGCGTGCCCCGGATGCTGCGCAGCGCGCCGATGGGGTCCCGGCTCTGCGCTGCACCGCAAGCGCGCTGCACCGCGTCCGGGACACGGAGCGCCAGTCAAGCGGGAATAGCGAATGGCGAGTAGCGAATAGGGAAGAAGGCAATTGCGCCTTCACCCACCTACTACTCGCCATTCGCTACTCGCTATTCGCGTCTTCTTACAGCCGCTCCACAATCGTGACGTTCGCCATGCCGCCGCCTTCGCACATGGTCTGCAGGCCGTAACGCTTGTTGCGCTGCTTCAGCGCGTTCACGAGCGTGGTCATCAGCTTGGTGCCGGAGCCGCCGAGGGGATGGCCGAGCGCGATGGCGCCGCCGTTGACGTTGAGTCGCGCCGGGTCCGCGCCTGATGTCTTCAGCCATGCCGTCGGCACCGACGCGAAGGCCTCGTTGACCTCGAACAGGTCGATGTCGTCGATCGACATGCCGGCCTTCTTCAGCGCGCGCTCGGTGGCATGCAGCGGCGCATCCAGCATGATCACGGGATCGCCGCCCATCATGGTCATGTGGTGGATCCGGGCCATCGGCTTGACCCCGAGCGCCTTCAGGCCCTTCTCATTGACGACCATCACGCCCGATGCGCCGTCGCAGATCTGGCTGGCGCTGGCGGCGGTCAGCTTGCCGTTCTCCGCGATCAGCTTGACGTTGCGGATGCCCTCGAGGCTGGCGTCGAAACGGATGCCTTCATCGATGGTGTGGGTATCGGTCGAACCGTCGGCGCGGGTGATCTGCAGCGGGATGATCTCGTCCTTGAATTTTCCCGCCTGCGTGGCGGCAATGGCACGCTGGTGGCTGTTGTAGGAAAATTCGTCGAGCTCGTCCTTCGAGAGGCCGTACTTCTCGGCCATCATCTCGGCGCCGGTGAACTGGCTGAACACGATGTTCGGATAGCGCTTCTCGATGTTCGGGCTCTTGTAGATGCCAAACCCGTTCTTGGCCGGCAATTGCGAAGCCAGGCCCATCGGCACCCGCGTCATCGATTCGACGCCGGCGGCGATGACGCAGTCCATGCTGCCGGACATCACGGCTTGCGCGGCAAAGTGCAGCGCCTGCTGCGACGAACCGCACTGCCGGTCGATCGAGGTGCCGGGCACGCTTTCCGGCAGTTTTGAAGCCATGATGGCGTTGCGCGCGACATTGTTGGACTGTTCGCCGGTCTGCATCACGCAGCCCATGATCACGTCCTCGACCTGATCGGGCGCCGCGCCCGAGCGCTCGATCAGGGAATCCAGCACGGCGGCGGCGAGATCGGCCGGATGCCAGCCCGCGAGGCGTCCTCCCTTGCGGCCGCCAGCGGTGCGTGCGGCGGCGACGATGTAAGCCTCGGCCATGTACGTTCTCCCTGATGGTGTTGGATCGTGCTTGAATAATGGGTGCAGATTTAAGTGATGCCGGCGGATTTAGTCAATCAATCAATTAACTCTTGAGTACGGCGCTGCCATCGGGTTAGCTGCGTCCGTATTTCCCGGCGGACAGGTCATGGGATCCCAGTTGAATACCAGCGTGCCAAGCAGGCTCCCGTTTGCGAAAAACACCACTGCCGAGAAGCTGCTCGTTGCGGCCAGCGAGCTGATGATCGAGCGATCCTCGATCGAGGTATCCCTGAGCGACATCGCGCAAAAATCCGGCGTCAACGCCGCGCTGGTGAAATATCACTTTGGCAACAAGGACGGTCTGCTGATGGCGCTGCTGGCGCGGGATGCCGCCACCGAGGTGACGCAGCTCGAATATCTGCTGGCGCAGCCGATCGCGCCGACCGCGAAACTCAAGCTGCATATCGCCGGCATCATCCGGGCCTATCACCAGTTCCCCTATATGAACCGGTTGATCCACTATCTCCTGCACGAAAGCAGCGCCGAAGCCGCCGACGAGGTTTCAAAATTCTTTGTCGCGCCGCTGTTGGATTTTCACCGCCGGCTGCTGGCGGAAGGCGTCAGGTGCGGCGAGTTCCGCAACATCGATCCGGTGCTGTTCTACACCAGCCTGATCGGCGCCTGCGACCACCTGTTTTTCGGGCGGCACGCGATGTCGCGCGCCACCGGCGTCGGGCCGGTCACCGACGAAGTCTGTCGCCAATACATCGGGCATATGGAAGCGCTGATCTGCGGTGGCATGCTGGAAACGGCGAATAGCGAATAGCGAGTGGGGAGTAGCGAATAGCGAATAGGGGCCTAGAGAATAGAACGCAGAGGTGTCTGCTCTTTCTTCCATTCGCTATTCGCTACTCCCTATTCGCCCCTCAAGAAGAAACGCCCAAGGAAAGGTTTTTATCATGCAGTTGAAAGACGTTGCCGTTCTCATCACCGGCGGTGGCTCCGGTCTCGGCGCCGCCACCGCGCGCGCCATGGCCGCCAAGGGCGCGAAGATCGCCGTGCTCGACCAGAGCATGGAGAATGCCGAGAAGGTCGCCGCCGAAGTGAAAGGCGTCGCCGTCCATGCCGACGTCACCGACGAGGAGCAGGTCAAGGCGGGACTGGCGAAAGCCGAGGCTGCGCATGGCGTCGCGCGCGTGCTGATGAACTGCGCCGGCATCGGCGGATCGCAGCGCATCGTCGGCAGGGACGGTGTCTATCCGCTGGCCAAGTTTGTCCGCATCATCAATGTCAATCTGATCGGCACCTTCAACGTGCTGCGGCTGTTCGCCGAGCGCCTCGTGACCGCCGAGCCGATCGGCGAAGAGCGCGGCGTCATCATCAACACGGCGAGCGTGGCTGCCTATGAAGGCCAGATTGGCCAGATCGCCTATTCGGCATCCAAGGGTGGTGTCGTTGGTCTGACGCTGCCGGCGGCGCGCGATCTCGCCAGTCAAAAAATCCGCGTCAACACCATCGCGCCCGGCCTGTTCCTGACCCCGCTATTGATGGGACTGAACGAAGAGGCGCGCAAGAGCCTCGGCGCGCAGGTGCCGCATCCGGCGCGGCTCGGGGATGCCTCCGAATATGGCAACCTCGCGGTGCATATCGTCGAAAATCCGATGCTGAACGGCGAGACCATCCGGCTCGACGGCGCCATCCGCATGGCGCCGCGTTAATTTCCTGCCCTCTCCCACAAGGGGAGGGCGCGCGATAACGAAGGTCCGAGAAGAGACCAGGGGCTTTGGGAGACGAGACATGAGTGGGAATGCAGCCGCGGTTTTGACAAAGCCGGCCTTTCGCAAGATCGAATGGCTGGAACGCGATATCGCGGTCGAGCGGCGGCCCGACGGCGTCATCGTCCTGAAGTCGCGGATTCCGCTGAAGGCTTATGAGAAGCACATCCCGGCTTCCCTGGCGAAGTGGGCCAAGGAACATCCGAGCCGGATCTGGCTGGCGCAGCGCACAGGTGCCGACCGGCAGTGGCGCAAGCTGTCCTATGGCGAGGCCAAGCGCACGGTGGACGCGCTGACGCAAGCCATCCTTGATCTGAAGCTCGAGCCCGGCCGCCCGGTCGCGATCCTCAGCGGCAATTCGATCGAGCACGCGCTGATGACGATGGCTTCGATGCAGGCGCGGTTTCCGGCCGCCCCGGTGTCGCCGGCCTATTCGCTGATGAGCCAGGATCACGTCAAACTGAAATATCTGTTCGACCTGATCAAACCGGCGGTGGTGATGGTGCAGGATGGCCCGACCTTCGAGAAGGCGCTCAAGGCGCTCGATCTCGACGGCGTCACCGTCATTCACGTCGCGCGTCCTTGCGACGGCATCAACAGCGTCGCCTTCGCGGACCTTGCGGCAACGTCTGTGACCAAAGACGTTGAAACATCTATCGCCAACATCGCGCCGGATACGATTGGAAAACTGCTGTTCACCTCGGGCTCGACCGGGATGCCCAAGGCGGTCATCAACACGCAAGCGATGATGTGCGCCAATGCCGCGATGATGATGCAGGTCCGGCCGCGCGATTCCAGCGCGCCGCAGGCCACGTATCTCGACTGGATGCCGTGGAACCACACCATGGGCGGCAATGCGCTGTTCAATCCGGTGCTGACCGAAGGCGGCACGCTCTATATCGACGATGGCCGGCCGATGCCCGGCCAGATCGACGAGACGCTGCGCAATTTGCGCGAGATATCGCCGACCTATTACGCCAACGTGCCCGCGGGCTATGCCGCGCTCGCCGCGGCGATGGAGAAGGACGACGCGCTGTGCCGCAGCTTCTTCAGGAATCTGGCCTTGATGGCCTATGGCGGCGCGCGGCTGCCGGATGATCTCTATGACCGGATGCAGGCGCTGGCGGTGCGCGCGACCGGCGAGCGCATCGTGTTCTATACCGGCTGGGGCTCGACCGAGACCGCGCCGACCTCGACGGGAACCTATTGGAACACCGAGCGCGTCGGGCTGATCGGGCTGCCATTTCCCGGCGTCGAGTTGAAGATGGTCCCGGTCGGCGCGAAATATGAACTGCGCCTGCGCGGCGTCAACGTCACGCCCGGCTATTTCGGCCGGCCCGATCTCACCGCGGCGGCGTTCGACGAGGAAGGCTTTTATTGCATCGGCGACGCCGGCGTGTTCGTGGATCCTTCGGACCCCGTGCAGGGCATCATCTTTGCAGGGCGCGTGGTGGAGGATTTCAAGCTGACCACCGGCACCTTCGTCCACGTCGGCTCATTGCGCACCGATGCCATCGCGGCAGCCACGCCGGTGGTGCAGGACGCGCTGGTGGCGGGGCAGGACCGCCCGTTCGTCGGATTGCTGGCCTGGCCCAATCTGCACGCCTGCCGCCAGATAACAGGCGATCCCGACGCGGGCTATGAGGATGTCGTCAAACACCCGGATGTGCTGGCATGCCTCAAGCGCGGCCTGCAGGCGCATAACGCATCCGCCGAAGGCGCCAGCAGCCTGCGGATCGCACGCGCGATGCTGATGATCGAGCCGGCCTCGATCGACGGCAACGAACTCACCGACAAGGGTTACATCAATCAGCGCGCCGGCCTCGAGCGCCGCGCCGCGCTGGTGGAACGGCTCTATGCCGATCGCCCGGGAGACGACGTGATTATTTTGAACTGAGGACGTACTGCTTCGAACCACCAAGTCGTCATTCCGGACGGTCCGTCTTCGGACCGATCCGGAATCCAGAGGTTACTTACATCGGGATTCCGGGTTCGCGCTTCGCGCGCCCCGGAATGACCGACCAGTAAAAGGTAGACTGAGATGAATTTCGATTTCTCCGACGAACAAAAACAACTCCGCGACGAAGCGCGGAAATTTCTTGCCGAAAAGTGCCCGCCCAAGGCTGTGCGCGTCGTGCTCGATGGCAAGGCGCCGTATGACCGCGAGTTGTGGAAGGGACTTGCCGAGATGGGCTTTCTCGGCGTCGCGATCCCGGAAGAATTCGGCGGCGCCGGCGCTGGCCATCTCGAACTCTGCGTGATCGCGGAAGAAATCGGCCGCGCGCTGGCGCCGGTGCCGTTTTCATCGACGGTCTATCTGGCCGCGGAAGCCATCCTGCTCGCGGGCAGCGACGCGCAGAAGCGGAAGTGGCTGCCCTTGATTGCGTCGGGGGACGCGATCGGCACGCTGGCGCTGTTCGAAGGCAAGGGCAATCCGTCGCCGGCGGGGATCAAACTCGCCGCCTCCGGCGGCACGCTCAACGGCGTCAAGAAGCCGGTGCCCGACGGCGCGATGGCTGACTTCGCCATTGTCGCCGCGCGCACCGGCTCGACCGGGCGCGACAGCGATATCTCGCTGTTCTTGGTCGAGATGAAAGCCGAAGGCATCGAAGCCAGGGCCTTGACCAATATCGATCCGTCGCGCGGCCAGGCCGAATTGACTTTTAAGAATTGCAAGGCCGAGCCGCTCGGTGCCGCCGATGAAGGCTGGGGCATTCTTTCAGAGGTGCTCGACCGCGCCGCGGTGCTGATGGCGTTCGAGCAGGTCGGCGGCGCCGACCGCGCGCTGGAAATGGGCCGCGACTACGCGCTGGATCGTATCGCCTTCGGCCGGCCGATCGGCTCGTTCCAGGCGGTGAAGCACATGCTGGCCGACATGTATGTCGCGGCGACGCTGGCGCGGTCGAATTGCTACTATGGCGCCTGGGCGCTCTCGACCAACGCGTCGGAACTGCCGGAAGCCGCCGCCGCCGCGCGCATCAGCGCGACGCAGGCGTTCCAGCTTTGCGCCAAGAACAACATCCAGGTCCATGGCGGCATGGGTTTTACCTGGGAGTTCGATTGCCACATGTACTACCGCCGCGCCAATGCGACAGCGCTTGGGCTTGGCAGCCTGTCTTATTGGGAAGACGCGCTGATCGACCGGATGCGAAAAAGGAATGCGGCGTAATCAAAGGAGTCATTCCGGGGCGCCGCGGAACGCTGCGAACCCGGAATCTCGAGCTAAATAACTTCTAGATTCCGGATCGATCCGCCGAGGCGGATCGTCCGGAATGACGGGCCTGACAAAGGACAACGCATATGAACTTCGATGACACCCCGCAGGAAGCCGCGTTCCGTGCCGAGGCCAAGGCCTGGATATCGGCCAACGCGCCGAAGCAATACGAGGAAGAGCTGCGCAAGTCGTCGCTCGGCCGCACCCAACTCAAGGGCGCCAACATCCTTGAGGTGGCAAAAGCCTGGCAGAAGAAAAAGGCGGACGCCGGCTGGGCCTGCCTGCACTGGCCGAAGGAATATGGCGGACGGGGTGCTACGCCAATCGAGCGCGTGATCTGGCAGCAGGAGGAAGGCGCGTTCGGCAAGCTCAGCGGAATGTTCATTATTGGCCACGGCATGTGCGGACCGACCATGATGGCCTTTGCCGGTGAGGACCAGAAGCGAAAATACCTGCCACCGCTCGCGTCCGGCGAAAAGGTCTGGTGCCAGCTGTTTTCCGAACCGGCCGGCGGTTCCGACGTCGCCGGCCTGCGCACCCGCGCGGAGCGACGCGGCGACGACTGGATCATCAACGGCCAGAAGATCTGGACTTCGGGTGCGCATTATTCCGACTACGGCATCCTGCTCACCCGCACCGATCCGAACGTAGCAAAACACAAGGGTCTCACCATGTTCTTCCTGGACATGAAGAGCGAAGGTGTCGAGATCAAGCCGATCAAGCAGGCCAATGGCCAGTCGGATTTCAACGAGGTGTATTTCACCGACGTAAAAATTCCGGACGTGCAGCGGCTCGGCGAAGTCAATGACGGCTGGAACGTGTCGCTGACCACGCTGATGAACGAGCGGATGTCGATCGGCGCCGGTGTTTCGACCGGTTTCCCGGAATTGTTCGAGTTCTGCGGCAATCTGATGCTGGCGGACGGCCTTGCCATCGACGACCGCGGCGTGCGCTCAAAACTCGCAAGCTGGGCGGTGAAGGCGAGCGGACTGAAATACACCAGCATGCGGGCGATCTCGGCGCTATCGAAGGGCGAGCGTCCGGGGCCGGAGAATTCGATCGGCAAGCTGGTGGCGGGATCGATGATCCAGGATGTCGCGGCCTATGCGCTGGATTTGCAGGGTGCCGCCGGCGTGCTGAGCGGGCCTGAGGACGCGGAAGCCACCGGAAAATTCCAGGCGATGCTGCTGCGCGCGCCCGGCACCCGCGTCGAAGGCGGCACCGACGAGATCATGCGCAACATCATCGCCGAGCGCGTTCTTGGCCTGCCCGGCGATATCCGGGTCGACAAGGACGTGCCGTTCAACAAGATACCGACCAGAGGAAGATCGTAGGTTTCGTCATTCCGGGGCGCGCGACTGAACTCGGGTTTACCCGAGTTCAGCAATATGATTACCAAGTCGGCAACAGCCGACTTGGTGCGCGAACCCGGAATCCAGAGGTTGTTGATCGAGATTCCGGGTTCGCGCGATGCGCGCCCCGGAATGACAAGAAAAAGGAACCCGCCATGAATTTCGATGACACGCCGCAGGAAGCCGAATTCCGCGCCACGGCCCGTCAATGGATCGCCGCCAACGCGCCGAAGCAATTCGAGGCGGAGCTGTCAAAATCCTCGCTCGGCCGGATCAGGCTGGAGAAAGAGGAAATCGTCGATGTCGGCAAGGCCTGGCAGAAGAAGAAGGCCGACGCCGGCTGGGCCTGCCTGCATTGGCCGAAGGAATATGGCGGGCGCGGCGCCACGCCGATCGAGCGCGTGATCTGGCAGCAGGAAGAAGGCATGTACGGCAAGCTGACGCAGCCGTTCCAGATCGGCGAGGGCATGTGCGGGCCGACCGTGATGGCCTATGGCTCCGAGGAGCATAAGCGCCACTATTTGCCGAAGCTCGCCGCCGGCGAGCAGATCTGGTGCCAGTTGTTTTCGGAGCCGGCCGGCGGGTCTGACGTCGCGGGCCTGCGCACCCGCGCCGAGCGACGCGGCGACGATTGGATCGTCAACGGCCAGAAGATCTGGACCTCGGGCGCGCATTATTCCGACTTCGGCCTGCTGATCACCCGGACCGATCCCAATGTGCCCAAGCACAAGGGATTGACGATGTTCTTTCTCGACATGAAGAGCCCCGGCGTCGAAGTGAGGCCGATCAGGCAGGCCAACGGCATGCAGGAGTTCAACGAGGTCTATTTTACCGACGTCGTCATTCCCGATCATCAGCGTCTCGGTGCGGTCGGCGACGGCTGGAATGTGTCGCTGACCACGCTGATGAACGAGCGGATGTCGATCGGCTCCCGGCTTGCGACCGGCTTTCCCGAGATGTTCGATTTCTGCTCCAATCTGATGACGGAGGATGGGCTCGCCATCGACGATCGCGCCACGCGCTCGAAACTCGCCAACTGGGCGGTGAAAGCGAGCGGGCTGAAATACACCAGCTATCGGGCGATATCGGCGCTATCCAAGGGCGAACGTCCGGGGCCGGAAAACTCGATCGGCAAGCTGGTGGCGGGCTCGATGCTGCAGGACATCGCGACCTATGCGATGGACCTCGAAGGCGCGGCCGGCGTCTTTACCGGTGCCGCGGAAGAAGAGGCGCGCGGCCAGTTCCAGCAGATGCTGCTGAACTCGCCGTCGATGCGCATCGCCGGCGGCACCGATGAGATCCTGCGCAACATCATCGCCGAGCGCGTGCTCGGGCTGCCCGGCGACATCCGCGTCGACAAGAATGTCCCGTTCAACAAGATCCCGACCAAGGGGCGATGAAAACTCTCGTGCCCCGTCCAACAGAGGCGATGATTTGATGGACAGCAAAATCGACGCCGCGCCGATCGACATCCTCGAAGATCTGCTGGCATCGCGCTATTCCTGCCGCGCGTTCCGGCCCGACCCGGTGCCGCGCTTGACCATCGAGCGCATATTGAACGCCGCGCAAAAAACCGCGTCGTGGTGCAACAGCCAGCCCTGGCAGCTTGCGATCGCGTCGGGTGCGGCGACCCAAAAATTTCGCGATGCAATTTATGGCGCCGCCTCCGGCGGCAAACCGAATACCGGCGACTTTCCGTTCCCGCGCGAATATCGCGGGGTCTATCTCGCGCGCCGCCGCGAGAGCGGCTTTCAGCTTTACAACTCGCTGGGCATTCCCAGGGGTGACAAAGCGGGCTATGCGAAACAGGCGCTGGAAAACTTCAATTTCTTCGGCGCGCCGCATGTCGCCATCGTCCACACCGACGAAGCGCTCGGCGTCTACGGCGCGATCGATTGCGGCGGCTATGTCACGAGCTTCATGCTGGCGGCGCAGGCGCTGGGCGTGGCCACGATCCCGCAAGCGGCGCTGGCGTTTCATTCCGAGCTGGTGCGCAAGCACTTTGGGCTCGGCGATGACCGGCGGGTGGTGTGCGGCATTTCATTCGGCTTCCCCGACCGCGACCACAAGGCCAACAGCTACCGCACCACCCGCGCCAGCGTTGCCGATGCCGTGACGTTCTTCGAGGAGTAGCGATGACCCTCGCCCCGCAAGCGGGGCGAGGTAAGAAAATCAAAACCTCGGCGGCCGCTTTTCCGCGAACGCCTTGATGCCTTCCTTGATCTCGGCGCCGCGCATGCTGTCGCGATGCCGCTGGTCGGCGGCGTCTTCGTCGAGCGCGCCGCGGGCGATTTCGTTGATGGTGCGCTTCATGCCGCGCATCGCGACCGGCGCATTGCCGGCAAGAATCGTGGCGAGCTTGTCGACTTCCGCATCCAGCGCCTCTGCCGGCGCCATCGCGGTGAGGTAACCGATCCGCAACATCTCCGCAGCGCCGATCTTCTGCGCGGTCAGGAACAGTTTTCTGGCATTGTCGGCGCCGAGCCGCGACACATAGCGCCTGATGCCGCTCTTGTAGTAATGCAGCCCGAGCCGCGCCGCCGGCATGAACATCTCGCAGCTGTCGACCCCGATGCGGAAATCGCAGGCCAGCGCCAGATCGGTCGCGCCGCCATAGACGCCGCCATTGATCCGGCAGATCGAGGGAACGCCGAGATCCTCGAGCCGGTTGACCACGACCTCGAACGCCGATCCGGCGCTCTTCTGTTCAATGGCGCTGGCGGCGCGCTCGGCGACCGAGTTGAGGTCGTAGCCGGCGCTGAAGGCGCGGCAGGTGCCGGTGAGCACCATGACCCGGACGGCCGGATCGGCTTAGATCCGGTAGAACAGTTTTAGCAGCGAATCGAGATCACCGGCCTGCAGCCGGTTCAAATGTCTTGGCCGGTTGAGGCGGATGGTGGCGCGCGCGCCATCGATATCGAGCAACGGCGCGCTCGCGGCGGCTTCGGGCATGCGTCTCTCCGTTACTTGTTTTCCAGCTCGCGCCGCCTGGCCTCGACGTCGATGGTCTCGGCCAGATCGGGATGCCGCGCCATCAGCATGCGGAAGTCCACGAGATCCAGCACCAGGAGCCTCGACACCCGCCTCGTGGTGATATTGGCGGAGCGTAAATTATTGCCGAGCAGGGCCATCTCGCCGAAGAACGCGCCTTCGCCGAGCGTCACCTTCTTGCCCGGCAGATCGACCTCGACCTCGCCGGCGGCGATGAAATACATGCAATCGCCGGTCTGACCCTTGCGGATGATCATGGTGCGCGCCGGCAGATCCATGGTGCGCAGCATGTGCGTGACATCGGCGATCGCGGCGGGACCCAGCGCGGCAAAGAACGGCACCTTGCTCACCGACTCCCAGGTTTTCAGAAAATTATCGCGGCGGGTTTCGGCGGCAAAGCCGGTGGCGAGAATACCGGTCCAGAGCCCGAACACGCCGAGGCCGCAGATCATCACCACAGCCGCCACCAGCCGGCCGAGCGGCGTGATCGGCACCACGTCGCCATATCCCACCGTGGTCAGGGTCGCGATCGCCCACCACAAGGCCGCCGGCACGCTGCCGAAAGTGCCCGGCTGGACGTCGCGTTCCAGGAAATACACCGACACCGAGGCGAGAAACAGCACCATCAGGAAGATCACCAGCACGCTGAACAGCGGCCCGGATTCCTGCACCAACACCCGGCGCAATTGCCGAAGTCCCGGAATTCCCGGGACCACCTTGAACATCCAGAATATGCCCAGCAGCCACGCCGTTTTGGGATTCGCGCCGAGGACGAGGGCGAGCGGTACCGCCAGGGCGCCGACGGCGTCCACGAGCCCGCGGCCGGATAACGCATAAGCCCATCCACGCTGCGTCAGAACGGCGTGGCGAAGCCGGACGATCCATTCGAATGCAAAGAAAGCAAGGCAGCCCCAAAGCAACCCGTCGACCCAGTGATGCGCCGTTTCATAGGCGGGATCGACCGTGAGCAGAACCATCATGGCGACGCCGGCCGCGACCGCGACATAGGCCGCCTTGGTCATGTTGCGGCCGGCGGTCGCGGCTGCGAATTCTGCCAGACCAGGGAAAGCAAGCGGCTTGGACATTGCGAGGCGGAGTCCGTCGGTAAAAAAAGCCCGGATGCGGCGTGCTGCGCGCGGCCGGTCCGATAAAGTGCCCGGGTGGTGGCAGCCCGTCAACGACAGCCCGAAAACAGCGTTATCGCCGGGGACAGGGAAACTCGGGCCCTCCCCAAATCGGAGTTTATTTGCCGGGATAAGCCATAATCCCTGACAAAACGTCGCTTTCCCCCCGTATATCAAAGATTCCCCCCGCACATTATGGTGGGGGGCGCGCGCTGGAACAGAATCGCAAAAAACCCTTACTTCCTGAAAATTGGTTGGCCTCCAATGGATACGTCTCATTTCGCAGAACATGCAGGATCCGCAGCGAGCTTGTTCGCGTCAGTCTTCGTGGTCGCGACCCTTTCGATGCGCACAATGATCCCGCTGCGGGTTTTCGGCATTCTCACCAACGTCGTCCTGATCGCGTCCTCGATTCCTACTCACAATTATGCGACCGGGGCGTTGCAGACGGTGCTGCTGGTGCTCAATTCGTATCGGCTGCATCAGATGCTGCAATTGGTGCGCGAGGTGAAAAAGTCGGTCAACAGCGACCTGTCGATGGAATGGCTGAAGCCGTTCATGGCCGAGCGCCAATGCGCGGCCGGCGAGGTCCTGTTCTACAAGGACGAGAAGGCCGAGGAAATGCTCTACATCGTCAGCGGCCGATTCAAGCTGGTGGAATCAGGTATCGAACTGCCGGTCGGCGCCATCGTCGGCGAGCTCGGCATGCTGTCGCCGTCCAACATGCGAACCCAGACGCTGGAATGCATCGAAGCCGGTCTCATCCTCAGCGTCAGCTACACCAAGGTCGAGGAACTTTACGTGCAGAATCCGGCCTTCGGCTTTTACTTTCTTCGTCTCTCCAGCGCCCGGCTGTTTCAGAATATCGCAACGCTGGAGCAGCGACTGGCGCATTACGCCGCAGCCGCTGCACCGAATCCCGCTTAAGGGCAGGGAGCGCTGTAGTGACGGGCGTCCTGTCTTCGCTGCGTTATTTGCTCGCCGATATCATCGGCGTTGACGACGAGGCGCCGCCGTTTTTGCCCGTCGGCCTGCCCGAGGGCGCCGCCCCGATCGTCAGCGAAGGCATTCATCTTCTGATTGACTACCAGGGCCCCAGCTATGCGGGCCTTTACGTGCACCGCTTGCGGCGGTTTGTCGGCCGCCGCGGCGTCGATGACGTCATGCTCGGCGAAATCGCGCGGCTGATGGTGATGCGCATGAGCTATGAGGATCCGATCCGGATCGCGCAGTCAAAACTCGCCGAAGCCGAAATGGCCTCCGGCGCCCCGAATGTTCGGTTTGCCGACGATATCAGGAAATTCCGGCTCGATGAACTGATCGGGGCGCTTCCCGCCATTGTCGCCGAACCGGTACTCGATGCCCTCTAATGGGTGGGGTGGCTACATATGCCGGTCTCGATCCGCTTCGGCAACGCGAGCCGGTGGGGCATTCGCCGTTTGAGGATCGAGGCCGGCTTGCGGCGATGGCGGCTGTTCTCGGTGCGCTATGCCAAGGAGCGGGTTTGGGTCGAACGCTGGCTGCACATGATCGACCGCAGCCTGACCAGGCAGCCAGCGGCAACGTCCACGATCGTGCGGACCGCGACCATGGTGCAGGGCTACGGCGACGCCTATCGCCAGGGTCTCGCAGACTGGCATGCGATCATCGATGGCCTCGTCAAGCCGACCCTCGATGAGAATCTGCCGTTAGCCGATCTTGCCGCCGCCGTGGCGGAGGCACGCGCCGCGGTCACGCCCGATCCGCGGCAGGCCGCGCTCAAGGGGACCATCGCGGAGATCAGGGCGCGGGCGCGAGAACAGAGGCGAGTGGCCAATAGCGAATAGTTTTCCCGTTCTACTCGCTACTCGCCATTCGCCTTCTACGCGCTTTGCGCTGACTTGACGACTACCACATTGCCGTCATGGCCGGCGTTGCGCTTCAGGTGATCGCGGCGCATGCCGATCTCGTCGCGCACGAATTCGTAACCCAGCCTGAAGGTATCCAGCCCGTCGCTTGAGATGGTGCCGTCGCGCAATCCGATCACCGCGCCGCGAAGAATGACTTCGAGTTCGTCCTGCAACGCTTCGAGCCGGTCCAGCGAATCGGCGTGTTCTACCCTCTCGCCGATGTCGAGGATCGCGGTCGCAAGCTCGCCGGCCTTCTCCGGCGCGACGCGGGTGAACTTGGTGTAGATCCCGGCAAAGATCGAGCCGATCACGCTGAGCGCGGCGGCGGCGAGATACAGCAGGTCGCTGTAACGGTCCATGAACGACTTGGTATCGTCGTTGATGTATTCGGCGGCGCCCTGGTGCGCGACGATGAAGGCGTCCTTGTCGGTGTCGGCCGGCTCGATCCTGGAGGCGAAGCCATCGGCGAGCGCGAGTTCGGCCTTGTTTTCGTAGATCGTGCGGGCGAGATCTCCCGCTGTCGTCGATGACATCCTGGACTGCGCGACCAGCAGCCATTGCAGCCCGATGGTATCGAGATCGTCATCGGGAATCGCCGGTGCCGACGACAGCATGCCTGCTGTCAGCGTTTCCTCCGAAATGCCGGGGTTTTTTCTGGCCAGCGCTTTCGCCTCGTCGATCGCGTTCAGGGTGAACCCGCCGCGCCTGGCAGACTGTTCATAGCTCTTGTCCTTGACGATCTTCGAGGCATGCGCAATGGCGATCGCCGCGCCGTAGCCACCGGACGCGAACAGCCTTTCGATTGTCGAATTCGGCGGCGCCATCTGCACCCGTGGACCGCCATCTGCGTTATCGGAAATCTCGAGGATGGTGCGCACGAACGCGACGCTGTTGTCGGCATCGGCTAAAACGGCGATCTTCTTTTTCTTCAGCTCGGCAAGCGATTTGATCTTTTTGCCGCCAGGGCTGATCAGCAGCAGCACGTCGTGCTCCAGGATGGCAAGCGCGCGGGCGCGTGGCGGGACCTTTGCATCGGTGCGCAGCACCGCAAGATCGGCCTGCCTGCGATCGAACAGCGCGAGCGCCTTGGCGCTGTCGGCGTTGGCCACGATCTTGAGACGCAGCCGCGAAGAACTGTTCTTGAGCACCGCGGCAAGCTTGGCGGCAAAACGGGCGTCAAGGCTGTTGGCGTCTCCGACAGCGAAGATCAGCGTTTCGGAATTCCTCACCCAGGTGCGACCGCCCCAAACCGTCGCGACAGTGAGGATCAATGTCAGCGCGACAAACAGCAGCACCTGCCTGCGGTTGCTATTGACAACCCGCGACTGCGCGGGCTGCGTTTCCGCATCTGGCGTCGGGAGTTCAGCGCTCATCGTTCATAACCGCACCCCTGGCGGTCCGCCACCAGACCGGCGCCGAAGAGCGCCCGAACTAGATCGTAAATATCTAAAAAAGAACGACAATTTTCCAGTTAAGGATGATATCCGCCCCGGAGTGGATTGCAAATAAGGCTGCGGGGTAACGTTACTGGTGGATCGTTATTGATGTTGCCGTGCATATTACTGTTAGGTCACACCTAGCGTTTTTCGGTTCCCCGCAGGTGCATTCCAGCTCGGGAGGTGTCATAAATAAGTAATATCGCGCCTGAATTGATCGGGATTGAAGAGAAGTTGCGCTGACAGCCTGAGTTACTGTTCTTAATGTCATTTCCAGTCAGTCCCAGCAAAGGGCGTCAGCTTTGTTGTTTCCCCCCATGTCTTCGTCGGTTCCGGTAGGTGCGCTGATAGGGTGGATGCTGGCCCTCACGTTCAAACACATCATCGCGGATTTCGTCCTGCAAACCTCCTGGATGGCGATCGGCAAGGACCAAAAGACCGGCTGGGCGTTGCCGCTGCTGGCCCACTGTCTGGTGCATCTTGCGGTTGCAATGACGCTGATCCTGATTGTCGCGCCGCGATTCTGGTTTGTTGCCCTCATCGACTTTGCGATTCACATCACGGTCGACCGCGCCAAGGGATTTTGCTCATCGAGGTTTTGCGTGACGCAGGAGAATCATCATCCATGGTTCTGGACGCTGATCGGGGTAGACCAGGCATTGCATCACCTTACCGGATTCGGCCTGTCGATTTTCATGGCGGCGAACGGCTGATAGTGCCGGCTTGCACGCCTGCATCCCGGATCAATACGCTCAGATGGTGTGGCCCGATACCGCGCTCGATCGGGGTCCAGCCCAGCCTTTCGTAGTAGCCCGACCGCTGCGGTCGCGCGCACAGATAGGCGCGGCGGACGCCCAGCGCGAAGCAATCCAAAGTTGCGCGGTCGACCAGCGCCGCACCGACGCCGCGTTGGCGTGCCTGCGGATCGACCCACACCGCGGCGACCCATGGCGTCAATTGCGGGCGCTCGGCGAGATCGGATGCGATCACCGATGTCGTACCAAGAAAAACGTCGCCGTCATGGGCGACCAGCGCAAACGGAATCGACATGGCACTCAGGCTCTCCCGCAGACGGCCCGAAATATATTCGAGCGGATGGCCGTCCGCCTTCCACCAGGCCTGCCAGATCCGCTCGGCAACAGAATCGAAAAACTCCGGGCGCTGCCGCAGGTCGGAGATCGTGAAGGCAGGGGGCATGGTAGAATCTGTTGGCCGTCGCTCGTCGGGGGTGATGTCATACTTCACCCTGCGTTTAACGGGAAGCGAGTCAAATCTTCAGGCGCCGCCGCCGCAATTTGCGTTAGTTTCAGGCGCGCCGCATGCTCGCGAACTGGGCCGATTGATCGAGAACTCCGATGACAGAACAACCACTCGCAAAAAAGACCGTCGATGTGCTGGGTAGCCGCATGGCCTATCACGAGCGCGGCGAGGGAACGCCGGTGCTGTTTCTGCATGGCAACCCGACCTCGTCCTATCTTTGGCGCGACGTCATTCCCGAACTGGAAGGATATGGCCGCCTGATCGCGCCGGATCTGATCGGCATGGGCGATTCCGCCAAACTGCCAAATCCTGATACCGACACCTACCGCTTCACGACCCACCGCAAATATCTGGCGGGCTTCATCGATGCGGTCATCGGTCCCGCGCAACCTATCGTGTTCGTGGTGCACGACTGGGGCTCGGCGCTCGGTTTCGACTGGGCCAACCATCACCGCGATCGCGTCCGCGGCATCGCCTATATGGAGGGGATCGTGCGGCCGGTCGCCGGCTGGGAGGAATGGAGCGCGGCCGCGACGCCGATCTTCCGGGGGTTTCGCTCCGACAAGGGCGAAGCAATGATCCTCGACCGCAACATGTTCGTCGAACGGGTGCTGCCTGGCTCGGTCTTGAGGAAACTGACCGAGGCCGAGATGACGGAGTATCGCCGGCCGTTTCTGCAAGCCAGGGACCGCTGGCCGACGCTGACCTGGCCGCGGCAGATCCCGATATCGGGCGAACCCGCCGATGTTGTGCAGATCGCGACGGATTATTCGAGGTGGATGGCCGAGAACGACATTCCGAAGCTGTTTGTTAACGCTGATCCCGGCGCGATTCTGATCGGTGCTGTCCGGGATTTTTGCCGAAGCTGGAAAAGCCAGACCGAAGTCACCGTGCCAGGCTCGCATTTCGTCCAGGAGGATTCCGGGCCGGCGATCGGCCGGGGGGTGGCCGCGTGGATGAAGGCAAACTCGCTATAGCGGGACGGGGGGTGGCGCCGTCCTGATTCGCGGCGGTCAAGGTACCCCGTGTCACTACCGGGTAGGGTGGTTAACCTTTCGTTAGAGGGTTACGCTGCATCGTGTGGACAGGGGAGACTGCAAAATGTTCTCAAGCCGCGATGCCTACGAAAACGATTTCTGTCCGGTCCAGGACGAGTTGCTCGGTGAAATGTACCGCGCCAACGAGAACGGCCTGGCGCAGCTGGTGGAGAGTGTCTCTTCCGATGTCCGGGCGATGCTGGCGCTATTCTGCTATCGCAGAAGCCACCTGCACTCGCTGGCACTCTCGATCGCGGCAACCTGCAGCGAACGCGACTTGATCCACTTGGGCGGGCGCGTCGGCTCCACGCTTTACGCGCTGTCCCGCGAAACGCCGGCGACGCGTTCCGCGCCGTCGTCCCACGGCGGCCGCAAGCCGATCACGCTCTCGACCCGACCGCTCAGCACCTTCTCGCCGGTCGAAGACGAGTTTGACGGCGAAGATCTACTGCAAGCCGCGACGGCGTGATCGATCACGTAATTTCTCCGCGCGTCATCCCGGCGAACGCCGGGATCCATAACCCCCGACATCAATTGTTACGGAAGGCATTTGCCTCGGTGCCTGAACGATAGGGCACGGAGTATAGGTCCGGCCTTCGCCGGGACGACTGGAAATCAGGTCAGCACCGGCAGGCCGTGCCGTCTTCGCGCCATGGCGCATTCGGCATCGCCGGGCATGCAGGTCCGGCAGACTTCGGGCCGCACGGCATAAATCACGCACGACGTCGCCGCACCGACCTTGCCTGACAGCGCCGAGCATCGCTCGCCATCGCAGCGCATTCCCGACAGTCTTTCATTGACGAATTTTTCCGGAATCAGATCGAGCGCCGCGTCGTCCTCGGTGGTGAAGCGCGGCCAGTTCGACGAATACGAACAGCAGGCGCCGCAGGCCTGGCACGGGCTTTGGGCGTCGATCGCTGGACTGCTTGTCTCCATGGCTTCCGTTTAGAGCATGATTCGGAAAACTGGCAACCGGCTTTCCCTTGGGACAAAACCGGCCGGTTGGCCGCACCAGCGCCTCACGTGTCGCTCGGGGGTTCCCAGACCAGGCTCCTTCGCCATCTCGCCCTGAGCAAGTCACGCCGCTCGGGGTATTTTTCGTCGAGATGCACGGCGTCGATGACCCGGTCGGTTCGAAAGCTGCGAAAATCCCTGCGCAGCTCGCACCAGGCGGCCAACAGCCGCACGGCCTCGAGATAGCCGACGGCGATCGGCCAGATGGTGCGTTCGCTGTCACGGCCGTGTTCGTCGCGATAGCGCAGCGTGATCTTCTTTCCTTCGTGAATCTGCGCCCGCGTCCGCGCCATGTCGATGCGGTCGGGTTCCCTGCGCCAGCCCGGGCGGGCGCGGCTGGCGGGTTCAAGCACAAAAGGCCTCAGGCGTTCCGGGACCGTGTCGGCGATCTTTGCCATCAGGTCTTCGGCGGCTCTTGCCAGCACGGAATCGGCGTGTCCTGCCACCCATTGCGCGCCGAGCACGGCCGCTTCGATCTCATCAGGGGTGAGCATCAGCGGCGGCAGGTCAAACCCCTTCTCCATAATATAACCCATGCCGGCCTCGCCGCGGATCGGTACCCGTTGCGCGATCAGTGTGGCGATGTCGCGGTAGATGGTTCGCTTCGAGGTCTCCAGTTCGGCGGCGATCGCATCCGCGGTCAGCGGTTTCCGGGTGCGCCGGAGCACCTGAATGATCTGGAACAGCCGGTCGGCGCGTCTCATGGGGCGTCTCTTTTTACAGGGCAGCCGCGCCGATGCTGACAGCATGTTGGCAGCAGGCGGTGGCTATACCGGGACAACACTTCAACTGAAGGGAACTTGTCCATGATGATTCTTTATGGCTTTGGAGGTTTCCGGCCGTTCTGGCGTGCCCAGGTTTGGGCCGTGGAGCACCTGATTTCCGTACACAGCGTCTCCGGGGATTTCCGCTGGGCGATCGCCGCTCTGGCTTTGCGTTGGTTAGCCGCGGTGGAGGCTTTCGCGCAGAAGCAACTGGTCTGCCTGGCCCGAACCGTCATGGGTCGCGCCTGGCAGGGGGCTCGTTTCGCGGCCGATATGACCGATGCTGACACTATGGTGGCAACAGGGGGTGGCTAGGGTCGCGCATCGTTTCAACCGATCGGAGCCCTCACATGATTACTCTCTATGGCTTTGGCCCCGGCTTCGGCTTGCCGGAAATCAGCCCGTTTGTGACCAAGACCGAGGTCCAGCTGAAAATGGCCGGTCTTGCCTATCGCAAGGAGAAGGCGATGCCGCCGGCTTCTCCCAAGGGGCAGCTGCCTTATATCGCGGATGAGGCAGAGAGAATTGCCGATTCCACCTTCATTCGCGCGCATATTGAAGGCAAATACGCTTTCGATTTCGACGCGCCGCTCAATTTGCAGCAGCGGGCGCAGGCCTGGGCGTTCGAGCGGATGATCGAGCACCACGTCTATTGGGGCCTGGTCGGCGCGCGCTGGGTCGATGCCGAAAACTTCGCCAAGGGGCCGGCGCATTTCTTCGATGCGGCGCCCGAGCACTTGCGTGAAAAACTTCGCGAAGACGCGCAATTCCGTGTCGCCGAGAACTACCTGCTGAGCGGTCTTGGCCGCCACGCCCCGGAAGAGGATGTCGATCTCGCGGTCCGCTCGTTGTTTGCGCTGTCGGTCCAGCTTGGGGACAAGCCCTATTTGATGGGCGACACGCCCTGCGGCACCGATGCCACCGCGTTCGGCGCGCTTGCCGGAATTCTGACCCCATTTTTCGCCTCGCAACTGCGCGAGCGGGTCGAGCATTTCCAAAATCTGACGGCCTATGTCGACCGGATGATGCTTCGATATTATCCGGACTTTGCCTGGGCACCGCTGCGGCAGGCGGCCTGAGTCTCAATCTTCCCGCGCTGGCGCGCCTTTCAACGCCGCCAGCTCCGCCTCAAGTTCCTCGATCCTTGCATCGCGTGAGGCCAGCGCCGCCGCCACATCGGCGGCGTCGAACTTTTGCGGGATATGCTGCGGGCAGTTGGTGTCCCACGCGGCGATCTTGAACAAGATCACCTGCTCGGGCCGCGCCTTGTAGCCCTGCGGCATCAGCGATTTGGTCAGTGCCGGATCATCATCCACCACCCGCGCCTCGCCCCATATCTTGACCCGGCGGCGGTGGGCGTAATCCATCAGGAAGATGTGGGCCTTCGGGTTTTCCGAAAGGTTTCCCTGGCTGATGTATTGCCGGTTGCCGCTGTAATCGGCGAACGCCAGGGTGTTCTTGTCCAGGATCCTGATAAAACCTCTCGGGCCGCCACGGTGCTGGATATAGGGCTGGCCATCGGCGCTGGCGGTGGCGAAATACAGGCTGTTCGCGTCCGCCAGAAACGCGGTCAGGTTGTCGTCGATCTCGGTGCGCCATCCGCCGTTCTGTTCGACATGCGCATAGGCTTGACGCGATCCCTTGCGGGCCTGGATTTCCTTCACCGCCGGGGTGAACGCGACATCGCTGGAATAGGTCTGAACGTCTGACATCGGGGATCTCCGCAAAAAAAGCTCGTCGGCACGACGCAGCTCCCGTCTTGGCCACTCAACATGGCGCCTTTCGAAATTCAGGCAATCTTATGAATTGACACTTCATCATTGCGATATATGAAATAATGCCATGGATCGCATCGACGCCATGCAGGCTTTTGTCGCGGTGGCCGACCTCCACGGATTTGCGCCGGCGGCCCGCAAACTCGGCCTGTCGGCATCCGGCGTGACGCGGCTGATCGCGGCGCTGGAGGATCGTCTCGGCGCGCGATTATTGCAGCGGACCACGCGCTCGGTGACCCTGACCGACGTCGGCACACGCTATCTGGAACGCGCCCGCCGCATTCTGGCCGATGTCGAGGAAGCCGAAGGCTCGGCCGAGGGCGAACGGACACGGCCGAGCGGACGGCTGGTGGTCTCGGCCCCCGTCGGGTTCGGACGCCTCCACGTCAGCCCGGTGATGTCGGCGTATCTCAAGCGCTATCCCGAGGTTTTCGGCGAACTGCGGCTGGCGGATCGGATCGTTAACCTGGTGGAAGACGGCGTCGATCTCGCGGTCAGGATCGGCCACCTCCCGGATTCCAGCCTGGTCGCGCGCCATGTCGGCGAGATGCGACGGATCGTGGTCGCCTCGTCAGACTATCTTGGGCAGCGCGGCGAGCCGGACACGCCCGAGGCGATCGCTTCGCATGAGACCATCCAGTTCGGCGTCGTGACCGCATCGCCGGACTGGCGCTTTGTCGAAGACGACCGTGAAATTCGCGTGGCGTGCACGCCGCGCTTTACCACCAACAGCGCCGATGCCGCGATCCAGTATGCCGAGCAGGGCGGCGGCCTGACCCGGGTGCTGGCCTATCAGGCGGCGCAGGCGATCAAGGCCGGCCGGCTGAAAATAGTGCTGGCGAAATTCGAGCAGCCGCCGCTGCCGATCCACCTCGTCTATCCGACCTCGCGGCTGTTGTCGGCCAAGGTGCGCACTTTCATCGATCTCGTGATCGAACTCAGCGATTGGCATTTCGGTAAACGGTGAGGCGTTCCCCGGATGCTGCGCAGCGCGCCAGCGGTGCGCTGCTGGTCCGGGGTCCATGTGTCGCTATAGGTGTGCGCGATGGGTCCCGGCTCTGCGGAGCGGCGTAAAGGACGCCGCACCGCGTCCGGGACACGAAGCGTGCGGACGCTACCCCTTCTTCGACACCACGCGAAATGTCCCATTGGCGCGTGCGATGGCGACACCGTCGGCGGTAACCAGGCATTGCGCAAAGCAAAGCGTGCTGCCGGTCTTGATCACGTCGGTTTCGACCGTGAGCCACTGCCCGATCTGGGCGCTGCTGATGAAATCGATCGACATGCTCACGGTCACGAGCGAATAGGCGCCGCGCATCTTGTGGCCGCAGCTATGCCCCATGGCCTTGTCGGTCAGCGCCGCGATCAACCCGCCATGGGCGAAGCCGCGCGCATTGGTGTGCGGCTTGGCAAGACGAAGGCCCAGAATGATCGCATCGGGTGTCTGCTTCGAGTAGATCGGCTCCCACGGTTCGGTCAGCGGACTGGGCCGGGTCTGGCGTTCAAAGCCCTCGGGGATATCGGTAGCGTTCATACAGAACTCTTGCGTTGATGATGAATACTCATTGAACGCGATGCGGGCGTCGAATGCACCGCTTACAAAGTTTTAAACGGCATTTCGGTGTCTGTTTGAAACGAACTGCGTCTCCGATCACGCCGGCAATTCATATCCGATCGCTGTTTCGATCTCGATCGTGCGTTGCACCGCGGGGCGGGCCATCATGCGCGCGTAATGCGCGGTGAGATTGGGAAAGGTTCCGGGCGCGGGCTTGAGCGAATTGGCGAGCCGCCAATAGAGCCGAAACAGATGGATGTCGGCGATCGAGTAGCGGCCGAGCGCCCAGCCGTTGCCCAGACGCCGGTCGGCAATTCCCCAGACCTCCCTGGCATGATCGAGTCCGTGCCGGCGCGCCGGGTGCAGCGTGGAGGCGGCAAAGGACATCCACGACAGCGCCTGCGCGTCGGCCTCGATATCGTCGCGCGGCAGCAGTCCCGCCTCCGGATAGCGTTTTGCCAGATAAAATAGGATCGCGGCAACTTCGGTAAGCGGTTGCCCGTCGACGACGAGCATTGGAACTTTGCCTTCCGGATTGAGCGCCAGATATTCGGCCGAGCGCATGTCGTTCTTTTTGAATGACATCGGTTTGCCCTCGAAGGGCGCGCCGATCTCGTGCAGCGCAATGTGCACCGCCATCGAACTCGAACCTGGCGCGAAATACAGCGTGAGCATGCGAGCCTCTCGCTTAATACGGCAACCCCACATAATTCTCCGACAGCGACGCCGATGCCGATTTCGAACTCACCAGATAGTCCAGTTCCGCCAGCTGAATCCGCGCGCCAAAACCCTCGGTGTCGGGAAACCGGTGCAGCATCGATGTCATCCACCACGAGAAGCGCACCGCCTTCCATACCCGCGCCAGTGCTTTTTGCGAATAGAAGTCGATCCCGGCGGAGGATTTTTCGTCGTAATATTCACGCAATGCGTGCGAGAGATAATGCACGTCGCTGGCGGCGAGGTTAAGACCCTTGGCGCCGGTCGGCGGCACGATATGCGCGGCGTCGCCGGCGAGGAACATCCGGCCGAATCGCATCGGCTCGGCCACGAAACTGCGCAAGGGGGCGATGCTCTTTTCGATCGAAGGCCCGGTGACGAGATGGTCGACCGCCTTTTGATCGAGCCGCCGTTTCAATTCATCCCAGAATCTTTCGTCCGGCCATTGATCGACGTGATCGTCCAGGCTGCATTGCACGTAATAGCGGCTGCGGTGCATCGAGCGCATGGTGCAAAGCGCAAACCCCCGGGCGTGGTTGGAGTAGATCAATTCGTGGCTGACCGGCGGCGTTTCCGACAGGATGCCGAGCCAGCCGAACGGATAGACCCGTTCAAAGGTCTCGATCGCCGAGGGTTTTATGCTGGCCCGGCTGACGCCATGAAATCCGTCGCATCCGGCGATGAAATCGCAGGCGATCTCGCAGGTGACGCCGTCAATGACATAGGAAACGCGGGGATGGTCGGTGTCGAAATCATGCGGCGTGACATCGGCGGCCTGATAGACCGTGGCGAGACCGGCTGCCTTGCGCGCGTTCATCAGGTCGAGCGTGACTTCGGTCTGGCCGTAGATCATGACCGTCTTGCCGGTGGCGGCATGCATATCGATGCGATGGCGCGCGCCGCCGAAGGCCAGTTCGACACCGTGGTGCACCAGGCCCTCGCGGTGCGCGCGCGAGCCGGTGCCCACTTCATCGAGCAGCGCGACCGTTCCCTCCTCGAGCAGGCCGGCGCGGATGCGGCCGAGCACATAATCCGGCGTCTGGCGTTCCAGGATGACGTTGTCGATCCCGTAGGCGTGCAGCAGTTGCCCCAGCAGCAATCCCGCAGGCCCGGCACCGATGATTGCTACTTTTGTCCGCAATACTTGCCCCCCTGGTTATTATAGGCTTGAACGATGACGGTACGGACGTAACTGCACGTACTTGCAATGATAATTATATCATATAACAATATTCGCAAAGGGCCATTGAAGCCTGATGCCACGAGGGAGACAATGTCGATGAGGAAAACGTTCTCGGCAACATTTTTGGCGCTGCTGCTGGCCGCCAGCGTGACGCCTGCGTTGGCGCAGGAAAAAACCTTTGAACTGAAACTGTCGCATTGGGTGCCGGCGTCGCATCCGCTGCAGAAGGCGCTGGAGGACTGGGGCGCCGCCGTCGAAAAGGAATCCGGCGGTACTATCCACTACAAGGTTTATCCCGCGCAGCAGCTTGGCAAGGCGTTCGACCATTACGACATGGCGCGCGACGGCATCGCCGACGTTACTTATGTCAATCCGGGCTATCAGCCCGGCCGTTTCCCGATTATCAGCGCCGGCGAACTTCCTTTCCTGATGTCGGACGCCAAGGGCGGCTCGATGGCGCTCGACGCCTGGTATCGCAAATATGCCGAGAAGGAGATGAAGGACGTCAAGTTCTGCCTGGCGTTCATCCATTCGCCGTCGTCGTTTCACTCCCGTGCGAAGAAAATCACCGTGCCGGATGACATCAAGAACATGAAGATCCGCCCTGCGCACGCCACCATGGCGAACTTCGTGACGCTGCTCGGCGGCACCAACGTGCAGTCCTCGGCGCCGGAAGTCCGCGACATCATCGAGCGCGGCGTTGCCGACGCCGTCACCTTCCCGTGGGGATCGCTGGTGCTGTTCGGCATCGACAAGGTGACGAAATACGACATGGACGCGCCGCTCTACGTCACGACATTCGCCTTCGTGATGAACAAGGACAAATACAACGCGATGTCCGACCGTCAGAAAAAGGCGATCGACGACAACTGCAATACCGAAGCCGCCGGCCGCGTCGGCGAACCCTGGGGCAAGTTCGAAGATGCCGGTCTCGACAAGGTGAAGGCCGAGGAAGGCCACGAGGTCTACAAGCTGACGCCGGAGCAGATGCTGGTGTGGAAGAAAGCCTCCGAGCCGCTGATCAAGACCTGGGCCGAGGGCGTCAAGAAAACCGGCGCCGACCCGGACGCGGCGATGGCCGAGCTGCGTACTGCTCTCGCCAAATACAACGCCCTGACGCAGTAAAGGTCGTTCCATTTCAGTACGGCGGCGGGATCCTCCTGCCGCCGTGTTGTTCTCGTGATCGCCAGGGATGTGGAGCGGATATGAATCGCGCGTCTATGGATCGTTTCATCGATACGATCGAATGGATCGCGGCTGGATTCGTCGGCATTGTTGCCCTCAACATTTTCGTTGGCGTTCTGTTGCGCAACACCTTGAATACGGCGATTCCGGATTCGTTCGATATAGGGCGCCTGCTGCTTGGGATTCTGATCTTCTGGGGCATCGCCGCGACCAGCTACCGTGGCGGACATATCACCGTCGATCTGATCTGGGCCAATGTCGGCCCGAAATACCAGCGCATGATCGACGTGTTTGCGACGCTGGTGCTGCTGTTCGTCGTGACAGTGCAGACCTGGACGCTGTTCGACAAGGTTCGCGGTACCTACAACGACAATGTCCTGACATTTGAAATGCACATGCCGACCTGGCCGTTTTTCGCGGTCGCCTGGGCCGGCGACGTCTCCGCGGTGCTGCTGATCGCAATCCGCACCTACCGGCTGATTTTCAACCCGGATTTGATGCAGGATCCCAAGATCAAGGCGACCGAGTAGACCGGAATGAGTACCGACACCGTCGCCATCCTGGGATTCGTCGCGCTGTTCGCGCTGATGCTGCTGCGCGTGCCGGTCGGCATGGCGATGGGCCTCGTCGGCGTCTCCGGCTTCGGTTATCTGGTCGGCGGAACGCCGGCGCTGAAGCTGGTCGGCCAGACCTCGATGCGCACGGTGACCGACTACACCTTCGGCGTCATTCCGATGTTCCTGCTGATGGGGACCTTCGTCAGCAATTCCGGCATGAGCCGCGAACTGTTCCGCGCCGCCAACGGTTTTGTCGGGCATTTGCGCGGCGGCCTCGGGATCGCCACGGTCGCGGCCTGCGGCGGCTTTGCCGCGATCTGCGGCTCGTCGGTGGCGACCGCTGCGACGTTTTCGGCCGTGGCCTATCCGGAAATGCGCCGCTTCGGCTATCCGCAATCCTTCGCCACCGGCGTGATCGCCGCCGGCGGCACGCTGGGCGCCATGCTGCCGCCGTCGACGGTGCTCGCGGTGTACGGCATCATCACCGAGCAGGACATCGGCAAGCTGTTCATGGCCGGCATCATTCCCGGCATCCTCGCCATGACCATGTACATGATCACCATCGCGCTGATCGGCTATTTCCGGCCGGGCTTCCTGCCAAAGGGGACGCACACCACCTGGCGCGAACGATTTTCCGGCCTGAAAAATATCTGGGCGCCGGTACTCTTGTTCGTGTTCGTCATCGGCGGGCTTTACGGGCTGCCCTTCCTGCCGCGCTTCACCCCGACCGAGGCGGGCGGCGTCGGCGCCACCGGCGCATTCCTGATCGGCGTGTTCACCGGACGGCTGGACAAGGAGAAGATTCTGGCCTCGCTGCTGCAGGCGACCCGCACCGCCGCCGCCGTCTTTACGGTGCTGATCGGCGCCCTGATCTTCGGGTATTTTCTCACGGTGACGCAGACCCCGCAAAAGGTCACGGAGTTTCTCACCGGCCTTGGTCTTGGCAGCTACGGCGTGCTCGCCCTGATCATGGTGATGTATCTGGTGCTCGGCTGCCTGATGGACGCGATGGCGATGATCATCCTGACCGTGCCGATCATCTTTCCGGTGATCACCCATCTCGGCTTCGACCCGATCTGGTTCGGCGTCATCATCGTGATGACGGTGGAACTCGGCCTGATCCATCCGCCGGTCGGGATGAACGTCTTCGTGATCAAGAGCGTCGTCAAGGACGTGTCGTTTGCCACGATTTTCAGGGGCGTGATCCCGTTCGTGGCGACCGACCTGATCCGGCTGGTGATCTTGATCCTGTTTCCGTTGCTGGCGACCTGGCTGCCGCAGCGCATGATGGGGTAATTCATGACGCCGCAGCTTTCCACCAAATATGTTTTCACCATCACCGCCACGATCGGCAGCGTGACATCCGCCGGCGATGTCGGTCACGGCGTCCGCCGCATCATCCCGATTACCGGCGGCGAGGTGCGCGGCGATATCAACGGCAAGGTCTGCGCGTTCGGCGCGGACTTCCAGATCATCCGGCCCAATGAGCTGATCGAACTGGAAGCGAAATATGCCTTCGAGACCGACGACGGCGCGGTGGTCTATGTCGAGAACAAGGGCATTCGTTTCGGCCCCGTCGAGTTGCTGCAGCGGCTGAAGCGCGGCGAGCCTGTCGATCCCGGGCTGATCTATTGCCGCACCGTGCCGAAGTTCGAGACGGGGAGCGAAAAATACCGCTGGCTGATGCAGAACCTGTTCATCGGATCGGCAGCCCGCCATGCCGACCGCGTCGTGATCGACGTGCATCAGGTGCTGTGAACGAGGGTGTGAGGGGGCGTTCCCCGGATGCAGCGCAGCGCTCTTGCGGTGCGCTGCTGGTCCGGGGTCCACTGTGTGTCACGATCTGGCGGGTCCCGGTTCTGCGGAGCAGCGTGAAGAACGCTGCACCGCGCCCGGGACACGAAGCTTGAGAGCCTTATCGATTGACTCCCCCTCCAATCGTTATAAAATATAACTATTCTGGACAGGACATAATAAGCCTATGGGAAACGCCGCACCCGCTGGGATCGCCGACCGGTCCGCGCTGCTCAGGATCGAGGCCGTCGGCCCAGTGCTGACCGTGGGTCTCAACCGCCCGGCCAAGCGCAACGCGCTGAATGACGGCATTATGCTCGCGATCCAGGACTGCTTCTCGGATCTGCCGGAGGAGATCGGCGCCGTGGTAATCCATGGCATCGGCGATCATTTTTCATCGGGTCTGGATCTGTCGGAACTGACCGAGCATGATGCGACCGACGGCCTGCGGCATTCGCAGATGTGGCACCGGGTGTTCGACCGCATTCAGTATAGCCGCGTGCCCGTGATCGCGGCGCTCAAGGGTGCGGTGATTGGCGGTGGTCTGGAACTCGCCTGCGCGGCGCATATTCGTGTCGCCGAACCGTCGGCCTATTTTGCCCTGCCCGAGGGCCAGCGCGGCATCTTCGTCGGCGGCGGCGGATCGGTGCGGTTGCCGCGGCTGATCGGTGTCGCGCGGATGACGGATATGATGCTGACCGGGCGGGTTTATTCCGCGACCGAGGGTGCGTCCTACGGTTTTGCGCAATATCTCACCGAGGAAGGCCATGCGTACCCCAAGGCGATGGAACTCGCCGCCAAGGTCGCGCAGAATGCGCCGCTGACGAATTTCGCGGTGCTGCAGGCGCTGCCGATGATCGCGGAGGCCAATCCGCAAACCGGCCTGTTGATGGAATCGCTGATGGCGACGGTGGCGCAGAGCGACAAGGAAGCAAAACTTCGGATCCGCGCGTTCCTCGATCGCAAGACCGCAAAGGTGAAGCCGACCTGAAATGAGTGCGAAACCGAACATGTCCGTCCCGGCCGGAACGAGCGAAGCCTATCCGCTGCGCGCGATCTCGTTCGGCGATCCCAATGTGTCAATCGATCGCCGCAACGACGGCACGATCTATCTTCGTCCCAAAATAGCGCTTGGCGAATATCCGGACCGGCTCACCGACCGCCTGCACCATTGGGCGAGCGCGGAGCCGAACCGCATTTTCATGGCGGAGCGCGACGGCGGTCCGGGCTGGCGGCAAATTACCTACGCCGAATTGCTGACCTCGAGCCGGCACATCGCCTCCGGTCTGCTGGCGCGCGGTCTTTCGGCCGCGAAGCCGGTCATGATCCTTTCCGGCAATTCGATCGACCACGCACTGCTCGCATTCGGCGCGCTCTATGCCGGCATCCCGTTCTGCCCGGTGTCGCCGGCCTATTCGCTGGTGTCGAAGGATTACGGCAAGCTCTCCTATCTGATGAAGCTCCTGACGCCGGGCCTGGTATTTGCCGACGATGCGGATAAATTCGCCGATGCGCTCGAAGCGAACGTTCCAGCCGGAACCGAGATCGTCGCCTCCTATGGCGCGTTGCCCGGCCGCGATGTGACCCTGCTCTCCGATTTGATGGCGACACCGCTACATCCCGGCCTCGATGCGGCACATCAGGCCATCGGCCCCGATACCATTGCAAAGTTCCTGCTGACGTCAGGCTCGACCGGGCATCCCAAGGCGGTCATCAATACCCAGCGGATGATCTGCGCCAATCAGGTGATGCTGCGCGAGACGCTGGCCTTCCTGAAGGACGAGCCGCCCGTGATCGTCGACTGGCTGCCGTGGAATCACACCTTTGGCGGCAATCACAATATCGGGCTGACGCTGTTCAACGGCGGCTCGATGTATCTTGACGAGGGCAAGCCGATGCCGGGCGGCATCGAGGAAACCGTGCGCAATCTCCGCGAGATTTCGCCCACGGTCTATTTCAACGTGCCCAAGGGCTATGAAGCGCTGCTGCCGTATTTGCGCGATGATTCCGCTTTGCGCGCAAAGTTCTTCCACCGGCTGCACGCGATGTTCTTCTCGGGTGCGGCGCTGTCGCCCTTTATCTGGAACAGCCTCGACGAACTCGCGGTGCAGGAAACCGGATTTCGGGTGCCTGTCCTGACCGGCCTCGGCGCCACCGAGACCGCACCGTTCTTCATGTCGGTGCGGCCGGCCACCAGCCGCTCCGGCCATGTCGGGCTTCCCGTCTCCGGCAACGATGCCAAGCTGGTTCCGAACAATGGCAAGCTGGAGGTTCGTGCCAAAGGGCCGAACGTGACACCGGGCTATTGGCGTCAGCCAGAACTGACCAACGCCGCGTTCGACGACGAAGGTTTTTACAAGTTCGGCGATGCGATCAAGCCGGTCGACGCGAGCGACTTCCACGCCGGATTCGATTTCGACGGCCGCATCGCCGAGGATTTCAAGCTCGCCAGCGGCACCTGGGTCAGCGTCGGTCCGCTGCGCGCCCGGTTTGTCGCGGCCTGCGCGCCGCTGGTGCGCGATGTCGTGATAGCAGGCATCAACCGCGATGAGGTGTCGGCGATCGTCATTCTCGATCTCGACGGCTGCCGCCTGATCAATCCGACGCTGCCGTTCGATGACCTGGCCGCCACGGCGGCGGATCCGCTGATCATCGCCGCGTTTCGCGAACGGTTGACGAAATTTCTGGCGACGGCGACGGGGTCATCGACGCGGATTACCCGCGCGATCCTGCTCGATACGCCGCTGTCGATCGATCGCGGCGAAGTCACCGACAAGGGCTCGATCAATCAGCGCGCGGTGCTGGACGCGCGCGCCGCGCTGATCGATGAGCTTTATTCGCCGACGCCGGCAGCCCATGTGATAACGCTCGGCTGATCAACAGCCATTTCGCCAAGGGAGCAAGGGAGGAAGCCATGCAGTTGAAAGATCAGGCCGCCATCGTGACCGGTGGCGCATCGGGATTGGGCGCCGCCACCGCACGCCGGCTTGCAGCGCAAGGTGCCAGGGTTGCCGTGTGCGACCTCAATGCCAAGCTTGCGGAAAGCGTCGCCGCCGAGA
>Ga0209871_1000065_pt1 | contig 31376 bp, 32 predicted proteins | sample OrgsoiDNA2013045_FD_185795 | JGI IMG/M metagenome (GOLD analysis project Ga0209871, IMG submission 185795) | Permafrost soil microbial communities from the Arctic, to analyse light accelerated degradation of dissolved organic matter (DOM) -... | ecosystem: Environmental > Terrestrial > Soil >... | reverse complement strand
GCCCGACACCGGGCCCGCGCCCGACACCGGGCCCGCGCCCGACACCGGGCCCATGCCCGACACCGGGTCCATGCCCGAGGTCATGGCCGGCGCCTGCAGATGGTGACGGTGACGTCGCTCAGCGGCTGGGCGACAGGCGCGTGCGGCTTGTGCACCGTGATTTCCACCTGCTGCACGGACGGATCGGACAGGCACGCGGCAGCCAGCCGGTCCGCCAGGGTCTCGATGAGAGCCACCGGCTCGCCAGAGACGATGCCGGCCAGCCGGTCGGCCACGGCGCCGTAGTCGGCGGTCAGGCTCATGTCATCGGCGGCCGCCGCCGCCCTGGTGTCCACCCAGAGCACGGCGTCGACCACGAACTCCTGGCCGTCGGCGCGCTCGTGATCGAAGACACCATGCCGCCCGAACGCGCGCAGGCCGAGCAGCGAGATCCGGTCCGGCGTCATCCGGGCTCCCCGGTCCCGTACTGGTCCCCGTAGCCGCGTGCTGGCGCCTGCGCCTGCGCCTGCCCGCTGCCGTCGCCGCTGGCTGCCTGACGCCACCGCGCGGCCACCCGCACTGCGTCGGCATTGCCCGCCACAGAGTGCACCCGCACGCACCATGCCCCGGCGGCCGCGGCCAGGGCAGTCACCGAGATAGTCGCGAGATCGCAGCTTGCGAAGGGCCGCGGCTGCCCGTCCTGCGCGGCGAGCAGCCTGCCGAGGAAGCTCTTGCGCGATGCGCCGACGAGGACGCGGAAAGGCGAGCCGTGCCCGCCCAGGCGGGAGATTTCGCCCAGCCGGGCGAGCAGCGCCCAGTTATGCCCGGCAAGCTTGGCGAAGCCGACGCCAGGGTCCACGATGATCTGGGCCGGGTCGACTCCGTCGGCGACGACCGCGTCCACCTGCTGCCGGAGCTCGGCCCGTACCTCGCCGACCACGTCACGATAGGCGGCCCGGTCCTGCATGCCGCGGCTGTGGCCGCGCCAGTGCATCACCACGTAGGGCACGCCGGCATCGGCGATCAGGCGGGCCATCCCGGGGTCGGCGAGGCCGCCGCTCACGTCGTTCACCAGCGCGGCGCCCGCCTGCAGGGCGGCTTCGGCCACCTGCGCGCGCATCGTGTCGATGCTGACGCAGGCGCCTGCCGCGGCGAGGCCGGCGATGACCCGGCCCACCCGGCGCAGTTCCTCCTGCTGGCCTACCCGTACGGCGCCAGGCCGGGTGGACTCGCCGCCGACGTCTACGATGTCCGCGCCATCCGCGATGAGTTCCAGGCCGTGCGCGATTGCCGCGTCAGGCTCAAGCCACTCACCGCCGTCAGAGAAGGAATCAGGAGTGACGTTGACCACACCCATGACCAGGCACCGGCCAGGGCTGGGCAGGCCTGCCGGCGCTGCGGCAGCTTCCGCGTCACCCGACATAGCCGTCAATCTACGGCCTGCGCCGCCCGGCACGCGGCCGGCCTGAGCTAGCCAGGCGGCGCCTGAGCGGTCCCAGTCTCAGCTTCCGGGCGAGCCTGCGCACCTCGACAGTGGGCCAGACCAGGAATGCCTCTGCCTCGAGGGCCGCCAGGCCGATCCGGGCCACATCCCTGGTGTTGGGGTACACCAGGAACCGCGGCACCCACTCCGGGCAGAACTTGGCGTTGAACTTGTACAGCGACTCGATCTGGAACCACCGCGACATGAACACCAGGATCCGGCGCCAGGCCCGGACAAAGGGCCCGGCGCCGATCCGCTCGCCCCGCTCGAGAGCGGCGCGGAACACCGCGAAGTTCAGCGAGATCCGCTTGACGCCGAGATCCTGCGCGTTCTTGATGGTCTCGACAATGAGGAAGTCGTTCAGGCCGGCCTGTGCCGCCCGGTCGCGGCGCATGAGGTCGAGCGAGAGCCCGTCGGATCCCCAGGGCACGAAATGCAGCACCGCGCGGAGCACGCCGTCCTCGGTAGCCGTGGCGACGACGCACTTGCCGTCACAGCGTGCGCCCACGCGGCCCAGCGCCATCGAGAAGCCCCGCTCCGTCGGGCTGCCCCGCCAGGAATCGGCCTGCCGGATCATCCGGTCAATTTCTGGCTGCGGAATGTCGCCCGTCCTGCGAATCTCAGCGACATACCCGTGCCTGCTCACTCTGGTCACCATCTGCCGGACATTGCGCATCGACCGGCCCTGCAACGAGAAGTCCGCCACATTGACAATGGCCTCGTCGCCGAGTTCCAGGGCGGTCAGATCGCCCTCGCGGCACCAGATCTCCGCGCCAAGCTCGCCGCAGCCGACCACCGCCGGGACCCAGGCATGCCGGGCCGCCTGGTCGAGGAACGCGTGGATGGCACCCGGCCACGCCTCGGGATCGCCGAGTGGGTCGCCGCTGGCCAGCATCACCCCGGACAGGACGCGGTAGCCAATGCAGGACTTGCCGGTCGCCGACCAGATGATGCTCTTGTCGTCGCGGAGCGCGAAGTATCCGAGGGAGTCCTTTTCGCCGTGCTTGTCGAGCAGTTCCCTGATCCCGGCCGCGTCCTTTTCGCTGAGCCTGTCGACGGGCTTGGCCGGCCGCAGGAACAGATATCCGACGACGACGAGCGTGAAGAGCCCGAGGCCTCCGGTCAGGAGGCCGAAGACATCCCTGCGGGTTTCCGATGTGAACACGACGGGCCCGGAGAGACCGACCAGATTGGAGATCACGGACTGCACTCGCTGTGCCAGCGAGTAGTCAGCCTCAAGCCCGCGGGTGACCAGGAGATAGGCCAGCCCGATGGCCACATCTGCTATCGCAAGCCAGCAGAACCCCCACAGCGCCCGCCATCGGGTCCTGGGATCGCCGGTCGCGTAAAACTCGCGCCGGTAGTAGCACAGCACGACGATCAGGGCCGCGGCAATGGCGGCCGGGACGAAATGCCGGTCGCGCACCAGAGCGTGAATTCCCGCGCTGGAGGCCAGCAGCAGCAGTACTGCCTGCCACGCGCGCCGCTTCCGCCGCCGCAGGCCGTGCGAGAGCATGAGCAGCAGCAGCCCGATGATGACATCGGCGGTACGGGTGAGGCCGGACAGCGTCCCCGGCGCGATCTGGGCGAACATGCCCAGCGGGTGCTTGAAATGCCGGTACAAGGCGGGGGGCCGCCCGCCCTCGATGATGTCGGCCAGGCCGATCAGCAGCCCCAGCCAGCCTGCTGTTACCGGTACCCAGCGCCGCTGCTGCCGACGGTCCACCGGACGCTCAGCGCGCGGTTTAGCGTGCCGGTCTTCGTCACCGGCTATGGGCGCTACCGGGTCTGGCCCGCTTCGGTCAGTTATCTCGGACAAGTAGGTCAGGCCCCTAGTCACGGGGGATCAGCGTAGTCATCGCCGACTCGCGGCGCGGGCAAACCCCTGAACACGGCAGCCAACCTCTCACTGGTCTTCAGATTCACACTGGTGTATCTCCAGACGCTCCTGGCGCGGGTTTGGTTCCGGTCAGGTGTTACTCCGATCAGGCCCGGCGGCGCTCAGCGACGGGCGATCAGCAGGCTCATCGCCTCGGCCCTGGTGCCGTCGGAGTCCCGGAAGCACCCGCGGACAGCGGATGTGACCGTCTTGGCGCCAGGCTTGCGGACGCCGCGCATTGTCATGCACAAGTGCTCTGCCTCTATCACCACGATAACGCCCCGTGGCTCGAGAACGGTCATCAGCGCGTCAGCAATCTGGCTGGTCATGCGCTCTTGCACCTGCGGCCGGCGGGCATAGACGTCCACCAGCCGGGCCAGCTTGGACAGCCCGGTGATCTGACCCTTGTCATTGGGGATATAGCCGACATGCGCATGGCCGAAAAAGGGGGCCAGATGATGCTCGCAGGTCCCGTATAGCTGGATGTCGCGCACCAGCACCATCTCGTCGTGGTCGGCATCGAAAACGGTCGTCAGCACATCCTCCGGCCGCAGCCCGAGCCCCGAGAACTGCTCGGCATAGGCGCGCGCGACGCGCGCGGGCGTGTCGCGCAGGCCATCCCGCTCAGGGTCCTCGCCGATGGCGAGCAGGATCTCGCGCACCGCCCGCTCGATCCGGGCGTGGTCGAAGTTCACGCTCAATGAGGTGCGCCGTGCGTGCCGTCCGTGCCCGGCGGATCGGTGCCCAGCGGGTTATAGCCCAGCGGATCGGCGAGCGGCCCGCTGTTCGGGCCCCCGAACTGCCCGGCACGCCCGGATGACCGGGAGCCGTCGGAGACCGACCCCGGCACCTGCCCGTTACCTGCCGCGGGCAGTTCCTTGCCGTCGGACGCGGCAGTGAGGGCCAGCTCCTTGGGCGTCAGCACCGGCGGCCGCTCCGACGGCATCCGCTTGCCGTAGCCGGTGTACGAGCCGCGGATCTCGCGCTTGTGCACGGGGCCGAAGATCTCCAGGACCTGGTTCCTGGAGAGGGTCTCATGCTCGATCAGCTGCAGCACGAGGTTGTCCAGCACGTCGCGGTACTGGACCAGGATCTCCCATGCCTCGTCGTGCGCCGACTCGATCAGCCGGCGCACCTCGTCGTCGATCGCCGAGGCGATCTCCTCGGAGTAATCGCGGCTGTGGGACATCTCCCGGCCGAGGAAGGGCTCGCCGTCGTTGTTGCCGAACTTGCGCGCGCCCATGCGCTCGCTCATCCCGTACTCGGTGATCATGCTGCGGGCGATCTGGCTGGCCTTCTCGATGTCGTTCGCGGCGCCGGTCGTCGGCTCGTGGAAGACCAGCTCCTCCGCGGTCCGGCCGCCCAGCAGCATGGCCAGCTGGTCCATCATCTCGGCGCGGCTGACCAGGAATTTCTCCTCGGTCGGCGCCGATGCCGTGTAACCGAGCGCGCGGCCGCGCGGGATGATCGTGATCTTGTGTACCGGGTCGGCGTTCGGCAGCGCGTGCCCGACTAGGGCGTGGCCGCCCTCGTGATAGGCGATGATCTTCCTTTCCTTCTCGGAAAGGAGCACGCTCTTGCGCTTGGGACCGGCGGTCACCCGGTCAATCGCCTCCTCCAGCGAGGCCATCGAGATCTGGGTGCCGTTGCCGCGGGCGGTGAGCAGCGCGCCCTCGTTGATGACGTTGGCCAGGTCCGCCCCGGTGAAGCCCGGCGTCCGGCGCGCGATCAGGTCGAGCTCCACGTCCGGCCCGAATGGCTTGCCGCGGGCGTGCACGCGCAGGATGCCCTTGCGCCCGGCAAGGTCGGGCTGCGCCACCACGATCTGGCGGTCGAAGCGGCCGGGACGCAGCAGCGCGGGGTCCAGGATGTCGGGCCGGTTGGTGGCCGCGATCACGATGACGCCGCCCTTGGTGTCAAAGCCGTCCAGCTCGACCAGCAGCTGATTCAGCGTCTGCTCGCGCTCGTCATGGCCGCCGCCGAAGCCGGCGCCGCGATGCCGGCCGACCGCGTCGATCTCGTCGACGAAGACGATCGCGGGCGCGTTGGCCTTGGCCTGCTCGAACAGGTCGCGGACCCGGGACGCGCCGACGCCGACGAACATCTCGACGAAATCAGAGCCCGAGATCGAGTAGAACGGCACCCCGGCCTCGCCCGCCACCGCGCGGGCCAGCAGGGTCTTGCCCGTTCCCGGCGGGCCGTACAGCAGCACGCCCTTGGGGATCTTCGCGCCGATCGCCTGGAACTTGCCCGGGCTCTGCAAGAACTCCTTGATCTCCTCCAGCTCCTCGATCGCCTCATCGGCGCCGGCCACGTCAGAGAAGCTGGTCTTCGGGGTGTCCTTGGTGATCAGCTTGGCCTTGGACTTGCCGAAGTTCATGACCCGCGAGCCGCCGCCCTGCATCTGGTTCATGAACACGAAGAAAAGCAGGAAGATCGCCACGAACGGCAGCCAGCCCAGCAGCACGGTCCAGATAGAGCTGCCCGAGGGCGCCTTGATGTCGTAGCCGCCAGGAAGCTTGCCGCTCTGGTAATCGCGCTGCAGGGTCTGCTGCAGCGTCTGACCCTGGTTGTCGACCCACGACGCCTGCAGGGCCGCGCCCTTGTTGGTGATGACCTGGATCATCTGGCTCGCGTCGGTCAGCACCGCCGACTTCACCTGGCCGGAGTTGATGAGCTGGACGACCTGCGACGTGTTGACATGCTTGTACGACACGCTGGAGCCGGTCAACTTGAAGAGGAACAGCAACACGAGAACGACAGCGAGGATGACAACAGTCCATCCGCGGAAGATGCGCTTCAGATCCATCGACGAACGGCCCCGCCGGTGCCGGGCCGATCCCTCCTGACGAGCCTCATGTCCCGCCGAAGCCCGGCAGGACTACCATGCGCCGCAGAGCGCCCACAAGCGGCTTGCCTCTGCCCGCCTGAATACACGAGAATAATCGACGGTACACCGCGCCGGCTGCCATCGGCGCCGCAAGACGCTTCATGGCTTCCGGCCCGCCGGTTACCCAGGTAAACGTATTTCATCGCGGGATGTGTTCCCTGTCATAGTCCTGTCGTTTTCTCACCCGCCGCCCTCCCCGCCGTAGACATGCGGCGCCAGGGTTCCGACGAACGGCAGGTTCCGGTAGCGCTCGGCGTAGTCAAGCCCGTAGCCGACCACGAAGGCCTCGTCGATGTCGAACCCGGTGTAGGTCACGTCCACGTCCATCCGCGCGGCCGATGGCTTGCGCAGCAGGACGCATACCCGCAGCGAGGCTGGCTCACGGGACTGCAGATTCTGGACAAGCCAGGACAATGTGAGGCCAGAGTCCACGATGTCCTCGACAACCAGCACATGCCGCCCGGTGATGTCGGTGTCGAGATCCTTCAGGATGCGCACCACGCCGGAGGACTTGGTGCCCGACCCGTAGGACGAGACGGCCATCCAGTCCATGGTGACCGGAAGGTGCATGGCACGCGCCAGATCGGCCATCACCATGACTGCGCCCTTCAGCACGCCGACGAGCAGTAGTTCGCAGTCGGCGTAATCGGTGTCGATCCGCGCCGCCAGTTCCGCGATCCGGTGCTGCAGCCGCTCGGGCCCGATGAGCACATCCTCAAGCTCGGGCCCCATGTCACTGGCGTCCACCCCGCGCCCTCCGATACCGCTCTTGCGATCACGCTCCGGCAGTGAAGAGCAGCCTCCCACACTGGCGCTGGCAGCGGACACCGCCGGGCAGGTCTGTCCAGCGCTGACCGCGCCAGAGCGTCACCAGCGCGTCCATCTCGCTGACGTGGCGGGCACTGAGCGCGCCGGCCGGGCAGCCGGCCGCGATCGCGGCGCTGCGCAGCACCCGGGTCCTGATCGCGTCCGGAAGCGCCCCGAGGGCATCGGCCGGCAGAACCCCGAGGGCGCCGGCGGGCAGCACCCCGGCGGCATCCGCCGGGGCGGGACAGTCGCCGGCCGCTAGCCGTTTCGCCTCGGTTTGCGCAAGATCGTCCAGGGCATCGGCGTCCGCGCGCAGCTGGGCGGCGCTGCGGGCGAGCGCTTCGGCGATGCCCGGGCCCAGGAGTTCCTCCATCACCGGCAGGACCTGGCTCCTGACCCGGACCCTGGCATAGGCCGGGTCGCTGTTGTGCGGGTCCTGCCACGGCTGCAGGCCAGCGGCGGCGCAGGCGGCTGACGTCTGCGCCCGGCGGATCTGCAGCAGGGGCCGCAGGTAGCGGCCGCTGCGGGGTGCCATGCCGGCCAGCGACCTGGCGCCGGATCCGCGCGCGAGGCCCAGCAGCACCGTCTCGGCCTGGTCGTCCAGGGTGTGCCCGAGCAGGATCGCCGCGGCGCCGGCCGCCCGCGCGCTCTGCTCGAGCGCCGCGTACCTGGCCGCCCTGGCCGCTGCCTCCGGGCCGGCCCCGCTGCCGGGCCCCGGCACGGTGACGCGGATGCTGTCCACCGGATCGAGGCCGAGATCGGTCAGGACGCGGGTCACGCTGGCGGCCTGCTCCTCCGATCCGGCCTGCAGGCCGTGATCCACGGTGACCCCGCCGCCGCGCAGCCCTAGCCTGGGCGCCTCGAAGGCGAGCGCCGCGGCCAGGGCGAGGGAGTCGGCGCCACCGGAGCACGCGGCCAGCACCAGGTCGCCGACGGCAAGATTGCGCAGGCTCTGGCGCACGCCCAGGCGGATCTGCGCGACCGCCGGGTGCGGGCCCATGACGGCTCAGCCTGCGATGGCGCCACTGCCGCCCACCCGCTCCAGCCAGGCGTGCGGGCTGGCGATCTCGTCCCTGGTCGGGAGTGTGTCGGGGGATGTCCAGACCCGGTTGAAAATGGTCATCCCCGCTTCTTCCACCACGGCTTTTACGAAACTAGAACCCTGCTCGTACTGTTTCATCTTCAGGTCAATCCCGAGAATCCTGCGGATCGCCTGCTCCATCCGGCCCGCCGATCCCCGCCGCGCGCTGAACTTGGCCCTGATCTCGGCCACTGACGGGACGACCAGGGGGCCGACGGCGTCCATCACATAGTCGCCGTGTCCCTCGACCAGCGTCATCACCGCGGTCAGCCGCTCCAGGATCTCGCGTTGCCGCGGGGTCTGGATCGCCTCGATCAGGCTTGCGCCGTCGCCGCCGCGTACCGCGCCCGCGACCGCGTCGGCGGCGGACCGCAGCCGGTCCAGGATCGAGGCGGGATCCAGCTCCGATGCCAGCAGGAACTCGGTCATCTGCTGCTGGACATAGGGCCGGAGCCAGGGCACCGAGGTGAACTGGGTCCGGTGGGTCTCCTCATGCAGGCAGACCCACCGCCGAAAGTCGTGCGGGTCGACGCCGAGCTCGCGCTCCACCATCACGATGTTGGGGGCGACCAGCGTCAGCCGGCCGGCCGGCGCGTCGGCGGCGGGCAGCTGCGGATCAGGCGGCAGGAACAGCTCGTACTGGCCGAGCACCCGCCCGGCCAGGTAGGCGAGGATCAGCCCGGCCTGGATTCCGGTGACACGGGACCCGACGGCGGTGAGCACCGAGCCGGCCTGCGGCGCGGTCCCGCGTTCCTGCATGTGCTCGACCAGCGGGTCGAGCACTACACGGAACCCGTCGACGTTGGCGCGGATCCAGCCCGCCCGGTCCACCACCGCGACCGTTCCGCCGTCCGCCGGCCCGGCGAGGCCGGTCACCTCGCGAACCGGTGCCTGCACGGCGGCGGCCAGGGCGCGAAGCTCCCCGACTACCTTCCGCGCCTCGGCCATGCTTACCTGCGGCCCCGGCCGGGCCCACCGGACCCCGGTCGAGGTGGCGACATTCCAGTCGATCATCTGCGCGCTGCTCACCCCTCCACCGTACGTGGCCCGGCGACGAACGTCAGCGGCGCCCGTCAGCGGCACCGTCAGCGGCACCCGCAGCCGGCCAGTGCGGTCGCGACGCCGAGCAGGTCGGACCCGGCCGCCTGGAGGCCGTTCTTGGGCAGGTGATCGGCGATGACCGCGAACGCGAGCAGCTGCCCGTCCCTGGCGTAGGCGACGCCGGCCAGCGCCGCAACGGTCGCCAGGTTCCCCGTCTTGGCCCGCACGACGCCGAGCGCCGCCGGGCCCGCGCCTCCGAACGCGTCCTGGCCGGCGGCGAGCGTGCCGGAGAACCCGGCTACCGGCAGGCCGGTGATGGCGGCCCTGAGCGCGGGGTGGCCGGCCGCCGCGGCCGCGGTGATCAGCTGTACCAGCGCGTCCGGGGTGATCCGGTCACGCGGGGACAGGCCGCTGGAGTCCACCAGGTCGATGCCGGTCACGCCCAGCCGCCGGTCAGTGGCCATCACGGCCGCGGCCGCGCCGCTGAAGGTGGCCGGCTGCCCGGTGGCGATCGCGACCTGCCGGGCGAGGTTCTCGGCGATGACGTTGTTGCTCTCGGTGAGCATCCACTGCACGATCTCGGCCAGCGGCGGCGAGGAGACCTGCGCGAGCGTTGCGCTGCCCGCCGGCGCCCGCAGCCGGGCCGGCGGCCCGATGATCTTGATCCCGTGGCGGCCCAGGAGCCTCGCGAACGCCACCGCGGCCGACGCCGCCGGATCGGATGAGCGCGGCAGGAAATTGCCGGGGTCATCGGAGTCCTGCGGCGCGCCGCGGGCCGTCAGCCTGCCCTGATCCACCTCCAGCGCAGTGATGGCCGTGACGTTGCCGGTGGTCACGTAGCTGGCAGGCCAGCCGGGCGCGAGCGCAGGACCGGTGAACAGCGAGGTGTCGTAGCCGAGCCGCGCGCGATGACGGCCGCGGGCGCGCAGCGCGACGGCCGTCGCGGCGGCCAGGGACGCCAGCGTCGCGGGCTGCGGGTAGTCCGAGGCGGGCGGAGGGCCCGCCGCCAGGGTCGGGTCACCGCCGCCGACCAGGACGATGGCCGACGGCGTCGCCCCGGTGACGACGCGGGTGGCGAACCGCGCGCCGGGGCGCAGTACGTCCAGCGCGGCGATCGAGGTGGCCAGCTTCGCGGTGGAGGCGGGCGCTAACGGGGCGGCGGAGTTGCTCGCGTACAGGACGTCGCCGGTGGCCAGATCGGTCACCACCGCGCCGACGTCAGTGCCGAGGGCGCGGGCGCCGATCAGGCCGGACACCGCCGCGCTCAGGCCGGCCTTGGTGACGCCCGGCTGCGGCCCGGATCCCGGCTGCCCGCCCAGTGCCCCGACGGCCGCTCTGAGCACCGGCTCCGGTGTCGGGAGGCCGCGTACGGCCACCGCCGGGACCTGCAGCAGGGCCAGGCGGGCGGGCAGCATGCGCGCGACCGCCGTCCCGGCGCCGATCGTGAACGCGCAGAGCAAGGCGAGCGACAGCAGCGCCATCCGACGGAGCCGGCTCACCGATAAGTTTCCCTTCGCGAGATGCTGGATCCCTTGCACCAGGCGAGGGACCCCGGCCGGGTACACATCCAGGCATCGGAGTCAATCATCCAAGCGCCAAGGGGGCGACATCGTGGAGTTCGATGTAGTCATCGAGATCCCGAAGGGCCAGCGCAACAAGTACGAGATGGATCATGAAACCGGGCGGATCCGGCTCGACCGGATGCTGTTCACCTCTACCCGTTATCCGGCCGACTACGGCTTCATCGAGCACACGCTGGCCGACGACGGCGACCCGCTCGATGCGCTGGTGCTGCTCGATGAGCCGACGTTCCCCGGCTGCCTGATCCGCTGCCGGGCGATCGGGATGTTCCGGATGCGAGACGAGAAGGGCGTCGACGACAAGGTCCTGTGCGTGGCCGCGACGGATCCGCGGATGGCTCATCTGCGCGACATCGAGGACGTCTCGGAGTTCGACCGCCTGGAGATCCAGCATTTCTTCGAGGTCTACAAGGCGCTGGAGCCCGGCAAGGAGGTGGAGACGGCCACATGGGCGGATCAGGTAGCCGCTTACGCCGAGATCGAGTCGTGCAGGCAGCGCCTGGCCGCCGCCGAGGGGCCATCATAGTGACAGCGGGTCATCGTGAAGGCAGCCGATAGCGCGGCCGGGCGGGGCCGTCGGGAAGCAACTTTTGGGTAACGCACTTACTAGCGGGTAGCACCTGATGTAGTGCGAACAGGCGAGGAGGCACCCGTGAGTCGTGCGGATGACGTGCTCAGCCGCTCGCCGCTGTTCGAGGCCCTGAGCGAGGAGGACACCAAGGCGCTGCGCGCCAGGGTGACGAACGTCGAGATCAGCCGGGGGGAGCACCTCTTCGCCGAGGGTGATGCCGGGGACAAGCTGTACGTGATACTCGACGGCAAGATCAAGCTCACCAGGGCGGCACCAGACGGCAGGGAGAACCTGCTGAGCGTGCACGGGCCGGGCGAGATGTTCGGCGAGCTGTCCCTGTTCGACCCGAGCCCCCGCACGGCCAGCGCGGCGGCGGTGACCGACGTGCGGCTCGCCGCCCTGGCCCATGACGACCTCCGATACTGGCTGACCAGCCGCCCTGAGGTCTCCATGCACATGCTGCGTGCCCTCGCGCAGCGGCTGCGCCGGATCAACGACGTCAAGGCTGACCTGGTGTTCACCGACGTTCCCGGCCGGGTGGCCAAGGCGCTGCTCGACCTCGCCGAGCGGTTCGGGGTCCCGCAGGCGGAGGGGGTGCAGGTCAATCATGACCTGACGCAGGAGGAACTCGCCCAGCTCGTCGGCGCCTCCAGGGAGACGGTGAACAAGGCGCTAGCCGATTTCGTGGCCCGCGGCTGGCTCCAGCTCTCGGCGAAGTCCGTCCTGCTGGTGGATCCGGACCGGCTCCGCAAACGCGCCAGGTAGCACCGGCGGCCTGTCACCGCCTGGCCCTGCCCGTCACCGCCTGGCCCTGCCTGTCACCGCCTGGCCTGCCTGTCACCGCCTGGCCCTGCCTGTCACCGCCTGGCCCTGCCGTCGCCGCCTGGCGCTAGTGGCCGGCCTCGGGCGGCAGGGCGCCCTGCTCGGCCAGGTACTCCAGCTGCGCGCGGACCGACCACTGAGCGAATGGCCACAGCGCGCGATCCACATCCGCGTAGACCCTGGCCACGATCTGCGCCGGTGTCGTATCGCCCGCCGCAAGAGCGGCCTGAATCTCGGCGAGCCGCTCGGCGCGGTGCGTTAGGTAAAAATCGAGAGTGGCGGCCGGGTCCGCGAGCAGCGGGCCGTGACCGGGCAGCAGCGCCGTCAGGTCCGCCGCATTGGCGAGCGCGCGCAGCCGGTCCAGCGAGCCCAGGTAGTCACGCAGGCTCCCGTCACCGGCGATGATGGTGGTGCCGCGGCCGAGCACCGTGTCGCCGGTCAGCACCGCGCCGTCCGCGGGAAGCTCCAGGCACACCGAGTCTGAGCTATGACCCGGCGTCGCGATCACCCGCAGCTCGCACCCCCCGGCGGTGACCACGTCGCCGGAAACGAGGCCCTCGCCGCCGTGGCGGTGAGCCGGATCGACCGCGCGGACTGGCGCACCGGTGAGCTCGGCGAGCCGCCCGGCGCCGGCGGAGTGATCACTGTGTCCGTGCGTGAGCACGATCAGGCGCACCCGCTGGCCCGACTGCGCCGCCACGTCGCAGACCCGGCGCAGGTGGCCCTCGTGGTCGGGGCCGGGATCGACGCACACCGCCGACGCCGATCCTGGCTCGGCGATCAGCCACGTGTTGGTGCCGTCCAGCGTCATCATGGACGGATTGGGCGCCAGCACGCAGCGCGCGCGGGCGGTGCCCGATCCGTCGATCGCCGAGCGGGCCTGCCCGCCGTCGGCGGCCTGCGACGTCATCGCGGGTACTCCTGAGCGGTCACAGCGGGTACTCCTGGTTTCCCGGCACCGTCAGCCACGGCGTGCCGTCCCTGAAGATCACCTCGGGCAGCAGCGGGGTCACCTGCCGCCGCGCGGCAAGGACCGCGGCGACGTCCGGGCAGCCGGCCAGTTCCGCGAGCGTGACCGCCGTCGGCAGCCACAGGTTGATCTGCCCGCTCCGGCCGGCTGTGATCGCGGCGCTGGGCGCGATCCACGTCACCGATGCCGCCTCACCGCCGACGTCCCTGGTGAGCTGGCCGGGCGGCAGCGCCGCCGCGAAGAACCGCGCATCGAAGCGGCGCGCCTCGATCACCGGGGTAATCCACCGGGACCACGGCCGGAGCAGGTCGCTGCGCAGCACCAGTCGCCGCCGCCTGAGCAACTCGGCGAGCGAGACTGACCGGTCGAGCAGCGCGTTCCGGTCCGCTTCCCAGTCCTCGCCGGTGGTGTCGGCCACCACCGAGTCTGGCGACGGCCCGGCCAGCAGCACGCCGGACTCCTCGAAGGTCTCCCGGACCGCCGCGCAGACCAGCGCGCGGGCCAGCTGAGGCGGCGCGTCCAGGACCCGGCCCCACTCGCTGATGTCCGGGCCGGCCCAGGCGACCTCCTCATCAGCGTCCCTGGCATCGACTGAGCCGCCGGGAAAGACGAAGGCGCCGGGCGCGAAGGCCATCGAGGACTGGCGGCGCAGCATGTAGACCTCGAGGCCGTCGCCGTCTGCGCTGGCCGAGCGCAGCACCATCACCGTGGCCGCGTCCCGCGGAGTGGCCGGCGGCGTCCTGCCCTCGATGATGTCGCGGACCCGTTCAGCGAGCTTGCCGGGGAACCGGATCGCGGCCGCTTCCACTCCTGCCCTCCTCGACTGCACGCTCCAACCAAGCCGTCCGCCTCAACCAAGCCGTCCGCCTCAGTCCCTGACCTCCGCGATCAGCTCAATCTCCACCGGCGCGTCGAGCGGCAGCACCGCCATCCCGACCGCGCTGCGGGCGTGCCTGCCCGCGTCGCCGAATACCTCGAGCAGCAGTTCGCTGGCGCCATTCACTACCTGTGCCTGGCCGGTGAAGTCCGGCGCGCTCGCCACGAAGCCGGTCACCTTCACGATGCGCCGGATCGCCGCGAGGCCGCCGGCCGCCGACGCCGCAGCGGCGAGGGCGTTGAGCGCGCAGGTACGCGCCAGGGCACCGGCCTCCGCGGCGCCGATCTGCGCGCCGACCTTGCCCGTCGCCAGCAGCTGGCCGTCGACGACCGGCAGCTGCCCCGAGGTGTAGACGTAGTTCCCGGTGCGCACCGCCGGGACATAGGCGGCCAGCGGCGGGGTGACCTTCGGCAGCGAGAGCCCGAGCGCGGCCAGCCTGGCCTCGGGCCCGACGCCAGGAAGCTCCTGGCCGTCCTCGCCGTCCGCCACGCTCACTGCTTGACTCGCTTCATATAGGCGACGAGCTGCTCCGGGTTCGGCCCTGGCACTACCGCCACGAGCTCCCAGCCATCGTCACCCCAGCTGTCCAGGATCTGCTTGGTCGCATGAACGAGCAACGGCACCGTTGCGTACTCCCACTTGGCCATGACCGAACCTTAGCGGGGGCATCCCGCCGACGGCCCGGCGGATGGGCGGGTACCAGCACCGGCCCGGCTGTCCGGCGGCGCTCTAGATGCCGTGCCGTCCAGCCGTGCTGTCCGGGCCGCGCCATCCAGCCCCGGCTACTCGGGTGCCGCCTCGGCCTCGTCGCGGGCCGTCGCGGCCGCGACGCCGTTTCCCTTGGCGGTCAGGTCATCGGGCAGCTTCAGGTCCTCGGGCGGCGGCGGGGCGATCTCGGGCACGGGCGGGATCTCGGGAGCCCCGAGCTCGGGCACCACCGCCGACCCGCCGATCTCGGCCTCGGCCTCGGCCTCGGCGACCTCGGCGTCGCCGGTGTCCTCAAGCGGCGGTGCGGGCTGGCCCTGCCCCTGGCCGGGCGCCATCCGGTCGAAGAACCTGAGCAGCTCCACCGGCACCGGCATGACGAGCGTGCTGTTGCGCTCTGCGGCCACCTCGACCACCGTCTGCAGCAGCCGCAGCTGCAGCGCGGCGGGGTCGCGGGCCATCACGTTGGCCGCCATCGCGAGCCGCTTGGATGCCTGGTACTCGCCGTCGGCCGAGATGATCCTGGCCCGGCGCTCGCGCTCGGCTTCCGCCTGCCGGGACATAGACCGCTTCATGCCCTCGGGCAGCGACACGTCCTTGATCTCGACGCGCTCCACCCGGATGCCCCAGGGTCCCTCGGTCGGCTCGTCGATAATCCGGCGCAGTTCCCTGTTGACGGTGTCCCGCTCGGCCAGCAGCTGGTCCATCTCCGACTGGCCGATGATCGACCGCAGCGAGGTCTGTGCCTGCTGCGAGATGGCGTACAGGTAGTTCTGCACGTTGATCGTCGCCTTGATCGCGTCAATGACCCGGAAGTACACCACCGCGTCCACCCGGACGCTGACGTTGTCCTTGGTGATGCCCTCCTGCGCGGGCACCGCCATGGCGATGATCTGCATATTGACTTTCTGCATCCGGTCGCCAAACGGCCGGATGAGCGTCAGCCCCGGCCCGCGCGTTCCTGGCAGCACCCGGCCGAACCGGAAGATGATGCCCTGCTCGTACTGCTGCACGACACGGAACGAGCGGCCGACTGCGATGAGCCCGGCCACGACGAGAACCAGAACAATGACCAGCAGCCCCTCGACCATCGCGAACACCTCTTTCCGGTACAGCCCGAAATCAACCAGCGCCGAGCGTCAATCTCTGTCCAGCCTAGTGACATTTGGACCCATGCCAAGCAAGGGAAGATAACGTGCAGGCCACGCCGGGCGCGGGCCGCATCGGGCACACCGGCATGACCTGCTACGTGCACGCGGATAGCCTCCATTGCGTGGGCACAAGGGACACGGACTGGGAGGGCGTGCGGCTGCATGTCGTCACCGGCAAGGGGGGTACCGGCAAGACCACCGTTGCCGGGGCGCTGGCGCTGGCCCTCGCCTCGGGCGGCAAGCGGATCCTGCTGATCGAGGTGGAGGGCCGCCAGGGGATCGCGCAGCTCTTCGACGTCCCGCCACTGCCGTATGAGGAACGGAAGGTCGCGGTTGCGCCGGCCACCGACGGGCGGCCGGGCGGCGATGTGTTCGCGCTCGTCGCCGAGGCCGAGTCCGCGCTGCTGGAGTACCTCGAGATGTTCTACAACCTCCGACACGCGGGCACCGCGCTCACCAAGCTCGGCGTGATGGATTTCGCCACCACCATCGCGCCAGGGCTGCGCGATGTCCTGCTCACCGGCAAGGCAGCCGAGGCCGTCCGGCGGAAGGAGTCGGGCAGCCCGGTCTACGACGCCGTGGTCATGGACGCTCCCCCTACCGGCAGGATCGGCAGGTTCCTTAACGTCGCGTCCGAGGTATCCGGCGTGGCCAGGGCGGGCCCGATCCGCGGGCACGCCGACACCGTTCAGAAAGTGATCCGCTCGCCGGAGACGGCGGTGCATTTTGTCACCGTGCTCGAGGAGATGCCCGTCCAGGAGACCCTGGACGGCATCGCCGAGTTGCGCGGCCTGGGCGGGGGCGGGATCCAGATCGGCTGGATCATGGTCAACATGACACGGCAGCTGGAGCTGCCAGAAGATCAGCTGCGCGCCGCGGCCGACGGCTCCCTGGACGCCGGCGAGCTTTCCGTGGGCCTGAAGGCCGCTGGCCTGGAGGATAGCCAGGTCCTGGCGACGTATCTGGTCGCTGAGCTCGTCGAGCAGGCCAGGACCGATGCCGGCCAGCAGGTGCAGCGGCGCAGGCTGGATGACGTACGGCAGCCGTGCTACGAGCTGCCGATGATCACTGACGGCATGGACCTGGGCGGCCTGTACCGGCTCGCCGCCGCCCTGCGGGCTCAGGGAGCCGCCTGATGGGTCACGCGCTGCCGCCTCAGCCGCTGGACGTGGACCGGCTGATCGATGATCGCCGGACGCGCATCATCGTCTGCTGCGGATCCGGCGGGGTCGGCAAGACCACCACGGCCGCGGCGCTGGGCCTGCGCGCCGCCGAGCGCGGCCGCAATGTCGTCGTGCTCACCGTCGACCCGGCCCGCAGGCTGGCGCAGTCGATGGGGCTCACCTCGCTCGACAACACCCCCCGGCTGGTTCCCGGCGTCGGACCGCCAGCCGCCGACACCGGGCAGCACGCCACGCGGCAAGACGGAACCGCCCGGGCCGGCAGCCTGCACGCCATGATGCTCGACATGAAGCGGACCTTCGATGAGATCGTCGAGGCCCATGCCGACCCGGACCGGGCCGCCCAGATCCTGGCAAATCCCTTCTATCAGTCCCTGTCGTCGGGTTTCTCCGGCACGCAGGAGTACATGGCGATGGAGAAGCTCGGCCAGTTGCGTCGCGCCGATGAGTGGGACCTCATCGTCGTCGACACGCCGCCGAGCCGGTCCGCACTCGACTTCCTCGACGCGCCGCAGCGCCTCGGCAGGTTCCTGGACGGCCGGCTGCTCCGGCTCCTCGTCGCGCCGGCGAAGTTCGGCGGGCGAGCAGGCCTGCGGATGCTGAACGCCGGTTTCGGCGTCGTTACCGGGATCGTGACAAAGATCCTCGGCGGCCAGATGCTCAAGGACGTGCAGACGTTCGTTTCCGCTATGGACACGATGTTCGGCGGATTCCGAGAGCGGGCCGAGTACACCTACCGGCTGCTCCGCGCGCCGGGAACCGCTTTCCTGGTGATCGCGGCGCCAGAGCCGGACGCGCTGCGCGAGGCGTCCTACTTCGTGGAGCGGCTCGCGCAGGAGGGGATGCCCCTCGCAGGCCTGATCCTGAACCGGGTGCACCGCTCGCCCGCGGCCGGGCTGTCCGCCGCGCGCAGCCTGGCGGCGGCCGAGATGTTGCAGGCCGCCGGTTCCTCCTCGCGCCCAGCGCCAGGCAGAGCGGCCGAGGGCCGGGCGGGGCAGCAGAATGGTTCCCACGCGCTCGCCATCGCGGCGCTGCGCCTGCATGCGGAACGGATGCAGCTGACGGCCTCGGAGCGCCGGCTGGCCGAGCATTTCACGGCGGCTCATCCGCTTGTCCCGGTCGCTGAGATACCAGCTCAGCCCGATGACGTGCACGATCTCGCCGGCTTGCGGGCCATCGGGACTGCCTTCGGCGGCGAGTAGCGCCGCTTAGGCATCGGCGGCGGGTAGCGGCGGTCAGCCGCCGACTCCACCTCGGCGCTGCCGGATGGCCGCATTAGGTGCCGGATGGCCGCTGGGGAGTCCGCGGCGATTGAGGGACGTGCGGTTGCGCGAAACAGCGAGGCAGGCTAGCTGGCGACCAGTTCGTCGCCAGTGCGCTCGTACTGGTTACGCGCGTGCTCCAGCAGGTCCCGCCAGGAGGTCACGTCCGGCCGACGGCGGAGCAGCGCGCGCCGCTCCCGCTCGGTCATGCCGCCCCATACCCCGAACTCGATCCGGTTGTCGAGCGCGTCCGCGAGGCACTCGGTCCGGACAGGGCAGCCGCGGCAGATCAGCTTGGCCCGGTTCTGCGCCGCCCCCTGGACGAAGAGCTCGTCAGGGTCAGTTCCCTTGCACGCGGCGCGCGCGGTCCAGTCCGTGATCCACATGTGGCCCAACTCCTCCTGATCGTCACGCCCGCAATGAGTCGTCGCGCCGGATGGCGCTTCGGAGCGGTCCCAGGGCTGCGTTCTTTTGCCGGCCCCCGGTTAGTGATGGTCGCGGAAGAGTAACTTACGGAAGTCCGGGCCGCAGCGCTAGACCCCGGCGGGCCCATTTCCGCATAGCCCTGATGGGCTATGCGGGCAGAAGTGACTAGTCACCCCTGCCGCCAGGCGGCTTCACCCCCGGCACGGCCGTGGCCACCGTCAGTTGCTGATCCTGTGTCCTGGTACGCCTATGACGCGGCCGAGCGTACCCTGAGTCTCGTGCCGAAATCAGAACGCCTCGCCGGCCTCAGAGCGGCGAGCATGCTCACCGGGTTGTCGCTCGTGGCCGGCTTGATCGTCGGCGCTGTCGTGCTTCCGGTCGCCGGCATCGCCGGGGTGGCCACACGCGACGCCGCCAAGACGTTCAGCTCACTGCCGGTACCCGTCCTGGGCCAGCTTCCGCAGCGCTCGGAGATCCTGAACAGCAAGAACCAGCTGATCGCCTACATCTACCCGAGCGGCGAGGGGAAGAGGAACAACCCGATCGACCGGGTGCCGGTGAGCTACAGCCAGATCGCGCCGGTCATGCGCCAGGCGATCGTCGCGATCGAAGACGACAGATTCTGGCAGCACGGCGCATTCGATTTCCGTGGCACGGGCCGCGCCGTGGTCAGCGACCTTGAGAGCAACCCGGTGCAGGGCGGGTCAACGCTCGCACAGCAGTACGTCAAGAACGCGCTGGAGCTGACGGCAACCACCCCGCAGGAGTACAACGCCGCCTACGCCGAGAATACGGTCCGCAAGCTCCGCGAGCTGCGGATGGCCGCCGTCGTCGAGCACGAGCTGACCAGGACCGAGCTGCTCGCCGCCTACCTGAACGCAGCGTACTTCGAGAACCAGGCCTACGGCATCCAGGTCGCGGCGGAGCGCTACTTCTCGACAGATGCCCTGCATCTGAACCTCGACCAGTCCGCGTTGCTGGCGGGCATCGTAGAGTTCCCGTCCGCCTTCAATCCGGTCGCCCACCCGCTGGCGGCTCACGCGCGGCGCAACCAGGTGCTGAAGCGGATGCGGCTGCATGACGACATCACCCCGGCACAGGCCCAGGCCGCCGAGGCCGCGCCGCTCGGACTGCGCATGCACAACACGACGCTGCAGAGCGGCTGCAGCAGCGTTTCCGCTAAGACGGCCGCGTTCTTCTGCGACTACGTGCTGGCCGTCATGAAGCACGACCCGGCCTACGTCAAGGCGTACACGGCGCTGAACCGGACCGGCGGCATCAAGATCTACACGACGCTGAATCCGAAGGACCAGAAGGCCGCGACGAAAGCGGTGAACTACATCGAACCGCGGCGCTCACAGATCTTCAACCCCGGCCATAACGCGGACGTCGAGGCCCTGATCCAGCCAGGGTCAGGCAAGATTCGGGCGATCGCCGAAAACCGGACGTACGGCAACGGGCCGGGGCAGACCACGGTCGACTATGCAGTGGGTCTCAAGGACGACGGTGGCTCAGGCGTGCAGACCGGCTCCTCGTCGAAGATCTTCACCCTGCTGACCGCGCTCAAGCAGGGCATTCCCTTCGGCTACCCCCTGAAGGTCGTGTCCCCCAGCTCACTGACCGGCTATACCGACTGCAAGGGCATAGACACCGGCCCGTTCAACGTCTCGAACGCCGAGGGTGACACTCCCAAGCCCGAGATCTTCACGCTGTACAACGGCACCACGGGCTCGATTAACGTGTTCTACGCGCAACTGGAGCGCCAGGTCGGCCTGTGCAACGTGGTCAGGACCGCGGCCAGCCTCGGGATGCGCCGCGCGGACGGCACCTCGCTGCTTCGCCGGGATCCGCACCTGCCGCGCGACAACAACCTGTCCGCCGACAACTACCCGTCCTTCACGCTGGGCTCGATTTACGTCACCCCGCTGGGCATGGCCGCGGCCTATGCCACCGTCGCGGCGCGCGGCGACTACTGCGAGCCGATCGCCATCGCCAAGATCGAGACCACGGCGGGCAAGCAGCTCCCGGTGAAGTCCGCCGACTGCCACAGGGTGCTCACGCCGGAGGTGGCCGACGCCGCCAACCTCATCCTGCAAGGCGTTCTCACCAGCGGCACAGCCGGCAACCGTGGCATCGGCATCCCGGCTGCGGCGAAGACCGGCACGGCCAACGGCGGCTACTACGCAGCCTTCGCTGGCTACACCCCGCTCCTGGCCGGCTATGTATCGGTCTTCAACCCGGCCCATCCGACGACCACCGGGGCGATGCTCGCCCCCATTCACTCGTGCTATCGCGAGGTAGCCGGAGAGCTACAGTGCCCAGGCCAGATGTTCGGTGACAACGCACCGGGCGCGACCTGGCAGATGACTTTCATGCACCTCGCCCTGGGCAATCCGGCGCCCAGTTTCGTCGGCGTTCCCCCCACCAGCGAGTTCTTCAAGCTCGGCAGCGGGGTCAATTCACCGAAGCCGCCCAAGCCGCCCAAGCCGCCCAAGCCGCCCAAGCACGGTGGTGGCGGTGGCGGTGGCGGTGGTGGCGGCGGCGGTGGCGGTGGTGGCGGTGGCGGCGGCGGCGGAGGCCCCGGCCACTGACGACCGCAGGCCCGTCGGGCGCGGCGAGATGGTTAGTCCGCCAGCTGTCGGCGGACCTCCGCCGCGACCCGGCCGCCCTCCGCGCGGCCGGCGACCCGAGGTGTGACGGCCTTCATGACCTGCCCCAGCGACCTCATTCCCGTGGCGCCAGTCTCGGCGATGACGGCCGTCACGATCGCCTGGAGCTCGTCGGCGCCCAGTTGCGCCGGCAAATAACCGGCCAGCACGTCGTCCTCAGCGCGCTCGGCGGCCGCCTGGTCGTGCCGCCCCGCCTTCTCGAACGCGTCCGCCGCCTCGCGCCGCCGCTTGGCCTCCCTGGCCAGCACCCGCAGGATCTCGTCGTCACCGAGCACGCGGGCTGCCTTGCCCGCCACCTCTTCGTTGGACACTGAGGTCAGGGCCATGCGCAGGGTCCTGGTACGCACCTCGTCGCGTGCCTTCATGGCCGCCGTCAGGTCGCTCCGGAGCCGCTCTTTAAGTCCAGACATGAAGCCATCCTGCCGTCCCTGGCCCGGACGGCAGGACGGGGGGCACGGCGCGCACGGACAGGTCATCCGGACTGGCATGGCACCATGGAGGCATGCGACCACGTGCTCTCATCGGAACCGCCGCCGTGGCGGGTACTGCCGTCTTCGGTTATGCGGCAGTCGTCGAGCGCAACTGGTTCGTGCTGCGCCGTTATGAGGTACCGATGCTCCCCGCTGGAGCGAGGACGCTGCGGATCCTGCACATCTCCGACGCCCACCTGACCCCGGGACGGCACCGGCTCATGTCGTGGATCAGGTCGCTGGATGCCCTTGAACCCGATGTCGTGGTCAACACGGGGGACTCGATCAGCCACCCGGAGGCCGTTCAGCCATTTCTTGAAGCGCTCGGGCCGCTGCTAGACCGGCCTGGCGTGTTCGTCTTCGGGTCCAACGACCTGTTTTCCCCGGTGCCCAAGAATCCGGCGAGATACCTGTGGCGCACCAGTGGCCACGAGCACCGGCGAAAGACCCCGGACCTGCCGTGGGCAGAACTCGGCGCGGGCATGGAAGCGGCCGGCTGGGTGAACGCCAACAACCGCCGCGGGCGGATCAAGGCCGGGGAGCTCGATATCGAGGTGGCCGGCGTGCACGACTCGCACATCGACCTCGACCGTTACGCGGAGATTGCGGGCCCTGCCGATCCCGCGGCGGACCTGCGGCTCGGCGTGCTGCACTCGCCAGAGCCCGCGATCATGGACTCCTTCGTCGATGACGGCTACGACCTGCTGCTGGCGGGTCATACACACGGCGGACAGGTCTGCCTGCCCGGCATCGGAACGCTGGTGACCAACTGCGGCATCGACCGACGCAGAGCCCACGGCCTGCACCGGCATCCGGCCGACCAGGCCATGCCCGGCGGCGGCTCCGCTGTCACCGACGGCCCTGACGGGCAGGCCTGGCTGCATGTTTCCGGGGGACTCGGCACCTCGCCGTGGGCCCCGTTCAGGCTCTGCTGCCGACCGGAGGCAACGCTGCTCACACTGGTTCCCCGGATCAGCTAGACTTCTGGCGCGGTCGGCGGGGTGTGGCGCAGCTTGGCAGCGCGCTTCGTTCGGGACGAAGAGGCCGCCGGTTCAAATCCGGCCACCCCGACCAGGTCAAAGGCCACTCCCCCTGCGGGAAGTGGCCTTTTTCGACCCCGTACAGCTACGAAGTACAGCAACGCCTACGAATCGAGCTGCTCGCCGAGGCGCTTGAGCGCTTGCAGGGTCTTGGCATCAGAGACCTCCGTGTAGACGTTCATCGTCACGTCGATCTGGGCGTGCCGGAGGATGCGCATGGCCACGCGGGGGTGCACGTCGAGCGCGGCCAGGAGCGCGGCGCAGGTATGTCTGGTGTCGTGGGGTCGGTGACGCAGACGAACGTCAGCCGCGACACATCAACAGGGATAGGGATATTGCGCATCGGCGCTTCCTCTCGTTTGCCCCGTGCGGGGCAGCATGTTCTGGAGGAGGAAGGCGCGCGCCTGGGAACAGCCGCCGGGTAGCATCAGAGTGCGAAGTCTGCGGTGCTGCACCGCGTCTGGCCTGGGCGGGCTGCCTCCCGCTCAGGCCACTTCTGTGTGTGGCCTGTCACGCCGGGCACCGTGAGCCGTTCCGGTGCCCGTGGCATTCACCCCCTTAACCGGTGCTTGAGAGGCTCATGCCACGACTATACCCGTACCAAGAGTCCTTGACACGTACTAATTATCTCAGTCACGTAACTTAGCGGCTCCGAGCCGTACCGCCAGTGCGTGCAAGTCCGCACCCGGCGGGTCCTGCATGGTCAGCAGGTCCGACACGACCTGCCGGGCCAGGTAGTGACCCCGGATCTGCTCGGGGGTGATGTCCTCGGCCTGCCGCAGCACCGCGACGGCCTGATCGACCTGGCGGCGCTGCGCATGCGCCCTGGCGACATCGATCAGCATCCGCGCCTGCCGCTCAGCCGACAGGCTCGCGGTGTCCACCGCAGCGGCAGCCCGCAGCGCCCGCCCGGCGTCGCCGAGCTCGACCGCGACGGCGATCTCGAACAGCGCCACGTTCGCCGGGCCGAACTCGGTACTGAAGTCGTTCCGGCCCGGTCCCAGCCGGACAGCCATCGCGCTGGCGCGTTCCAGGTGCGCGTACGCCGGGTCGGCGTCCCCCGTACGGGCGGCGGTTATCGCCCGCTGCAAGGTCAGCGCACCCCACAAGGACATGGCCTCGGGCGAGCCGTCGTCGGCCAAGTGCCATAGCGCGTCAGCGGCGGTGCGGGCGGTCTCCTCGGCCTGGGCATAATGACGCGCGCTCATAAAGACGAACACCAGCCGAAACGCCCCGGCGGCGACCAGGAGCGGCCTGCCTGCCCGCTCGGCCGAGCCCATCGCGCGGTCGGCAGCGATCCACGCAGCCTCGGGTTCACCGAGCTTGTCCAGCGCGGCCGAGCACGCCTGATACGCGGCGGCCATCAGCTCGAACACCTCGCTCCGCTGCTCACCTGGCAGCGCCCGCGCGGCGGTCTCCAGGTCCGGTATCAGCGCGCGGAGCAGGTCAGTCAGATCCGCGTACCGCCCGGAGTGCGTCAGATCCCACGCCTTAGCCGCCCTGCCCCGCAGGTCATCCAGGCCCGCAGATTCGTGCCCGTTCAGCATCGCCCGCAGCGAGTGCACCCCGGACAGCACCAGCCGCAGCTTGCCCGCCGCCGGTGACTCCTGAGTGACCGCTGCGACGATCGGAGCCTCGGCGGCCAGTTCGGCCAGGGGAATGTCGAGCGCTTCGGCCAGGGATTCGAGGACCGACATCCGGTCAATACGCCGCACGCCGCGCTCGACCTGGGACACCCAGGCCACCGACCGGCCGACCAGCCGCGCCAGCTCCGGCTGCGACAGCCCCCGCCGGTGCCGCTCGGCGGCAATCTTCCGCCCCAGCGCCTGCTGGTAGTCCGGAGTAGTCATCCGCCGGTCCCCTTGCCTGTCTGCAAGGTCAGCCAGTCCACCTCCGCAGAAGCGAGATACTGATCCCGCTCAGCCAGGTACCGGCGGGTATGCGGCGCGGCGCCGTGCGCGTCGAACGCACCTTTGTCGGCGTACAGCTCATAGAAGATGCGCTGTAGCGGGTGATCTTTAACGGTGTGTACCGCGTAGACGAGCGTGCCCGGCTCCTGCGCCTTGATCTGCTCGACGGTCTCGGCGACCAGCCTGTCGTAGGCGTCGGCGCTGGCCTGGTCCTTGCAGGTGAACCGCACGGTAAGCCCGAACATGCGTCTCCTTCCTGGGGTTGCGTGGTGCCATGCTCGCACTCCAGGTGCTGCACTGGCACTGGAAATCACACGTACTAGTTGTACGTGCCATGTACTCTCAGTACGCTACTGGGTGACTACGTTCGCGGCAACCCCACGAGGAACCGATGCCAACCCCCGCCACCAGCGCAATCGCCCCGCGCACCAGCACCCGCGCCTACCCGGCCACCCGCGACCAAGTAGGCGTGATACGCGCCGAACTCCGGGCATTACTCGCCGACTGCCCTGGAGTTGACGACATCATCCTGTGCGCCAGCGAACTCGCCACCAACGCCGTCATCCACAGCCACTCGGCCCAGCCAGGCGGCACGATCACAATCCAGACCGACATCCGCCCAGGCGATCATGTGCGGATCGAAGTACGCGATGACGGCGGGCCCTGGACACAGCCAGCCCGCGACGCCGACCGGCCGCACGGCCTCGACATCGTCCGAGCCCTCGCCAGCGACATGGGCATCACCGAGACGCCCGCTGGCCGGGCCATCTAGACACAACTCGACTGGACAGCCCCTGAGCAGCTCGCCGTCCGTGCAGCCTCCCCGGACACCAACGCTGCTACGCACTCCCAGCCTGGCCAGGCTGCTCCACGAATACACCGAACGCTGGGAAATCGAACGCGTCGAACGCGGCACCGAATGGGTCGCCGTCCTGCGCGACACACCACCGGCGACTACATCGCATCGTCGGCGCCCACGACCTTGGCGCCCTCCGCTACAAGATGGACGAAGCAGACCGCGACGAACCAGAAGAGCGCGACGCTACCGACTCGCGGTAACCCGCCCGAACGGCAACCGCAGCCGCAGCACTCGCGGACGGTTGCGGACGGCAGGCGCGGACGCCGTGGACGGTCTGCGGTGAGAACTTTCTTTACGGTTTCAAGGGCGCGCCTGCGGCGCGCCAGCCGTCCGGCCTGCGGCCGGACCGGCCGCGCGGGATCGCGAAGCCACGCGGGGAGCGTGTTGACCTGGACGCGATGACCGCCAGAGCCAGGGCGGGGACGGCAGGGGACGCGCCTTACTCCGGGGCGGCTTTAGGCCGCGACCTGCGGTGCGGTAGCCCTCCGGTCGCGGCACGCCGCCGGTCGGCACCCCCGCACCCGCAAGCAGGCGGTTCCGCGGGCAGCGCTCCCCGGTGGCCGCGCCGCGCGAGCAAGCGCTTCATGACCTTCTGCGAAGATGTGGCCGGTGGGATGGGAGGCACTCGAGCAGTGGGGTGACGACGTCGTTCGCATCGAACCGCTCACTGGCGGAGTTGGCGTCAACGAGGTGTGGAGCGTGCGCGTCAACGGGCACCTCGCGGTCGGTCGTCTCGGCCAACGCAGCGACGCTGATCTCGCGTGGGAGACCGACCTGTTGCGACACCTCGACCGTGAAGGGATGCCGGTGCCGGTGCCGATCCCGACCACGGACGGCCGGCACTTCGCCGACGGTCTGGTGGTGATGACCTACGTGGAGGGCGGATCGCCCGAGACCGAAGCCGACTGGCGTCGCGTCGCCGACACACTCCGCCAGCTGCATCGGTTCACGCACGGGTGGCCCCAACGCCCGGGCTGGCGATCGTCGACCGACCTTCTGCACGCCGAGACCGGGACGAAGGTCGACCTCGGCGCGATGCCGCCTGAGGGTGTCGTTCGATGCCGAGCAGCGTGGGCGCGACTCACCGGTCGCACGACGTGCGTCGTCCACGGCGACCCCAACCCGGGCAACATCCGCATGACCGCGGATCGCGTCGCGATGATCGACTGGGACGAGTCGCACGTCGACGTCCCCGACCTCGACCTGGCACTGCCGCACAACGCCGCCGGTCTCGACGACGACGCGTACGACATCGCCGCGCAAGCGCGGGCCGCATGGGAAGCCGCCGTCTGCTGGGACCCCAGCGGGACCGACCAGTTCGCAGTCAAGCGGCTCGCCGAAGTTCGAGCGGTCTGAGCAGCAGCGAATCGACAGAGCGCACCTAACCAGCCCGGGCCCGATGATGAACGTCCAGTTGTGGACGGCCACGAGCGCCTTGCCGGCGGTCGTGAGAGCGGTGGCGCTGGCAGCGGTACCGGCCACATCGTGCTGGAGCGAGACCACCGCTAGCAGGCTGACGATACCCGTGACGATGATTCCCGCCTCCAGCGTGCGCAGGCCGACATGGCCCATGGCGAGGGCTCGGTTGTGTCGGCTGACGACGGGTGGAGGGTGACCGCCGTGCCGATGATAGCCGCGGCGAGGATAACCTCGAGCAGGCCGCCGAGGAGGATGCGGGAGTTGGCAGCGCCTTGCCCAGGACGTATCCGGGGCGGTTGAGCACTGGCTGGTACAGGACTATCGCGGCAATCGAGGTCACGTGGGTGATGAAGAACAACACGCCAGTGGCAATCGCCAGTTTCCTGTTGGGGCCCATGGCGCTGGCCTGCGTCGCGGGTGCTCGGGATTGCGGCAGTGGGAGTCATGTCGGATTCCCTTTCCGTGAGTGCGTTTCGTGGCTAGTGAGGGTCGATGGGTGCGCGTGGGTCGTGTCGACTCGTTCAGCAGGTACGACCGAGATCAGCGGGAGGCCGAGGTCGCGGATCTTGTGGAGCAGGCCGTGCAGTGCGGCCTGGTCGACGACCGTGACCCGGAGGGCCGTGGTGCCGTCGCTCTCGTGGGAGAGGCCCGAGACCTCGAGCCGGTTCGCCCATCGGGGGCCGAGGTGGCCCCGCAGGCGGATCTCGTAGAACCCGACCTCTCGCCCGCTGCCAGCTCCGGACGGTGTCTGGCTCATCGGACTGCCAGGTGCTCGACGCGGCTGGTCGCCGGATCAGTCTCGGGGCCGGTCTTGCGCTGGTCGCGCCACAGGGAGATACCCAGGCCGATCAGGGCAACGCCGGCAGGGACAGCCAACGGCCGATTGAACGACTGTGGCAGTACCGCGAGCGCGGCGGTGGCGAGGGTGCCCAGGGCGAGAAGGGCCGCGGCCCACCGCGCCAGGACACGGGCGCGGAACAGCGCGACGCCGAAAAGAAGACCGCCTGCCATGTACGCGAAGCCGGAGACATCAAACACGATCTGCATCCCGCCGATGTTTCCGGCAGGGGTGCCGCCGGCGGCACGGCTGCTTCAGGCCGAAGGAGGTGCCGAGGAAGCGCTCACTCTGCTGGAGGAGGCGGAGCGCTTGTACGTGAGCGACTTCTTCCCCGACGTTCGCCCGCTTGCAGCGTTGCGGGCCCGCACGTGGATTGCCCTGGGGCGTCTACGGGAAGCCCGCGGGTGGGCTCGTGAGGCGGGGCTGTCGCCGGAAGACGAGCTCAGTTACCTGGGCGAATCATGATTTGTCCGGGTCGGCTGCCTCCTGACTCGGCCTGCCGACCTCCTACGACGCTGACGGCAGGCGCTGACCGTCGAGCCCTGCCACCTCGACAGCAACCGGTGACGCGGCGATCCGCGGGGTCGTTCTGGCTCATCCAGCCGCCCCGCCGCCACCGGCCAGGAGGGTACTCCCGGTAGAAGCCATCAGCCATCGGGGCGGCTCGGGCAGCGAGGCCGCCGGAGCTTCATCTGGCCACGCCGCATCGCAGTCGCGCGTAGGCGGCCCGCGTGGTACGGCCGCTCTCCGGCGTCCGCGAAGTGTGGCGCGATCTGGTTGCAGGTGCGTCCGGGATGTTGTGGTGGAGATGCTGCAACAGGATTCTCCCGGCATCGTAGGGCTATGAGCCGCCCGCACGCTGGCAGTCATGACACCGGGCATGAGCATGGGCATGGGCTGACGGCCTGGCTGCGGCACATTCTGCGCCCCCATTCGCATGAGCCGGCCGACCAGGTGGACGCGGCGATAGAGGCCAGCGCGGAGGGCATGCGGGTGCTGTGGATCTCCCTGGCCGTGCTGGGCGTGACCGCCCTGATCCAGGCGGCTGGCACCGTGCTGTCCGGGTCGGTGGCATTGCTGGGGGACACCCTGCATAACGCCGCTGACGCGCTGACCGCCGTGCCGCTGGGAGTCGCGTTCATTGTGGGCCGCCGACCGCCGACTCGCCGCTACACCTACGGGTACGGGCGGGCAGAGGATCTGGCCGGGATCGTGATCGTGCTGAGTATCGCGGCGTCCTCGGCACTGGCCGCCTATGAGGCGATCACCAGGCTGCTGCACCCGCGCCACGTATCGGACCTGCTCGCGGTGGCCGCTGCGGCGCTGGTCGGGTTTGCCGGGAACGAACTGGCGGCCGGGTACCGGATCCGCACCGGACGGAAGATCGGCTCAGCGGCACTGGTCGCCGACGGACTGCACGCACGCACCGACGGCCTCACCTCCCTGGCCGTGCTGCTGGGAGCTGGCGGGGTCGCGCTGGGCGGGGACTGGGCCGACCCGGTTGTCGGACTGCTCATCACCGTGACGATCCTGGCTATCCTGCGGCACGCTGCCCGCGAGATCTACCGGCGCCTGATGGACGCCGTGGACCCCGCACTCGTTGACCAGGCCGAGGACACCCTGCGCGCCACTGCCGGGGTGCTGGACGTCGGGCAGGTACGCCTGCGCTGGATCGGCCACCGGATCCGCGCCGAATGCGAAGTGGTCGTCCACCCAGACATCACCGCCGTGCAAGCCCATCAGATCGCCGTCGCCGCCGAGCACGATCTTCTGCACGCCATCCCGCGCCTGGCCGCCGCGCTCGTCCACGCCGACCCCGAGTCCCATGACGGCACCGACCCCCACCACGTCCTCGCCGATCACCGCCCGCCAGCCTGAAGCGGAAGGTGGTCGACGGCAGCTCTCCCGCGCGCCGCTGATTGCCCGGCGGGCGTGGCGCCTGCGGCGGCGAGCCGGACCAGGTCCGTCCCTGTCGACCCGGAAGGGCCAGGGTCTTGATCCGGTGGCCGTCCGCTCCGAGACCGGCCCAGCATCGCGCCAGGCTGGGAGCCGGGTGGACTGGAATGGGCTTCCCGGGATGGGAGGATGATGGCGGTTATGGTGTTGTCCACGGCGTTCACGGAGTTCTTCTCGTTGCAGCACCCGATTGCGCTGGCGCCTATGGGCGGATCGGCCGGCGGTGCCCTGGCGGCGGCCGTCTCTAACGGCGGGGGTCTGGGACTGCTGGGCGGCGGCAATGGGGATCTGGACTGGCTGGCCCGCGAGCTGCCGATCGTTGCGGATGGCACGGACAAGCCGTGGGGCGTAGGTTTCCAGAGCTGGGCGGTCGACGTGGACACGGTCGAGCGTGTGCTGAAGCAGAACCCGAGGGCGGTGATGCTGTCTTTCGGCGACCCCAGCGCGTTCGCAGGACCTATCCGCCGGGTCGGCGCGGCGCTGATCATCCAGGTCACCGACCTGCAGGAGGCCAGGCAGGCGGTGGACCTCGGCGCCGATGTCATCGTGGCGCAGGGCACCGAAAGCGGCGGGCACGGCGCCCGGCGCGGACGCTCCACGCTGCCGTTCGTGCCGATCGTGGTCGACTTGGCGGCACCGACGCCAGTGCTGGCCGCAGGCGGGATCGCCGACGGGCGGGGCGTGGCAGCGGCGCTGGCTCTAGGCGCCGCCGGGGCACTCATCGGGACTCGATTTCAGGCCACCGTCGAGGCACTTGTCGATCCCTCGATCAGCAAGGCGATCATCGAGGGACGCGGGGAGGACACCGAGCGCAGCACGGTGCTTGACATCGCCCGGGGCTCCCGGTGGCCGTCCAGATACCCGGGCCGCACCCTCGGCCACCCGTTCCTCGATCAGTGGCGCGGCCGGGAAGATGAACTCGCCGCGGACGCCGATGCCAGGCGGGCGTATCAGGATGGCGTGGCGCGAGGCGATCTGCCCCCGGTGCCGGTGTGGGCCAGCGAGGCTATTGATCTCATCAACGACCTGCCCTCCGCCGCCGATCTCGTCGGCGCCCTCGCTGCGCAGGCCGAGGACGCGCTGGCCCGAGCGGGAACGCGCTGACCCGTCCCGCAACGAGCACTGGCCTGTCGGCCAGAAGCTCGATCTTCGCGCCGAATGGCAGCGCACTGGCCTGGAAGGTCAGTCGTGCCGGCGAAACGGGAGCTGGCCGGCGCCTGTCGGCGCGGCCAGCTCCCGGCACTTCTTTCTCCCAGTTCAGGACGGGTTATGGTAGCCGTCGTAGGGAATCCCCATGTACGGGAACACCGTCAAGGGCTGGTTGGTGACGCTGGTGCCCGTTAGGCCGTCAGTGACGTCCGCAACCACGGTGTCGACAACATAGGCGTGATCGATCAGCGGGTACACCACTCCGGCGATGGCCCGCAGTTCGATGGTGACCACGTCGTCGGTGACCCGGCGGCCGTTGGGGAACCCGGCGGCGTCGCCGCCGATCAGCCCCAGGATGCTG
>Ga0209871_1000064_pt1 | contig 31581 bp, 31 predicted proteins | sample OrgsoiDNA2013045_FD_185795 | JGI IMG/M metagenome (GOLD analysis project Ga0209871, IMG submission 185795) | Permafrost soil microbial communities from the Arctic, to analyse light accelerated degradation of dissolved organic matter (DOM) -... | ecosystem: Environmental > Terrestrial > Soil >... | reverse complement strand
TTCGACAATCCGCCGATGCCGGTCAACGGCGAAATGACCGTGCCAACCGGACCGGGGTTGGGGCTGAAATTCGCGGCGGACTTGTTCGAAAAATATGGCGTCGGCTAGGGTGCCTGGCTGCCCTCGACAGCCAAGCGGGACGCACGTGGGAAGCTGCTCCTTCGCCGCGGCTTCCGAGAGCATGAAGCTTTGCGATTTTCGAGCATGCATCCTGCGAGGTCCGGTCCGTCTACGCTTTCGCTTCGAGTAAGTCATCGCTATCATCGCCGAGCGGGGGACCCCCTGTTAGTGCATCAGTGCCTTAATTATTGCAGCGATGGCGAAGAGACAAAGCGCAACGTTGACACTGATGGTTAGTGTGAAACGAGGTTTCATTGCTGGTGCCCTCGGATCACGCTGCCAAGATCGCGAAGACGCCCGTTTGCGGCTACATGCAGTCCGCAGAAGCTGACCTGAAGTCGATTGCGCATAGCATGGCTCTCCATTTGAAAAACTGAGAGCCTTCGGGGGGCGGGTCCGTCAACAGAGAATACGTCACCATGTTCCCTGTGTAGGAACATGGTGATTGTAGCAACGGCTTGATGCCGCCCAGCAAATCGGCGGTGCTAACCAAGCCTGTGTCAGTGGTGCGCCAAATGGCAGGTTGCGTTGTCCACAGTTGATTTCAGGACGCCACACTCGCCGTCGTCATCGGAGCCTGTTGCTTCGACTTGGGCCGCGCCATGATGTATGCCACATGTATGCCACAGCCCGTAGGGCGTGTGTGGACGGCCCTTTGAATGCAAGGGGGTTTGAGAAAAAAATCTGATCTGGTGCGAAAAGCGGTCGTGTGTCCGGCCTATTTGACGCGGCACGATGACCGCTGGCCCAGATGGGTTCCGCGATCCACACCCAAACGGATCAGTGACCTCGAAGGCCGCCACCCTACACGGGTTTTGTGGATCGTCGGTTCGACCGATCAGCATCTTTTCCTGTCTGCCCTTACACCTGCGACATGACGATCGGGGTCATGCAACTACCGGCTTTGCGGGCCGGTAATCGTCCCCTCTCGTCAGCATGGCCCAGATAATCCGGGCCATCTTGTTGGCCAGAGCGACGGCCGCGAGCTTGCGCGGCTTACGCTCCAGCAAAGCGAGGAGCCATGCCGATGCGCTGGGGCGCCCTGGCTTGGCAAAGCGAATGACGGCGGTGGCGCCCAGCACCAGCAACTGACGCAACCGCTCGTTACCGGCGCGGCTGATGCCGCCGAGGCGTTGCTTGCCGCCGGTTGAAATCTCGCGCGGCACCAAGCCCAGCCAGGCCGCGAAATGCCGCCCCGATTTGAACTGCGTCGCATCGACCATGAGAGAAAAGCTAAGTGCGCTCATCGGCCCAACCCCGGGAATGGCTGACAGACGGCGGCTGTTGGGATCGGCCTTGTGTTGCGCCAGCAGATTCTTGTCGATTTCCGCCAACCTTGCTTCCAGTCGATCGGCCTCCCCGCCGAGCAGCCGCAAGGCTTCGGCAGCCGCCTCCGGCAGTGTGGCATCGGCCTCGATCTCGGAGCGCAGCGCGGCAAGCCCTTTACCGCCGACCGGCGCCACCAAACCCATCTCCGTCGCATGGCCACGCAAGGCGTTGACCAGTTGGGTACGTTGGCGCACCAGCAGTTCGCGTACCGTCAGCAGCATCGCCCGCGCCTGTGCGTCCGCCGATTTCACAGCGACCTCCTGCATACCCGGACGCGCCGCAGCTTCGCTGATGGCTTGAGCATCGTTGCGGTCATTCTTGCTGCGCTTGACGAACGGTTTGACATATTGCGCCGGGATCAACCGCACCCGGTGGCCCATGGCCTGAAGCGTACGGCCCCAATAATGCGACCCGCCGCAAGCTTCCATCGCCACATCGACGGCAGGCAGCTTGGCGAAGAAAGACACCAAATCCTGTCGCCTCAGATTGCGGCGCAGGACAGGTCGGTCCCGCGCATCTACCGCGTGAAGCGTGAAAACAGATTTTGACGTGTCGATGGCAACCCGCGTAATCTCGGTCATGGACGGCTCCTCAGTTCAGTGTTGACAGCGGAACTATGGCACAAGATGCCGCGGGGGCCGTCCACCCCAACGGATCGTGATCCGCCGTCTTGGTCGCCAAGATGGCGGATTATGCCTCCGGCTCCAATCCGCCCTACGCGCTCATTAATCCGGAATTGTCTCAGTTTGAACTTGCCGTATGATGTGCAATTCTTGTTTCCTTGTCGGGAGGGGGAGCCATGGATCGCACGCCACCCCCAGTGTTGCTCGCCGCCGCGCTCGCTCTGCCACGGACACCAGGGCGATCGTCCGAAGTGTTCGTTGACGGTGATCTTGAGGTCAGATTCGCCGCCCGCCCCACCAACGGACCGCAGGTCCCGCATCAACGCGATGAACTCTATTTCGTCGCCTCCGGAAGCGGCCATTATCGAGTCGAGGAAACGGTAACCGCAGTTGGTCCTGGCGACATGCTGTTCTGTGCCGCGCATGTTGCCCATGGTTTCGAGGATATTTCGGAGGATTTTTCCGTGTGGGTGCTGTTTTACGGCCAGCAAAAGTAGCGGCACTCAATTTCAAATTGAAACATTCTCGGCGGCAATAAATATCGCTTGATCGTCCACATATCGTTTGAGTTCGGACGCGTACTCGTGAAGTTCATCGGTACACACGCCGAATACGACCGCATCGATCCGGAGACCGTGTCATGGCGAAGAAAATGATCCGTCCAATTCGTACCGAAACGGAATACGAGGAGGCCCTCGAACAGATCGAGCGATACTTCGAAAGCGAACCCAAACCGGGGACATCGGAGGCGGATCGGTTTGATCTTCTCGCGTTGACCATCGAGGACTACGAGCGCAAGCGCTGGCCGATCGATCCGCCCGAGACGATTGACGCGATCCGCTACCGCATGGAAACGGATGGCTATACCCAGGCCGACCTCGGCCGCCTGCTCGGCTCGCGGCAGCGCGCATCCGACATCCTGACAAGGAAGCGTCCTCTCACGATGAAGATGGCCTGGAAACTGCACCGCGAATGGAATATTCCGGCAGAGGCGCTGATCGCGCCGCCGCGGACGCGCGGACCAAAGTCAGCGGCGTAAAATCGAAAGACACGTGGCGCGCGCCATGGGGTCCCGCAGCAGACCGACGCCGCGTCTACGCCGCCGAACTACTTGCTCGGCAAGTTCGTCCGGATATGCAACTCCCGCAACTGCTTCGGGCTCGCTTCCGAAGGCGCTCCCATCAAGAGGTCCATGGCCTGCTGGTTCATCGGGAACAGCGAGATTTCACGCAAATTGGTTGTCCCGCAGAGAAGCATGACAATACGATCGACGCCTGCCGCCATGCCGCCATGCGGCGGGGCGCCGTACTGGAACGCGCGGTACATGCCGCCGAAGCGCTCGATGACGTCCTTCTCGCCATAGCCCGCGATCTCAAACGCCTTCACCATCGCCTCGGGCACGTGGTTGCGGACGCCGCCGGAGGCAATCTCGTAGCCGTTGCAGGTGATGTCGTACTGGAACGCCTTGATGGTCAGCGGATCGTTCGTCTGCAGCGCCTCGAGCCCGCCCTGCGGCATCGAGAACGGATTGTGCGAGAAGTCGACCTTCTTGTCTTCCTCGTTGTATTCGTACATCGGAAAGTCAACGATCCACGCGAGTTCGAACCGATCCTTGTCGATCAGGTTCAACTCCTCGCCGAGTTTCGTTCGCGCGAGGCCCGAGAATTTCCAGAATTTTTCCGGATCGCCGGCGACGAAGAACGCGGCGTCGCCTTCCTTCAAGCCCAACGCATTACGAATCGCCGCTGTCCGTTACGGGCCGATGTTGTTGGCAAGCGGACCCGCGCCCTCACCGCCCTCGCGCCACATGATGTAGCCGAGCCCGGGCTGGCCCTCGCCTTGCGCCCAGGAATTCATCCGGTCGCAGAACGCGCGTGAGCCGCCGCCGGCGCCGGGGATCGCCCAGACCTGGTTCTTCGGGTCTTCCAGCATCCGCGCGAACACCTTGAAGCTGGAGCCGCGGAAATGCTCGGAGACGTCCTGCATCACAATCGGGTTGCGCAGATCCGGCTTGTCGCTGCCGTATTTGCGTAAAGCGTCAGCGAACGGAATCCGCGGCCATTATTTCGTGACCGGCTTGCCCTTGGCAAAATCCTCGAACACGCCCGATATCACCGGCTCCATCGCCGCGAACACGTCCTCCTGGGTGACAAAACTCATCTCGACATCGAGCTGGTAGAATTCGCCGGGCAACCTGTCGGCGCGCGGGTCTTCGTCGCGGAAACAGGGCGCGATCTGGAAGTAGCGGTCGAAGCCGGACATCATCAGCAACTGCTTGTATTGCTGCGGCGCCTGCGGCAGCGCGTAGAACTTGCCCGGATGAATCCTCGAGGGCACCAGGAAGTCGCGCGCGCCTTCCGGCGACGACGCCGTCAGGATCGGGGTCTGGAACTCGAAGAAGCCCTGTTCCTTCATCCGCTTGCGCATGGAATCGACGATCGCGCCGCGGGTCATGATGTTCTGGTGCAGTTTTTCGCGGCGAAGGTCGAGGAAGCGGTATTTGAGCCTGATATCCTCGGGATATTCCTGCTCGCCGAACACCGGCATCGGCAGTTCACCTGATGGTCCCAGCACCTCGATCTCGCTCACGTAAAGCTCGACCGCGCCGGTCGGCAATTCCGGATTCTCGGTTCCGGCGGGACGGCGGCGCACCTTGCCGTCGATCCGTACCACCCACTCCGCGCGCAGCTTTTCGGCGTCCTTGAACGCCGGCGAATCCGGATCGGCCACGCATTGCGTCAGGCCGTAATGGTCGCGCAGATCGATGAACAGCACCCCGCCATGGTCGCGAATCCGGTGGCACCAGCCGGACAAACGAACCGTCTGGTCGATATGGCTGTCGCGGAGCGCGCCGCAGGTGTGGGACCGATAACGATGCATGATGTCCTGAAACAGGTGGCCGGAGGATCTATTCGCGAAAGGCCTTAAGCCTGCCCGCGATGAGGGTGAGGGTTTACCCGAGGCCAACCGGCGCGGCAACTGAATGCGCCTTGAGGCCCGGGCTCCCGGAAAATGGCGCAAAGCGAGCAAAAATGACGGAAAAACAACGGACCTTTCGGGCCCGCGCAACCCGCGAAAACCGATTGTCTAATTCTTTGCCATGCCTATCTTGACCTTCATGACGGTCCATTTCCCCTTCCAGAACACCTATGCGGCGCTGCCCGACAACTTTTTCGCCCGGGTCGCCCCGACGCCGGTCGATTCGCCGCGGCTGATCAAGCTGAACCGGCCGCTGGCGGTCCACCTCGGCCTCGATCCGGACCGGCTTGGCAGCCCGGAGGGGACCGAGATCCTCGCCGGAAAACGGATTCCGGACGGGGCGGACCCGATCGCGATGGCCTATGCCGGCCACCAATTCGGTCATTTCGTGCCGCAGCTCGGCGACGGCCGCGCCATCCTGCTCGGCGAGGTGATCGACGCGGACGGGGTCCGCCGTGACATTCAGCTCAAGGGGTCGGGCCCGACGCCGTTTTCGCGCCGTGGCGATGGCCGCGCGGCGCTCGGTCCGGTGCTGCGCGAATACATCGTCAGCGAGGCGATGGCAACACTTGGCATTCCGACCACGCGGTCGCTCGCCGCGGTGGTGACCGGCGAGAACGTGATGCGCGAGACGCCGTTGCCGGGCGCCGTCCTTACCCGGATCGCGTCCAGCCATATTCGCGTCGGCACCTTCCAGTATTTCGCGGCGCGCGGCGATACCGAGGGCGTGCGGCGGCTGGCGGATCACGTCATTGCCCGGCATTTTCCGCAAGCGGCCAATGCCGACCGCCCCTATCACGCCCTGCTGGAAGGGGTGATCGCCCGGCAGGCCCAACTGATCGCGCGCTGGATGCTGGTCGGCTTCATCCACGGCGTCATGAACACCGACAACTGCTCGATATCGGGCGAAACCATCGATTACGGCCCCTGCGCCTTCATGGACGCGTACGACCCGGCGGCGGTGTTCTCCTCGATCGACGAGCAGGGCCGCTACGCCTACGCCAACCAGCCGCGGATCGCGCTCTGGAACCTGACCCGCCTCGCCGAATGCCTGTTGCCGCTGTTTTCCGACCAGCAGGACAAGGCGATCGAGGAGGCGCAGCTTGTGCTCGGCGGCTTCGCGGAAGCCTTCACCGCCACCTATAAGGCCGGCCTGCGCAACAAGCTCGGCCTGTTCACCGCGCGCGACGACGATCCGGCGCTGGCGCAGGACCTGCTGGATGCGATGGCCGGGAACCAGGCGGACTTCACCCTCACCTTCCGGCGGTTGAGCGATGCCGCGCTCGACCCCGGCGGCGATGCCGAGGTCCGGCGGTTGTTCGCCGAACCGACCGCCTATGACGAATGGTCGGCACGCTGGCGGCAACGAATCAGCGATGAACCGCAGGACCCCGCCGCGCGGCAGGCCGCGATGCGCAGCGTCAATCCAGCCTTCATTCCGAGGAATCACCTGATCGAAGCGGTCATCGACGCCGCCGTGAACCGCGACGATTTTGCGCCGTTCGAACAGCTTCTGGTGGTCCTGTCGAAGCCGTATCAGGACCAGCCAACGCTCGCCGGCTACGCCGAACCGCCAAAACCGCACCAGCGCGTGCTTCAGACATTTTGCGGGACGTGAAGCGTTAACCCTGCGTGCAAACTTCGGCGGAGCGCCGCGTGCCCTGCGCGCTGAATTAAGAAACGTTCAATCCGTTCCCGACAAGTCTATCGGTTTGGCGGGGAATTGTTGTGTTTGACGCATTGATATTCGAATTCACGGGATTGGCGATGCTGGCGCTTGGCGTTGTCGTACTTGCTATTCCGTCGGGACGACGTCCTGCCCGGCACATCGGCGACACCTGACCGATCCCCATTCCAAACCCATGGTTTGGCCGGATCCGGGCGGCCGTCAGCTCCGGTGCTGGTCGTTTGAGTCTCGGCGAAACGTCGCCGCCGTGCGGAAATGCAAGGCTTGAATTCGTCGCAAGACCCTTGACATATCAGCGCTTTCGGCAGAACGCCCTCTTAAGAAGCGCTATGGACCGTTCATGGAACTTATCACCACTACCTCGGAACTTGCCGCCGTTTGCACCCGCCTCGCCAAACACCCGGTGATCACCGTCGATACCGAATTTCTGCGCGAGACGACCTATTATCCGCTGCTCTGCGTCGTGCAAATGGCGAGCGCGGAGGAAGCGGTCGTGATCGATACACTGGCTTCAGGCATCGACCTCAAGCCGTTCTTCGAGTTGATGGCCGACGAGAAGGTGCTGAAGGTTTTTCACGCCGCCCGTCAGGATATCGAAATCGTCTGGCACCAGGCCGGCATCGTTCCGCACCCGATCTTCGACACCCAGGTCGCGGCCATGGTGCTCGGCTACGGGGATTCCATTGCCTACGACCAGTTGGTCGAGCGCATCGCCGGCCACCGGCCCGACAAGACCCACCGTTTCACCGACTGGTCGCGCCGCCCCCTGACCGAAGAGCAGGTCCATTACGCCGTCTCGGACGTCACCCATCTGCGCGACGTGTTCACCGCGCTCGACGCCGATCTCAGGAAGCGCGGCCGCAGCGACTGGGTGAGCGAGGAAATGGAGGTTCTGACCTCGCCAAAGACCTACGACTTTCACCCCGAACGCGCCTGGGAGCGGCTGAAGACGCGGGTACGCAAGCCGAAGGAGCTTGCGGTGCTGATGGAAGTAGCCGCCTGGCGCGAACAGGAGGCGCAGAGCCGCGACGTTCCGCGCAGCCGCGTTCTCAAGGACGATGCGGTCGGCGATATCGCCGTCCATGCGCCGACCACCCTCGAGCGGCTGGCAAATCTGCGTTCGCTGCCAAAGGGTTTCGACCGTTCGAAATGGGGCGCCGACATCGTGGCCGCCGTGCAGCGCGGCCTGGCGCGCGATCCGGCGACATTGCCCAAACTCGAAAAGCCGCGCGGCAATTCAAATGGTGCGGCGATCGTCGAACTGCTGAAGGTTCTGCTGCGGATGACGTCGGAGCGCCACGCCGTCGCCAGCAAGGTGATCGCAACCGTCGACGATCTGGAACAGATCGCGGCCGACGACAACGCCGACGTCGGCGCGCTGCACGGCTGGCGCCGCGAGCTGTTCGGCAACGCCGCCCTGTCGCTGAAACAGGGACGGCTGGCACTCGCGATCGAAAAGGGCCGGGTTGTCAGGGTCGATCGAAACTGACGTTCTCCCCTGCCCGCGCGCTCATACCGCAATCTTACGGCTTGCTCTGACCACGTCGGAGCTTCCCTGGATCCCGGCAAAGTTGCCGATAACCCTGACGACCGCCTCCTTGTATGAAGCGGCATCGTCGATACCCGGGCGCCGGCAAGCCACGGCATCGCTGACGACCTGATAGCGGTGGCCGCGGTGAAACCCGTCGACGACGGTCGACAGAATCGTTTCGTCGAGGGAAAATCCCGACAGCACGCAGCGAATATTTTTCATGTTCGACATGTATTCGGCGAACCGCGTCGAGCTATATGCCGACGGCAGCGGGTGTTCGAAGGCGAGCTCCCCCGGCCGCGGTTTCAGTTCCGCGATCCAGTCCGTCAGGTTCGAGGCCGGATTGAACCAGGCGGCCTGCGCGATCCGTTTCAGATGCATGACCGGCCAGAGGTTGTTGCGCCAGAGCGTCAGCAGTTCGAGGCAACGTGACGTGATCGCGTCGGCGTCCGCGATGACGTGGCAACGGCCTTCGGTGAGATATTCAATTTGAAGATCGGCACAGATCAGGATCGGCGGATCCTCATGCAAGGCGCCCATCATCTTTCGATTCGTGATCATGTTTCGGCCAATGCTGCCGCGCGCAGCGGAGAAGTCACCGGGCGCGCCGACGAAATGTCGAGAACGCCGGGCCTGTCCCAATCGCCCTCCGGCCTGATGATCACGTAGGGATCGCTATCGAGGGTAATGGCGTCGGGGCCCGGCTCGATTTCAAGGACCATTTCGGTGTAGGAGAAATCGGAAAAGGTGATCTTGCGGTTGTGTCCGAGCGGCTTGCCGCCGAAATGCGCCCAGAAGTTCACCAGCCGGTCTTGCGCGTGGCCGTAGATCTTCTTGAAGCCCTTGCGCTTGATGTAGTCGAAGCTGGCCTGCACCAACTTGAACGATACCCGCGAGCGCCGGAACTGATGGCGGACCGCGAGACGTTCGACCTTGGCGAATTCGCCAAAAAACCGCACCCGAAGGCAGGCCGCGGGTTCGCTGCCGACAAATCCGATGAAGTGCGCGGCGACCAGATCATTTCCGTCGAATTCCTCCTCGAGCGGGCAATTCTGCTCGGCGAGATAGACGGCGGCGCGGATCGCGGTCACCACCATGAGATCGTTGGGATCGCGCGCGATGCGGATCGAAATCGCGCGCGATGGCGTCCTTGCCGACGATGGGGGTTTACTGCCGTGCATCTGCAAAACTCCTTGCTGTGACATTTGATACCGGCATGTTCGCTGGAAGGCGCTTCCAGGGCCGTTCATAGCACCAGAGGTCGGGCTGGAAGCTCGGCGTCTGCCTGAAGCCCGTGGCGATCAGCAAATCGCGGCCGGCCCTTGACGATGGTTGGGCGAAGCAATTGGCGTTGACATAACGTCGCGCTCTCAAATGAGCGGCAGCCTTGCCCAAGCCGGCAATACCGCGACCGTTTGCCGCAATTGCCCAGATGTAGATCGCAGACACTGCATCATTTCTCCCGGCCAGCATTCCGATGTCGGGGTTCGCCAGCGAAATCTCGCCGAGCATCAGAGCATCGTGTCCGCGGCTGTTGAGATAGAGAAACGCCATTGCACCAAGCAACTTTTCGTGCCGGCCGAACGTCAGGATGCATTCAGGATCGAATGTGTGGTATTCGCCAAGCATCCGTTCCGAGATCCGAACTCCCGGCACCAGGCGACGGCCCATATCTGCAACGATCGAAAGTTCGGAGTGTCGCGCGGGACGCACCTCGATCTCAGAGTCGCTCGGCAGCGAATCGAAATCGTGCTTTGTGATCAAAGACACCCTTTCCTTAACCGGGTTGCGCATCTATCGTTACTCCTGCCCGCAGCAAGCACCATACCGGGTGGGGATTTTGGGTATGCAGCAACTATTGCACCGGGGTGCTGCGGTGACGCAGCACCGAAACGAAGAGATTCTGGGTGCGTCCTGGGACGATCTGAAATCGTTTCTGGTCTGTGCGAAGCACAGGAGTTTTCGTAACGCTGCCGAAATGCTTGGTCTCACCAGCACGACCCTGATGCGAAGGATCGACCGGCTTGAGGAACGGATCGGCTGCAAGTTGTTCCTGCGCGATCAAAGCGGCTTGACGCTGAGCGAAGAAGGGCTTGCGATGATCGGCGACGTGACGGAAATGGAACGTCACGCCTTCAATATTTTTCGGCGCGTGTCGCACTCGTCGAACGACGGTTCCGGCACCGTGCGGGTTTCGGTGACCGAGGGGCCGGGCAATTTCTGGATTCTACCGCGGCTGATCGACTTCCAGAAAACCTACCGCAAGATCACGGTCGACCTGCACTGCGCCATGGAACACGCCGATGTCGCGCGGCTGGAATGCGATATCGCCATTCAGCTCGAACCGCCGACAAATCCCGACCTCATCGTCGCAAAAATCGGCAGACTTCACATCTATCCTTTCGTGTCCGAAGGATACCGGAAGCTCTACGGTGTTCCTGCATCGCTGTCCGAGCTTAAGAACCACCGAATTATCAAGCAAAACGCGCCGCAGGTGGACGATACCGCCTATGCTCGAATTTTGGGACTGACCTCGCTGGAAGGCATTGTCGGTATCAAGACAAACTCCAGCATCAGCGTTCTCTATGCGGTGGAAAGAGGCGCCGGAATGGGCTTTCTGCCGACCTCGTCGATCGCCCTGGGTGCACCTTTGATCGCGGTCGATATGGGCGTCAGTCATCATGCCGATCTTTGGCTTGCCTATCACAAGGAGTTTCGTAACTCCGATCGACACAAGATCGTCATTGCCTGGCTCAAACAGATATTCGATCCCAAGATCTACCCGTGCTTTCGCGATGAATTTATTCATCCAAACGATCTGGTGCCTTTGATGACGGGACCGAGAAGCAACTTCGGCCTGGAGGGATACGCCGCCGCCGGATTGGCTCAGGGACGCGAGTTCGATTGATCCGTGGGTCCGGTGCCAGCGGCGGATTCCAGTTTCGATGGTACGGAATTAGACGCCAACCCGCCGCATTACCACTTCAGCTCGACGCCGACGGTCCCCTGGTGCGACTGCGCCACGGCGCGAAATTTGCCGTCATAGTTGAGATAGAGGCGAGCCGTGTTGCTCAGGCTGAGCGACGCCGAGGCGCCGGCATCGGCGCCATATCTGCTTTCGCCGATGCCCTGCACCGTGATGCTCTGGGTGCCGAGACTGACCGTGACCGCACTGAAATCCTGCGCGACATTGTCGACGAACTTGCCGTAGGCGGACAGATCGAAAATCTTTCGATCAAGGATCCAGTAATGCCCGACCTCCGCACCGATCAGAAGCCGCGAACGCTCCACGGTCGCGCCGCTCGCCATGACCGGATCAAGACCGCCGAACTCCTGCAGCGATCCGGTCACGGCGCGCACATATTCGAACGCAGCCTTCGGCACGACGCGGCTCTGGTCGATGTTCCAGTAATAGCTGAGCTCGGTCAACGCGCCATCGACGTGGGCGTTGTAACCGGCGCTCGCGGTGCCAAAGCCGGTGTCCCGGCTCGAATTGATTTTGCCAAAACCGTGGACCAGCGCAACGGCCCAGGTCCACGGACCCTTGTCGACCGAGGCGTTGAAACCGAGCTGGCTGAGGTCGAGCGTGGCCGACTGCAGCGCCAGCGGAACGTCGATCGCGGTTCGGCTTTGGTCGACCGACACGCCGACATTGACGCCAGGCGCAACGCGCGCGCCGAACCCTGCGACGCCGCCCCAGGTCTGCCGGTGATCGCCGACGAAATCGCGCTGCGCGCCGGTCCTGGCCGAAATTCCGTAGACCTCTCCCCAGGTCCGGAAGCGCGGCTCGTCGGTCGATTCGGAGGCACCGCCACCGGCCGGATTGCTCCGCAAGGCGGCGCCGAAACCATTCGTCGCCTGGTTTCCAAGGCGCTCCAGGAAATTACTGCCGAGATTGGTCACGGCCGCGCCAACCGACAGATCGGAATTGATGACCGTTGGCGTCGGAGTTGGCGTGGGAGCTAGCGCACCGATGGGCGCGCCAGTCGGCGCAACGGTTGGCGCAACGGTTGGCGTTTGTGCCTGGACGGACGATGGCGCCGCGGCAACGGTGAAGGCGAAGGCGATCGCAACAGCCACCTCAAGCCTGCGACAGGTCCCGGTCTTCTTCGCTCGCGAAAGCCGCGATGAGCAGCACATTGAACGCCATTTCCAAAAAGGAGCGCCGGCCCGGCGTGAAATCCAAAATACCACAGCCTCGATAGCGCGATTTGCGCCCAGTTCCCGGGGAGCGTCAACCGGTCTTGGTCCTTAAGAATGGGCGATTGCCGCACATTGTTGTTGCAATGCCACAGGCGATTCGGGCGACGTCATCCATGACCAGATTTCCTGAGCTGTGCCAAAAGCTTGCTAACGCGCAAAATTCGTGTTGCAATATCCGGCACAATCGGATCTAGGCCGTTCGACTGTGCGTTTCGCGACTAGGAAATTCAGCAGACATCCGGAAGCCCGCTTGTGGCGTGGCACGCAAAATGCGTGGCCGCGTCTTTTTTATGTCTAGACCAGGAGACAGGCGATGCAAAAAGGCACCGTCAAGTGGTTCAACCCGACGAAGGGTTATGGGTTCATCAAGCCGATGGCCGGCGATAAGGACGTGTTCGTCCATATCTCGGCGGTCGAGCGTGCGGGGCTCTCAACCCTCAACGAGAATCAGGTTGTCGAATATGACCTTGTGGAAAATCGCGGCAAAAGCTCCGCCGAAAATCTCAAGGTCTCCTAAACTTCGTCACGATCAGCGTAAGCAATCATGATTTACCCCCGGCCTTCGCCGGGGGAATTTGTTTTGATCGGTCGGTTTCGTGACCGTGCCGGCGGAAAGGCGCCCGGGTCGACGGGTTGCTCGTCGGTCTTTCCACCGTCTAGTTTGACAAGGTCGACCAGCATCAGCCCGTCAAACGGCTGGCCGTTGTTTTTGGCCTCGGTGAACACGGCGCTTTCGTCGGGCCGCGCAATCCGCGCCCGTAACTTGGCCGTCCCATCCCACAACGGGGCACCATCGGACTTGGCCTCTGCCAGGTCGTCCTTCAGCCATTGCTCGTGGCACAGCTCTTGAGCCTCGCGCATACTCTGAGCCTCGAACATCAGCGTCGGCGTGTCCCCGATCTCTATTGTGAAAATTCTGGACAGGACGTTCGCGGTCATTTCCCCTTCGCCTTCAGGGCAACCTCGATCGCTTTCCAGTCTTCTTTGTTGCAGGTTTTCGGGATGCAGACTTTGATCCGGTGAGGCGCGGGTCCGTGGCGGCACGAATGTGCCACTGCGCCACTGACAGCGCCATCGCACATCACATAACCGAACAAAGCGTCATGAGACGTTTCCCGCCCGACGCCGCCGCTCGCGCGGCCCCGATGAAATCCGTCAATGTCTAAAAAGCGGTAGACCGCAGTCTGCCCGCCGCTCGGATGGCGTCTTACGCAAACTGTTAAATCGCTTTCAGATTTTGACTTGCTTTGGATCATTTCTTCACCTTCAGCCCAAGCTCGACCAGGCGGCGGATGGGCTCGGGACGGGCCCGGCCGGCGCCGCTATGCACATGACGGCGTGCCGAAGCGGACGGGAGCGGGAATGGGAAAATTGGCGATCAAAGCAATTCGCGGGAAAAGCGGGCTTGAAACCAATCCTTGGTGTAGCTCGCGAAATCCAGAAGCTGATCACGTGTTGCATTTCCATCAGGCAGGTCGTCGGCCGCCTCTTGCGGTCGGTTTCGTGACCCATCACGCGAGCATCCGGCGTTCGCGGGCCCTGATGATGCCGACCACGGCGTCATTGGTTGGCGTCACCACTCCGAGCGGCTTGCCCACCCGCGGGATCGCGCCATTGATGGCGTCCACCTCGCATCGGCGCCCGGCATTGTAGTCCAGCAGCATCGAGGGACGCGCGTCGGGAATTTTGCCGCCGAGTTTGCGGATGTGCTCGATCGGATCGCCGACATTCAGCCTGACATTGGCGGCCTTGGCTACCGCGATGGCTTCCTCGGCGCAGCCCCGGGCCACGCTCCAGGCATCGGCGTCGCCGAGGATTTCGCCGACCGTCAGCCCGGTGGTGCAGGACGTGCCCGAGAAGGCGACGTTCATGATCAGCTTTTCCCAGACCATCTGCTTGATGTCGTCGAACAGCGCGACCTTGAAGCCGGCCGACTCCCAGATCTTGGCGGAGGCCTGCAGCAACTGCTTCGGCAGCCCGGCAAATGCGCCGAACCTGATCATCTCCATTCCATTGTGATGGACATGGCCCGGCGCCCGTATCGACGCGCCGAAACCTCCGACGACGCCGACGGCAAGCCGATCCGCGCCCAGGATGGGTGCTGCGATCTCCGGAGAGCCCAAGCCGTTCTGGATAGTCTGCACGATTGTCTCGGGGCCAAGCAGTGGAAGGCAGGAATGCGCCGCCGCCTCGACGTCGAACGACTTGGTGGCAATGATAACGAGATCGCAGAGCCCAATTCCCGCGGTCGTGGTGGAGGCGTGAATGCGCACCGTACGGTCGCCGCTGGCGCCTTCGCAACGCAGGCCCCTGGAAGCCATCGCCTCGGCGTGATCGGGCCACAGCGTGACCGCGTGAACCTCGTGACCGGCGTCAACCAAGAGCGCGGCATAGACCGACCCCATTGCGCCACAGCCGACAACCGCAATTTTCGCCATTTCATTAGTCTCCGTGCAAGCAGCCCTACGGCAACAAGTCTAGGTGATGGTGGGCGAAATCAAGACGTCATCGGAAACGCCACGGCCTGCGGTCTTGCAGATGCCATCTTCGAGCCGGATTTGACCGCCGGCGACCAGCCGCAGCGCATCGGGATAGATGCGATGTTCGACCTCGATGATGCGCGCGGCCAGCGTGTCCGGCGTATCGTCATCGCGGACTGCGACCGCACCCTGCATCAGGATTGGCCCGGCATCGGTTTCAGGAATGACGAAATGGACCGTCGCGCCGGAGATTTTCACGCCGGCGCGCAGTGCCTGAGCCTGCGGTTCGAGGCCGGGAAACGACGGCAGCAGCGATGGATGAATGTTGAGCATCCGGCCGTACCAGCGCTGCACAAATTCGGCCGTGAACAAACGCATGAAGCCGCCGAGGCAAATCAGTTCGACCTTGTGCTGGTCCAGTTCCGACTGCAAAACCGCCTCGAACGCCACGCGGTCCTTGCCGAACGGCTTGCTTTCGATTGACACGGTCGGGATGCCGCTGGCCTTTGCCCGCTCGAGACCGCCGGCATCGGCGCGATTGGAGATCACGACGACGATCTCGGCGGGAAAATCCTCAGCCGTCGCGGCCTGGATCAGCGCGGCCATGTTCGATCCCCGCCCGGAAATCAGGATTGCGACACGGCGTTTCATGGCCTCACCATGCGAGATCGGTCTCACCATGTGAGGTCGAGATGACCATTATAGACCACGCGATGCTCGCCCGCCGCCTGAATCACTTCGCCCAGCAACGCAACGCTCTCGCCGCTTTCCGTAAGAATGTCGGTGGCCTCTTCGATGGCGTCCGATTTGACGATCGCGATCATGCCGATGCCGCAGTTGAACGTGCGCAGCAGTTCGAGTTCGGCGATGCCGCCCTGCTCTGCCAGCCACTTGAAAACCGGCAGCACCGGCAGACGCGCAAGGTCGATCCCGACGCCGAGATGCTTTGGCAGCACGCGCGGAATGTTATCGGTGAAGCCGCCACCGGTGATGTGGGCCAGACCCTTGACCGCACCGGTCTCGCGGATCGCGCGCAGGCATGATTTGACATAGAGCCGTGTCGGCGTCAGCAGCGCGCCGCCCAGCGTCATGACCGGCGAAAACGGCGCCTGCGCGTCTAAGCCGAGCCCCGAGGTTTCGACAATTCTGCGGACCAGTGAAAATCCGTTGGAGTGGAGGCCCGACGAAGCGAGACCGATGACGGCGTCGCCGGCCGCAATATCGGGTCGCGGCAACAGCGTGCCGCGTTCCGCTGCACCGACGGCAAAGCCGGCAAGGTCGTAATCGCCATCCCTGTAGAGCCCGGGCATTTCGGCGGTCTCGCCGCCGATCAGGGCGCAGCCGGACTCCCGGCAACCTTCAGCAATGCCCGCAACGATCACGGCGACGGCTTCGGGATCGAGCTTGCCGCAGGCGAAATAGTCCAGAAAGAACAGCGGCTCGGCGCCCTGGACGACGAGATCGTTGACCGACATCGCCACGAGGTCAATGCCGATGCCGCCGTGCAGCCCGGTCTCGATGGCGATCTTGAGCTTGGTTCCGACGCCATCGGTGGCTGCGACCAGAACCGGGTCCTTGAAGCCCGCGGCCTTCAGATCGAACAGCCCTCCGAACCCGCCGATTTCGGCGTCGGCGCCGGCGCGGGCGGTGGCGCGAACCATCGGTTTGATCAGATCGACCAGGCGGTTGCCGGCATCGATATCGACGCCCGAATCTGCGTAAGTGAGCCCGTTGCTGCGGTCGATCATGGCCTGTTCCAGATGATGGCGGCTGGTTACGTCGGATTCCGCCAGCGTGCAATGGCTCGCAAGCGGCGCGTGCATATACTATGTAGACAGGAACCGGTCGGGGCTGAAAAGGGCCGGATCTTTTGCAAAATCGGGCCGGTAGCCGGGAAGCGCCGCGTGAGTATTCCTAACATCATTACCTTGGGTCGCATCCTGCTGGTGCCGATCATCGTCTGGGCCATTGCGTCCAACCAGATGGAAATCGCGTTTGCGATCTTCATCGTCGCAGGCGTCAGCGACGCGGTCGATGGCTTCCTCGCCAAGCGCTTCAACATGGCCAGCGAACTGGGCGCGCTGCTCGATCCTCTGGCCGACAAGGCGCTGCTGGTGTCGATCTACATGGCGCTTGGAGTCTGGGGCGCGATACCGCGCTGGATCGTGATCCTCGTGGTCTCGCGCGACATCATGATCGTGGCGGCCGTGATTGTGTCCTGGTTGTTCGGCAAGCCGATCCCGATGAAGCCGTTGATGGTATCGAAGCTCAATACGGTGGCGCAGGTGGCATTCGCGGCGCTGGTCCTTGCAGCACTCGGCTTCGGCTTCAACTCGACGCCGTATGATCTGATCCTGATGGGTTTTGTGACGGTCTTTACTTTGGTTTCGGTATCCCTCTATCTCGTGGAGTGGGTGCGGCACATGAGCACGATCGAGGTAAGCTAGGCTGCTGATTGTGTTATGATGCGCCGACCATTCCCCGGCATGGAGACTTGCGTGGCAGGCAGCGTTCATCCTCGTCAGCTCGCGTTTGCGCTGCCGCACGCGGAGAGCCTTACCCGCGACAATTTTCTCGAAGGACCGGCCAATGCCGCAGCACTGGCGCTGGTCGACAACTGGCCGGACTGGCCGAACCGGATCATGCTGCTGACGGGACCGCAGGGTTCCGGCAAGAGCCATCTCGCCTCGATCTGGGCCGAGCAAGCCGGCGCGCGTTCGACCTCGGCGCATTCGCTGACCGCAGCGGCGGTGCCAGGCGCGCTGGCGACCGGCGCATTGGTCGTCGAGGATTTGAAATCGTCCGATGTCGATGAACGCGCGCTGTTTCACCTGATGAATCTCGCGCGGGAGGACCAGGCGTTCGTGCTGATCACCGCACGCCTGCCACCTTCGGCGATCAAGGTCGAACTGCGCGATCTGCGGTCGCGTCTGCGCGCGGTGCCGACGGTGTCGCTATTGCCGCCCGACGATCAGTTGTTTCGCGCGTTGATCGTGAAATTTTGCGCGGACCGTCAAATGGCCATCGATGAGACCGTGGTGAGCTATCTCGCAACCCGGATCGAGCGGTCCTTTGCAGCCGCGCGACAGGCGGTCGAACTGCTGGACGGTGAAGCCCTGCGGCTGGGCCGGCCGGTCACCCGGGCGCTGGCGGCCGAATTGCTGCGAAATGCTTGACCACGCAGCCTAATCTCGCATCTTGACGGCGCAGACACCAAGAACATCAATGTCATTGAAACGTCATTGGGATAACACATGCTTTTGCGGCACGTTTGTTCGCAATCGCGCTGCCGCCTACCCGGGATGGATTGGAACTTGATGGAATCCGCACAAGCTATTGTAATTGCAGAGCAAATAGCTGATATCGCGCCTGGTTTCGCGATGGGCACCAGCCCCGAGCGCTTCATCAATCGCGAGCTTTCCTGGCTGCACTTCAATCGCAGGGTGCTGGAGGAGTCCGTCAATCCCGGCCACCCCGCGCTCGAACGGGTGCGGTTTCTGTCGATTTCCGCCAATAACCTTGATGAATTCTTCATGGTCCGCGTTGCCGGCATCAAGGCCCAGGTGCGCGAGGGTATTACCGAGCGCAGTCCCGACGGTCTCACCCCCGCCGAGCAGCTTGTCCTCATCAACGACACGGTTTCAACGCTGGCCACCGACCAGCAGGCGATCTGGCGCGATCTGCGCGGCATCCTGGCCCAGGTGGGCATCGTGCTGGTCGATGGCCGCGATGTCTCCAAGACCGAGCGAAGCTGGATCGAGGACCATTTCCTCCACAATATCTTCCCGTTGCTGACGCCGCTTGCGATCGATCCGGCGCATCCCTTCCCGTTTATTCCGAGCCTCGGATTTACCGTGGCGCTGCATCTGGCACGGGTTGCCGACGGCAAGCCGATGAACGCGCTGATTCGCATGCCCGGCAAGATCGATCGCTTCATCCGCATGCCGGCAGCCAAGGATGGTGCGGTGCGGTTGATTACCCTGGAGCAGGCTACCGGTCTGTTCATCGGCCGGCTGTTCCCCGGCTATACCGTCAAAGGCCAGGGTGCTTTCCGCATCATCCGGGATTCCGAACTCGAAATCGAGGAAGAGGCTGAAGATCTGGTCCGGCTGTTCGAAACCGCGCTGAAGCGGCGCCGGCGAGGATCCGTGATCCGGCTGGAAATCGAGGCCAAGATGCCGGAAGAGCTGCGCGCGTTCGTGCAGCGCGCGCTTTCCACCGCCGACGACGAGGTCTTGCTGGTCGACGGGGTGCTGGCGATGAACGAGCTGTCGCAACTGACCCGGCTCGACCGGCCCGATCTCGAATTCGTACCCTACGTTCCCCGTCATCCCGAACGCGTGCGCGACCACGGCGGCGATATTTTCGCGGCGATCCGGCAGAAGGATCTGATCGTTCATCACCCTTACGAATCCTTCGACGTCGTCGTGCAGTTCCTGCAACAGGCCGCCCGCGACCCCGACGTTGTCGCCATCAAACAGACGCTCTATCGCACCTCCAACAACTCGCCGATCGTGCGGGCGCTGGCGGAGGCCGCCGAGGCTGGAAAGTCAGTGACGGCGCTGGTCGAACTCAAGGCGCGATTCGATGAGGAAGCCAACATCCGCTGGGCCCGCGATCTCGAACGCGCCGGTGTGCAGGTAGTCTATGGATTCATCGAACTGAAGACCCACGCAAAACTGTCGCTGATCGTGCGCCGCGAGGGCGGCAGCCTCACGACCTATGTCCATACCGGCACCGGGAACTATCATCCGGTCACCGCCCGCATCTACACCGACCTGTCCTACTTCACGTCCGATCCGATCATCGGCCGCGACGCGGCGCGGGTGTTCAACTACATCACCGGCTATGCCGAACCGAGCGATATCGAGAAGATGGCGGTGTCGCCACTGACGTTGCGCAAGCGCATGATCGAACATATTCGCGGCGAGACCAGCCATGCCCGGCACGGCAAGCCGGCGGCGATCTGGTTAAAGATGAACTCGCTGGTCGATCCCGACATCATCGACGCCCTCTATGAAGCGTCACAGGCCGGCGTGTCGATCGAACTGGTGGTGCGCGGAATCTGCTGCCTGCGGCCCGGCATTCCCGGACTTTCGGAGAACATCCGCGTCAAATCGATCATCGGCCGCTTTCTGGAACATGGCCGAATCTACTGCTTCGGGATGGGACACGGCCTGCCGAGTGCAAAAGCGGCTGTGTATATCTCGTCCGCCGACATGATGCCGCGCAACCTCGACCGGCGTGTCGAGGTCCTCTGTCCGCTGCAAAATCCCACGGTGCATCAGCAGGTTCTCGAGCAGATCATGGTCGCGAACCTCAAGGATACCGAGCAGAGCTGGCGGTTGTTGCCGGACGGGTCGTCAACGCGTATGAAGGCCGCGAAGGGCGAGGAGCCCTTCAACCTGCATAACTATTTCATGACGAATCCGAGTTTGTCAGGCCGTGGAAAGTCGCTCAAGGAATCATCGCCGCGCCGTCTCACGCGCCGTACCGAGCGTCAGCAATCGTCATAAGGGATCTTTGACGTGAAGCGGCCGCGCAAACGCGCATCCAGCGTCGCGGTCATCGACATCGGCTCGAACTCGGTTCGTCTCGTCGTCTATGAATCGCTGACGCGCAGCCTCGTCACCCTCTTCAACGAGAAAACCCTTTGCGGGCTCGGCCGCGAGGTTCAGACCACCGGTCTGCTGGCGCCCGATGCCGTCGCCAAGGCCTTGACATCGTTGCGGCGTTTTCGCGCGCTGTGCCGGGTGATGAAGGTCGGTCGCGTCCACGCGATCGCCACCGCCGCGTGCCGCGACGCCAGCAACGGCCCGGACTTCATCGCCAAGGCGGAGCGCATCTGCGGCGTCCACATCGAAATCCTGTCGGGTCCGCGCGAAGCGAAATTATCGGCGCTCGGCGTTATATCGGGCGTCCATATTCCGAACGGCATCGTCGGCGATCTCGGTGGCGGTTCGCTGGAACTGATTGACGTCCGCGGCAACCGCGTCCACAGCGGCGTGACGCTCCCGCTCGGAAGCCTGGCGTTGCAGGATGCCGCGCATGGATCGCTGAAGCGCGCCGAGCGCATCGTCAAGACCGATCTGTCCGGCGTCGCCCACCTCAAGGCCGGCCGCGGCCGCGCCTTCTATGCGGTCGGAGGAACATGGCGAGCGCTGGCGCGCATTCACATCATCCAAAGCGGTTACCCGCTGCGTGTCATGCACGGCTATTCGATTCCGGCGGCGGACGCGCTCGGTTTCGCTCAGCGCCTGCGCCGGCTCGCCGCCGCGAACATGCTGGCCGACATCGAAGTCGTTGCCGACGCACGACGGCCGTTGCTGGCCTATGCCGCGCTCGTTCTCGAATACATCATTCGCGTTGCCAGGCCGAAGACCATCGTGTTCTCGACTTTCGGGGTACGTGAAGGCCTGCTGTACGAGAGGCTGCCTCCGGCCGAACGGTTCAAGGATGGATTGATCTGCGCCGCGCAGACCCTGAACGAGTTGCTGTCGCGATCGGCACGCCATGCCCAGGAATTGATCGAATGGACCGATCGTCTGGTGCGGGTCGTAAGGTTGCGGGAAACCGACGAGGATCGCCGCCTGCGCCATGCCGCTTGCCTGCTGTCGGACATCGGATGGCGGGTACATCCCGACCACCGCGGCGAGGAAACGCTCAACCTCATTACCAATGGAAATTTCGGCGCGATCAGCCATCAAGGCCGCGCCTTTGTCGCGCTCTCGGTATTTTATCGTTATGCCGGTCTGGGCGAACAAAACGAACCGCCGGCGCTGGTTCGCGAACTGGTGCCGCCGGCCATGGTGGAGCGCGCTCGCGTGCTCGGCGCGGCGTTTCGCGTCGCCCATCTGATATCGGCGGCGCGGCCCGGCGTCTTGCCGGCGACCCATTTTCGAAGCCAGGGCCGCAAGCTGATGCTGGTGTTCGAGCACAGAATGGTCGATCTCGTCGCCGACCGCGTCGGCAGCCGTTTCAGGCAACTGGCGCGGCTGGTCGGCCGCTCCGGATCGATTGTCAGGAGTTAGGTCGAGGTGGCCGACGGCGCGGGTTGTTCGGGGTTCCGTGCGCGGCGCCGGCGCCAGATCGATCCCGCGACCAGCACCACGACGACGCCCAACGCGGCGCAAACGACTTCGCCGCCGTTGCCGCCATCGGCAAAGTGCGGCGCCAGCCCGAACGACGCCAGCGCCGCGTCGAGCTTGACGCCGAGCGTGCCGCCGCAAAGCGCCTGCAGATTCGGGTGAACGGCCGGGTCGGTTGCGATCACGTCACCGGCGATCCAGCCCAGCAGCGCGGCACCCGCCCAAACCAAGATGGGCAAGCGATTGAGCAGCGCCATGATCAGCGCGGCACCCGCGACGATCAAGGGAACGCTGATCGCAAGCCCGAGGACCAGCAGCGGCGCGCTGCCATTGGCTGCGGCCGCGACCGCGATCACATTGTCGAGGCTCATCACGATGTCCGCGACCACGACGATCTGCACCGCCGCCCACAGATGCGACGCGGACTCTACGCCTTCCTCGTCCTCTTCTTCAGGCACCAGCAGTTTCGCGGCGATCACAAGCAGCGCCAGTCCGCCGACCAGCTTGAGGTACGGCCATTCCATCAGCGTCGCGACGATGCCGGTGAAGACGATGCGCAAGACCACGGCCGCCGCCGCGCCGAGAATCATGCCCCACAACCGCTGGCGCGGCGCCAGTCCGCGACATGCCAGCGCGATCACCAGCGCGTTGTCGCCGGACAGCAGCACGTTGATCCAGATGATCTTGCCGACCGCAACCCAGAACGCCGGCTGCTGCATCTCGCTTTGAAACTGAGCCGCCAACGCAGCAATGGTTGCCGGATCGAAGATTTGCGACAACCAGTTCACAGCGCGTTCCTCTCGGCCAGGCGGCCGTGTCGCCGCTATCGCGTGCCGCTACGGGGGGTGAATCAGCCGACGATTTCGTTGCCCGAGAAGAACTGGGCGATTTCGATGGCAGCCGTCTCCGCGGCATCGGAACCATGCACCGAGTTTTCGCCGATCGATTTGGCGTGCAGCTTGCGGATCGTGCCATCCGCGGCTTTGGAAGGATCGGTTGCGCCCATGACGTCGCGATGCTTGAGGACGGCGTTCTCGCCTTCGAGAACCTGCACGACAACCGGGGCGGAAATCATGAAATCCACCAGCTCGCCGAAAAACGGACGCGCCTTGTGAACGGCATAGAAGGTCTCGGCCTGCTCGCGGGTCATGCGAATGCGCTTCTGGGCGACGATCCGAAGTCCGGCCTTCTCGATCAGCGCATTGACCGCGCCCGTCAGATTGCGCTCGGTCGCGTCGGGCTTGATAATCGAGAAGGTACGTTCAATCGCCATGATTTCTTCCTTGAAATGCGCTGATGGGAGTTGCGGCGCTTATATCGGCGCCATCGCGTAACGGCAAGCGATCCGGCCAAATGCCGCGGATGTCCGGCGGCCAATCGACACCCGGAATTACAACAATTTCACGAAGGTGAACCCAGTCTGAAACCAACGTCCCGGTTTCATTCAGCTTCTCAAGGCTAGGCTTCAATCAACCGAACGCTTCACGGGTTTAGAGGGGCGGCACGGGTCAGCAGCTTCACCCATGGCGCCGCGCGCGCCGAACCTTAAGGAGACGACCATGTTACGCAAACTCTCCCTTGTTGCAGTTGCCGCGGCTTCGTTGGGCGCGGCCGCATTGGCGCCGACTTCGGCCTCCGCCTGGGGCGGTCATGGCTGGCAGGGCGGCGGCTGGCACGGTGGCTGGCATGGCCGCGGCTGGGGCGGACCGCGCTTCTACGTCGGTGGCCCGGGCTATGGTTACGGTTACGGCGGCTGCTACGTGCGCCGACTGGTCCCGACGCCGTGGGGCCCCCGCTGGCGGCTTGTGAACCGCTGCTATTGATCTCATCCGATCCGCACTCCGAAAAGCCCCGGCACCGTCGTGCCGGGGCTTTTTCGCTGATTCCGATCAGATGGAACCCGCTGCAGCCTTCATTCAATGTTTACTTAAAATGCACGCATTCGGCGAGCGACGCGAAACAATTCCCGTCGCCATGACTTGGTCCTGCGTCACCTCCTTGAAATTGACACGAAGCGGAACCCTTCATGAGCAGCCCTATCAACGACAACAGCGAACCACTCGATCGCAAGACGAGCCGATCGATCTGCGATGCCGTCGGCGAGCGGCTGCAGCAGAACCTTCCCCCGGAGCCCGCGCACCTCTCGTCCCACCTCCAGCAACTGCTGGATGAATTGCGCAAACGGGACAATGACGGTCGCCCGATGTCATCGAACTGAGGTGAATATTGAGGCATAAGCCGTTGCGGTGACGCTATTTCGTTCAATAAACCGGTTGCGTTTTTTGGCCGCTCCGGTGAAAAGCCCGCATGCTTTCAATCACCGACATTTCTGTCCGGATTGCCGGACGGCTTCTTATCGATAATAGCTCGGCGCAGATCGTGCCGGGCGCCCGCGTCGGTTTTGTCGGCCGTAACGGGGTGGGCAAATCGACGCTGTTTCACGCGATCCGCGGCGAATTGCCGCTCGAGTCCGGCTCCATAACGATCCCTCCGCGCTGGCGGGTCGGCAGTCTCGCGCAGGAAGCCCCCGACGGTCCGGAAAGCCTGATCGATGTCGTGCTGAAGGCGGATCTCGAGCGCCAGGCGCTGCTGCACGAAGCCGAGATCGCCCACGATCCCACCCGCATCGCCGACATTCAGACCCGGCTCGTGGACATCGACGCGCATTCCGCCCCTGCCCGCGCCGCCGCGATCCTCAGCGGCCTCGGATTTTCCAGCCCCGATCAGGCCCGATCCTGTTCGGAGTTTTCCGGTGGCTGGCGAATGCGCGTCGCGCTTGCCGCGACCTTGTTCGCGGCACCCGATCTTTTGCTCCTGGACGAGCCCACCAACTATCTCGATCTCGAAGGCACGCTGTGGCTTGAAGATCATCTGGCGAACTATCCGCGCACCGTGATCGTCATCAGCCACGACCGCGACCTGCTCGACACCTCGGTCGACCAGATCCTGCACCTCGATCGCGGCAAGCTGACGCTCTACAAGGGGACCTACTCCTCGTTCGAGGAACAACGCGCCACGCGCGAAATGCTCGACGCCAAGCACGCCAAGCGTCAGGCCGACGAGCGCAAGCGGCTGCAGGCCTTTGTCGATCGCTTCAAGGCCAAGGCGTCGAAAGCCCGCCAGGCGCAGTCCCGCGTCAAGATGCTGGAAAGGATGAAGCCGGTCACCGCGCTGGTGACGCAGGACGTGCGCGAGATTTCATTTCCGGTGCCTGAGAAGATGCTGTCGCCGCCGATCATCGCGGTCGATGATGTCTCGGTCGGCTACGATCCCAGAAAGCCCGTGCTCAATCGCGTGACGCTGCGGATCGACACCGACGACCGCATCGCCTTGCTCGGCTCCAACGGCAACGGCAAGTCGACGCTGGTCAAGCTCATTGCCAACAAACTGGCGCCGTTTTCCGGTCACGTCACCCGCGCCGAGAAACTGTCGGTCGGATATTTCGCTCAGCATCAGGTCGACGAGCTCAATCTCGACGGCTCGCCCTACGATCACGTTCGCAAGCTGATGCCGGATGCCACGGAGACCAAGGTGCGCGGGCGCACCGGTGCGATCGGCTTCTCGGGCAAGGCCGGCGATACCCTGGTCAAAAGTCTGTCGGGCGGCGAAAAAGCCCGGCTGCTGCTGGGACTGGCGACCTTCTTCGGTCCCAACATGATCATTCTCGACGAGCCGACCAACCATCTGGACATCGACAGCCGTGCCGCCCTTGCCGAGGCGATCAACGAGTTTCCCGGCGCGGTCATCATGGTCTCCCATGACCGCTATCTGATCGAATCCTGCGCCGATCAATTATGGGTGGTCGCCGATCATGCCGTCACGACCTATGACGGCGACCTCGACGACTACAGGCGCATGGTGTTGTCGGCGCGCGGCATGCGCGCCAATTCGCGCGACCGCGGCGGCAACGAGCGCGGAGCAGCCCGCGACAAGCCCGTCCGCAACAAGAGCGAAAAGCGCGTGCCGCTGAAGCAGAAGATTTCCGACGCCGAGGCCGAGATCGCGCGCATCAACGGCATCATTTCCAAGATCGATACGGCGCTGGCGCTGCCGGATTTGTTCACGCGCGACCCGAAACAGGCAGCGCAACTCAGCAAGGCGCGGGCCGGCGCGGCGAACGCGTTGCAGCGCGCCGAGGAAGAGTGGCTGGCGGCAAGTTCGCAATATGACGAGGCGACCGGCTGAACTGATTCGAGACTGATCGAAGCGGGAAGAATTGCGGTTACGTGGCGGCCGGCTTCTTCTTCGCCCTCGGCTTTGCGGCATTTGGCTGCGCCACCGGCTCGGCGCCGCGCTCGATCGATGTCAGGCGCCCGGCGGTGAAGGTATAGATTCCGGCGCGCTGCCCCCGCGAATAGTTGACAACCGCCATTCGATCGCCGCGCGGATTGCTCGACAGATTGACGTTGTCAGGTGCGCCAATACCGCGCACGACATCGCATTCGGTATGACCGAGTGCAACCGTTCCCGTTGTCGTGGGCGCAGGCGCGCCAGCAGCGCCATCGGCCAAGGCGTTGGCACCCCCGGGCCCGCCGGGAGGCGTCATGCCAGGGCAAAGCCCGTCGGCGCTGACCAAATCCTCTGCAGTAACCGGCTTGTCGGGAGTAAGCGGGGCCGTTTCAATCGAAACATTTCGGATGAACAGCCTGCCGGAGCGCGAAAACCATTCCGCATCTTTCGACAGCAGATCAGACTGGAACATCTCGGACGCGCCTGAACATCCCACGATCATGGGAGCAAGCGCCAGCAGCGCCAGCAGTCGTTTTCGATGAGAGGTTTTGTCTCGCACGATGAACTAAATTCCCACCCCAAGCCCCGGCGATTGTTGCACTATTACTTTGCGGCGCGACCGTGGCCTTGTGCAGGCGCCCCGAACCAAACCACAGATATCATTAATCGCCGTGCGCCGCTATTCCCGCCTTTGCCACCGGCCCTGCTCGTCGGCCTGCCAGTAGGTGACCTCGAATCCCCGCGATTTGCAATCGGTCCAGGCGCCCCGCGCCGCAGCAAGCGCATCGCCATCGTCGCCGTTAAAGACCAGAACCACCCGCTCATAGGCGTCGGCATCGGCAGGCAAGGCGGCGTTATCGATCAGGAACCTGACATTGGCCCTGTTCGGATTGCCCTCCTCGATCGCCAGTATGATCGGCTGATCCTGCGCATCGCCGGCGCGCCAGGTGGCGTGCGGCAAAAACGAATCGTCGCGATAGGTCCACAAATGGGCGTCGAGCGCGTCGGCACGCTCCTGCGACGTCGACTGCACGACAACGCGCCAGCCGCGCTCCAGCGACTTTTCAAGCAACGGCGGCAAAACGCTGTCGAGCGACATGTTTTGCAGGTGGTAGAACAAAACTTCCGTCATCCGCTTTTCAGCTATCTGGTTTCGGCTGTTTCCTGGCTTCGTAATACTCCGCGACCAGCCGCTCCAGCAGGCGAACGCCAAAGCCCGAACCCCAGCTGTGGTTGATCTCGGATTTCGGCGCCCCCATCGCCGTTCCCGCGATGTCGAGATGCGCCCATGGCGTGTCGTCGACGAAGCGCTGCAGGAACTGCGCGGCGGTAATCGAACCACCGTTGCGGGCGCCGGCGTTTTTCATGTCGGCAAACTGCGAATCGATCTGCTTGTCGTATTCCGGGCCGAGCGGCATGCGCCATACCCGTTCCCCCGTTTCCAGTCCGACCTTGGTCAACCGTTCGGCCAATTCGTCGTTGTTGGAAAACAACCCGGCATATTCGGTGCCGAGCGCCACCATGATCGCGCCGGTCAATGTCGCCAGATCGACCATGAATTTCGGCTTGAATTTCTTGGCGACGTACCAGAGCACGTCGGCCAGCACCAGACGGCCCTCGGCGTCGGTGTTGATGATCTCGATGGTCTGGCCTGACATCGACGTCACGATATCGCCGGGGCGCTGCGCGTTGCCGTCGGGCATGTTCTCGACGACGCCGATGGCTCCGACCACGTTGACCTTCGCCTTCCGCGCCGCCAGGGCATGCATCAGCCCGACCACGCAGGCCGCGCCCCCCATGTCGCCCTTCATGTCCTCCATGCTGGCGGCGCCCTTGATGGAGATGCCGCCGGTATCGAAACAGACACCCTTGCCGATAAAGGCAACCGGCTGATCGCCGCGCTTGCCGCCATTCCAGCGCATGATCACGGTCCGCCCGGGCTGCGTCGAGCCCTGCGCGACACCGAGCAGCGCGCCCATGCCGAGTTTCGTCATGGCCTTGACGTCGAGGACCTCGACGATGACGCCGAGCTTGCGAAGCTGGCCGGCGCGACGGGCGAATTCCACCGGAAACAGTACGTTCGGCGGCTCATTGACGAGTTCGCGCGCCATGATGACGCCATCGACGATATGCGCGCCCGGAGCAAAGGCCTTTCGTGCCGCGGACACGTCATCGACGGCGAGCGAAACGTCTGCATGCAATGCGGCGTCCTCGCCGTCCTTCTTTTTGGTCTTGTAGCGGTCGAATTTATAGGCGCGCAGCCGTATCCCGGCCGCGACCGCGGCCGCCTGTTCCGGCTTCATCGCCCCATCCGGCAATTCCGCGATGATCATCACGGCGCCCGTGCCGGCGCCCAGTTTGCCGGCTGCCGCACCGCCAAGCTTGAGGAAATCCTTGGCCTTGATGGCCGAAACCTTGCCGGCACCGACCACGATCAGGCGCGAGGCCTTGAGACCCTCCGGCGCCAGGATATCGAGCGTGGACCCGCTCTTTCCCTTGAACTGATTCGTGGCCGCCGCGCGCTTGACGAGGCCGGCCGCATCGCCGAGCGCCTTGCCGGTCGCCGGGCCGAATTTCAACGTGTCGTCGCAAAATACGACCAGAATGCCACGCGGGGCTGTGGAAAATGGAACGAAGCCGACCTTGACGGCGTCGGACATTGGCAAATCCTCCAAAAAATCAGGGCTGTCGCTCGGCCGGGAACCCGCCGGGCGGTGTTTCGAATGTTCGCTTCGGATGCCACACCCACCCGTCAGAAGCATGGTCGGACACACTATTGCCCGTCAGCCGCCGCGCTGCCAAGCGTCGCCGTGGCCTCGCGGCCACATAGGGCGAAAAATTAACCGCATATTGGGGGTGCCTTGGCTCAGCCATTTTGTTGACGGATCAAAGGGATGGTATGAGGGGGTAAGCCGGCTGGGCCAATGGTGGCGCGACCAAAGGGGATCCCGATTTCGGGATTGGTCGCGAGCTGCCGTTCCAGTTCGGGGGGCGGGGATCGTGCGGTAACGATGGGGTCAATCGACAGGTATATCTTCCGCACGACGCTTGCGTCGTTTGCGCTGGTTCTGGTCAGCCTGACAGGGGTGATTTGGATTACGCAGGCGTTGCGCGGCATCGACCTGATGACCAGCCAGGGTCAAACGATCATCACCTTTCTCGGCGTCACCAGCCTGGTGATTCCGGCGCTGGTGCTGATCATCTCGCCAATCGCGCTGATGATCTCGATCTCGCATACCCTGAACAAGCTCGCGACCGATTCAGAGATCATCGTGATGAATGCGGCCGGCTTCTCGCCGCTGCGGCTGTTTCGTCCTTTTCTCTATGCCACCGTCGTGGTGGCGATCATGGTCGCTTTTATTGCCTCCTATCTCGCCCCCGACGGGCTGCGGCGCCTGAAGCAATGGGATGCCGAAATCACCGCCGATGTGCTGGCCAACATCCTCCAGCCCGGCCGCTTTGCCCAGCTTGACCAGAACCTGACCATCCGCATCCGGGAGCGGCAGCCGGGCGGCCTGCTGGTCGGCATCTTCGTCGATGACCGCCGCGATCCCAAGGAACGGGTCAGCATCATTGCCGACCATGGCACCGTTCTGAAGAACGACAGCGGTTCGTTTCTGGTTCTCGAGGACGGAAATCTCGAGCGCTTCGAGGAAGGCAAGCGCGATCCCGCGCTGGTGGCATTCGGCCGCTATGCGTTCGACATGTCGAAGTTCTCGAATCAGGGCCACGACGTCACCTTGGGGATTCGCGAACGCTATCTCTGGGAATTGCTCTCGCCGCCATCCGACGATCCGGTCTACGTGCAGTTGCCGGGACAGTTCCGCGCCGAGCTGCACGACCGTTTCATGGCGCCAATCTATCCGTTCGCATTTGCCGCCCTGACCTTTGCGTTCCTCGGCGCGCCGCGCACCACGCGTCAGAGCCGCAACTTTTCGATCACGGGTTCGATCCTCGCCGTGTTCGGGCTGCGGATGGCGGGATTCGCCTGCTCGGTGATGGCGGCGAAATCGCCACTCGCCCCGATCGTTCAATATCTGATGCTGGCCGCGGCGGTCGGCGCAAGCCTCTGGATCATCGTGGGGGGCATCGTTATCGAACCGCCCGCGGCATTGATGGAAGCGATCAACAAATCGAATGCGCGTCTCCTGCGGCTTTTCGGGCGGCCGGCCACAGCATGAGCATGATGACCAACACGCTTGGGCGATATTTTGCCGGCCGCTTCGTGGTCTCGGCGCTCGGCGTGTTCGCCAGTATCTTCGTTCTTCTGGTGCTGGTCGATTACATCGAAATGGTCAGGAAGACCTCGGGGCTGGTTTCGGCATCCGCCATCACGGTCGCGGAGACGTCGCTGTTCCGCGTGCCGCAACTGCTCGAAAAAATGATGCCGTTTTGCATCCTGATCGGAGCAATGACCTGTTATCTGGCGCTTTCGCGGCGACTGGAACTCGTGGTCGCGCGCGCCGCCGGCATTTCGGCGTGGCAATTCATCGCCCCGGCGCTGGCAAGCTCGATCGTGCTCGGAATCCTGGCAACAACCGCTTACAACCCGATGTCCGCCAATTTGCGCGAGCTTTCCAAGCGAATGGAGGCGGAACTGTTCGGCTCCGCTCCCGGCGGCGGCATCCAGGACGCGTCCGGCTTCTGGATCAATCAGGTGAACAGCGATGGCCAGTCCATCATCAATGCCGTCCGCAGCGAGCAGCAGGGCGTGCGGCTGACCGGGCTCACGGTGTTCCGGTTCGATACCGACTTCAAGTTCAAGGAGCGAATCGAGGCCCGCGAAGCGACGCTTGAGGAAGGGCGCTGGCTGTTCAAATCCGCCCGCCGCTACTCCCTCGACGGCCCCCCTGTCGACCAGGACAGTTTCTTCCTCACCACCAGCCTGACGCCGGCCCAGGTCCGCAACAGTTTCTCCACCCCGGAGACCGTGTCTTTTTGGCAACTCCCCGGCTATATCCGCTCGTCGGAAAGCTCGGGATTTGCGACCGCAGGCTACCGCTTGCAATACCATAAGCTCATCGCACAGCCATTTTTACTGGCTGCAATGGTCATGTTGGCGGCCGCCGTCAGCCTGCGCTTCTTCCGTATGGGCGGCGTGCAAAAGATGGTTTTAAGTGGCGTGGGTGCAGGCTTTCTGCTCTATGTGCTTTCGAAAGTAACTGAAGATTTGAGTAAGGCTGAATTGATGCATCCGATCGCTTCGGCGTGGCTGCCTGTATGTGTGGGCGGCCTCACAGGCTTTTTGGCCTTGCTGTACCAGGAGGACGGGTAGTGGCCGTCGTCGCCGCCCGCCAGACAGGGTCGCCCG
>Ga0209871_1000063_pt1 | contig 31788 bp, 29 predicted proteins | sample OrgsoiDNA2013045_FD_185795 | JGI IMG/M metagenome (GOLD analysis project Ga0209871, IMG submission 185795) | Permafrost soil microbial communities from the Arctic, to analyse light accelerated degradation of dissolved organic matter (DOM) -... | ecosystem: Environmental > Terrestrial > Soil >... | reverse complement strand
GCTCCACCAGCTGCTTGGCGCGCTCCAGGCACAGCAGCAGCGCGCGGGACAGGTTCTCCTCGGAGACGGTGACGACCTGGCCGGCCAGCTCGGAAAGCACGCTAAACGCAAGTTCCCCGGGGTTGGCCACGGCTATACCGTCGGCCATCGTCTGCGCGGCCCGAGCCTCCACCCGGTAGCCGGCTGCCATCGATGCCGCGAACGGCGCGAGGGTCTCGGCCTGCGCTCCGATCACCCGGGCCGCCGGGCTGGTTCCGCTCACGGCGATGGCGACGCCCGCGGCCAGGCCGCCGCCCCCGACCGGCACGGCGATCGTCCGCACGTCCGGGCACTGCTCGACGATCTCCAGGCCGACCGTGCCCTGCCCGGCGATGACGTCAGGATGCTCGTAGGGATGGATGAAGATCGACCCGTTCGCGGCGGCGATTTCCTGAGCCCTGGCCAGCGCGTCCTCTACGGCCGACCCGTGCAGGATGACCTCGGCTCCGTAGGACCTGGTCGCCGCGATCTTGGGCAGCGGGGCGCCTGCCGGCATGACCACAGTCGCCTTGGCGCCCAGGATGGCGGCCGCGAGGGCCACCCCCTGGGCATGGTTGCCCGCGCTTGCGGCGACCACGCCCCGGTCACGTTCGGCCTGGGTCAGACGGGCAATGCGCAGGTAGGCACCGCGGATCTTGAACGAGCCGGTTCGCTGCAAGTTCTCGCACTTCAGCCAGACCGGGCCGCCGAGCAGGTCGGAGAGTGCCCGCGAGTGCAGCATGGGGGTCTGGCGGATCCGGTCGCGCAGCACCTCGCGAGCCTCGACTACGTCGTCGAAGCAGACCTGGGCGGACTTCGTCATGCCTGCAGTGTGGCACTGACCGGCCCTGGCGCCCGCTCCGGTCTTGCTGGCCGCTGCCGCGACCAGCGTGCGGATGCTCAGTCGCCGACCCAGTAGCGTTTGGGCTTGAAAATCAGTGCCGCCGCGCCCACCAGGCCCGCGCTCTGGCCGAGCGCGGCCGCCACCACGCGGACCTCCCGCGCGAAGTCGAGCCGGGCGTGCGCACGCAGCGCCTCCTCCAGCGGGTCGAACAGCATCCCGCCGGCCTGCGAGAGCCCGCCGCCGACGGAGACGACCTCCAGATCGCACAGGCTGGTGGCGGACGCGATGGCGATGCCGAGCGCACGGCCGGCCCGGCGCAGTGCGGCGCGGCCAACCGGGTGCCCCTGCGCGCCGTCGTCGGCCAGGTCCTTGGCGGTGGCGTCCAGCTGGCCCGGCCGCCAGCCCTCGCCCTGCGCCCAGGCGACCAGCGCGGGACCGCGGGCAATGGCCTCCAGGCAGCCCCGCCCGCCGCACACGCAGGGCGGGCCGTCGTCCGGATAGACGACAACGTGGCCGACGTGCCCGGCATTGCCGGAAGCACCCGCGATCAGCCTGCCGTCCAGCACCAGGCCGCCGCCCACGCCGGTGGATACGACGATGCCGAGCACGTTGCGCCGGCCCCGGCCCGCGCCGCGCCAGTGCTCAGCCGCGGTCATGCAGATGGCATCGTTGTGCACGCGCACGGGGATGCCGCCGAACCGCGCGGCCAGCCTGCGGCGCAGCGGAAACTCCCGCCAGCCGGGGATATTGAGCGGCGAAACGAGCCCGGCCGGCCATTGCATCGGCCCGCCGCAGCCGCACCCGACGCCCGCCAGGTCGGCGGGACCGGCGATCCCGGCCGCTTCGAGCACCCGCGTGATCAGCGTGTCCAGGGTGCGCCACAGCGGCTCCGCATCCAGGTCATGCGGGGTCGGCGTCTTATCCCAGGTGATCAGCCGGCCGCCGGGCTCGACTACTCCCGCGGCCATCTTCGTGCCGCCGATATCGACGGCCAGCACCGGGCGCGACTCCGGCATGCTCAGCCTCCCAAGGTGCGGACCTGGCCATTATCGACATAGTGTCGGACGGTGCATCCACGTCGACCAGCGCAGTCACGCAGTCAGTCCCCCTCACCCATCGCCCAGCCAGCCGCCCCAGCACGCACGACGCTGGGCGAGCTGCGCGCGACCGGCCAGGAGCTTCGGAGCGTCAAGGAAGAACTCCGGCAGAACCTGATTGCCAAGATGCGTGCGGGCGAGGATACCTTTCCCGGGATCATCGGTTTCGGCCAGACGGTGCTGCCGCATCTCGAGCGCGCCCTCATCGCCGGCCATGACGTGATCATGCTCGGCGAGCGCGGCCAGGGCAAGACCCGCCTGATCCGCACTCTCACCACCCTGCTGGACGAGTGGACCCCCGCCGTAGCGGGATGCGAGATCAATGATCATCCATTTGCTCCAGTATGCGCGCGATGCCGAAGGCTCGCGGCCGAACAGGGAGATGACCTGCCGGTCATCTGGCGGCACCGCAGCGACCGCTACGGCGAGAAGCTCGCCACGCCCGACACGAGCGTGGGTGACCTGATCGGGGACATCGACCCGGTAAAGGTCGCGGAAGGCCGGACGCTCGGCGACCCGGAGACCATTCACTACGGCCTGGTGCCGCGCACGAACCGCGGCGTCTTCTGCCTGAACGAGCTCCCGGACCTGGCCGAGCGGATCCAGGTGGCCCTGCTCAACGTGCTGGAGGAGCGCGATATCGGCGTCCGCGGCTATGCGCTGCGGCTGCCGCTGGACCTCGTGCTCGTCGCGAGCGCGAACCCGGAGGACTACACCAACCGCGGCCGGATCATCACCCCGCTCAAGGACAGGTTCGGCGCGGAGATCCGCACGCACTACCCCACCTCGCTGGAGTCCGAGCTCGCCCTGATCCGGCAGGAGGCGCGGCTGGCATGGGACGGGCAGGAGCCGGGCGCGGTGCTGCCGGAGCACCTGATGCAGGTGCTGGCCCGGTTCACCCGGCTGGTCCGGGCGTCCCCGGCCGTCGACGCCCGCTCCGGGGTGTCCGCCCGATTCGCGATCGCCGCCGCCGAGGCGGTGGCCGCCTCGGCGGTCCGGCGCGCCGCTATCAGCGGCGAGGAGCAGCCGGTGGCCAGGATCTGCGACCTGCCGGCCATCGTGAGCACGCTGCGCGGCAAGGTCGAGTTCGAGGTCAGCGAGGAGGGCCGGGAGCAGGAAGTGCTCGATCACCTGCTGCGCCGGGCCACCGCCGAGACCTTCCGCGCCCTGCTCGGCAACGCCGACATGGCCGGCCTGCTGGCCAGGTTCGAGGAGGGCGGCAACGTTGAGTCGGGCGACCTGGTCCCGGCGGGTGACCTGCTCCGCAGGATCGGCGAGGTCCCGGGCCTGGCACGCATCATGGAGCGTCTGCACATGGACGGCAGCGAGTCGTTCGGTCAGGCGGCAGCGGCGCTCGAGTTCGCTCTCGAGGGGCTGTACCTGATGCGGCGGCTGTCGAAGGATGTCATTGACGGCGGCGCGATCTACCGCACGTAACGCACGAGAGGAGGCGGAGCGATGGTGAGCGGCTACCGGTACGGCCCGTACCGTGACGGACCCGACCCGCTGGAGCCGCCCTATGACGTCCGCGGAGCGGTCGACGCCCTCGGGGATTCGGTCCTGGACGGATCCGATCCCGGCAGCGCACTGCGCGACCTGCTCAGGAAGGGCCTGTCCGACCACCGCGGCCTGGACGACCTGCTGCGCCGGGTGCGCGAGCGGCAGCGGGAGATCCGCGACCGGGGCCGCCTCGACGGCATCCTGGAACAGGCCAGGGCCCTGCTGGACACGGCGATCGGGCAGGAGCGGGCGGAGCTTTTCCCGGACCCCTCTGACGAGGCCAGGATGCGCGAGGCGGAGCTTGACGCTCTCCCGTCCGACACTTCGCAGGCAATCCGGCAGCTCGCCGACTACCAGTGGCGTTCCGCGGCGGCCAGCGAGACCTTCGAGAAGCTCAAGGACCTGCTGCGCCGGGAGGTGCTGGACAGCCAGTTCCGCGGCATGAAGCAGACGCTGCAGGAGCCTGACCCCGAGGCGATGCGGCGGGTGAAGGACATGATGGCCGCCCTCAACGCGATGCTCGACGCGGATGCCCGCGGCACGCACTCCCAGCAGGATTTCGACAGCTTCATGGCCGAATACGGCGACCTGTTTCCCGACTCACCCAGCGACCTCGACGAACTGGTGGACTCGCTGGTCCGCCGGATGTCCGCGGCGCAGCGACTGCTCAACTCGCTCACCGGCGACCAGCGCGACGAGCTGTCCGGGCTGATGTCGCAGACACTGGAGGATGCCGGCCTGGCGGCCGAGATGGCCCGGCTGGCGGATGCGCTCCGTGCCCGCCGCCCCGACATGGACATGGAGGCCTGGCCCGGCGATCAGATGACCGGCCAGGATCCGCTCGGCCTGAGCGACGCGACCAGCGCGCTGGCTGAACTCGCCGACCTTGCCGAGCTGGAGGACGGCCTGCGCCAGGACTACCCAGGCGCGCGGCTGGACGACATCGACGAGGACGCGGTCCGCCGCGCGCTGGGGCGCCAGGCCGTCGACGACATGGAGGCGCTGCGGCAGATCGAGCGCGAGCTTGAGCGGCAGGGATACCTGCAGCGGACCGACGGCAAGCTGGAGCTGACGCCCAAGGCGGTGCGCCGGCTGGGCGAGACGGCGCTGCGCCGCGTCTTCGCGCATCTAGCGCAGGGCAATCATGGCGACCATGATCAGCGCGACGCCGGTCAGGCGGGCGAGTACACCGGGAGCACGCGGCCCTGGCGATTCGGTGACGAGCAGTCCATCGACACGGCGGCGACGGTCCGCAACGCCCTGCTGCGCGGCGGCCTTCCGGCTCGGGGGCAGTCCAGGGCGCCCTCGCTGGAGGCCAGGCTGCCGCGGGTCCGGCTTTCGGTCAGCGACTTCGAGGTCGGCGAGACGGAGCGACGCGCCTCAGCTGCCGTCTGCCTGCTCGTCGACCTGTCCTACTCGATGGCATTGCGCGGCACCTGGGGGGCAGCCAAGCAGACGGCCCTGGCCCTGCACGCGCTGGTGCGCAGCAGGTACCCGCAGGACTCGATCCAGGTGATCGGATTCTCCAACTACGCGCGCGAACTGCGCGAGACAGACCTGGCCGGGCTCGGCTGGGACATGGTGCAGGGCACGAACCTGCACCACGCGCTAGTCCTGGCCGGGCGCTACCTCGACCGCCGTCCCGAGCACAACCCCGTCGTGCTCATCGTCACCGACGGTGAGCCGACCGCCCATCTGCGCCGGGATGGTCAGTCGGACTTCGACTGGCCGCCGTCGCCGGAGACCCTCGAGCTCACCATGGCCGAGGTGGACAAGATGACCAGGCGACGGGCGACCCTCAACATCTTCATGCTGGCCGACGACAAGCGGCTGACCGCGTTCGTCGAGGAAGTAGCCCGGCGCAACGGGGGACGCGTGCTGCGCGCGATGCCAGAGAGCCTCGGCGAGTACGTGGTCAGGGATTTCCTGCGCGCCCGGCGAGAAAGCAGCAGGTAAAATTACCTTGATCGGGCAAAGCTTTGACTTCGTCTGCTCATAACGCGTCCCGCAGGTGTGGAAGTCTCCTCTATACCTGCCGATTACGGTCGGCGTCGGCTGTCGCTGTCGGCTGTCGGCTGTCGCTGTCGGCTGTATCTGCGGTACAGCATGGTGGCCAGGCGCATCTTCCAGGGAGGACACGTGAGTTCTGGCAGCACGACTCGTGGCGCTTCGTCCAGCAGGCGGGGGATGGCGCTGGTACTGGCGATCATCGGGGTTCTCGGGGTGATCCTCGGCCTGCTGTACCTGTTTGCAGCGAGCTCGCTGCCGAACTCGCTGGTGGGTAGCGTCCATCACGGCCACCACATAGTCCGGGCCGGCGTCTCGATCCTGGTCGGCCTGGCCTTTATCGTCGGCGCCATGCTGGCGAGCAGAGGAAGGTCATCGGCGTCGGGGACCTAACCCGAGGGGCTTGAAGGCCTGGGCCTGGGACTCGGCCTGGACCTGGGACTCGGCCTGGACCTGGGACTCGGCCTAGGCCTGGGACTCGGCCTAGGCCTGGGACTCGGCCTAGGCCTGGGCCTAGACTCGGATCGGCTGCCGCGCTGTGCGTGGCGGCAGGGAGCGTCAGCGAGTACGCAGTCCGGCCACTGCGGACGTTACCCGGTCAAGCGGCAGCTAAATTTTACTTTCGTTACTTTTAGGCCGACCTCCGCGAGGCTCCCCGCCGTAGTACCGTGCGGCACGTAGTCGCTGCTGGGGAAAGGTCAGTTCAGCAGCTCGTAGGCCATTAACTCTCCTAGGAGGAGCAAGTGAGTTCTGCAAGCGTGTCCGGCGGCAGCTCTGCCAGCAAGCGGCCGATGGTCGCCATCCTGGCGGCCATCGGGATTGTGGCGATCATCGTCGGCGTGCTCTATATGGTGGCCGGGAGCTCACTGCCCAGCTTCATGGTGGCTGGCAGCCACGTCCACAAGGGCGGCGGCCATTACATCCGCGGCGCCGTCGCGATCGTGGTCGGCCTGGCTGTGCTGGGGGGAGCCTGGCTGAGTGCCAGGAAGAAGTAAGCCGTCGCACCGCCGGGCAGGCGCCAGCAAGCCGCCGCACCGGTGCGGTCCCCCGCCCGGCGGTGCGGTCCCGCGCGGCGGTGCAGTCCCCCGCCCGGCGGTGCAGTCCCCCGCCCGGCGGTGCGGCGGGTCGTGGTCGGCACGGTGCCCGATGTGCGCCCCGGTCCTGCGGGCAGGTTTAGGATCGGCCCATGTTCATCGACCGGCTGGTGCTCTGGCTGCATGTCGGATTCGCGATCTTCACGATCGGCCCGGTCACCGTGGCGATAATGTCGACGCCCCGCTACGTCAGGACACGCAACCTGATCGTGGTCAGGTATCTCTACCGGATCACGCGGGTCTTCGCGCTCATGTCGCTGGGCGTTCTCATCCTGGGGGTGGTCCTCGCCCAGCTAAAGAAGGACTTCAGCCATCCGTGGCTGACTATCTCCCTGACGCTTTTCGTGGTGGCGGTCGTCCTGCTCGTACTTATCGTCCGCGACCAGCACCGGGCTATCGCGGCGCTCGAGGTAGCCGCTGCCGCTGACAGCGCGCCCGTAGCCGGCCCGCCTGCGGAGGCTCTCGGCACCCCGGATGCAACGGACCCCGAGTGGGCGGAAAATCATTCGCAGGACGCCCAGCCAGGCAGTCTGGCTCCGGCGGCCACGGCCACGCTCATCGCCACGGTAGAACGAGGCCGGATCACCATGATGGGAGGCATTGTCAGCCTGATCTGGCTGGTCATTCTCGTCCTCATGGTCTGGAACGGCTGACGGCGCAGTACGGGACCACCTGGCTGCTCCCGCCATCTTCGTCCGGGCAGGTGTTGGACTTGGGCATCGCTGCGGGAGTCCTCGGGGGCGGACTGCCGCGCCAACAGCGTGGCAGCCCTCGCTAGACTTGCCGCCTTTACGACATGGTTGCCTATCTACTGCTGCTGTCTTGACGCGGGTGCCCATCGGGGCGTTCCTGGCTGACCCGGTGGATGGCACTTTCAGCGGCACCCAACCCGCTGGGTGGGCCCGCGGTTCTCGCGGAACTCTCCTGCGCAGTGCATCTGACGTATGAGGAGCATCCCTCGTGCGGCGTCAGGGGCTGGGGCCGCGGCCGCGGCAGCGGCTGGGGCCGCGGCAGCGGCTGGGGAGACGTGGCGGCGGTGGCGTCTTTACAGTTAGGAGATGAATGCCGCGCAACGGCAGCTGAGCGATCAGATCGATGATGCGACGCAGCGCCTGCTGGGTACGGCGCGAGTCATCGCCGAGCCGGATCTGCGGCAGCCGTCGCTGCTGCCGGGCTGGACCAGGGCGCACGTCCTTGCGCACCTGGCTCGCAGCGCCGATGCGATGCGTAACCTGCTGATCGGGGCACGGTCCGGGCAGGACCGCCCGGCTTACATCAGCGGACAGGCACGAGAAGCCGACATTGAGTACGGCGCGGGCCTGAGGGCAAAGGAGCTCATGGCCGATCTGGCCGACTCGGCGAAGGCCTTTCGGACCATCGCCCGGCAGCTGCCCGATGCTGCATGGCAGTTCTCGGTGCGGGTCCTTGACTCGGCGGGGTTCCCGGCCGCCCAGCTGCTGACCCGGCGGCTGGTCGAGGTCGAACTGCACCATTGCGATCTTGGAGCCGGGTACGGCCCGGCCGACTGGCCTGCCTCCTTTGCCACCATGGACCTCGCCGAGCCGATCCAGTCACTGCGCCAGGACCGGCTCCGGCGTGCGCAGCAGGCCTGACAAACGAAGTCCCGGGGCTCTACGCGACGTCGCTAGGCCGCCCGCAGGGCCGTCGCCGGTGCGGAGGGTCAGTCTCCTCGATGACGCGAAGCTCGTCCTCGGCGATGGCGGCGCAAACTCGGAGGCCGGGCCAGGCCAGGCCAGGCCCGGCGCGCCCGCCGCTGCGGGTCCGCGAGCAAATGGCAGACCTCGGTGACAGCCAGTGACGGCACTGCCAGCCGCGACCAGTTCTCCTGCAGAAACCGAACGCAGCGAGCGTGATCGCTGTCGGCCGCGTTGAATGCGGCGACCAGCGGTCCCGTGTCACACAAGATCATGCGGACGCGGCCCCGCCGGCCTCCTCACGATCTGCACACGTCAGGTACTTGTCATGGTTCCGGCCAAGATCCGGCGTGCCGCCGACCCGGCAGTCCGGGTAGCCGGGTAGCCGACAGTCCGGGTATCCGGGTAGCCGGGTAGCCGGCAGTCCGCGTAGCCGGCAGTCCGGTCAGCCGAGGGCTGAGCGGAGATCCTCCAGCAGATCGTCGCAGCTCTCGATGCCGACGGACAGCCGGACCACATCGGCGGGCACCTCCAGCGCAGAGCCAGCCACCGACGCGTGCGTCATCTGCCCTGGATGCTCGATCAGCGACTCCACCCCGCCGAGCGACTCGCCGAGTGTGAACAACCGGGTCCGGCCGCAGATCGCCACCGCCTCCGACTCGCCGCCGCGCGCGCGGAAGGACACGATCCCACCGAACCCGCGCATCTGCTTGGCCGCCACCTCATGGCCGGGGTGAGACTCCAGACCCGGGTAGAACACCTCAGCCACCGAAGGGTGGCTGGCGAGCATGTCCGCCACGCGCTGGGCGTTCTCGCAGTGCCTGTCCATCCGGACCCCGAGAGTCCTGATGCCGCGCAGGGTCAGCCAGGCGTCGAACGGACCGCCAGCCGAGCCGACCGTGTTCTGCAGGAACGCCAGCTTCTCCCCAAGACTGGCGTCGGCGACCACCAGTGCGCCGCCGACCACATCGGAATGGCCGCCGATGTACTTCGTCGTCGAGTGCACCACCACGTCGGCGCCTAGAGCCAGCGGCTGCTGCAGATACGGCGACGCGAACGTGCTGTCGACCACCAGCAGCGCGCCTGCCTCATGCGCGATCTGGGCCAGGGCGCTGATATCGGCGATGGACAGCAGCGGGTTCGTCGGTGACTCTACCCAGACGACCTTCGCCGGCTTATCCGCCAGGGCACGCCGGACGGCCGCCGCATCCGAGACCGGCACCGGCCGGTGGCTCACTCCCCAGCCCTTCAGGACTTTGTCGAACAGCCGGAACGTCCCGCCGTAAGCGTCATGCGGGATCAGCGCGTGATCGCCCGGCTGGCACAGGACACGCAGCAGGCAGTCCTCGGCCGCCATTCCGGAGGCGAACGCCAGCGCACGGGTACCGCCCTCCAGAGCGGCCAGGCATTCCTCGAGTGCCCCCCGGGTCGGATTCGCCGTACGCGAGTACTCGTAGCCCTCGATCCAGCGCGCCGCTCCCCCGCCGCCAGCGCGGCCAGCACCACCGGCACCGCTGACACCGCCGCGCAGGCCGCCGACGCCGTCCTGCTTGTAGGTGGAGACCTGGTAAATCGGCGGAACCACGGCCCCGGTCAGCGGATCTGGCTCCTGACCGGCGTGGATGGCCAGCGTTTCGAACCCATCTGTTTTCTGCATGCAGACTGCCTATCTGTCCTGTACTACTCCGCCTGCGGGCCGAGCAGTTACTTGTCCAATGAAGAATCCAGCCGACGGCGCGGCCGCACAGGTCCTACCCGGCGCCAGCCAGGAAGGTCAGCACATCTTGCCGGGTGATCATTCCCGTTGGCTTGCCGTCCACGAGCACGACGGCGGCGCCTGCTTTCTCCAGCGCGACGATCGCCGCGCTGATCGGCTCGCCCGAGCCCACCATAGGCAGCGGCGCTGACATATGCCCGCTCACCGGGTCCTGCGGCGTGGCCCGGCCCGAGACCAGCGCGTCGAGCAGGTCGCGCTCCACGATGGAGCCGATCACTTCCGCCGCCATGACCGGCGGCTCCTCGTTCAGGACCGGCAGCTGCGACACGTCGTACTCGCGCAGGCTCTCGATGGCCGCCCGGACCGTCTCCTGCGGGTGCGCGTGCACGAACAGCGGCAGCTCGCCCTGCTTGCGCTCCAGCACGTCGGCCACCCTCGGCTCGGCAGTCTCCGCGGCCAGGAAGCCGTAGTCGGCCATCCAGTCGTCGTTGAAGATCTTCGCCAGATAGCCCCTGCCGCCATCGGGCAGCAGCACGACGATGACATCGTCCGGCCCGGCGGTCTCGGCGACCCGCAGCGCGGCCACCACGGCCATCCCGCAGGAGCCGCCGGTGAGCAGCGCTTCCTCCCTGGCCAGCCGCCGCGTCATCAGGAACGACTGGGCATCGCTGACCGCGATGATCTGGTCGCAGATGCTCTTATCGTAGGTTTCGGGCCAGATATCCTCGCCGACGCCCTCCACCAGGTACGGGCGGCCGCTGCCGCCGGAGTAGACGGAGCCCTCCGGGTCAGCGCCGATGACCTGCACCCGGCCGCCGGACACCTCCTTCAGGTACCTGCCGGTACCCGAGATCGTGCCGCCGGTGCCAATGCCGGCCACGAAATGGGTGACCGTGCCGTCGGTCTGCTCCCAGATCTCCGGCCCGGTGGAGTGATAGTGCGAGGCGGGGTTCTCCGGGTTCGCGTACTGGTCAGGCTTCCAGCCGCCGGGAATCTCGCGGGCCAGCCGATCCGAGACCGAGTAGTAGGAGTCAGGGTGGTCCGGCGTGACGGTCGTCGGGCAGACGACGACCTCCGCCCCGTAGGCGCGCAGCACGCTGACCTTGTCCTGGCTCACCTTGTCCGGGCAGACGAAGAGGCACTTATACCCCTTCTCCACCGCGGCGATCGCCAGGCCGACCCCGGTATTGCCCGATGTAGGCTCCACGATCGTGCCGCCCGGCCGCAGTGCGCCCGATGCCTCGGCCGCCGCCACCATCCGCTGCGCGATCCTGTCCTTCACTGATCCGCCAGGGTTGAAGTACTCCACCTTGGCCAGGACAGTCGCCGCCGGCCGGCCGCCGAGCTGACCGCCGAGCTTGCGCGTTACCCTGCGCAGCCGGACCAGCGGAGTGTTCCCGACCAGCTCGATCAGGGAGTCGTGCACCTGCATGGCCATCCACCTGCTCTATCGGTCCCATGACGGTATCCCACCGGCCGGCCGAGCCAAGATCCCCCAGCTAACTACTCATCGTAGTCAATCCTGTGCTTCAGGTAGCATCAAAGCTGAACCGCGCAACGGGCCAGCGCGGCCGTCCAGCAGCGCCGGAAGCTGCGGGCCAGGGCGGATTGAAACGGCAGCACACTAGTGTGTCGTGGCAATCTGGCGCGGGGGAAGACTGCGCTGGCAGCCGACGTTACATAAGCTACTGTGCGGTATAACTACCGGTTTCTCCAGGGAGCGCGCCATGCCTGAGGCAGTCATCGTCGCCACCGCCCGCTCGCCGATCGGCAGGGCATTCAAGGGATCGCTCGTCAGCATCCGTCCCGATGACCTCGCGGTCCAGATGATCGTCGCGGCGCTCGCCAAGGTCCCCCAGCTCGATCCGGCCGACATCGACGACCTGATGCTCGGCTGCGGGCTGCCGGGCGGCGAGCAGGGCTACAACATGGCCAGAGTGATCGCGGTCATGCTGGGCTACGACGCCCTGCCGGGCACCACCGTGACCCGGTACTGCTCGTCCTCGCTGCAGACCACGCGGATGGCGTTCCACGCGATCAAGGCCGGCGAGGGCGACGTGTTCATCTCCGCCGGCGTGGAGTGCGTGAGCCGTCTGGCCAACGGCAGCAGTGACAGCTGGCCGAACACGAAGAACCCGGTCTACTCCTCGGCCGAGGAGCGGACCACCGAGCAGGCCAAGGGCGGCGGCGAGATCTGGCACGATCCCCGGCAGAACAGCGAGATTCCCGACGTCTACCTGGCGATGGGCCAGACGGCCGAGAACGTCGCGAAACTGCGCGGCATCAGCCGCGGAGAGCAGGACGAGTTCGGCGTGCGCTCCCAGAACATGGCCGAGAAGGCGATAGCCGACGGCTTCTGGCAGCGCGACATTACCCCGGCGACGATGCCCGACGGCACGGTGATCTCCGCCGATGACGGGCCCCGAGCCGGGACCACGCTGGAGAAGGTATCGACGCTGCAGCCGGTGTTCCGGCCCAACGGCACGGTGACCGCAGGGAACTGCTGCCCGCTGAACGACGGCGCGGCCGCGGTGATCGTGATGAGCGACCGCAAGGCGGCCGAACTCGGGCTCACCCCGCTGGCCCGGATCGTGGCCACCGGCGTGACGGCACTATCGCCCGAGATCATGGGACTGGGACCGGTCGAGGCCTCGCGGCAGGCGCTGGGCCGGGCCGGGATGACGATCGATGACATCGACCTGGTCGAGATCAACGAGGCGTTCGCCGCCCAGGTCATCCCGTCGTACCGGGAGCTGGGCATCGACGTCGACAAGCTCAACGTCAATGGCGGTGCTATCGCCGTCGGCCATCCGTTCGGCATGACGGGGGCCCGCCTTACCTCCACCATCCTGAACAGCCTCGCGTTCCACGACAAGACCTTCGGCCTGGAGACCATGTGCGTGGGCGGCGGCCAGGGCATGGCAATGATCTTCGAGCGGCTGTCCTGACCGGATGAGCTCAGTCACCGGCGATTGTGATATCGATGGTGACGCTGGTCCTCTCGCTCGGCGGGGGCGGCCACGCTAGTGAATGGCAGCCAGATCGCGCCGCACGGCATCCAGGGCAGCCAGATCGTGGACCCGCCGGCCTCCGCACAATCTGTTCATAGAGGTCTATAGCTTCGACGGCGCACCCGGTCCTCTCGAGATTGCAGCCGACGGTCAGATGCTCCTCTATAACGGCCCGGACGGTGACACGACGAGCCTCTCATCGCTCGCGACGATCTCCTACCCGGTCAGCTCATAGCCACGGCATACGAAATAAGGGGTTCGGTCCTGGTCCGCCTGCCTGCACGGGCCGGACCGGACCGGACCAGGCACGCGCCCCCGCACCCGGCTGCGATGCCGGGCTGCCGCCGATCACGTCGGTGCCCCAACGGCACATTTCGAAATGGTTACAGCGAGGTCTTGTCATGGGCCCGGACGTGGTGCACTCTCGTCTGAAGAGGACTTCGCCCCCTGGAGGTGCAACTTGTCACTGACCCACTCTCCGGAGATGCACAAGAACCTGATCGCCCGCATCCCGTCGGTCACCGGCCGTGACCTCCGTGAGTGGTTCAGAAGTCTCGAGTCCGGACCTGCGTTCCTGCGCTGCGACGAACGTGCGCACTGGCTTGCGGACGAGCATGGCCTGACGCATGGCTACGCGAGCGCGATCGTGCACGAGTACGAGGTGCAGCGCCGGATCAGGCTGAACAGCGCCTGAGCCCTGCCCCATGGACCTCAAGCGCGCCGCCGAGTTCCTGCGTGTCCACCATCGTGCGGTGCTGGCCACTGTCAGGGCTGACGGGCGCCCGCAGCTCTCACCCGTAGTGGCGGCGGTCGATGACGAGGGCCGGGTACTGATCAGCACGCGAGAGACCGCGATCAAGGCGAAGAACCTTGCCAGGGACGCCCGCGCGTCCGTGTGCGTGTTCAACGACAACTTCTTCGGCGAGTGGCTCCAGGCCGACGGGACGGCCGAGCTTGTCCACCAGCCCGAGGCACTGGACGTGCTGGAGTATTACTACCGGCTGATCTCCGGAGAGCACCCCGACTGGGAGGACTACCGCGCGGCCATGCGCCGGGAGCGCCGGCTCGTGATCCGGATCACGCTCAGCCGGGCCGGGCCGGACAGAAGCGGATGATCCGGCCGCGACCCGCGCATCCTCGCCCTGGTCCTCGCGCCCTAGCGCGCTGAAAAGACCCCATATGAAACGCTACCGGCGTGTCTTAACGTATGCATAACCGGAATCGATCAGGGCGCCATCATGATGTGGTACATCAGTACCAATTTCGCGCGGATGATGCCGACAGGCGCCTATCCGCTGACTGATCATTCAGCCACGGACATCACCCGCGAGCAGTGTCACACCTGCTCAGAAGTACCCCCGGTCGGAGTCGAACCGACACTGGGGACCCTTTTAGGGGGCCGGCCTCTTCCCTTGGGCTACGGGGGCTTTGCGATAGTACCCCGTGATGTTCAGATAACTCTAGGGTAGCCGATTAAGGTCGGCCAGAATCCTGCTGAATGTCGCCTATCTAATTGATCCGATCAAGCCTACCGATACTGCGAGTAACCATTCTGCGATTTCCATTACTCTCTGTATTCACCTCGTAACTGCTGCTCTCGGCGTTACAGGCCGGCGTGACCGCGGGCGCGCAGGAACACCGCGTCCAGCATGGTGTCAGTGAGACGGCCGGTGAACGTGTTCTGCTGGCTCGGGTGGTAACAGCCGAGGATCAGCAGCTGCTGGCCGCTCGCAGGACCGCCGCCTGGCTCGCCGCCCGCAGGCTCCACGGCGCCTGGCTCCCCGCCCGCTGGCTCCACGGCGCCTCGCTCCCCGCCCGCTGGCTCCGCGGGGGCAGGCTCCGCAGTGCCTGGCTCCCTGGCGCTGGCCGCGGCGAGGCCGGGTGCCTGCAGCAGGACTTCTGCGCCGTGGCCGAACGCGGGCCGGGGCCGGGGCAGCGCAACTCCTGCTTCCTTCAGCTGCTGCCAGAGCGCCAGCCAGGCGAAGTGACCAAGGCAGACGATCACCCGCAGGTCCCCGGACATAAGGGCAAGCTCGGCCGTCAGCCACGGAGCGCAGGCGTCCCGCTCGGCGACGGACGGCTTGTTGTCGGGCGGCGCACAGCGCACCGCTGCCGCCATGCGCACCGCGTCGAGCCGCTGCCCGTCCCCGGCCGCCGTGCTGGCCGGCTGTACGGCGAGCCCGCATCGCCATAGAGAGGCGAAAAGGACGTCGCCGCTGCGGTCGCCGGTAAAGATGCGCCCAGTGCGGTTCCCGCCGTGCGCCGCTGGAGCCAGCCCCACGATCAGGATTCTCGGATGCTCAGCGCCCCAGCCGGGGACGGGACGCCCCCAGTAGCGCTCGGCCTGGAAGGAGCGCCGTTTCTCGAGCGCGATCTGCTCGCGCCACTCCACCAACCGCGGGCAGGCCCGGCACACCGACTGCCTGGCGACCAGCTCCGGCAGCGTCCCGGCATCTGCCGCGAGGGCGTGCACGCCGGAGGGATCACGGGCCACCGGAGTCGCCGCGGTAGCCAGATCGTCCGGCCAGCCGGTGCCGGGGACGACGGGGCTATCCGGCTGGGGCTGAAGTCCCGGTGAGCTCATCACGCCTGCGCTACCGCGCGCCAGCCGCGATGGACCAGGCGATGCCATCGAGAATGTCGTGCTCGCTGGCCATTACCTCGGCGAAGCCGAGACGGGTCATGATCCGGTCAAGGACGAGAGCCCCGGCGCCGATCACGTCCACCCGGCCGGGGTGCATCACGCTGATCGCCGCTCGCTGCTCGCGAGTCTGGCTGAGCAGGCTGCCCGTCACCTCGTGCACTGTGGCGGCGGAGATCCGGGCGTGATGGGTCCGGGCCGCGTCGTATGCAGGCAGTTCGAGCGCGATCCCGGCCACGGTCGTCACCGAGCCCGCTAGACCCACCAGCGTGCGGGCGCTGGCAACGGGTACTTTCGCGGCAACCGTGGCCAGTGCCGCGTCGATGTCCGCCGTTGCCGCCTCGACCTCTGCCGTTGCCGGCGGATCGCCGTGCAGATGGCGCTCAGTGAGCCGGACGCAGCCGATGTCCATGGATACGGCGGCAAGCCGCCCTGCGGTCCTGCCCCTCGCGGCTGGCCCGCTGCCGCCAGGCCCGCTGCCGCCAGGCCCGCTGCCGCCAGGCCCGCTGCCGCCAGGCTGGCTCCTCCTGGGCTGGGTCCCGCCGAGCACGAACTCGGTGGATCCGCCGCCGATGTCGACCACCAGATAGGGCGGCTGCGGCCCGCTGTCCTGTGCTGCGCGGCCGGCCTGCGCCGGCCCGTCATCGCGTTCCCCGTCATCGCGTTCCCCGTCATCGGCTGGGGCCGCCTGGCTTAGCTCGGCGGTCGCCCCGCTGAACGACAGCAGCGCCTCCTCGTCGCCCCTGACGACCTCCGGCGCGACGCCCAGGATCTCCGTGACACCCCGGACGAAGTCACCGGCGTTCGATGCATCCCTCGTCGCGCTGGTCGCCACCATCCGGATCGCGCTGACGCCTGACTCACTGATCGCCCGCGCAAAGTCGGCGAGCACGCGGAATGTCCGCTCTAGGGCTTCGGGCGCGAGCCGACCGGTCGCGTCCACGCCCTGGCCCAGCCGGACGATCTCCATTCGCCGGTCAACATCGGCGAGCTCGCCGCGAGCCTGGTCAATGTCGGCGATCAGCAGGCGCAGGGAGTTGGTACCGCAGTCGATCGCCGCGACCCGGACAGCTCCCCGCTGGCCAGCCTGCTCGGTCACTGGCGGACTCCGGCCACGCACGGTCCGCCCGCGCACGGTCCATCCACGTACTGTCCGCCCACGCACGGTCCAGCCGCCCACCACTGGCCAGCGGCGGCCGCCGCCTCCCTGCCGAACGGGTTCGCGCCCGGAACGGCAAGCTCATGCGCGACGAGCGCGTGCAGGCACTTCACCCGCTCGGGCATTCCCCCCGCGCTGCCGGCCGCGGCGGGGAGCGGCTCGACCCCGGCATCGCGGGCGGCTTCGTCGCGCCGGGCCAGGTAGTCGCGATGAGCGCACAGGTAGGCCTCCCTCGAGCCCGGATCGCTGGCCAGCCGGAGAGTCATCTCCCGCATGGTTCCGCCCGCCTCCAGCCGGCTCACAGCCGCGCTCGCACGAGGGCAGGTCAGGTAGTACAAGGTCGGGAACGGCGTCCCGTCGGGCAGCCGCGGCATAGTCTCGATGACATCGGGCAGCCCGCACGGACAGCGGTGCGCGACCGCGCGCACGCCACGGGGCGGACGTCGCAGCTGCAGCGCGACCGTCGCCACGTCGGCCGCTGCAGGCCCACCCGTCGTCAATGCGCCTGCACCCTGTCTGCCTGCTGCACGGAGGACCACAGCCGCTGGTACCAGGGCGAGGCGGCCGCGTGCGCAGGCGCGGCGCTGGCGGCGGGCAATCTCCCGGCGATGATCACGTAGCACGTCTCGGCGGGCAGGCACATGTGCAGCTTGTCCCTCGCCTCCCGTTCGACATAGGCAGGACTGCTCAGGTGCCGCTGCTGCGCCTGGAGTGACTTCAGCTTGACCACGATCCCCTGCCGCTGCGCCTCCAGCTGATCGATCTGGCGCCGCTGGGCGACATACTCGCGGACCGGATATGCCAGGCTCAGCGCGAGCGCGCACACCACCACGGCCAGGACCGCGGCCCTGCTGGTGAAGCGGGGCCGCTCCTGCCACTCGCGCGCGCCGGCCGGCTCGGTCATCTCCCGGCAGCCGCCGAGCGCGGGAACGCCGTCTTCCCGGCATAGGACGCCGCGTCGCCGAGCAGTTCCTCGATCCGGAGCAGCTGGTTGTACTTGGCGACCCGCTCGAACCTGGCCGGGGCCCCGGTCTTGATCTGGCCGCAGTTGGTCGCCACCGCAAGATCGGCGATCGTGGTGTCGTCGGTCTCGCCGGACCGGTGACTGATCACGCAGCTGAACTGGCTGCGGTGCGCGAGATCAACCGCGTTCAGGGTCTCGGTCAGCGTGCCGATCTGATTGAGCTTGACCAGCAGGGAGTTGGCCGTATGCTCGGCAATCCCGCGGCGCAGCCGGTCCGGGTTGGTGACGAAGATGTCGTCGCCTACCACCTGCACCCGGCCGCCCAGCGCAGCGGTCAGCTCCTGCCAGCCCGGCCAGTCGTCCTCGGCGAGCGGATCCTCCAGTGACACGATCGGGTACGCGTCCAGCCAGTCGGCGTAGACCCCGGTCATCTCCGCCGCGCTCTTGCGGCTGCCCTCGAAGCTGTACGCGCCGTCGGAATAGAACTCGGAGGCGGCGGCATCCAGTCCCAGCGCGATGTCCTCGCCAGGGGCGAAGCCCGCCTTCCCGATCGCCTCGATGATCAGGTCGAGCGCGGCCCTGTTGTGCTCAAGGTCGGGGGCGAAGCCGCCTTCGTCGCCGACACCGGTACTCAGGCCGTGCTGCTTGAGAACGGACTTCAGCGCGTGGTAGGTCTCCGCGCCCCAGCGCAGGGCCTCGGCGAACGTGCCGGCCCCGACGGGCAGGATCATGAACTCCTGGACGTCGACGTTGTTGTCGGCGTGCGCGCCGCCGTTGAGAATGTTCATCTGCGGCACTGGCAGGACATGCGCGTTCGGCCCGCCGAGGTAGCGGAACAGCGGCAGCTGCGCCGACTCGGCGGCGGCCCGCGCGACCGCCATGCTCACGCCGACGATCGCGTTCGCGCCCAGGCGCGACTTGTCCGGCGTGCGGTCGAGGTCGATCAGGGCCTGGTCAACCAGCCGCTGATCATCGGCGTCGTAGCCGAGCAGCTCGGGCTGAATCTCGTCACTCACGCCGGCGGCGGCCTTCTCGACGCTCTTGCCGCCGTACTCGGCGCCGCCGTCCCTGAGCTCGACGGCCTCGGCGGCGCCGGTTGATGCTCCGCTGGGAACGGCTGCCCGGCCCAGCGTGCCATCGTCGAGCACTACCTCGACCTCAAGTGTCGGGTTGCCGCGCGAGTCCAGGATCTGCCTGGCGAAGACGGCTTCGATGGAGGCCACGGTAGAAACTCCCAACGGTGATGTGCAGGAAATTGTCGCTTTGGAGCCTAGTAGAGGTGGCCACGGCGACGCAGCGGCCACGCCGGTCACCTCAGCCGGGGTAGCCGAACTGCTCCCCCGGCGCCCCGTTCAGCCGTGCCGTCGCTGTGCCTGCTCCCAGGCCAGTACCCGGTCCCGGTAGGCACGGGCAGCGGCGCGCAGTTCCAGCTCGGGGTCGAGCCCGGCAGCGCCCGCCTGCAGGACCAGAGCGAAGAGCTGGGCGCCGATCTCGCTGGATGCGCTGGCGGCCTGCTGGCCCTCGGCCGAGCTGCCGGCGGCCCGGCCGAGGGCCGCCAGGTCGGCTAGGTCCGCCGGGACGCCGGCCCGCGCCGCTCGCCGCTGCAGCTGCGCGGTCAGCGCCAGGGCGGGCTGGCCGAACGGCACGCCGTCGAGCGCTGAGCCAGGCCCGCCGCTCGCGGCCTCCCGCTCGGCCGCCTTGATCGCATCCCAGTTCTGCTTGACCTCGTCCGCACCGGAGACACTGACGTCGCTGAAGACATGCGGGTGCCTGCGCACCAGCTTGCCGGCGATGCCGTCAGCCACGTCATCGATGGCGAAGCCGGTCCCGTCGGTGCGCTCGGAAGCGACGCGGGCGTGGAAGAGCACCTGCAGCAGGACATCGCCGAGTTCCTCGCGCAGGGCGGCCATGTCACCGTTCTCCAGTGCCTCCAGCGCCTCGTAGGTCTCCTCGAGCAGGTACGGCGCCAGCGAGGCATGCGTCTGCCTGGCATCCCAGGGACACTCGGTACGCAGCCGGTCCATGACCGCGACCAGGTCCAGCAGCCGCGCACCCGAAGCGTCCTGGTCCACCGCAGCGCCAGCACCCGGCCCGGCGCCCGGGTTTGCCGCAGCGCCAGTATCCGGCCCGGCACCCGGACCGTCCCGGCTTACCGCAGCGCCAGCATCCGGCCCGGCACCCGGACCGTCCCGGCTTACCGGAACGCCAGCATCCGGCCCGGCACCCGGACCGCCCGTGGAGTCCTGCGTCACCAGCCGGCTCCCGCTAGCAGGCAGGCGTCAGCTGCGGCGACGGGGACGCCGAAGCGGTCGGCGACGGGGACGCGGACGGCTGGGCGCCGGACAGGGCGTACTTCGCGGGGACGACCGCCAGCTGGCTGTAGTCGAGGGCGCCGAACTGCGGATTGATGGTGATATCCAGGCCCTTGGATGCCAGGCACTGCGACTTGTTCAGCCGGGCATTAAGCGCCTGCTGAGCCGCCGTCGTGGTCGGCGCCTTCCCTCCGTCGAGGCGGTTGGTCAGCACGCTGCCGATCGCCTGATACCGGCCGAGTTCCGTGAGCAGGTCGGGCGGCAGGCCGCTGGCGACGGCGGCTTCGGACAGGCTGATGCCGCTCTGGCGCACCTGGGCCGTCAGCGCGGCGAGGGCGCGCTGCGCACCGCCCGGCGTCACGGTGATGCCATTGCGCGAGGCCATGGCCTCGCGGACCCGGAACCGCACCAGCCAGCTGAGCGCCTGCCGCGGGATATCGGAGGTGGCGTACGGGATCTGGGTCTTGCCCTTGTCCTTCTGATAGGCAGCGCTGAGGTTAGCCGCCTGCCCGTACAGCGTGGCGGCGGAGATCCGCTGATTGCCGACGATCGCGGCGGCGCCCATCTTCACCGGCCCGCACGCAGACACCGCGGTACCCGCCGCGAGAACGGCAACAGCCAACTTCATCGAGGTGCGGAGCACGACGATGTCCCTCCTCACGCTTGGCGTACCGCCGGGCCAGCTGCCGCCCTGCCGGGCTAGCGGCCGCCGTGCCGACGCTGCCGCATCCTATCGGGCCGGTGCATCCCGGCCGGCCGGCGCATCCTGTCCGGCGGGCTCGATCCCGCCGAACACGGCCTCGATGAGCTCCTCGCACCAGGCCAGCAGCTCCTGGTCGCGAAGCGGCGGAGCGCCGAGTGACACGGTCGGCCCGGTCCCCGCCCGCGTGCTGCCTGATCCTGCCCGCGAGCCGGGCACCGCCTTCGGCACCGGTACGAGCATGGTACGCACCGCCGGCTTGATCAGCGTCCTCGGGTACAGCCGCTGCACCCGGACCTGGCGCGACTCCGGCAGCTCGACCGGCGAGAACCTGATGTGGTTGCCCTGCTGGGTGATGTCGGTCAGCCCGGCGCGACGGGCGCGGGCGCGAAGCCGCGCCACCTGCAGCAGGCTGACTACCGGCGGCGGCGGCGCCCCGTACCTGTCGGTGAGCTCGTCGCGCACCGCCGTGATGTCCTGCGGTGAGTCGATCGCGGCGATCCTGGTGTAGGCCTCGAGCCGCAGCCGCTCCCCCGGCACGTACTCGTGCGGGATGTGCGCGTCCACCGGCAGCTCGACCCGGACCTCCGGCCGCTCGGCCGGCCCGCCGCCGCGCAGTTCCCTGACCGCCTCGCCGATCATCCGCACGTACAGGTCGAAGCCGACGCCCGCGATGTGCCCGGACTGCTCGCCGCCGAGCAGGTTGCCGGCCCCGCGGATCTCCAGGTCCTTCAGCGCGATGTGCATTCCCGCGCCTATCTCGGTGTGCTGCGCCACCGTCGCCAGCCGCTCGTGCGCGGTCTCGGTGAGCGGCTTCTCCGGCGGGTACAGGAAGTAGGCGTAGCCGCGCTCCCTGGCCCGCCCGACCCGCCCGCGCAGCTGGTGCAGCTGGGGCAGCCCGTAGACATCGGCCCGGTCGACCAGCAGCGTGTTGGCGTTGGGGATGTCGAGCCCGGACTCCACGATGGTCGTCGACACCAGCACGTCGTATTCCTTGTCGACGAACTTGGTCATGATCTTCTCGAGCGTGTGCTCGTTCATCTGTCCGTGCGCGACCGCGATCCTGGCCTCGGGCACGAGCTGCCCGATCCGCGCGGCGACCTTGCTGATCGAGGACACCCTGTTGTGCACGAAGAACGTCTGGCCGTCGCGGAGCAGCTCGCGCCGGATCGCGGCGGCGATCTGCTTCTCCTCGTACGGCCCTACGAACGTCAGCACGGGGTGCCGTTCCTCCGGCGGCGTCAGGATCGTGGACATCTCCCGGATCCCGGCCACGCCCATCTCCAGCGTGCGCGGGATCGGCGTGGCCGACATGGACAGCACGTCCACCTCGGTGCGCAGCCGCTTGAGATACTCCTTGTGCTCGACCCCGAACCGCTGCTCCTCGTCGATGATCACCAGGCCCAGCTGCTTGAACCGGGTGTCGGCCGACAGCAGCCGGTGCGTGCCGATCACCACGTCCACGGTTCCGTCGGCCAGGCCCGCCAGGGTCGCGGCCACCTCACTGTCGCTCTGGAACCGCGACATCGGCCGGACGGTGACCGGGAACGGCGCGTACCGCTCGCTGAACGTGACGAAGTGCTGCGCGGACAGCAGCGTGGTCGGCACCAGCAGGGCGACCTGCCTGCCGTCCTGCACCGCCTTGAACGCCGCGCGGACCGCGAGCTCGGTCTTGCCGTAGCCGACATCCCCGCAGATCAGCCGGTCCATCGGGATCGGCTTCTCCATGTCGCGCTTGATCTCGTCGATCGCTTCAAGCTGGTCGGGCGTCTCGGCGTACGGGAAGGCGTCCTCCAGCTCGCGCTGCCACGGGGTGTCCGGGCTGAACGCGTAACCGGGCGAAGCGGTCCGCGCCGAGTACAGCCGGATCAGCTCGGCCGCGATCTCCCTGACCGCCTTGCGGGCCCGGCCCTTGGTCTTGGCCCAGTCGGCGCCGCCCAGCCGGTGCAGCGTGGGCGCCTCGCCGCCGGAGTACCTGGTGACCTCATCCAGCTGGTCGGTCGGCAGGTACAGCCGATCGGGCGGCTGCCCGCGCTTGCCCGGCGCGTACTCGATGACCAGGTACTCCCTGGTCGCGCCCTGGATGGTCCGGCTGGTCATCTCCAGGTACCGGCCGACGCCGTGCTGCTCGTGCACGATGTAGTCACCGGGCGTGAGCTGCAGCGGGTCGATGCCGCCGCGCCGCCGGCTCGGCATCCTGTGCACCTGCCGCGAGCCCGGCCGCTGGCCGGCCAGATCCGCCTCGGACAGCACGGCGAGCCGGACCGACGGCCAGATGAACCCGCCGTCGAGCATCCCGGTCGCCACGTGCGCGATTCCGGCCTCAGGCGGGGCGTCCAGGTCCCCGTCGCGCGCGCCCAGCCCCTCGCCGCGCAGCAGCTCGGCAAGCCGCTGCGCCGGCCCGTGGCCCTCGGTGACCAGCACGACCCGCCACTGACGCGACAGCCACTGGCTGACGTCTGCGATCACGCGCGCCGTATCGCCGCGATAGGCCTGCGCGGAACTGACTTCCATTCCAAACGACAACCGGCCGTCACTGGCCCACGCTTCGCCAGTCGGGTCGGGGGCCGAGTGGGACGACAACCGCCCGCCACTCCCGCGCCCCTCAACAGTCGAGTCGGGGGCCGAGTGGGCGGACGGATCCGTTTCGCCTGGATCCTGGGCGGCGAACGGGGTGATCGTCCACCATCCGATGCCGAGGTCGGCGGCCGAGCCGCGAATGTCCTCGATGGGCTGGAACGCGGCGGCGCCCAGATCGATCGGGACATGGCCGCCCGCGGCGGCGTTGATCCAGGAGGCCTCGAGGAACTCCTGGCTGGTGCGGACCAGGTCGGCCGCGCGCGAGCGGATCCGCTCGGGGTCGCAGGCCAGCACGATGCCGCCGGAAGGCACGTAGTCGAGCAGCAGCTCCATCCGCTCGGCCAGCACCGGCGCGAACGCCTCCATGCCCTCGACGGTGATCCCGTCGGCGATCTTGCCGAGGATGTCGGATAGGCCAGGCCACTCGCCGGCCAGCTCCTTGGCCCGGCCCCGGACCGTCGGGGTGAGCAGCAGCTCCCGGCACGGCGGGGCCCACAGGCCATCGCCGACAACCTCCAGGCTGCGCTGGTCGGCGACCTTGAAGGAGCGGACCTCCTCCACCGTGTCGCCCCAGAACTCGACCCGCAGCGGGTGCTCCTCGGTGGGCGGGAAGACGTCGAGGATGCCGCCGCGGACGGCGAGCTCGCCGCGCTTCTCGACCAGGTCGACGCGGGCGTAGCCGATCTCGACCAGGCTGGTCAGCGTCTCCTCAAGATCGGCGGCCTGCCCTGGGACCAGCCGGACCGGCGCAAGCTCGCCGAGCCCGCCGACCATCGGCTGCAGCAGGCTGCGCACCGGGGCCGCGACGACCATCAGCGGGCCGGATCTGGGATCGGCGGGGTCGGGGTGAGCGAGCCTGCGCAGCACGGCGAGGCGAAGCCCGGAGGTGTCGGATCGCGGGGAGAGCCGTTCGTGCGGGAGCGTCTCCCAGGGCGGGAAGTACGCTGCCGCCGATTCGGGCAGCAGCGAGCCGAGGGCGGCGGTGAGATCCTCCGCCTCGCGCGCAGTCGCCGTGATCGCGAGCACGAACCTGCCGCCGGCCGGTGCCGCGCCCCCCTCGGAGTCCGCGCCCGCCTCGGAGTCCGCGCCCGACGCGCCGGATGGGCCGGATGGGCCGCCTGCGCAGGCCGGAGCGGCGGGCCCGGCGGCGCCGGTGAGCGCGGCGGCGAGCACGGGGCGCAGCGTCGGCGGCGCGATCAGGTCGGCGCCGCCCGCCGCTGGCTGGGCCGCCTGCTCGAGGGCGCGGCGGAGCTGGGGGTCATCGGCGATGACCCTGAGAAGACCCGAGAGGCTCATTGAATCCCTGCGTAGGCAGCATGGAACACCCGTGCCCAGCCGGAGCCGGAGTCCGGGTGACCCCGGGATTGCCGTCTGGGACCGGGAAACGGGACGTCCCTTAGTTTAGCGGCCCCGGCGGGACGCGGCGGCCCCGGCGGGACGCGGCGGGAACAGTCCTTCGCGCTCATGCACGACCCGTCATGAGCACCGCTGAGGCATGCGGCAGGCCATCCACGGATAGGCCGCCTGCCAGGCCGTCCACCGATAGCCTGCGCCAGGAGGCCCGTGTAACCTCGGGCATGCCTGGTAGCTCCGATGACTCTCAGCGCGAAGGTGCGGTCTTGAGCGGCCAGTGCGCCTTGAGCAGTGGGCTGTGCGCGGCGGAGCGGGCGCTGCGGCGAACGGAGGGGTGACGTGACTGCCGAGGCTCGGGCCGACATATCGGCCGGTCTTGCCGGGCTTGGTTCCTGGATACTTGACGAGCAGCAGCTCGGCGACCTGGAGCTGCTGCTGTCCGGAGCTTTCGCGCCGCTGCGCGGCTTCCTGTCCGCCGCTGACCTGCATAAGGTCACCGAGTTCGGGACACTCGCCGACGGCACGCCGTGGCCGATCCCGGTGACTCTGGATGTCCGCCAGGAAGCGGCGGCGGATGATGCGCGCCGCCTGGTCCTGGCCGATCCGGAGGGCGCCCCGCTGGCGGTGCTCGAGATCAGTGAGCGCAGCAGGGTCCCGGACCGGCCGGATCTCGTCCGGCTCGCTGGTCCCGTTACGGGTCACCGGGAGCCGGAGCATGGCTCGTTCCGGCGTCTGATGCTGCCGCCCGCCAAGGTCCGCGCCGAGCTTGGCGGCGGGCCGGTCCTGGCCTTCGCCACCCGCAGCCCGCTGGACAGCCGCCAGATCGGCCAGCTCAGGCACATGGCCGGCCACCTCAAGGCCCGGCTGCTGCTCCTGCCGCTGACCGCCGGGCCGGTCGGCGTGGTCAGCGGGCCAGAGGCCCTGGTCCGGGCCGTACTCGCCGCCGGCGTCAGCCTGCCGGCCAGCACGCTGATCGTCCCGGTGCCGCTGGCAGCACGCCGTGCCGCTGCCGGCGGCGGGGCGGGCGGCGGGGCGGGTGGTGGGGCTGCAGCCGACCTGACCCGCGAGCTGGCCGCCGTGGCGGTTATCGCCGCGGCCTATGGCGCGACGCACCTGATGGCCGACAGGCCGCCGGCCCGCGGCGCGAATGCCGACGTCCTGGACCGAGTACCCGGCGCCCCGATCCCGGTGCTGCCTTCCGGCGACTGGGCCTACGATCCTCGCGCCGAGGTGTGGCGCCCGCTCTCGCTGATCGAGGCGGGCACGGAGCAGGAGGACCTGTCCGCTGGCGAGCTCGGGGATCTGCTGGACGCAGGCGCGGAGATTCCTGCATGGTTCACTCCCCCGGCCGTGGCCAGGGAACTGCGCCGCGCGCGGCCACCAAGGGCCAAGCGCGGCTTCGCACTTTTCCTGACCGGCCTGTCTGGCTCGGGCAAGTCCACGATAGCCAGGGACCTGCGCGATGTGCTGGCCGAGCGGGGCGACCGGAGGGTCTCGCTGCTCGACGGCGACCTGGTCCGGCAGCTTCTCTCGGCTGGCCTGACGTTCTCGCGGGCGGACCGTGACCTGAATGTCGCCAGGATCGGCTTCGTCGCTGCCGAGATCGCCCGCCATGGCGGCATCGCGATCTGCGCGCCCATCGCACCGTATGCGGACGCCCGCGCACGGGCGCGCGAGATGGTTACCCAGGTGGGTGACTTCCTCCTGGTCCATGTCGCGACGCCGGTCGAGGTGTGCGAGGCACGTGATCGCAAGGGGCTATACGCGAAGGCGAGGGCTGGCCTGATCACCCAGTTCACCGGGGTATCTGATCCCTATGAGGAGCCGACCGACGCCGATCTGGTCATCGACACCTCGGTGATGACGCGCCAGGAAGCTGTGGCCGTCGTGCTGGGGCTGCTCACCTCGGGCGGCTGGCTGTCAGCCGACGTGGACTGATACCGCGCCGGTGATCCGGCCCGGCAGCCACAACCAGCCGCCCCCGGGAGGCACAACCAGCCGCCCCGGCAGCAGCCACAGCCAGCCGCCCAGGCAGCCACAACGAGCCGCCTCGGGAGGTACAACGAGCCGCCCAGCCAGCCACAACCACCCCCCGGCAGCCACAACGAGCCGCTCCGGGACAGCGTCTCGCGGGCGGAATCCCGGGTCAGGCACCGCCGAGTAACGTAGCTAGGTCGCAACTAACTCTTACCGAGGGCGGACTCAGCGTGACCAGCTACGAACAGGCCAGGACCGCAAGCCACACGGCGGCCTTCCGCCAGATGCACACCGGACGCGCCGGCTTCCTGATGCCGAACGCATGGGACGCGGGCAGCGCGATCGTGCTAGCCGAGGCCGGATTCGCGGCAATTGCTACGACCAGCGCCGGAATCGCCTTCTCCCTGGGCAAGGCCGATCACACTATCCCCGGCGGCGCCACGCCGGTCTCCAGGTCCCAGATGTTCGAGCGCATCCGCCAGATCACCGCGGCCGCTGGCATCCCGGTCAACGGCGATCTCGAGGCCGGATATGGCGACCAGCCTGAGGCCGTCGCCGAGACGATCCGCCTCGCGATCGACGCCGGCCTGGCTGGCGGCAACATCGAGGACCACCATGACGGCGCGCTGTATGACGAAGGACTCGCCGCCGAGCGCATCGTGGCAGCCCGCGAAGTCATCGACGCCAGCGACACCGGCTTCGTTCTCACCGCACGGACCGACGGCCTGTTTCTCAGCTCAGCGGCTCCGCTCACCGACTCGATCCAGCGGGCCAACCGGTACCGGCAGGCGGGAGCGGACTGCCTCTACGTCCCTGGCGTGAGCGACCTCGAGACGATCGGCACCCTCGTGAGCGAGATCGACGGCCCGTTGAACGTCGTGATGGGACTGGGGAGCACGGCGCTCACCGTGGCCAGCCTGCGCTCCGCCGGTGTTAGCCGGATCAGCCTTGGCGGCAGCATCGCCCGTGCCGCTCTGGGCTTCGTCCGCGAGGGAGCCCGCGAACTGATTGAGCACGGCACGCTCAGCTTCGCCCGGATCCAGATTCCGCAGGGGGAGCTCAACGCGCTGTTCGCGCGCCGGGAGCACTCCGCAACGATGCAACGTGGCGAGCCGGGGACCTGACGGCCCGAGCGCCCGGCAGCGCAGGATGGCCAACGCGACGGCGCCCGGAACCCGCCTCAAGGGGGAGCTAGTCGCTGTCCTCGGCCTGGGTGCCCTCGTCGAGGCGCTCGCGGAAACCGCGCACCCTGGCGGCAAGCGCTCCCGACATGGCGTCGCGCTGCCGGGAGAGCACGACGAAGCTGATGATCCCGCTGATTACCAGGGCTAGGCCGACGAGCAGGAATCCGCGGGCACCCGCGAAGTACACCAGGATGAGCGAGGCGACGAAAAGCAGCAGCCGCATCGATGTGTAGGAGAGCGTGGCGCGCATGGTGCCTGACAGCTTATTCGGTGACGCTGAGCACGCGCGCCAGCAGTCCGGGATCGACATTGCCGCCGGAGAGCACCGCGACACGTGCCCGGGCTGCGGGCAGCTCCCGGGCGCGGAACAAGCAGGCTGCCACCGCCACCGCTCCGCCAGGCTCGGCTACCAGGCGGGCTTCGGTGGCAAGCCGCCGCATCGCCGCCCGGATCTCGTCCTCGGTGACCGTCACGATGTCATGCACCTGGCTAAGCAGATGCTGCATCGGGAGCTCGCCGACCTGGTCCACCCGCAGCGCATCGGCGATCGTGCGCTGTGTATCCGCGGCCGGCCATGCCACCCGCCGACCCTGCCGCAATGACTCCTGAGCGTCGGCGGCAAGCTCTGGCTCGACGCCGACTACCTTCGCCCCCGGGCACAAGGCTGTCATCGCGGCCGCTATGCCTGAGATCAGCCCGCCTCCGCTGATCGCGCAGACGACAAGGTCGACTGCGGGGCAGTCGGCCGCGATCTCGAGCCCGATTGTGCCCTGCCCGGCGATGACTTCTCGGTGCTCGAACGGCGGGATGAGCACGTAGCCGTGGCGGGCGACTAGGTCCTCGGTTGCTGCTACGCGCGCCGCGAGGCTCGGTTCCGAGGTGACGATCTCCGCCCCGAGCGCCCGCGCGGCGGCAACCTTAATCTGCGGGGCGTTGGCCGGAACCACGACCGTTGCCGGGACCTTGAGCAAGGCTGCCGCATAGGCCACAGCAAGCGCGTGGTTCCCGCTGGAGTGCGCGACGACGCCGCGGCTGCGCAGCTCGGCAGGAACCGCGCTGATAGCAGCGTAGGCGCCACGCAGCTTGAACGAACCGGTGGGCTGGAGCGACTCCGGTTTCAGCAGCAGCCGCGGCTCGATCCCCGGAAACGGCACCAGCGGCGTCCGGAACGCGACGCCCGCCAGTCGCTCGGCAGCAGATCGGATCTCGCTGATCGACACAAGTTCCTGCACCTGCCACACCATACGGCCCGCCCAGACCAGACCCCCGCCCAGACCGCCCGCCCAGAACCAGACTCCCCGCCCAGAACCAGACCCCCCGCCCAGAGCCAGACCCCCCGCCCAGACCCCCCGCCCAGACCGCCCAGACCAGACCGCCCGCCCAGGCATCGGTCACCGGCCCGCTGCCGGCCATCAAGGTTGATGCCCGTCACGGGACTCACAGTTACCAGCTGTGCTATATCGATCGCAATCCGCATCAGAAGGAGGGCTGGAATTCCAGATGGCCCGGCATGCCAGAGCAGTGTGAGATTTCCCAGATCAGATTTTACGGAATCTAGGGAGAAAAACGCTGTTTGTCGCAACACTTGGGACATGCTCTACGGAGATCAGGAGGGGTAGCCAGATGGACGGCAACAGTGAGCGCCTACTTACTCCGGGAGAGGTAGCTGCCCTCTTCCGCGTTGACCCTAAGACAGTCACCCGCTGGGCGGCGTCGGGTCGCATCAGCAGCATCCGCACGCCGGGCGGGCACCGGCGGTTCCGTGAGTCAGAGGTACGCGCTCTTCTTGGCGGGGATGCCAACCAGGTGGCAGATTCGGCCGTGTGACCGCGCGGCGGGCCTGCGGGCTCGCCGCGGTTGCCGGACACGGACTGGTCGCGGCCTATTCAGGCCTATTGCCATCCTCGGTGCCGTGCCCGCGTCCAGGATGCCCTCGGCGCGCAAGGAAATCCAGGAACTGCCGCCGGAGCGGCTCGTCGCCATCCTGCCAGCGCTTGCGCCGCTCCTCAGCTTCCTCCTGCGTCAGCGCACCGACCGAGAGCCGCTCATAGTCCGAGTCAGCCGGGCCTATCTCGACGTAGGCGTCGCTCATGACCTGGCCCTCGTCGCTCGTCGCTGACTCGGGGACCAGCAGATTCCCGTTGGGTAGCCGTATTACGTACATGGCTTGATCATCCTAGATCCCGTAACGCACGTTGAAGTAGAGCATCACGTTAAGCGCCGCTCTCGTGTCCCCACCGAGCATGTCGACGAGCGCGGGCCGCTGACTGGACGCGATCGCCGCGAACGCGTCGGCGAAGAACTCCCTGCGGCCGAGGAGCCCCCGCTGCCGGTGAAAATCGCTCAGGACCGACGGCAGGCACTGTTCATAGAGCGCGCGGAACTCCTCAGAGTCGGACTGCCACTGCCCGTCTGATCCGTCAATATCATCAAGCGCGTGACCGATCTCGTGGCACATGACATCCGGCGTGGGCGACGGCCGGGAGCCGACGATAATCTTGCGTTCGCCATAGGCTCCCGCGCACGCATCCCAGGTCGCCCGGCCGGACGGGAGCGGTACGCCTTTCAGCCTGCCCATGTCGTCGAGGTCGGGCACGCCGCCCGGGCCGACATAGATGGCGTCGAGCCCTGCCGCGAGCCTTTCCTTGATCAGTTGCGGCAGCTCAGCCAGACGGTCGATCGCGCGTACCGCCTCTGGCGGCGGGACGGTGTCCTCCGCCCACTCCCGGCGGACCACATCCTCAAGGCGCCCGCAGTGCCTGCGGCCAGCCGCCGTCCGGTTACTCTGCGCCACCTCATACCAGGGAAGCCTCGTGGCCTGTGCCCGCGCGCTCTTCTTCGTCTGAGCAGCGGCAGCCAGTTGCCTGGCATCCGGGGTGCCTTGCGGCTCGCCGCGCACCGCGGCCCTGGCGGCTCCTCGCAGCCGCGGCTCGGTCTTGGCGGCCGACGATCCCCGACGCGCTCCGGCCGACCGCGGCCCGGCCGACCGCGGCCCGGCCGACCGCGGCCCGGCCGACCGCGACCCGGCCGCTCCAGAGCCAGGGCCCGTCACCCTCGATGCCGCGCCGGCCAGCCCGGCCGCCGCGCCAGCCACCCCGGCCGCCGCGCCAGCCACCCCGGCACCGCCTGGCCGCGCTCCCGCGTCGCCAGACCGGCCGTCGAGGTCAGCGCGATCTGGGACCACCAAGCGCGGCGGAGCCACGCGGCGGTGACTGCCGACGGGTCCCGGCGGGAAGGCGGGCTCTGCCGACGCATCGGCTCTCGCGCGCACCCGGCTCTCGCTGACCCGCCTCCGCCGACCTGCGCGGCGGAAACGATCAAACAGCCGCAGCCGCATTTTCGCGCTCCCTGGGATGACCTCAGGCCGCCAGGCTATGACGGATCCCTACGATCAGCATCTGTTGTTACGGAATGTTAGGTATTACGGTCAGCAAGCACGAGCTGGTATGACTGGCGCAATTTGCCAACGAGTGTGCCGTCTCAGGGGCTAGGCTGCCGCCATGCCGCTGCCCGCCGTACTCTTTGCCCTGTTCACGGTCGGTTTCTGCGTGCCTTGCCTACTCGACGTTGCGAGAACGCCCCGATACGACTTCCAGGGTCTCACCAAGGGCACCTGGATACTCATGATCGCAGTGTTCTGGATATTCGGAGCTGCCGCGTGGCTCCTGGTCGGCAGGCCGGACCGGCGCAGGCGGGCGCCGCTGATCCGGCGCGACGCTGCCAGGCCCGCTGGATTCAGTCAGCGTGAGGCGCTGAGGCGGCACCCTGCGGGCCGGGCCATGGAACTTGGCTTTGACAGCGCCGCCGACGGGGCTGACCGATGGGCACCTGCCCGGCCGACCAGGCTGACAGGACCGGACGACGACCCGGAGTTTCTCCTGGAACTCGGGCGCAGGATCCGCGAGGCGCGCGAGGACCGCTGAGCCCCGGCCAGAGCCAGGACACCGCGGAGCCCGGCCAGAGCCAGGACACGCG